>Ga0181536_10005369_pt1 | contig 13163 bp, 20 predicted proteins | sample PEATcosm2014_Bin_41_FD_121105 | JGI IMG/M metagenome (GOLD analysis project Ga0181536, IMG submission 121105) | Peatland microbial communities from MTU Mesocosm Facility, Houghton, MI, USA - PEATcosm2014_Bin17_60_metaG | ecosystem: Environmental > Terrestrial > Soil > Wetlands > Peat | place...
CCAACCCAATTGTATTTGGTGAGCTTGCCGTGAAGAAGCGTGACGATGTCTTTCATCAAGGCTTCGCCGGAAGCGGCTGTGACGGCCAGACCGTTTAGTTCGAGGATGAGGTCGGAAGATTTCGGATGAGTGGAGGTCATGACAGTTCAGTTGAGCACAAGCGGGGCGAGGCGTAAATCCGAAATGGCGGGAAAGAGGCGGGAAAGTAAATCGAGGCGGCGTGTTGCGCAGCGGAGACATGCGGTGGGGATTATGCGTTGCTGAGATAGGGGCCAGCAGTGCTGGACCGTTACAAAGGCTGGAGAAACCCAGGAAAAAGCCTCAGGCCTGAAGGCCTGAGCTACAGGGGTGGCGGCGCGTTCGGCGTTCGGATTATTCGCGATGCTTGGCGACGCAGTGGCGCATTTTGAGGCGAAGCTGGGCTGGAAGGCGAATTGACACACTGAGAAGCGGCCTCTAGACTAATTGAGTTGCGTGCCGGGGTAGCTCACTGGTAGAGCGCCGCCCTGAAAAGGCGGGCGTAGCCAGTTCGATTCTGGCCCCCGGCACCATTGTAACAGCCACGCCTCCGAGCAAATTCCAAGTCCCTGAAGCCACGTAGGTTCGTCCTTCCGGCGTGAGAGTGATTCTCTCGACGTGCTTCGCGATCTCCGCGCGAACCAGGCGCGCCTCGCCGATCCACATTGACCGCAGATTCCTGAGCTCGGCTTCGACGAAGCGCCTCGTGTCTTTCAGTTGCAATCGAAGTGCGCGCGGTTCGGAGCCGGCGAGCTTTTCGCTGAGCTCGCGGTGCCGGGTTTCCAGATCAGTGAGTTGCACACGAAGGGAAGATGAGAGCCCCATGCTGGCGATCGCCTGCGTGCAATTGCGGATCTGGCGCTCAAGTAATTCCAGTCGCCGGCATATCGCGCTCGATTCTCCGCTCTGCCGACTCAAGGACCGCGCGAGTTCCTCCTCGAAGCGCCTGAAGGTGTATTCGACCACATCGGGATGCAGCACTTTGGATTGCAGGCCTGCGAGCATCTGCTCTTCCAGGCCGCGCCGGGAAACTAGCAGGTTGTTCGTGCAGACGCGATCGCCGCGGTAAGCGTGCATCGAACAGCCGTAGCGCGAATCGTTGCGCGTTCCCCACTGGCCGGAGACGATCGTGATGCTCCCCTGACACACCGAGCACGCCAGAAGTCCGGTAAAAAGATACGGCGAGCCCTCAGCGCGGCCACGGCGCGGACGTTGACCGGGTCCGCAATCATAGAGCCGCTCGACGACTTCGATGCGGCGACGCACGGCCGCCCAGAGCTTGTCAGAAACGATCCGCTGCTCGGGGATTTCCCGCCGGCGCCATTCGCTCGGGGGTTTTCGGCGATAGATTCTCTTACGAGTTTCCGGAGATCGCACCTTTTGCGTTTTCCCCCAGATCACGACGCCGCGATACCGCTCGTTGTGCAGGATGTGCCGCACTGAAGACGGGCACCAGCTCCGCGACACCCTTCCTTTCTGCGGTTGCGGCGAAAGGATTCCTTCATCGTTGAGATCGACCGCGATCCGCTTCAACGAATCGCCTCCGGCATATCGCTCAAAGATTCTCCGCACGGTCGCCGCCTGGTCGGGATCCACAGCGAGTTTTACCCCGAGGATGATCGGCCGGCCATGGCTATCGCGTTCAGTTTTGCTCTCGATCGGCACGCGGCGATAGCCAAAGACGCGGCCGCCCGTATGCAATCCATTGAGGGCGAGCTGCTCCACGCCGCGGAAAGTTTTCTTCGCAAGTTCTTCGAGATAGAGCGAATCAACGAGGCCGTGAACGGTGAGCAGTGTTTGGGATTGCGGAGTGCTGGTGTCGAAGCCCTGACTGACGAACACGACGCGGATCCCGGCAAACTTCAGTTCTTTCATGATTCCGAGCGAATGCTCCAGGTCGCGGCTCATTCGGCTGGTGTCGTCCACGAGCACTACATCGAAAGGACGCGGTTTCTCCCGCGCGGCCGAAAGAAGCCGTCGCAGGCCTGCGCGGTCGTCCGTCGCTCCAGAGATTGCCTCGTCAGCGTAGATATGGGGATCCAAAATCCGAAGGCCGTTGGCGTCGGCAAATTCTCGACACTTCCGGAGCTGCTGATCGATGGTGAGAGCGTTTTGCTTCTCATTGGAGTAGCGAGCGTAGACGGCACAGCGTGCGGGTTCGATCACGGTCTCACTTCCCTGGTTTGGCTGAGTGTGCCGCATCAGAGTCCCTCTTCGCAAGTTCGTTCTCGCGACGTTTGAGAGCCACATACCGCTTTACGAGAACCGGCACGATCGCGGCATCGATGAACGCCTTCAGATCCGGAGTCAGGGGCGATTTTTCCGCCCTAGCTGTGTGCCGCGGTCTCGAATGCGGACGCGCGCAAACCCTGGGCGCCATTCGCGGCCTCGATTCGAGTTTGACGAGCTTGCCCAATGTCTCTCCCTAAATCGTCACCTTCTGGCGGGCCAAGGCTGCCGAGATCCCCGCGAGACGGGCATTTTGCGCCCTAGACGCTCGTTTCTGACGGCATGCTGCCCAGACCCATACCTGAGCGCGTTCGCGCTGCGCAGGCGCCTTTACGCGGGTCAAAACGTGCTTCCTTGAGGCGTCTCAACTTCTCAACGCGAGCAGTACTCGCCGTCTTCCTTTCGCCCTGCTCTGCCGCCAACTTCAACGCCATCGCCGGATTTGACTTGCAGCGCCGGAAGAGTCGAATCGCCGCCATGCGCCCCAGGGCGCCTATGCGCATGATGTCTGCGAACGTCGCTTCCTCTGCGTCTGTCCAACCCTTGCCCGTCTTTGGGTTGAGGTCCATCTATTCTCGTCTCCTGCGCTGTGCGCTGTTTTGCAGTTCTTGGAACAATCCCGGCCTTCAGCCACGTCGCAACCGGTCAAAGAATCCCGGCTTAGGCTCCTCCGATTTCGGGTCGTTATCGGGAGATGAGGCGGCGCCCACCCCCTCGTCGAGGATGACGAAAAGATCCCGCGCGCGGCAGCCCCTCGTTATCGGCCGCGAAAGCCCGTCGGGGGTGACTGTGATCGCCACACTGCCATCGCCGGACGCAGTTTTGAGAGTCCCTGGACCGTCCTCCGACCAAACCGGAGCGCCCAGCAGCTCGTGCGCGCGAGCGCATATCATGCGTCCTTCTAGGACAACGTAAAGTCCGCTGCGGTACCTGAACAGTTGCGCGATCAGCTCCTCTTCTTCCTTCCGATCGCCTGTCGCCGGCCGCGTCACGGTCAGCACACCACGATCGACTTCCAGGCGCAGACGCAGATGGTCGGCTCTCCGCATCAGCTCTGCTAATTTTTCAGTTCTTGGATCCACATGGCCTCCTTTTTTTCGCGGATGCGCCGCGCCGACGGCTTCGCTCGATCCTGGCAATCAGTTCGCGGGCCGCCCGCGGGTAGTCCGGTTTATTTTCCAGCGGGATGCCCGCGAGCTCCATCACCGCCTCGAAAACGCTATCGAACACGTCATCGCTCAGGTCGCCATCCGAACGATCGAAGAGCGCGGCGACAGAACAGGCGGCGTCCGCACTCTCATTCTGTTTTTTCGCCGCGGTCTCTAGCAGCCGCGCGAGCTCTTTCACGCTTGTTTGGCCCTGTTTCATGGCATCACCGCCCGCTCTCCGGCGCCGGATCACGCGCCACCGTGCGCTCTCTTCACGATGAATGGGCGCCGCACGCCGGCGCTGAATCTTTCGGCAGCTTCGAGAGCCTTCAATATGCGCTGCTCCGCCGTCGCTTCCGTTTCATCGAGCGCGTACATAGCTCCGCGCGCGATTTGCTCACCGCATCCGACGGCCTCGAATCTGCTCGCGCTTTCTGCAATTTGGTAGTCGGACTGAACTGAGAACAGCCTTCCGCGAATGCCGACCAGAAAAGTGCCGCCCTGCTCCACTTCTTTTTCCTTCGTTGCGAATCCGCCGTCCTTCAGCACGGTTCGCACTCTGTCGATGAAAGAAGTCGCCATGTACTCGAATACGTCCTGCTTCTCGAGGAACGGCGGAGGCGTGAGCTTATAGCGGAGTAGCTGTCCCATCCGAAACGATGTCGTGAACCCAAAGACAAATTCGCCAAGCAAGAACACCTTCTCGTCCGCGCGAACTGTTAAGTCCAAGCCGCCGACGCCGGCACTGTCTCCTCCGATGCTGACGTCACTGCCATTCGTGAATCCAACGATGCAAGTCATTCGGACCGGGCCTCCTCGATCTGGCGATCGACGAGCGCCTCGATCTCGTCGCGAAGAAAATAGAGCGTGCCGTCAGCGTGCCGCGATTTGACTTTTCCTTCCTCGGCCATCCTTCCGAGAACCTCTTCTGGGACGTCCAGCATGTCCACGGCCTGCTCGAGATCCACTTCGTTTCCTCGATTGCTCATGCTGTTTTTCTCCGTTCGATCGCGATTGTGATGGCCTGCTCAATCGGTGCCGCTGCACCAGGCCAGCCATCGAAATACGGGACGCCTTCCTTCGCTGCCCACTTCTTCAGTTCCTCCGTCAGGTCGCCGTGCGGACAATCGGGTTTTCTCTTGAGGATCTCCGTCGCTGCTTCAGCCAGGCGGCGGATGATCGCGAAGCGATGCTGCTGCGGGGTAGCACCCATTCCCTCTTTGCCTTTTCCTAGGGAGGGCTTTTGACTTTCTTCTGAATCGCCCGGGCACAGATTTCCACAGGCGGCGGTGGGACTCGGCCGCGTCAGCGGCCGTAGGTTCATTGACGGTTCCTGACGGTTCATGACGGTTCGGGCGAACCCGGTTCGCGGTTTCGCGTCTCCAGGTTCGCAGTTAGGCGTCTCCAGGTTCGCAGTTAGACGTCCTGGCGTTCGCGGTTGGGTCGAGGCAAACAGCGAACCCCGTTCGCTGTTAGCCTCCGATTTCCACAGGGTGAGCTTGTATTCGGTCGAACGGTGGCGACCCCCGCGCGAGACATCCGAGGGGGCAATCAAACCGGCATCCTCGATCCGCCGCATGATCTTCTGGACTCCCCGCCGGGTCTGACTCGTTTTTCGCGCCAGCAACTCGATGGCCGGATAGCATCCGGTTCCGTCGTCGCGGGCGTGGTCCGCCATGGCCAGGAGCACCAATTTCTCGCTGGCGGGAATGTCGAGCTCGAACACGGCCCCCATTAGACGAACACTCACTCAAGCCTCCGGCCGGGCGGACGCGGAGAGGTGCGCCGGCTTTCGGCATTCGCGCGATCGCAGTTGGTTTGGCACGTGTGTACGATTGCCCGAAACGCGAGGGCCATCAAGATGCAGAATAACGGTGCATTTCCTGCAGGGGGTGCAGATAAACGGCGAATTTCCTGAACGGTTGACAGGTGTAAGGATTCGGAGCATAGTCGGCAACACCATGCGAGGCTCGAAGGCGATCCGAAATCGCAAGAACACGCCGCGGCGCAGGGAGACGCGGGCCGCATCGAGTCTCCGCAAACGCGGCTACATCTGGTGGACGCACTTCGGATGCAAAGGGCAATTTTTCCGGCGCTCACTCGGGACTTCGGACCGCAAGAAGGCGAAGCGCAAGGCAGAGAAACTCATCGCCCTGGCCGAGGCCGGAAAAATCCAGTCGGCCGCTTCGTCGGCCGACGAAAGAAAGGATCAGAAGAGCGCCTCATTGAAAAAATCATACGCCGACACGAAACTGCACTCGGCTGTGTGCAGGCGCAATCAGAACACTTGGGACGGGATGGATCAGGAAAGCCGCGATCGGCACTCCGCGGCGTTGAAGGCTGCAGCAAATCGTCCCGGCGCGCGGAAACTCCTTCGCGAAAGGAGCACGGACCTGTGGCAAGACAACGACTACCGAGACCGTAACGTCGCGGCCGTGAACAAGGGGTGGAAGTCTCAGAAACTCCGAAAGCAGCAGAGCAAGACAATCAAAGCAGCGTGCCTCAGGCCCGAAGTAAAGGCGCATCGGCTCGCCGGGAGATATCGGGCTGCAGAGACGCTGCTGAAGCAGCGGGCCGAGGCGAGGGACGGCGGCACCGCGCGGCGCGCCGGCCGGCCCCCCAAGGACCAAAGGAACCGGGAAGCCGCGAGACTTAAAGAGCTCGGCTGGAGCTGGAGAGATATCGCGAAAAAGCTGGATCCGGACTTCGCCAAGAATCCCAAACGCGCAAGGAACAGGGTGCGCGTTGGAGCATCGAGCGTGCCGTCGTCAAAAAAACAGGAGACTCCCCGATGAGCCGAAAACTTTACACAACGGTTGAAGTCGCGAAGGCCGCGGGCGTGCTTCGTCCGACGCTGCAGTACTGGATCAAAACCGGGAAGATCTCGGCGCCGCCCGTGCAACTTCGTCACGGCGTTGCCATGAGGCTTTGGACGGACGCCCAGATGAGGCGAATTCGGGCGATGAAGGGCACTTTCACATCAGCGCCGCGCCAAAAGGCCCGAGGCGCGCGGCGATCGAGGGCCTCCTGAGGATGCGCGCGCCCGGAATTCTCATCGTGCGGAGGCCCGCCGGTTATTTGCGGGCGATTTTGCGGAACGGCCGGGAGACGGTGTGGGGCCGCGATCTGAAAGAGCTGCGCGGGCGGTTGGCGCTCATGGGAATCAGGGATCCGCTCGCGATCGAGGAGAGGAAGACATGGACCGCACAAAGTTCGCGCGCGGCCGGAAGATGGTAACGGATGGCGCCGCGGCGCGAACAAATCGCGCGTCCCGCCGACGCGGGAGTGCCAAGCGCTTCCGGGATCTCGTCGAATCGGCGCTCGAAGCAAAACGGCTCCGAGGGAACGAAGCGTCCTCGATCGAAACCGATCGGGTGAGGCTGAGGCGGGTTCTTCCGTCCATCGGGCACTTGAAGATCCGCCAGCTCACGTCCGGACGGATCGAGCGCTTCCTCCAGGAGCTCGCGCGCGGTGACGCGTTGCACGATCCGGTCAAGGGCGCGACGGTCAATCGCTTTCATTCGCTCCTTTCGTCGATCTTCCGATGGGCGAAGCGCCAGGGGCTCGTGGCTGTGAATCCTTTCGCCGGCGGGAGCATCCCGCGGTCCAAAGAATCGCCGATCATCCCTCGCTATTTGGGACGCGATGAGCAGCGCGCGCTGCTTCGCGCGATTCGCCGGGAGTGCCCAAAGAAAGCGCTGGAGGTGGAGCTCGCGATCTTGACCGGGATGCGGCGCGGGGAACAGTTCAACGCCAAGTGGGAGGACTGGAAGATTCAGGAGGGAGTACTCTATGTTTCCGGAAAAACGGGACCGCGCGAGGTGCAAATCAACCGGGCCGCGCGCCGCTGTCTGGCGCGCCTGAGAAAGCGTGCGTTGCGGGAACAGATCTTCATCACGCCCGAGAGAAATGAATCGCCGCGCGATGCGCGGCTCTGGTTTGAGGACGCTGTGAAGAAAGCGGATCTGCGGCCGGCCTTTAGGTACCACGATTTGCGCCACACCTACTGCAGTCGCCTGGTTGCCGCGGGGGTGCCGCTGCTCGAAGTGCAGAAACTCGCGGGCCACAAGTCCTTTCAAACAACTTTGCGATACAGCCATCTTTCGCCGGATCAGCTCAAGCGCGCGGTCGAGAAGGTGCAGTTTTAGGGATTTTAGTCGGTTTTTACTGGATAGTGTATCCAATCGCGCGTTTGCGGCTTTTGGCTGCATTTCGACGAAACACGGAAAGGACCCACAATGAAGAAAAGCAAGGAAGTGGAAACCATCGGACAGCGTGTGCTTACAGCAGTCCTTTCCTACCAATTGGGGATCTCCATGAAGCGCACGCGTCTTCTCTACGTCGCCGGAAAAGAAATCGCGCCGGAGTGGGAACAGGTGGGTGAAGCGCTGCTCGCGAACGCGGTCGAGTCCGCCAGCGCTCCGGGGAGCTCGCTTCCGCTGCTGCAAATCGTGCCGCCTCGCGGACGCGGGATCCGGGGCCAGCGTGCCTGACGACCCCGACTTCACGCCGAATCCGCGGCGGGCCATCTGGATCGATGGGAAATTCACCGAAGCCCTGCTGCAGCGGCTGAGGCCACAAATCTTCGAGCTCACCGAAAGCAGGGAACCCATAACCGTGTTTCTGAACAGCGATGGTGCTGGCCCCGACGTGGCCGAAGAAATTCTGAGGCTTCTGAGACGGACGACCCAAGACGGCGCGCGGGCCTCGCGGATTATCACCGTCGCGGCGCCGAAAGCAGCAAGCATGGCCGCAAATTTTCTCGCGGCCGGCGATTGGGCCATCGCGTACCCTCACTCCACTTTGTTGTACCATGGCGCGCGATGGCCACTGTCCGACCTGGTGGCCGCCGGCGAAGCGGGAAGGCTCTATGCGCAGACGTTGCCGACGTTTCACGAAATAAACGCCGCGAAGCTCGCGCAAAACTCCGCACGTCGCTTCCGGTTCATCGTCTCCGCGCTGCGCGCAACATTTGCGCAATGCCGCGCGGAAGCGGGCGATGCGAGGCTGACGGACCTGCAGTGTTTCCAGCGGCTTCTGCGCGGGAAGTTATCCCCGGCTGCCCAAAAGGTCTTAGACCGGGCGATCCCCCTCTGGGATAGCTACAACGGCCTGCTCCTGCAGTTCCAGAAAAGATTGCGGCGCGGCCGGACGCTGACCAGGGCACACCTCCAGAAACTCATGCTCCGCGCGAGCATGAGTTTCGAGTACCAAAGCAACAAGGGCAAGCCGGCCTGGGACGCAGGGCTAGGGCAAATCTGCGATCACTTTTACTTCCTCAACGCCTATTTCGACAGCGCAACACTCTGCGAGTGGGTCGCCGCGCGTCCCGCGGAGCGGGATCGAACGCCTGACGCGGATCCCGAGGCGGACTATTTTCTGCAGTTCCGCCTTTTTTTCCTGGCGCTGTGCCGATCGCTGCAAGACGGAGAGAATCAAATCACGCCAGCGGATGCCGTGTGGCTTGGCTTGATCGATACCGTGCGCCCCTACGCCCTGGGCGCGAACGATGAAACAACGTCGCTTGGAAACAGCTCTAGTTGCGCGGGGTAAGCTGCGTCCGCGTGCCGGATCCGCGCGGCCGCGCACATCGCGAAGTGACTCACGAACCGACCGATCGGATTTTTTACAAAAGGAGCTTCGCGGCGCGTCGGCGTCCTGAACCAGTGAACGAGCCTACCGCAGTCCCCGCATTCTTTCGTCTGTTGGAACTTGTAACCGCCGCGAAGCATGTCGGCCATCGTCGCGGGGAAATGCACGTCTCAACCTCCGTCGCGGCGCCTCATTTCGCGTCCCCGCGCGAGAAACTCCTCTCGCGAAACCCGAATCGCGCACTCTGGATGGGCGGCCAGCCGATCGAGGGAGTGCTGGTAGATTTGATCGAGCGTAAGCCTCTCGCCGGATTCGCGAGCCAGATCCCGGATAGCGATGGCGTACACGCGACGAGGCGCGCTCTCCCCGCGGATCCAGTGATAGACCGCAGAAGAATCGATCCCGAGATCCGTCGCGAGATCGGCGACACCGTAGGACAAAACGAAACGCCCGAATTTGGAGTTCCAGCGGTCGCTGTCTCGGCGAGACATTCGGCGAGCTCCCCCTCACTGGACGCGGCAAGTCGCCAACATAGTAAACCCTCGACCTGCTTATCGGAAAGCGCAAATCCATGAGAAAAGACGAGTTGCTTACTACGTAAGTTTGTGGCAGGTTGAAGGTCCTGAAAAGCGGAGCCCGGAGGCGTTGTCCCGCCTCCGAGCCCCTGACCCACACAGCGGAGGTAACCGCCATGGGAGCTCGTCCGAATCTATCCCACCTTTCCGCAAAGTCAACCGGATCTCACCTTCTCGCGCCGAACAAACACCCGATCCCGCATGCGCGGGACGCGCGGCTGAATTTCCTGCTGGGCAGCAGTGACAGCGACCTGGGCAGCTTCGAGCTGGCGCGCCTCGCGGAGGTCGCCAACCTTCGCAAGGATCTCCACGCCGTGCTGGACAAACTCATTGACGAAATGGCGCAGGCCGCGGTCGCTGGATGGTTTCGACAGACAAATCGCGAAGCGCTCATGCGGGCAATTCAGGCTCCTGAAGAACATACCGCCGAGATCCTGGCCTGGGCGAAAAAGCGGATCCGTGACGGGCAGCGGAGCCAGGAAGAACTGCTGCCGCGCACATTGCTGGCCCCCGGCAAAGCGCACCTCGCCGCCTCGCTGCGGTACCAGCAGAGGAACGTTGCAGAGGAAAAGTGCCGCAAATGCCCGGAGCCTCTCGATCGGAACTCCGTCCAGTCCTGCACCGCGCACCTGGAGAAGAACCGCGAACGTCAGCGCACGAATCAGAAGAGTCTCAACCGGCCGCAACACGGTCGTGCGCCTGGCACCCTTGCAGCTCTGGCGGCCGGGCGTGAGAAGCGGGCGATCCCGCGGACGCGGGACCAGGACAGCCGGGAGCCGGAAAACGACTAAAGGCGTTGTCGCCGCGGCGATCCACGTCGATCGCCGACTCGACGGACTTCCCGAGATCCGTCTGCGCCCGTTTACTCCGCAAACGTTCCTCCTCGTGTCGCATTTCGATCTCGCTTTCTCGCCGTTCGGCTCGCGGATCGCGCCCGTTCACTCCCTCCCGCCTTCGCGGGATCCCTCTTCCGACCCGTCCCGTTTGCCGCTTACCCACCTATTTTTTTTCTCAAGATCAGGTGGGTGTGCTCGCCCAAAAACCCCCTTCTAACACTCGACCCGGTTTGCCGGAAAAACTTTGCGGTACAGTGGTACAATCGCTGGCAATCGCTTCACTCTGTGCGGTCCCCCATCCTTAGATGGATCCCGAGCTTCCCTGGCTCGGGATTCGTTCTCATGTAGCAGTTGATCACGCCGGCGAAAGATGGAACGGCCGGCGCCGCGATCCCGCGGACGCGGGATCGTTTTAGGTTCCTCGCGCCAACGCCTTCCCCGCCGCCTTCGGATTATTCACAAGGTGGTTCAGGATGATCCTGCCCGCCGCCTTGCTGGAAAGATGTTTCAGGATCAGGCCCTCGTCCAAACTGATCCCGAGGTTGATATTCGACTCCCCGCCGCCTTCGCCGCCCACGAGACCGCCCTCCCCGTACTTCGGGAGAGACAATCTTTCCAGGGACGGGATCTTCAACCCGCGGTTGATCGCGTCCAGATTCGCCGCGCCGAACGCCGCAACCGCGTCCGCTTTCACGACGTACTCACCCGCCGACAATCGCGCAGGAACAGAATCCGATTTCGGTCCGCCCGGGCCCTTGATTAGACCGCCCTCCGCGTGACCCGCTCCGAACAGAGGGCCGAGAAACCCCATTAATCCGCTGCCTCCGCCGCCCTCTCCGCCCGTACTGCCGATCATCTGCAGGACCATTTTCTTGACGATGATCTGTTCAAGGGACTGGACGACGCTCGCGGCTAGTTGCCGGAATTGATCCGCCGTGGATTTCGTACTCCGGCCGATGCCCATGAAAAAACGATCGAAATCGCTCGTCAGGTCTTGGCTAACCTGCTTTCCAAGTGAATCGCTCGCCTGCGCGAGATTCTGGATTCCCTGCTTCGCGTTCTGAGCCGCGCCGAGATCCGCCTTATTCCCCGTTTTTTGTGCCGCCGCGATTTCCGCCGCCGCATCCGCCTGGAGGAGAGGAAGCCTGTCGCGGATCAGATTGTTGATTTCCTTTTCCTTTTCCGCCTGAGAGATCAGACCATCCTTGGCTTTGATTTCTATAGCCTGCTTCTCGATCTCGAAAGTGCGCTCGTCCGTTTGGAGTTTCAGCCGCGCGTCCTCGTAATCCGCGACCGCCATTTTCAGGTTTTTCCAGGTCTCGATCTCCGCGAGACGCGCGTTCACTTCCGCGTCCGTTCCCCCCGCCTGTTTCACTTCCAACGTCCGCCGCTGCGCTTCCGCCGTGATCTCCGCTTGTGCCGCTCCGGGTTTGTTCCCCTGGAGCTCCGCGATCTCTTTTTCGAGTTGCAGTTGTTTTTCCAGATTCTCGCGGACCTTCGTCGCCTGTTCGTCGTCCAACGCCGCCGCCTTCGTCCGGAACTCCGCCTCCCGGATCTGGATCTTCGTCTTCAACTCCGCGATTTTCTCGAGGTTGACCTGCTGCGTCGTGAAATCCTTCTCCGCCGCCCCCGCGTAGGCCCTGCCGATGTCCGTGTCCGGGCCGGCCGCCCGCGACTTCGCTTGATTTGCGCGGCCCTCCGCGCCCGCGCGATCCGCCTCCGCCTGGCGGTCCGCGATCTCTTTCTGAATGATCGCGATCTCCTGGGTCTGTTCGTTCTGGAGATCCGCGCGCCGCGCCGCGAAATACCCCTGGAGGGAGATCAGGCCGCGATCGTAGGAACTTTTCTCCGTCTCCTCGCGCTCTTTTTCCGTCGCCTTATACAACTCCAACTCGCGCTCCATCCCCGCGCGCAACGCCGTCGCCTCGCGGGACATCGCCTCGTCCTTCTGTTCCTGGCGCCGGACGAACTGCTGTGCCGCCTTCGTCGCCGCCTCCGCCGCTTCCTTTTTTTGCTCGATGTCGATCTGTTTTTCGACATTCATCTGTCCCTGGGTCAACTCCTTGAGCTTCGCCGTCGCCTCCTGAAGATCACCCTCCGCCTTCTTCACGTCCGCGGCCGATACTTCTCCGCCTAAAATCTGATCGCGCGAGAGGGCGAGGGTGCCTTCTGCGGCGCGCTGTTTCTCCTTCGTTTCGTCGATCTGATCGCTCAATCTCTGGAGGAGGATCGTATCCCTCGCGATCCCGCTGGTGCCGATCAACTCGAATTCGTCTTTCAACTGTTGCGTGTGCTCGACGCTTTTCTGGATCTCTTTGTTCCCCGCGACGATCGACGCATAGGCGTCTTTCATTTCCTTCGTGTAGATGAACGTGTCCGAGACCAACGCGGAGAACTGCTCCGCGCCGTTTTTGATGACCTCGAAAAACCCGATCGCCGCGACGACGGGGAACGCCGCGCTCAAGAGAGGCCCGAGGGTCGTCGATCGCGCCAACGTGGACGCCAGTTCGCGATTCAACCCCACGCCGAGATCCTGGCTCAACAATCGCGCTGCGCCGCGCGCCTCGCGCATCGATCCGCCCGCGCGCGTGAAGGAATTCGCCAACCCATCCGCGCTCCGCGCCGTTTCATCGTCCTGCCTCTTCAGATCCTTCAACTGCGCGCCGAGTTCCTTGATCGCCGCGGACACGCCGGCGTCCTCCGCAGTTAACTTGACTTTGATCTCGGGAGCTTCTGGCATGTTTTCATCCCCTCAGACTTTTCGC
>Ga0181536_10005370_pt1 | contig 13161 bp, 10 predicted proteins | sample PEATcosm2014_Bin_41_FD_121105 | JGI IMG/M metagenome (GOLD analysis project Ga0181536, IMG submission 121105) | Peatland microbial communities from MTU Mesocosm Facility, Houghton, MI, USA - PEATcosm2014_Bin17_60_metaG | ecosystem: Environmental > Terrestrial > Soil > Wetlands > Peat | place...
ACGCGACGGCGGGCGGAATCGGGATGTTTATCGCGTTTGTGGGCTTGCGCTGCGCGAAGCTGGTGGTGGCGAATCCCGCGACGTTTGTCAGCCTGGGCAATTTCTCGGATCGGGAAGTGCAGGCGGCTTGCCTGGGAATCGTGTTGACGCTGGCGCTGATGGTGCGCCGGGTGAATGGCGCGATCCTGCTGGGAATTCTGGGCACCACGCTGTTTGGGATTTTCCGGGGATTGGCACACTGGCCTTCGGCGGTGCTGGCGCTGCCGCATCCTTCGGCCACGTTTCTGAAGCTGGATATGCGCGGCGCCGCACACCTGGGGCTGGCGGAGATCATTTTCATATTTTTGTTCGTGGATTTGTTTGACAACGTGGGCACGCTGGTGGGTGTGTGCGAGCAAGGCGGATTCGTCAAGGAAGGGAAAATTCCGCGGGTGGGGCGCGCGTTGCTGGCGGATGGTGTGGGAACGATGTTCGGCGCGCTGACGGGAACTTCGACGGTGACCAGTTACATCGAGAGCGCCGCGGGAGTAGCGGCGGGGGCGCGGACGGGGCTGAGCAACGTGATGGTGGCGGGGATGTTTCTGGCGGCGATGTTTTTTTCGCCAGTGGCGGCGGCGATTCCGGGATTTGCCACGGCGCCGGCGCTGATCCTGGTGGGCGCGCTGATGACGGAATCCATCGCGCAAGTGGATTGGAAGGAATTCAGCGAAGCATTTCCGGCGTTCGTGACGCTGGTGGCCACGCCGTTGACGTTCAGCATTGCGACGGGCTTGAGCCTGGGGGTGATTTCCTACACGGTGGCCAAGGTGGCCGCAGGGAAATTCCGTGAAGTGAGCGCGCTGCTATGGATACTGACGATTGTATTTGTGCTGCGGTACATCTATATGGCCGCGGAGTGAGCTTTGCCGGGTGTGTGTGGAAGGGCTGCCGTGGCGGCGGATGATGAGAAGAAGATGGTGCCCAAGAGAGGACTCGAACCTCCACGACCTTGCGGCCACTAGCTCCTGAAGCTAGCGCGTCTGCCAGTTCCGCCACTTGGGCACAAGCGGGGTAAAACGCGGCAAGATCAATTTTGAGGCCCAGGTATTAGTTTGTCAACGAAGGGCATAGAGGAGAGGTCTATGTCAGGATTCGACGAGGCTTGGGCGGCAGCAGCCGCAACGCGGGATGGAGAGCCAGTCTCGAGCGGGTTGCGCCCACTTCTTCAAGCCGTCTACACGCAAAGCTTGTCGCAGCCTCTTAACATGCGCGAGTTCAAGAACAGCCTCGAGGATCTACTGAGATTCTTGGTTGGTGAGGGCCGCACACATGCAAATTGCTGGGCCGTGGACCTTTTCTTTGCACTCAGTCAGGGATGGGAGCAAGACTGGGCGGAACAGGGGCTCCCCGACGACTTTCATGATGTCCTCGCAATGATGGGGGAAGCGTTACACGACATGGTCAAGGATCCTGACATAGCCGAGAACTTCGGTTGTTTGCCCGAGCAACTGTTAGAACGCGTTAGGCGTCTGCCAGCCGCAATGCCCGACTAGCGCGCTGGTCGAGCAGGGGTCACGTGAAAGAGAGGATAAGGGAAAAGCGGTGGAAGTGAGAGGGTTCCGTTCGCGGACGATTGCGTAAATCAAACAAAACAATTGGGTAAGTAGGTGGCCAAGGAAAGAGAGCGGTGGATGAAGCCGTTCGTTTGGCCGCCAGGGTTATCATTAGCTTTAGAAATAAAGTAGTATTTTCGAGCCCCGGTAGGGAGGCGGATTAGGTAGCCGCTGGCCCCCGGTACCCCCCTAGTATTCTCCAAACAGAGTGCTATACTGCGCGCAGAATTAGGTTTGCCCGCCCCGAATAAATCGGGGCCGCCGCGTACTGGTTCCAAGCGGAGGTTTTCTATGGACACCGCAGAATCTATGTTGTCGGGGCCAATGCTGTATCTTCTGATCGCTTGGGGAATCGTCACTGCCATCTTTATTGTTTTGATCGCATGGCGGGGTGTTCTCGCCAGCCATGAAGACGACCAGATCTTCCTGGATAAGGCGGAAGATCACATGGCGAAAGAGCAGCGCGAACTGGTCGCCAAGATTAATAAGCTCTCCAAGCCCATCCTGACCAGCGGGATCACTTCCGGGGTACTGCTGCTGCTGATTGCCGGAATCTTTGTGTACCGCGGCCTGAAGAATTTCTAGGGCAGCGTGGTAAAGAGCGAGGCCGAGCGAACAGCTCAGGGCTTTGCGGGTGGCGGGGGGCTTGTGTTTGCAGGGGCGACCGGCTGAGAAGCCTGCACGAGGGAGGTGTGATTGTGGACCACCACCCAGGCGTCGCCCCGTTTTTCAAAGACGAGCGTGGTCTGTCCCTGCGCGGCGCTAGGTTGGCCGTCCACGACCGCTGAAAAATCCCACTGATAGGAAGCCCAGGCGAAGTTCCCGGCGAGGCGTATGAATGTGTTCGTGCGGTCGAGGCGGACTTGCTGGGTGCGCGCACGCTGCGATTTGTATTCCGCCAGGTAGTTTTCCCAGCCGATAACCGGCGGGGCCCAAAAGCCGTTGACCACGCTGACGTCATCGGCGATGCATTTGTGGAGTTTATCGATATCCCCAACCTGCCAGGCGCCCAGCATCTCGGAAATCAAGTAGTCAATCCTTTGTTCATCAGGCATACCAGCCGTGTTGTCAGTTGGCGCGGGTGGCGGGGTGTCGTTTTTCTTTTTCTTTTGAGCGAAGGCAGCCGTGGCGAGCGCCAGGCTAAAGCCAAGGACGAGAAAAAGAGAGAAGCCGCGAGATAGCGCGCGGCTCCCGTGGAAAAGAATGAACGTGCGTTTCATGCTCGATCGCTCCTGCGGAGTGTGCCGCACCGGAAGTTCGCCAGGAAAATGCGGCGCGCCGAATTCGTGATAGTACTGCAAATGCTAAGCATGATGAGCATAGCGCACTGCCGGGATTGTGGGAGGGGAGTGTGCCTAGTTGGTCTAGTGCCGTTCCAACTTGTTGCTACGAATGTCGGCCAGCCAAGAAGCGCGGCGTTCTTTGAGATAGCGCCCTCCGCGTCCCGTTTTCAGGTAACGCTCTCGCCGGCAGGCGTCGTCAATGCTCAAACATCCCTCATAGCAGATCAGACGCAAGGGCCGGCGATGGGCCGTGGAACGCACTGCACCTGAGCTGTGTTTCCGCAACCGCGCTCGCAAGTCGCCGGTGCTGCCGACGGAGAATCTTCCATCCTGCTCGCGCAACAAAATGTAGCAGTAGTTCACCGAACCTCCCAGCCATTTGGTCAAAATAGTTGGAACGGCACTAGTGGGTGGCGGCGGGCTGACGCATGCGCGAAGCGCTGATGAGGTTCACGAAGAGGCGATAGGCTCCGGAGACGCCTTCGGGCAATTGGCGGAAAAAGGAGAGTCCGGTGTAGATGTAGGTGCCCTGGCCATAGCGCGTGTAGACCAGGCCACCATTCAGGTCGGTTTCGCCGGGGTCATGCATGGCGAGGAGCGGCGTGTAGCGGGAATCGAAGTTGCTCCAGTAATAGAGGCCGCGTTCCTGGACCCAGTTGTTGAAGTCGGCGGCGGTGATTTTGTTGGGAGAATTGAGAAGAGGATCGGCGGACTGAAGAAATTTCACCTCGGCTTCTTCATCGGTGACGCGGGGAGTGGGGCTGCCGATCTTTGCGGGATAAGGAGCAGGCTGGACTTTGTCCCAGACGAAATCGCGGTTGTACTGAACGACCAGCGTGCCACCGGCCGAGACGTAGTCGAGGAGGCGCTTGTTGGCGCCCGCGAGTTCGGGCCGGAGTTCGTAGGCACGCACGCCGACGACGATGGCGTCGTAGTTGGAAAGATCGCCGAAAGCGAGCGCGGCGGAATCCAGCAATTCGACGGAGATGCCGAGGCGTTTAAGCGCGTCGGGGATGGGCTCGCCTTCGGCGGAAATGTAGCCGACGCGGAGATGGGGGGGCACGTTGATAGCGAAGGCGTGGACGATGCACTGGGCGGGCTCGCTCCACAGGATGCTGGGCATGGAAGGGAGAGGCTCAAGCGAGGTGGAAAAAGTTTCGTCGCCGCGCTTGGCGTAGGCGGTGACGGTGAAATCTCCGGGAGCGAGTTGAGCGGGCGAAGTGACGGTGAGTTTGGCATATTGGTCGCCAATGCCGTCGAAACTGAGGTCGACAGGATCGGTGGCGTGCAGCCCATCGGGAACGTCGAGGCCAACGGAGACTTTCGCGGCTTTGGCGGAATAAGAATGCACGCGAAGAAAAATATCGAAAGGCCTGTGCTCGGCGTTCAGAATCTCGATGGATTGCTGCGGCTCAACCGCGAGCGTGTACTCGGGCACAATACGCAGCGGCACACGGACCACGCTGGTCGAGGTGGCCTCGATGTGCGTGACCGGCTCATCGAGGGTCATCTTATATCCCGCAACTGTGACCTCTTGTTTGGCGGCGAGGAGAGGCTGAGGCTCGGGCAGAAGTGGAAGCAGAGCATTTCCACGAAAAGGCACAGGAAATCTGTTGGGGTTTAAGGGGGGCATTTTTGGAGTCAAGGCGATGGTGAACTGATAGCCCTTCGTGGCGTCACCTTCCGCCGTGGTCTGTTCCCAAGAGGCAGGTAGGTCGAGAGTGATGGGCGCAAAGATGCACTCCACCTGCTTGCGGCAGGCGGAACGCGCCGAGATATGAAAGGTGCTGCCAGGCGCGAGGTCGCTGGTATCCGCTTCGGCTCTCAACTGGATCCCAGCCGTTAGGGCGAGTGCTCGCTCGATGCGGCGGTGGCTTCGGTCGATGTCGGCGAGAAACTGCAACTGCGATGGCACAGCAGCGATGGCGTAGCCACATTTGCCGGTCCAGTCATTAAAGTCACCAGCGGCGGCTGCCAATTCGCGCGTTGCGGAAGGTATGTTTCCTTGCAAAACTGCCTCCCGCGCAAAGCCCAGTGATTTTTGCGCCTCGGCGAAAGCCATGCACGTTGGGAAGAGCATTGTGAAGGGTTCAGCGAGCCGGGCTGGATCGAAGGCACCTCCGCGCTCAGGAACAAGCGCGATCGGACGGCGCAGGAAGGGAGAATTCAGGAATCCAGCAAGCCCTTGCGTGCGATGATTCACGAAGGCATCAAGGCCAATTTCGCGGTAACTCTTTCCATAAAGCGGAGAGACATCGTCCAGAGGCAGCACATAGCCCTTTGGGGCGTCGCTGCGTTCCAGATCCAGAATCTGCACGCCCCCGGCAGGATTCCACGGGGCTTCATCCGGTCCAAGGAAGCCTGGTGCGGAAGGAACGCCAAGTTTGTAGGAAGCGTCAGCGGCGAGGGCGACGGCTTTGGGCGTCCAGATGCCGGAAAGCTGGTGATGGCCGTGGCCGGAGTGCACGCCGCCCCAGTGGTTGATGACGATGTTAGGGCGGAAGGAGCGGATGATGCGGACCATATCCTCGAGGACTTGGTCGCCCCAGATTTTTTCGGTTTCTTCGGAAGTTTTGGAATAACCAAAATCGCGGGCGCGCGTGAAATAGAGCTTCACGCCATAGCCGCGCGTGGCGGCGAGGAGTTCTTGTGTGCGAATGAGGCCGAGTTGCGGAGCTTGTTCGGGGCCGAGTGCGTTCTGGCCTCCTTCGCCGCGGGTGAGGGAGAGCAAGGCCACATCGGCATGGAGTCCGCGAGCGAGATAGGTGAGCACAGCGGCGCTTTCATCGTCGGGATGTGCGGTGATGTAAAGGATGCGCGTGGTGACGCGAGCGCTGTCAATGGCTTCAACGGTTTCGGCGAGACCTGGGCCGGTTCCCGGCGCCGGAGGAAACTGAGCGGCAGCGGGCGGAACGCGGAGCAGCCCAAGGAGAAGAACGAGCGGGAATAATTTAAGGAAACGCAAATGGCCTCCTTGAAAAAACCGAAATATCACTTGCCGAAAAGTCCTTTAACGGCTTTCTTCAGGGGCTTCCGCCAGAAATCGGCGGACGCAAAAGGCGCGAAAGCCCACTGGTCATAAGGACTTTGCGCCGGGGCCCTTCGAAGCTCAGGGTAAACTGAAGCCCTGGCCTCCTAAAGAAAAGAACTTCTCCCAAGCCTGTGTTCTTCGCCGCGTTCAGCGAGAAGCAGATCCCTCACCCGCAAAAGACGCGGGTTCGGGATGACAAAGCATTAATGTCTTCCAGCAGCATCCGAGGCCGTGCCCTCCCCGGGCCAGTGATGAGCTGGCTCCTAAGGATTGTCCGCAGGCTGCGCGGAACTGGCGAAAGGCCATTGTCGCATTACGTTGGACCAAACGAGAAATGCGGAAACGCCGAGAACAATCTCCAGCAAGCCCCACTTGCGCGCCGCGCCGGTCTGCCAGAAGAGCCACCCCCAGCCGAGCATGGTGAGCACGGCCGGCACCGGGTAGAGCCACATTTTGAAAGGGAATTTGTCCGAGCTCCAGCGGTGGTGCAGGAGCATGACTCCGACAGCTTGGCCAATAAACTGGATAATCAGGCGCATGGTCAGAATTCCCGCGATGGCCGTTTCCAGCTTCAAGGTAATGCTGAACGCAAAGGCCAGCGCTCCCAGGATTAGAAGCGAGACATGGGGAAAATGTTTGGTCGGATGCACCTTGGCGAAGATGGGGAAGAAGTTGCCATCTAGCGCCGCAGAATAGGGCACGCGGGAATAACCAAGAAGCAGGGAGAAAACGGAAGCCAGGGCGATCCACAACACCATTCCTGTGAAAAGAAGGGCGGCCCGCTTGCCATAGAGAGTCTCCACAAACAGGCTGGCGATGAAGTCAGAATTCTGCGCGACGCGCCAGGGCACCACGCCGAGAAGGCTCGTTTGCATGGCGAGATACAACACCGTGATGCCCAGGATGGAGAGGAAAATGCCGCGCGGAATATTCTTCTCGGGCTCGCGGATTTCACCGCCGAGATGGCAAATGTTGTAGTAGCCCCAGTAGCTGTAAACAGTGTTGATCATGGCAGCGCCGAGGGCGGCGAACCACACGCCGGAGAGATGAAACGCTCCGGGCGGAAAATCGAACGCGAGTTTAGGGTCAAAGTGACGCACACCGCCCGCGATGAGCCAGAGCATGGTGCCCACGACGCCCACCCACAGCAACACGGAAATTTTGCCGATGGTCTGAATACGGCGATAAAGGAGAAACACCAGGAAGATGACCAGACCGCCGGAGATGGCCTTTGCTTCCCACTTCGTAAATGCATGAAGATAGCCCGCGTAGTGGGCAAAACCGATGGAGGCTGAAGCCACGGAAAGCGGAGCGGCCACAAAGACCTGCCACACGAATAGGAAGGACATCAGGCGGCCCCAGCGCGCGGGCCCGTAGGCCTCACGTAAAAAGACATACGTGCCGCCAGCTTTGGGCATGGCCGCGCCGAGTTCCGACCAGACAAAACCGTCCAGCGTGGCAAGCAGAGCGCCGGCGAGCCAGGCCACCAAAGCCTGCGGCCCGCCCATCGTCTTGATCACCAGGGAGCTGACGACAAAGGGGCCGATGCCGACGATCTCAATCATGTTGAGCGCGACGGCCTCTTTCAAGCCGAGGCCGCGCTCCAATGCGGGTTGTGGTGTGGTGGCGTTCAAGTGTCCTGCTGGAATCGCCGTGCGCTGCGAGAATAACAAATACGCGGGTGAGGCCCAACGGGTGTTGCGAAATTTGTGCGGTGCGATGCGGCAAGCGGCGCTGGGCGCAGGCTGCGGCTTTGTTGTTGAGCGGTTTTTCAGGGTTGGGAGTTGTCCGGCCACGCGGGAGGATTTCCAAAGGCACAAATTCCGCCGGACGCCACCTTCCTGCAGAAACCATTTCGTTTTGCAACTCTACTGAAACAGCTTAAACTCATGCAGCGGAAGAGCTGAAACCCCCGGCGGCTTCCGCACAGACAAATGGTGCGCTGGCTTGCGGCATTGCTCCTTTTTGTGACGGTAGTATCTCCGTGTGCGAGCGTTCCGCCGCCAGACCCTGGCGGACTTTCCCTGCCGCCCCTTGCGGCGAGCATCCTTGACCACATCTATTCAGGGCGCCCGGACCTGGCGATTCCCGAAGCGCGACAACTCCAACAGCAGCAAACGAACCACCCGCTGGGATATTTATTGGAAGCAGAGTCGCTGTGGTGGGGCATCTGGTGCACGTCGGCCAACTACAGATATGGGATGACGATGGCGCGTCACCGGGAGAAACAGGCTGCCGACCAGCCCTACCTCAATCTGGCGACAAAAGCGTACGTCCTTGCCGACGCACAATTGAAACAGCACGAAACGGGTGAGATGCACTTGTATGCCGCGATGGCCGATTCGCTGCAGGCGCGCCTCTACAGTCTGCGCTGGGAGAACCGTGCAACGGCGCGGGCCGGAGTGCGCGCGCGGGAACATTATGAGCGCGCGCTGGCGCTCGATCCATCCTTGGCGGACGCGTACCTGGGATTGGGTCTGTACAACTACTACGTGGACACGCTCTCGACGATGGCGCGCATTCTGCGATTCGTGATGGGCATACCTGGGGGGTCGAAGGAGGAAGGGATACGCCAACTCCACTTGGCCATGCATTATGGCCAGTTGACGCCGGCGGTGGCGCGATTCTATCTGGCGATAAACCTGCACAACTACGACCAGCGGTATGAAGAGGCACTGCAAGTGCTGCGGCCGCTGGTGGAGGAATATCCGCAGAATCCGTTGTTCCAACTGGCAATCGGGGATCTATACGCGAAGCTGGGCAGGAAGCCACAGGCGCTGGAAGCCTACCGGGCGGCGGCCGCGTCTCCCAACATGCCGGAGCCGGATTGCCACAGGAAGATCCAATCCTTGGTACAGGCGTCGCTGGCGGCACTGAGTGGCACTGCTTTGGCCGGGCACTGAAGGACTTTCCTCCAGCGCCGGGCTGCGCAATAATAAGAAAGGGTAGATTTGTGCTCCGGCACCGCGTCCTTCCTGGATCCCGGGGGCGGGTCAACGCGGCTGGCTGTTTTTGCATCTCAACCCAATCAGACGGGCCATAGTGTTTTTTCTTCCCGCCCTTGGGCCGGGAGTTGGCGCACACAATTGTCTTCGGGTGAAGGAGAGTCCATGAGGCAGTCTTGGAGAGCACTGGGCGTCGCGCTATTTGCGCTGGGCTTGATGGCCGGGTGCGACGAATACAACACCTCCATTCAAGCCCCCACGGGGGCCTCGATTGTGACTCTCGCGCCATCGGGAGTCGTTTTTGGCAGCCCCGGCTTCACACTGACCATCATTGCCTCCAGTTCAAACGGATTCCAAACCAACACCGTGGTGGAATGGAATGGGCAACAGCTGGTTTCCACCTATGTTGATACCGTGACCATGACGGCGACCGTGCCCACCAACCTGGTTGCGAAGGTCGGCACCGCGTACGTGAATACGCATACGCCGCAATCGGGTACGGGCATGAATGGACTATCGAACTCGATTGCGTTTTTGATTTACGGGACACCCAATCCTGTTCCGGTGGTCACGTCGGTGACGCCGAACACCGCGCCGTCCTGCGGCAGCAGTTGTGGGAACGCCTCGGTGAAGATCACCATTGCAGGGTCCGCTTTTCTGCCCACATCCACAAACGGAGCTTCAACGGTGACGTTCACCGGACTGTCCACCAGCGAGGTGGAAACGGCGATCAATGTCACCAGCATTACCGCGACACAGATTCAGGCGGTGATTCCGGGGACGATGCTGACGGACGTGGATCCCAATGCGGTGATTAACGTGATCAACCCGCCGAGCGGAGTGTGCCTGGTAAACTGTCCGGTTTTGGGCGGGGGACCAAGCCTGACGCCACAGACGTTTACGATCACGGGTGGTGCGGCGGCCGCGGCGGTGGCGGAGGAAACGCCGGCGCTGAGCCAGGATGGGCGCTACGTGGCGTTCTCCGCGCAGGAAAACGAGACAACACAAATTATGTTGCGGGATACCTGCCTGGCAGCGCCGAACGGATGCACGCCCAGCACAAAAATGATTTCCGTTGCCGCGGATAACACGCCGGGCAACGCCGACAGCCACACGCCGGTGATCAGCTCGGACGGGCGGTACATCGCGTTCAGTTCGGCGGCGACGAATCTTCTGGAAGGGACGCCCGCGGGACGCCAAGTCTATTTGCGCGACACCTGCGCGGGAGCGAGTGCTTCCTGCAAGGCGGCCACGTCGCTGGTCTCAACCGATCCGGGAGGCGCGCTGAACGGCACAGAGAGCATATTCCCTTCGATCAGTTCATCGGGACGCTACATCGTGTTTCTGGCGGTGACACCGAGCCAGGAAGCGGCCGGGGGGAAATTGCCGGCAGTTGCGGCGGCTTCACCCAACAGCGGTTTGCGCCAGGTATTCTTGCGGGATACTTGCCTGGGTGCGACGAATTGCACGCCGAAGACGACGCGCATTTCCCTCTCACCCGGAGATACGCCAGCGAACTCGAACAAGCCGGTGGGCCCGGCGCTGAGTGGCCTGGCAAAACAAGTCGCACTGGCGGATCGCAAGAGCGCGACGGTGTTTACGCCCACGGTGCCTGTGGACGATCAGCTCTTTCTCGCGGCGACGCAGGATCCCAAGCAATAGAAAAAACGGGGGCGGGACGGCTCGGCCGTTGCGCGCCCCACGCTGTTGTAACCCTTCGGTTGTCCTAAGCCAGTAAACCCGTTCCCAAATGATGGTAGGCAGGCTTTTAGCTGAAGCGCACCTTGATGTCCGGGCGCTTTTCCAGGTGCACGGATTCGATGAAACGCACCTGGCGTTCATCGAGAGTAAGAATCATGGAGGAAGTGCGCACACCTTCACCGAAGAAGCGCACGCCCTTGAGCAAATTGCCGTCGGTGACGCCGGAGCAGGCGAAAATGATCTTCTTGCCCGGAGCCAGATCCTCGGTGGCGTAAATGCGCTTCGGATCTTTTACGCCCATGCGCGCGAGGCGTTCGTGATGCTCGGGTTTGCTGACGACGAGGCGGGCGAGAATCTGGCCATTGAGGCAACGAAGCGCCGCGGCCGTGAGCACACCTTCCGGAGCGCCGCCCGTGCCCATGACCATGTGCACGCCCGTGCCGAGAACGGCGGCGGAAATGCCGGCGGAGAGGTCGCCGTCACCGATGAGCCGGATGCGCGCGCCGGCAGCACGAATTTCCTCGATCAGCTTTTCGTGGCGGGGGCGATCGAGAACGATGACCACGAGATCTTCGACGTCGCGGTCGAGGCGCTTGGCGACGGCGCGCAGGTTATCGGCCACGGGCGCATCGAGATCGACGGCGCCTTTACAGGCGGGGCCAACCACTATTTTCTCCATGTACAAATCGGGAGCATGCAGCAAGCCGCCCTTTTCGCTGGCGGCAAGAACGACGATGGCATTCGGCGCACCGGTGGCGCAGAGATTGGTGCCCTCTAGCGGGTCCACGGCGATATCAACCACGGGGAAAAGAGCTTTGGGGGCGTGGGTGGCGAGGCCGACCTTCTCGCCGATGTAAAGCATGGGCGCTTTGTCGCGTTCGCCTTCCCCGATGACAATGGTGCCGTCCATCTGCACCTGATCCATGGTTTTGCGCATGGCTTCGACGGCCACTTCATCGGCCTTGTGGCCATCACCAAAGCCCATGGTGCGGGCAGCGGCAATTGCGGCATTTTCCACGACGCGCAGAAATTCCAGGCTGAGTTGTTCTTCCATGCAGGGCGCCCTCCGAGACGGCTTATCTTAGGGCAAAGTAATGCTTATGGTCGAGAGGAAGGCCTGGGGGAATGGCGAATCGGTCAGCGTGTACCAGAACGCAAACAAAGGAGAGCGCGAATTCCGGGTCAGGGAGCTGCGGCGGCGAGGGGCTGGATCGTGACGTTAAGCAGATTGGGGTCGGTGAATTCGGTCTGATCTCCGGCGCGTTTTCCGGCTACCGGGAGCAGGCGTGCGGAAAGGGGCTTGTTCCATTTGACGGAGAGCGAAGCCATATCGCCGATGATGCGGGCAAGCGCGTCCACACTCGTGTCGCCGGGAAGTGGAATCGTGTCGAGGCCGGTGCCGCAAACGGCGGAGTAGCTCAGGAGCGCATCGAGAGAAATCAGGCCGTTGTTCCAGCGCTCGGCGAGGCGCGGGTCCTCAAGGATGGGGAGCATCAGGCCGGAGTATCCGGCTTTGCGCGCGCCAATGTCCTTAAATATGGAAGTGATGGTGGCGACAGCGGTGAGCGTGCCACTGGTGCCGAAGGGCTGGTGAGAGAGCGCTTCAATGGCGGCGCCAATGGAAGCGTCTTTTGCGGGGGCGGGAGAGAGGTCGAGGCCGAGATACGTCCAACCTTGCTCGCGGGCCGCGCGGATGCCGAGTTCCTCAACATCGAAGGATTGCTGGATGAAGAGGTCGAGCAAGCGGCGCCGGGCCGCGGGGATGTCGGGAGCATTTTGGAAGGCTGCGGCGACAGTGTTGGCCGATTCCAAACCCACGGTGAACTGACGGCCGCTGCCAGTGTGATAGGCCGCGGGGAAGAAAGGCGAGTAGGGAGGAACGCTGGCGAGGGCGGCAAAGCGGGAATTGCCTTCGCTGCGCGGCGTGGTGTCCGCGAGTTTCTTGATGACGCGGGCGGCAGCTTTGACGGCGGGCCAGTTGACGTTGTCATCTTTGGTCACAAAAACAGTGCCGCTGATGGATTTGGTGTTCTGGAGGATTTCCGCGAGCAGATCGGCTTGCGCGTCGCCGTCCTCGCCGGAGAGATATGCAGGGCCAATGGAAAGAATGACGTGGTCCTGCTGGGCGAGGCCGTCGAGGTCTTTGAAGAACTGCATAGCTTCATTGCGAGGAAGAGAAATCGTGTATTCGGGAAAGGGCTGCGTGGCGATGCGCAGGGTTTCGACGGTGTAGCCGCGAGACTCGAAAACGGTTTGCGCGTATTTCAAGAAGCGCACCATTTCGGAGATTTGGATTTGATAGCGGCTGCGGTCGAGGTTGACGAAGGCAGTGATGGCGCGGACTTTGGGCTTTGGGCTGCTTTCCGGCTTTTGTTGCGCGGCGGAAGAGAACGCAGAGAAAGAAAGAAGCAGCATGGAGGCAATTATAAGGCGAAGGTAGCGGTTGCGGAGTGACATAAGTTTCACACAAAGGCAGCAATGCCGGTGATTTTCTCGCCGATGATGAGCTTGTGGATGTCGTTGGTGCCTTCGTAGGTGTAGACGCTTTCGAGGTTGTTCATGTGGCGCATGACGCAGTAATCGTCCACGATGCCGTTGGCGCCGAGGAT
>Ga0181536_10005371_pt1 | contig 13158 bp, 11 predicted proteins | sample PEATcosm2014_Bin_41_FD_121105 | JGI IMG/M metagenome (GOLD analysis project Ga0181536, IMG submission 121105) | Peatland microbial communities from MTU Mesocosm Facility, Houghton, MI, USA - PEATcosm2014_Bin17_60_metaG | ecosystem: Environmental > Terrestrial > Soil > Wetlands > Peat | place...
ACATCGTCTGCCCGGTGATGAAACCGCTGGCGGGATCGGCCAGGAACAGTACCATGCGCGCCACATCCTCGGGCTGGCCCAGCCGGCGCACGGGGATGCTCTGCGCCAACGCCGCGATGCGCGGATCGCCCGGCGGCAGCACGTCGTGGAACATTGCGGTGCCGGCGATCGGTCCCGGAGCGACCGCGTTCACCGTGATACCGTCCGGCCCGAGTTCCTGCGCCCAGGTGCGTGCCAGGCCGATCAGGCCTGCCTTGGTCGCCGAGTACGCGGTGCGCGTGGCAAGCCCCAGCACCGCACGCGAGGAAATCAGCACGATCCGGCCGAACCGTGCCGCGCGCATCGCCGGCAGTGCCGCCTGCACCAGCACCAGCGCGGCACCGAGGTGCAGGCGCGACAGCGTCGCGAGGTCCGCCGTGCTGGCTTGGTCCACCAACGCGGGACGGATCATTCCGGCATTGTGCACCAGCGTGGTGACCGGGTCTTGCGTCGCGTCGCGCGCCGCTTGTTCGGTCGCGGCCGCGTCCGACAGGTCCACATCGATGGCGCGCAACCGCGCGTGCCGCAGCGGGCTGGGCTGACGATCCAGCGAGACAACGTCGTAGTCCGCATCGAGGAATGCCTGGCAGATCGCGCGGCCGATGCCGGCGCTGCCACCGGTGACCACAGCGCGCATCATGCGGCCTCCAGCAGGTCATCCGCGCCGATCCGCACCCGCACCGCATCGCCGGGGGCCGCCGTCGCCGCGACGAAGCACACCGCCACCGGGCCGGCATCGAATTGCACCAGCCCGACGGTCAGCGGCAGGCGCGGGCGGAAGCGCGGTTCGTTGCTGTGGTGCAAACGGGTGCAAGCCAATACGCGGGCGGGCAGCGAGTCAGCGCTGTCCCACGCCAGCCGATCGGACAGACACGCACCGCAGACCTCACGCGACGGATACTGCGCAACGCCACAATCCGCACAGCGTTGCAGCCGGATCATGGGCGCCCCAACACGGCTGCGGCGGTGCACAGTCCGCGATCGTAGTTGATCATGCCGAATCCGCTCACCAGTGCATGACGCGCATTCGCCACCTGACGCCCGTCTGCTTCGCCCAGCAATTGCCGCATCGCCTCCACCAGGCCCAAAAAGCCCCCGGCCGCGCCGGCTTGTCCCATCGACAACTGGCCGCCGCCGGTATTGTGCGGCAGGCTGCCTTCGATCGTGAAGTCGTGCCGGCGCACGAAGCCGGGCGCTGCACCCGGCGCGCAGAAGCCAAGTCCTTCGAACTGCAACATCGAAATGACCGGGTAATCGTCGTAGGTTTCGACAAGCTGCATATCCTCCGGGCCGATCCCGGCCTGCGCCCAGAGTGCGTCGCGATCCATCGCCCAACCGCCGCGCGACTGCACCGGATCGTCGGCGAAACCGTTGTGCCGCTCGATCGCGCCGAGGATGCGCAGGAACGGCAGGTTGAGGGCGCGCGCCCGCGTCTCGGACATCACCAGGAAACCGTCGGCCCCGGCGCAAGGCATGACACAATCGAACAGATGGTGCGGCTCGGCGATCGGACGCGCGGCAAGGTACTGCGCCATCGTCAGGGCGCCGCGCAGCAAGGCGAGCGGATTGCGCCGCGCATTCGCCCGCTGCGCCACCGCCAGCTTGCCGAAATCCTGCCGCGTGGCGCCCGTCGCCCGCATATAGGCATCGGCGATCAGCGCGAAGCTCGCGTTCGGGCCGCCGGCGCCGTACGGATATACCGCATCGCGTGCAAAACTGCTGAACGTGGCGAGCAAGTCGCGGAAGCTGGTTTCGTTGGCGGTGTCGCCGGCGATACATGCGACGATCTCGGCATCGCCTGCCTGCACCGCACGCGCCGCACGCCGCAATGCGATCACGCCGCAGGCCCCGCCCATCGGCAGCCACTCAAGCATGCGTGGCGACATGCCGACATATTGGGTGAAGGCGACAGCGGTGTCCGGATGCAGGGTGAAGCTGGAGACGCACAGCCCGTCGACGTCCGGCTTCGCGGCGCCGCTGGCATCGAGCAAGCGTCGCAGCGCGCGCGCCAGGAACCAGGCGGCACCGTGCTCCGAGCGGCGGACATACGGCTCGGTCACCGGGCAGCACAGCGCGACGCCGTCGTACGACCGCGCGGTCATCGCCGCTTCAACCCCCGCGTATCGACGCAGCCCGGTTGTGTCATCAGTCGTTGCGCCATCGACTTCAGTTCCCCGCGCGCAACCTTCTGGCTGGCGGTGAGCGGCAGCGCGTCCACGAACGCAACCCAACCGGGCACCTTGAAATACGAGAGGTCTTGCAGCGCGGCACGCACGATGTCGGCCGCGGCCTTGTTGGGGTCGGCGACTGGTGCGTGGGGAACGATGCAGGCGAGCACTTCTTCTTCGCGGAGTTCGTCCGGGACGGCGGCGACGGCGACCTCGGCGACCGCGTGGTGGCGGCGCAATACGCTTTCCACTTCGACCGCGCTGACATTCTCGCCGCTGCGACGGATCACGTTCTTCTTGCGGTCGACGAAATAGAGATAGCCGCCGTCGTCGGCGCGCACGATGTCGCCGGTGTGGAACCAGCCGCCTTCCCAGGCCGCTTCGGTGGTTTCCGGTTCTTTCAGGTATTCGCTGAAGAATCCGGCGCGAGGGTGGGGGCCGGCAGCGCGTACCAGCAGTTCGCCGTCCTCCGGCATGATGCGCACCTCGACTGCCGGTTGCGGCCGGCCGAAGCAGTTGGTGCCGACATGACGCGGTGCGTGGCTGGCGATCACCACCGCGCCCGCGCCGGTCTCCGTCATCGACCAGGCTTCCAGCAGTGGGAAACCAAATCGCGCCTCGAAAGCGGCGTGGTGGCGGCGGTCCACCCCCGCACCGAAGCCGAGCCGCACCGCGTGGTCGCGGTCGCTCGGGTCGGGTGCCGCGCGGAGCAACATCGAGGGCATCACGCCGAGATAGTGCAGGATGGTGGCCCGGCTTTCGCGTACCGAGTCCCACCAGGTGCGCGGATGGAAGCGATCCAGTTGCACGATGCAGCCGCCGATCGCGATCATGGCCATGGTCGAGAAGGCCATGGCGTTGACGTGGTTGAGCGGCAGCGGCGTGATCAGCCGGTCGCCTTCGTGCAGTTCGCAAAGCCCGCCGACGGTGGCGTACCAACGTCCGGCACGCAGGTAATAGTCATTGGACAGCACGCAGCCCTTCGGTCGTCCGGTCGTGCCGGAGGTGTAGAGCAAGGCACATTCCGTCGCGGGATCGGCGATGTGATTGCGCGACGGTCGGGGTGCCGGCGGGGGTGGCGCATCGTCGGCGATCACCGCGAGGCCGGGTGCCACGGATCGCAGCGCGCGCAGATGCGGCGCGGCCGCGACGCCCAGCACGATCTCGCTGTGGCGCACGAGGTATTCGAGTTCCGCGGGCCGCAGGTCCGGGCTCAGCGGCACGACGGCGGCGCCCAGGCCGTTCAACGCGAGCCAGTGCAGCAGAAAGGCCGGGCGGTTCTCCAGCATCAGGCCGATGCGGTGGCCGGCCCCGTAACCGGCGGCAACGTAGGCCGCACGCAGGTACGCGATGTCTGACGCCGCTTCGGCATAGGTGATCGTGCGCGGTGCAATGCCGTAGCTACGCGCGGTCTCCGGCAGCACCAGGAGGAACGGCCGGTCAGGGTTGCGCGAAGCGGCGGTGGCGAACGCGGCGGCGACGGTTGGTGCAGCGGTGGTGGGATGGGGTGTCATGCGCTGGTTTGGATCATGAGAATCGAGCTGCCGTGCCCATTGTCATTGCGAGAAGCGCAGCGACGAAACAATCCCCCGCCTGACAAGCGGTGGCTCCCCGGGTGGGAGATTGCTTCGTCGCTGCGCTTCTCGCAATGACAGGGTGGCCTACAAGAACAGTTGCATCGACGGCAGTGCCGCGTCGCAATTGAGCAGGTTGACCCGCTTCAACCGGATGCGCAACGCGCCGTCCTGCCGCACCAGGTGATGCAGTGCCACGCCGGTGAGCATCTGCATCGCGTCGCCCCGCGCCTCCGCATAGTGGAAGGCGGTGCGCGTCAGCCAGCTTTCGCCCTCCGCCGTCTCGATCTCGGGCGCCTGCAAGACATGCTGGCTCCAGCTTTCCGGATGCTGCGAGGGCGGCCGGCGGCGCAGGCGTTCAATGCGCAGGCGCAGCAGCAGCTTGTCCTCATAGGCGAGCGAGGTGTGCAGCTCGGCATCCGGCTGATTGCGCGTCAGCGGCACCCAGTAGTGTGCATCCTCGGTGAACAGGTCGTACCACGCATCCCACTGCTTCTCATCCAGCAGCCGGGCCTCACGGTAGATGAACCGCGTGATTTCCGGTTCGATCATGCGGCACCGATGAATTTGGTCCAGGCGCGAAACTGGTTGCGCATGGAGATTTCGCTGGTGCCGTTCACTGTAAGGTCGTGCGCCGCGCGTTCCTCCGGCCGGTAGTCCCGATGCAGGCTGATCCACTCGTTGCCGTCGGCGGCCAGGCCTTCCTGGATCAGCCGGTAGCATTGCTGGTCGTCATGTCCCACCACCGACATCGGCGAGTTGATCAGCCGCGTATAGGTGACGTTGCGCTTGAAGAAGATATCCGGAGCGCCCTTCAGGCGGAAGCTCCAGCTCTCGAGCAGGGTTTTGTCCACCGCGATCGGCCGCACCACGCGGATGGTTTGGATGGCGCCTTTGATCGTCAGGCTCGGATAGTACACCGTATTGTGGCGCACGGTTCCCAGGATGTCTTTCGCCCGAGCCTCGCCATAGGCGCGCTGCATCGCCGCCTCGTAGTCCGGCACCGCGGCGTAGGAGGAATGGATCGAGAAGTGCACTCCGGAATAAGAGTGTCCGTTGTCGAACACGCGCACGCCCATCTTGTCGAAGAAGTCATAGCTTCCGGCAAACGGCACCAACTGTTCGATGGCCATCGGCTTCGGCGCATCGGCCGGCTGATTGCTCCATAATTCCTTCGCCGTGCCTGCCGAGGACTCATGCGCCGCCATCGGGTGCATCGTGTCGTTCAGGTTCTCGACGAACATCTTCCAGTTGCTGTCGTGCATGTAGCGCAGCACGCCGCCGGCAATCTCCAACTCGCCCTCCGGCGAGCGGTCCGCCATGTAGTCGATCGATGACAGCGAGTCGCCGAAATACGCTTTGAAGTCCGGGCCATCCTCGCTCAGCCGGGCGAACACCAGGCCGCGATACGTTTCGCAGGCGAGCGGCCGCAATCCACGCACCGCCTCGCACTGCGCGAACGCCGTGCCATCGTAGCCCTGGCGCAGCGGAATCGCGGCGATCGAGCCATCCGTGCGATAGCTCCAGTTGTGGTACGGACAGCGGATGAAGCGTCCGGCGTTGCCGGACCAGTCCGCGACGAGCTTCGCGCCTTTGTGTGCGCAGCGATTGCGCAGCACGCGCACGCCGCCGTCGGGTTGGCGGATCATCAGCACCGGTGTGGTGGCGATGTCGCAGGTGATGTAGTCGCCCGGGTTCGGCACCTGGCTGGTGTGCCCGACATAGATCCAGGTGCGTGCCCAGAGCCGCTCCATCTCCAGGCGGAAGATCTCGGGGTCGATATAGACGTCGCGATGTACCGCATCGTCGCGCACCAGCGCGCGCAGTGCGGCCGGGTCCTGGCGATACCGGTTCATGCTGCCTCCAGCGCCTTGGCCAGCGCCTGTCCGGTTTCGTCCGCCAATGCCGCCTCGCGCAGCGCGGCAAGCCGCGGCGCCGCATCGGGCTTGGCGGCAAGCCGATCGACTTCCTGCATCAGACGCTGGAAATTCGTCCAGCCGCGCGCATGGGTATCGCCGTAGCCCTTCACCAGGCGTTGGCAGCGGGCGATTTCCACGGCCAGTGCCGAATCGTGCGTCGCAAACGCACCAATCCGCCCGAGCCACGCCTCGATCCGCTCCTGCTCTTCGACAAAGCGCAGCGTGCGCCTGCGGAAACGGCGTAGCGCGGCGATACTCCGCAGCAACAGGAAGCCGCCGATCGCGGTGGTCTCGACGTGCCGGCCGCGCACGGTCAGCTTTTCCACCAGCCGCCGCGGCATGCCGGAACGCAGCAGCCAGCGTCCGATCGGGGCCGGCAGCGTGTCGGCGATTTCCTGCACGCGCGGGTGCATGAACTCGGTGATGCGCAGCACCTGGTCGGGCTTCACGCGGACCTCCGCGCGCACACGGGCGAAACGGCTCGCGCGCGTCTTCAGGTCGGCGACGCGGATCGTATCTTCGTAACTCATCCACAGCGCAAGGTAGCGCGCCGTCTCGGCGAGGAGCAGGCCGTCGAGCTGCAACCGATCGAGCCGCTCGCGATAGGCACGCGCATAGGCGGCATCCTGATAGTCCGTCAGTCGGCGCATGCCTTCTTCGATGATGGCGTCTGCCGCAGTCGGACTCCCCCTCCCCTTGTGGGAGGGGGGCGGGGGGAGGGGCCCCGCACGAGCGGCGTCAGTGGGGCTCGCACCCCTCCCCCCGCCCCCCTCCCTCAAGGGGAGGGGGAGTATCTTATTCCCCGTCTCCTCCTTCTCACTCGCCGCATCGAATCCCGCCGCGAAGGCTGCGAGGCTCGCGTCCACGCCCAGGCCGGCGTGGCGGATCGCTGCCTCGAACGCGGCGCGCGGGATTGGCAGCGCGCCCGATCCGGCGACCGCACCAAGCAGCACGGCGCTGAGATGCGCGCCGGTCCTCTCGGCCACCGCTTGCATGTCCGCGGCGACCACCCGCCGCGCCGCTGCCCGACACGTCTCCAACAGCGCCGCCGCATCGACACGGCCATCGCCCATGGCGATCTTCTCGGTCATCGCGAACACGCGGTGGGTGGAGAAAACGAACGTGCTGCGCTCGGGCGTCACCAGACCGCGTTGGATCGCGCGGCCCGCCTCCATCAGTTCCGAGGCGATCACCAGGTCCACATCGCCCGGGGCGGGCATCAAGGCCAGCACGGGCTGCTGTTCGGCCGATGCGCCGGCGTCGGCGATCGGGAAGAATTCGAGATAATAGATCGTCGCGCCGGTGCGCTGCGCGACGCCGGGCACCGATGTCGATTGCGCGACGAAGCCGCTGGCTTCCGCGGCCTCTAACAGCCAATCGGCCAGCACGCCGCCGCCCTCGCCGCCCATCGCCAGGATCGCGACCGTGATGGCACGCGTGCCAACGGCGGCCTCGGACGGAAGCGGTGCCTCAGGCATGGGCGGGCGGCGCGAACCAGCCGATCACGACGCTCGCGACACGCGCACGCCAGCGCTCCCAACGGCTGGGGTTGCTGACGATCCGCGCGCGATAGAACGACGGGCACAGCACCGCCGCATGCGCCACCTCGCCGCACAGCCCGCACCCCACGCAGCTTTCCTGCACGGTAGCGACCGGGTCCTGGCGCAGCGGATCGGGATTCGGCTTCACCGTCAGCGACGGGCAGCCCGACAGACGGATGCAGGAATGATCGCCGGTGCAGGTGTCGCTATCGACGCCGAAACGATCGCGCTCCACGCGTTTGCCCTCCCGCTCGGCCTTCGCCATCTGCGGGCGCTCGCGACGCTGGCGGTTCAGCATGCATTCCGACGACGCAATGATAACCTTCGGCCCTTTCTCCCGCGTGGTCAGCGCCTCCCGCAGCACGCCGACCATCCGCGTCAGGTCGTAGGTGCGGGTGACCTCGCGCACCCATTTCACGCCGACCCCACGCACCGCGCGGGCGATCGGGTTGCCGGTATTGCGGCGGCTGGTCGCGCGTGACGACAGGATATCCTGGCCCCCGGTGGCGGCGGAGTAGTAGTTGTCCACCACGACCAGCACGTTGTCGGTCTTGTTGAACACCGCATTGCCGACCGACGAGGCGAGGCCGTTATGCCAGAACCCGCCGTCGCCCATCACGCTGATGGTGCGTCGATTCGAGTCCTTGGCATTCAGCGCCGCGGCACCCGCCCAGCCCAATCCGTAGCCCATCGTTGTTGCGCCGATGTTGAACGGCGGCAGGATGGAAAACAGGTGGCAGCCGATGTCGCAGCTTACATGGTGCGGGCCAAGCTCGCGCTCCACCAGCTTCATCGCGGTAAAGATCGGCCGTTCGGGACAGCCGGTGCAGAAGCTGGGCGGCCGGGGGTGCACGTGCTTCTCCAGACCGGGCGGCTGTACCGGCGCAGGCGGCTGCGCGGTGTTCGGCCGCAGGCCGGGCAGATAGCGCCCGACGAACGATTCCAACCCGGTGCGCACCACGCTGGCGGTGTATTCGCCCGCCATCGGCAGCACGTCCTTGCCGTGCACGCGAGTCTGGAGATCGGCCTTGCGCAGAATGACATGGATCGCTTGCTCGAGGAACTCGGGCTGGCTTTCCTCCACCATCAGCACCGCGCGCTTGCCGGCGCAGAAGCGCGTTACCTCCGCGTCCACCAGCGGATAGGTAACGTTCAGCACGTAGAGCGGGATGCGGGTATTGCCGAACGCATCCGACAACCCCATGAGCTGCAACGCGCGGATCAGGCCATTGTACATGCCGCCCTGCACGATGATGCCGACATCCTGCGTGCCGTCGGCGAACACCTCGTTCAGCGCGTGATCCACGATGAACTTCCGCGCGGCCGGCAGGCGATCGCGGATCTTCTCCTGTTCCTGCACATAACTCGCCGGCGGCAGCACGATCCGGCCGACGTCGCGGCGCGGATGCTCCATCGCGTCCTTCAACCCGAACGCGGGCCGCACATTGTCCTTGGCGATGAAGCGGCCGTGCACGTGGCAGGCGCGGATGCGCACCTCCAGCATCACCGGCGTGTGGGATGCTTCGGAGAGTTCAAAACCCTTCTCGACCATGTGCACGATGCTGGGCAGGTTGGGCCGCGGGTCGAGCAACCAGATCTGCGACTTCATCGCGAAGGCGTGCGTGCGCTCCTGCATGATGGAGCTGCCCTCACCGTAATCCTCGCCGATCACGATGAGTGCGCCGCCGGTCACGCCGCCGGATGCGAGATTCGACAGCGCATCGGAGGCGACGTTGGTACCGGCGGTGGATTTCCACGTCGCCGCGCCGCGCAGCGGATAATTCACCGAAGCCGCCAGCGTCGCCGCAGCGGCGGCCTCGCTGGCCGAGGCTTCGAAATGCACGCCAAGTTCGTCGAGAATGTCCTCGGCGTCCGCCAGCACGTCCATCAGGTGCGAGATCGGCGCGCCCTGGTAACCGGCCACGTAGGACACGCCGGATTGCAGCAGGGCCTTGGTGACGGCGAGAATACCCTCGCCGCGAAACTCTTGTCCCGCGCCAAGCCGGAGTTGCTCGACCTCCTTCCGGAACGACCGCTCCGCCATCAGCGCGCGACCAGCGCCAACACCCGGAGCGGGCTGCCGGAGCCGCCGGCGATCTTCAACGGCGCGGTGATCAGGATCGCACCCTTGGGCGGCAGCTTGTCGAGATTGGTCAGGCTCGCCAGGCCGAACTTGTTCGCACCGTGCATGCCGGCGTGGCACGGGAACGGCGGCTCGAAGCGGAACGCCTGGCCGGCGTCGGTGCCGACGGTCTCGGTGCCGAAGCCGAGCACGTCGCGTTCTTTCACCAGGAAAGTGACGGCCTCGGGCGACGGACCGGGCGAATGCGCGCCATTGTCGTCGGCGTTCAGGAACGCGGCGGCGTCGGTGCTGCGGCGGGACCAGCCGCTGCGCAGCAGCACCCAACTTCCCGGCTCGATACGACCGTGCTTCGCCTCCCAATCCGCGATGCCCGCCGGCGTCAGCAGGAAATCGGCATCGGCGTCGCACGCGGCGGTGCAGTCGATCACATTCGCCGGGGCGACCAGGCGGCGCGCAGGGATGGTGTCGAGCGTGTTGCCGGGCAGATCCTTGCCGGTGATCCAATGCACCGGCGCATCGAAATGCGTGCCGGTATGCTCGCCAAGCGAGAGATTGCTCCAGGCCCAGGCGGGGCCACGGTCGTCGTAATCGGAGATGCGCTCCATGCGGAACGGTGCGGACTGGCCGAATTGCGGCGGCAGGCTGATGATCGGCGTCGCCGGCTCCAGCGGTTGCGCCAGATCGACCACGTCCACCGCGCCCGAGGCCAGCGCGTCCGCCAGCGCCGACAAGATGCCCTCCGCCATCACACCCCTCCGTTTATGCCGCCCGGCGCGCAGCTTAGACCGGGGTATCTTACACCTCAACTATGCAAGTTCACCTCTCCCGTACTGCGGGAGAGGTGTACCGGCACGCTTGACCGCGCGCCCGGCGGAGGCTTCGCTGCACCGGACAACGGGAGGAGACTGGCCATGCCAGCAAAGCAGCCGGTGGCCATCGTGTTCGACACATTCGGCACCGTGGTGGACTGGCGCGGCAGCCTGATCGCCGAATTGAGCGAATTCGGCCGGCAACGCGGCATCGAGGCCGACTGGACCGGTCTGGTGGATGCGTGGCGCGCCGCCTACCACCCCTCGATGGACCGCGTACGCAAGGGCGAACAACCCTGGACCACGCTCGACAACCTGCATCGCGCGTCGCTCGACAAACTGGTGGTGCAGTTCGGCATAACCGGCCTGACCGAAGCCGACCTCCAAAAAATCAACCGCGGCTGGCACCGGCTGAAGCCATGGCCGGACTCGGTGCCTGGCCTGACGCGCCTGAAGCGCCGCTACATCATCGGCCCCTTGTCGAACGGCAACGTGTCGCTGCTGACCAACATGGCAAAGCATGCCGGCATTCCGTGGGACATGGTGTTCGGCTCCGACCTGTTCGGTCATTTCAAGCCCGATCCGGAGACCTATCTCGGTGTCGCCCGATTGCTCGATCTGGAGCCGGGCCAGGTCATGCTGGGCGCGGCGCACAACAACGACCTGGCGAATGCGCGGAAATGCGGTCTGATGACCGGGTTCTTTCCGCGGCCGACGGAATATGGGCCACATCAGAAGCGGGATTATGCAGCCGACCAGGACTGGGACGTGGTGGCGACCGATATCGAGGACATGGCCGCAAAACTTGGCTGCTGAACGGAGGAAACCATGCCAACCGAGCTGACCGAGATCGAACAGGTGCTGCAAACCTATTTCGACGGGCTGTACGAAGGCGACACCGCGAAGCTTGGGCGGGCGTTCCACGATGTGGCGCACCTGTTCAGCGTTGATGACGGCAAGCTGGCCGATCTGCCGCGTGCGCAGTGGTTCGAGATGGTGCGCGGACGCCAGTCGGCGCAGAGCCGCGACCTGCCTCGGCGCGACTGGGTGGTGCAGATCGACCGCTCCGGTCCGAACACCGCGTTCGCCAAGGTGCAGTGCCAGATTCCGCCGCGTTATTTCACCGACTATCTGACGCTCGCGAAGCTGGCCGACGGATGGAAGATCGTGTCGAAGACCTTCCACACCGAGACGCGGTGAAGACGACGGCTGGCGCGCCGGCGATTCCGGGGGGAAAGATGACGGACTACGACTACATCATCGTCGGTGGCGGCTCTGCCGGATCGGTGCTGGCCAACCGCCTGTCGGCGCGCAGCGCCAACCGCGTGCTGCTGCTGGAGGCGGGGCAGGATACACCGCATGGCAAGGTGCCGAAGGAGATTCTCGATTCCTATCCCGGCACCGCCTATCTCAATCCACGCTTTACCTGGAACCAGTTGAAGGTCACCACCGAGGTCATCCCGCACAACCGCCCCGATGCGCCGCGCCCGCCACAGCGCACGTACGAGCAAGCGCGGGTGCTGGGGGGCGGATCGTCGATCAACGGGCAGCTCGCCAATCGCGGCGCCCCGACCGACTACGACGAGTGGCACGCGCGCGGCGCGACGGGATGGAACTGGGACAATGTGCTGCCCTTCTTCAAGAAGGTCGAGCGCGACATGGATTTCGACGGCCCGTGGCACGGCAAGGAAGGCCGCATCCCGGTGCGTCGGATCTTCCCCGATCTGTGGCCGGAACATGCGAAGGCGGCCGGCGCGGCGTTCAAGCAGGCGGGCTACGAATTCCTCACCGACCAGAATGCCGAGTTTCGCGACGGGTATTTTCCGATCACCATATCCAATGTCTATGAACGGCGGGTATCGGCGGCGATCGGCTATCTCGATCCCGGCACGCGGATGCGCGAGAACCTGACGATCTCCACCGACACGCAGGTGCAGGGGCTGCTGTTCGACGGCCAGCGCTGCATCGGCGTGCAGGCGCGGGTCGCCGGGCGGGCAGCGGAATTCCGCGGGCGCGAGATCATCCTGTCCAGCGGGGCGATCCACTCGCCGGCGCACCTGTTGCGCGCGGGGATCGGTCCCGCCGGCCAGCTGCGCGAGATGGGCATCGCGGTGCGCGCCAACCTGCCCGGCGTGGGACAGCGGCTGCAAGACCATCCGGCGGTCGCGGTGGCGGCGTTCATCAAGCCGCACGCCCGCATCATTCACGATTACACGCGGCGGCACATCTACACCGCGCTGCGCTACTCGTCCGGACTGGACGGTATCCCGCCCGGCGACATGTTTACCGTCGTCACCAACAAGACGTCGTGGCACGCGGTGGGAGAGCAGATCGGCTCGTTCATCATCACGGTGTACAAGACGTATTCGGAGACGGGGCAGGTCAGGCTTGCCTCGCCGGATCCGCGCGACGAGCCGGTGGTGGAGTTCAACCTGCTGTCCGACCCGCGCGACCTGGAGCGGATGATGGACGGCGTGCGGCGTTTCGGCGCAATGCATCTGACGCCGGAGATGCGCGCGGTGACCACCGATCCGTTCCCGGCGAGCTACAGCGACAAGGTGCGGCAGGTCGGGCTGGTGAACCGCAAGAACAAACTGCTCACCGACGGGATGGCGCGGCTGCTGGACGGACCGGCGAGTCTGCGGACCTGGCTGATCCGCAAGCTGATCATGGAGGGCTACACTCTGGAAGGCCTGCTGCGGGACGACGAGCAATTGGAGGCGTTCGTGCGGAAAGCGGCGGTCGGGGTCTGGCATGCGTCCTGCACGTGCCGGATGGGTGCCGATGACGATCCGATGGCGGTGACCGATCCGGCCGGCCGGGTGCGTGGGGTGGAGGGGCTGCGCGTGGTGGACGCCTCGATTTTCCCGGTGGTGCCGTGCGCCAACACCAATTTCCCCGTGCTGATGACGGCGGAGAAGGTGGCGGACGCGATCCTGGCGGGGGCGTAGGGCGGGGACTTGCCTCGCCGATTTGCCAGCGGCAGCGGGGATTGCTATAGCGCGGCCCCTGCCGGTGGCCGGCC
>Ga0181536_10005372_pt1 | contig 13156 bp, 11 predicted proteins | sample PEATcosm2014_Bin_41_FD_121105 | JGI IMG/M metagenome (GOLD analysis project Ga0181536, IMG submission 121105) | Peatland microbial communities from MTU Mesocosm Facility, Houghton, MI, USA - PEATcosm2014_Bin17_60_metaG | ecosystem: Environmental > Terrestrial > Soil > Wetlands > Peat | place...
GAACGGCCTCGGTTGGCCTCACAAATCGCCTTCGGCCCGCTGTGGCAGCGGGGCGGTCGCGCCCCTTCTCGGTGTCGGCGGAGGACCTAGAAAACGCGGCCCGGGTGGAAAGCCGCTGGACGGCCATCGTGCTCGAGGGCCAGGCTGAACCGCTGATGGTGCGCTTGACGCTGCTGGTGCTGATGGCGACCTGTGCCTACGGGGTGCAGGTGTTGATCGAGCGCCAGCGCAAGGCGGAGGAAGAGGCGCGCGAGGCCGCCCTGCGCGAGGGGCAGTTGCACGCCGCCGGGCGGCTGGCCGCCGAGTTTGCCCATCAGATCAAGAACCCGCTGGCCGTCATCAACAACGCGGCCTATTCCATCCAGCGCGGCCTCAAGCAAGGCCGCCCCGTCAGCCCCGGGCAGATTCAAATCATCCAGGAGGAAGTCGAGCGCTCCGACCACATCATCACCGACATCATGGGCTACGCCCAGTTGAGCGAGGGCCGCGTCGAGAAACTGAGCGTCACCGAGGAGCTGGACCACGCCATCGAGCAGGTCTTTCCCCCGGCGGCCGGTTATCCCGTCGTCGTTCACCGGGAATATGGCCCGAGCTTTCCCCCGCTGCTGATGCTGCGCCGCCATGTCTCGGAGACGTTCATCAACCTGCTGCAAAACGCCCGCGAAGCCCTCGACGGCCGGGGCGGCAATGTCTTTGTCCGCGCCCAGTGCCACAGCGATTATTCCATCGAGGTGACTGTCGGCGACGACGGCCCGGGCATTCCGCCCGACAGGCGCGAGCAGGTCTTCGAGGCATACTACACGACCAAAGAGAAGGGCACCGGCCTGGGTTTAGCCACCGTCAAGCACAATGTCGAACTCTATGGAGGCACGGTGCGCGTTGAATCAGAGCTTGGAAAAGGCGCCCGCTTCATCTTAATATTCCCGGCCAAGACTTCGATGAACCTGGCAAGTCAAATCAAATGAGCGTCGCCCTGCCGCCGATCCTGGTCGTTGATGACGAGAAGAATATGCGCCTGTCGCTCCAGACGATGCTGGCCGACGAGGGCTATGCGGTGCGCGCGGTCGAATCGGCGGAGGCGGCCTTGAGCCTGCTCGAGCGCGAGGACTTCTTCATGGTCATCACCGATGCGCGCCTGGGCGGGGTGAGCGGGTATGAGTTCCTGACCCGGGCCCGGGCGCAGTGGCCGGAGTTGCCGCTGCTCATGATTACGGCATACGCGACCTCCAAGCTGGCGGTGCAGGCCATCAAGGCGGGAGCCATGGACTACCTGGCCAAACCCTTCGCCCCCGAGGAGCTGCTGCACGCCATCGACCGTTGCGCCGAGCGTTACCGGCTCTTGCAGGAGAACGCCCGCCTGCGCGCGCGCGCCGGCGAGACCTACCGCCTGGACCAGATTGTCGGCGAATGCCCCAAGATGCGCGAACTGCGCCAACTCATTCAAACCGTGGCCCCCACCGACGCCCGGGTCTTGATCCTCGGGGAGAGCGGGACCGGCAAGGAGTTGGTGGCGGGGGCCCTGCACAGCCTCAGCTCCCGCCACAAAGCCAATTATGTGCGCATCAATTGCGCCGCCATTCCCGAGACCCTCCTGGAGAGCGAACTCTTCGGCCACGAAAGAGGCGCCTTCACCGGCGCCCACAGGCAGAAGCCCGGCCGGGTCGAAGAGTCCGACGGCGGCACGATTTTCCTGGATGAGATTGCCGACATGAGCCGCCCGCTGCAGGCCAAGCTGCTCCGGTTCCTGGAGGACGGCTCGTTCACGCGCGTGGGGGGCACCCAGGAATTGCGGGTCAATGTCCGGCTCCTGGCGGCCACCAATCGCGACATTATCGCCGCCATCGGCGCCGACCAGTTCCGCGAGGACCTCTTCCATCGCCTCAATGTGGTCCAGTTGCGGCTTCCCCCGCTGCGGGAGCGGGGCGAGGACGTCGCCCTGTTGGCCGATTATTTCCTCCGGACCTTCGGCATCTCGATGAACAAAAACAGCCGTTCCATCTCCCGAGCCGCGCGCCAGAAGCTGCTCTCCCACCACTGGCCTGGCAACGTGCGCGAGTTGCGCAACGTCATCGAGCGCGCCCTCATCCTTGAAACCACGACCGAAGTCCAGGCCGACAGCTTGCCCGATTTCCAGCTCGAGGCCCGCCTCCACAAGAATCCCGCCTCCTCCCGCGCCCGCGCGGGCGGGTCCCTGGAGGAAATCATGACCAACTTCGAACGGGACCTCATCGGCGGCATCCTCGAGCAGAACCGTTTCAATCTGGCCAAGACGGCCGACCAATTGAAAATCAGCCGCCACGCCCTCCGCTATCGCATCCAGCGTTTGGACCTTGCCCTCGGAACCGAGCCCGACGAAGCAGCGCCCACCCCGGAAGACAACGAGACTTTACCATGAACGGCATCCTGATTGTGTTCGCTGCATTGGACTCTGAAGACGTCCCCATTGGCAAGAGCTGGCCCCCAGGCGGAGAGCGCGACGTCTTCGTAGTGATTGGGGCGCTGGTCCTGGTGGTCGTCCTGCTCCTGGTCTGGGCGCTGGCCATCCGCAAGCCCCGCCGGCGCCATCGCCGCCACCATCATCACCGCCAGGAGTCACGCCAATGGGGTATGAACCCGGATGCCGGCCTTCAGGACGAAGCCGGGGCGGAGGGCAAGCCGGCCGAGACCCGGCGCCGGCGCCGACGGCGCGAACACCGCCAGCGCAACCCGACGCTCGCCCAGACCGGCGGCTTGCCTCCCATACGCGAGGAAAAACCGCCGGGCGATTCGCCGGCTTAAGCCGATGCAACAGAGCCGGACGATCACCCGGAAGAGCGCCTCCAACCTGGCGCTGGCGTTTGTGCTCCTGCCCAAAGCCAAACGGGACGGCATGTGCGCCCTTTACGCCTTCTGCCGCCAAGCCGATGACATCGCCGACAACCAAGCCCTTCCCGTCGAGGAGCGGCGGCAGCGCCTGGCCGCCTGGCGGGCCGACCTGCGCCGCGCCTGCGGGACCGAAAGCCCGCACTTCGCCCTGAACCGCGAACTCCAACCCGTCATCCGCCAATACCGCCTGCCCTTCGAGCAGTTCGACCAATTGCTCTGCGGTGTGGAGATGGACCTCGACATCGACCGCTACCAGACCTGCGAGGAATTGGACCTCTACTGCTACCGCGTTGCCTCGGTGGTTGGCCTCTTGAGCATCGAAATCTTCGGCTACCGCGACCCGGCCTGCCGCGATTACGCCGTCTTCCTCGGCAAGGCCCTCCAACTGACCAACATCCTCCGCGATGTCCGGACCGACGCCCTGCGCGGGCGCATCTATTTGCCCCTGGCCGAATTGGCCCGCTGCCGCGTCGCCCCGGAGGAGATCCTGCGGGGCCAATACTCCGAGCGGTTTCTCGACTTGGCCGGCGGCGTCGCCCGGCGCGCCCGCCAATTCTACCAACTGGCCCGCCAGACCTTGCCTGCCCCGGACCGCCGGGCCATGGTCGCCGCCGAATTGATGGCCTCGGTCTATTGGCGCCTGTTGCGCAAGCTCGAGCGCCGGCGGTTCAACGTCTTCGGACCCGAACCCATCCGCCTCAACAAAGCCCGCAAAACCCTCCTCCTCGTAAGCGCCTGGTGCCGCTGCCTCTCCGGCGCCGCCCCCAATTATGGCCTCGACAGGGCCTCCGACAACCGCGCCCCCGGCTGAGGCTGGCTCTGGAGTGCTTGCACCGCAAAACTCGTTATGATCAGATAGGATGTCGCCGCGATCGCAGAGAACACCAGCTTAGTCGTGGTGGCCGTAATGGCCTTCCAAGTAACTGCGTTGCAAGCAGCTCTCGGGTGGTAGATCTGCTGAATTGTAAATTGACAATTGCAAATTGAGGATTGCAAATTCCACGAAAACTATGAAGCCGGACGAGTTGTCGGAGCGGCTGTGGCAGTTTGCAGCCAGGGTGGGAAAAGCCGTTGACGCGCTGCCGGACACGCGTGTCGGCCGGCATGTGGCTGGACAGTTGGTGCGTTGCGGCACCTCTGCGGCGCCGAACTACGACGAAGGCTGCGCCGCGGAGAGCCGTGCTGATTTTATCCACAAGCTTGGAATCGCGCTCAAGGAGTTGAAGGAGACCTTGGGGTGGCTGCGTTTCATCATTATCTCGGGCTTGCTTTCGGAGAGACGAATTGCCTCCTTGCAAGGGGAAGGTCGTGAGTTGGCTAATATCTTGGGTCGCTCTATCCTGACGGCGAAGGCAAAGCGCCCGCCGCGGCGCGATCCCCCATCTTTGGGATCGCCCTGAAATGTCCAATTTGCATTTTTCAATTTGCATTTTTCAATGTTTGCCCTTCCGTCGCACCGGATGCGGCAGCAAGGGGGTCTGAGGCGCCGCCTCGCTAGACTATGACTTCTCCCCGCGCCCCCCGCCGCCTGATTGTCAACGCCGACGATTTCGGCCGCTGCGAGGCCGTCAACGAGGCCGTCATCCGCGCCCACCGCGAAGGCATCCTGACCAGCGCCAGCCTCATGGTGAACGAACCGGCGGCGCGCGAAGCGGCGGCCCTGGCTAGAGAAAACCCGCGCCTGGGCGTGGGCTTGCACCTGACGCTCCTGTCTGGCCGTTCGGCGCTCCCCCTCGAGAGAATCCCCGGCCTGGTCGATGCGCGGCAGGAGTTCTGCGCCGGCCCTGTCCGCGCGGGATTGCGGTTCTTTTTCCAGCGCAGCTTGTTCGAGCAATTGCGCGCCGAGGTCCACGCTCAATTCGATCGGTTTCGGGCCACGGGCCTGCCCCTGGACCACGTCAACGGCCACCTCCACCTCCACCTCCACCCGACCATCTTCCGCATCCTCATGACCGACGCCGCCCAACTCGGGCTGGGGCGCCTGCGCCTGACCTTCGACCCGTTCTGGCTGAACCTGCGCCTGGCCTCGGGCCGTCTGTCTTACCGCCTGGCCCACGCGGTCATCTTCCACCTCCTGGCACTGCGCGCCCGCCCGGTCCTCAGGCGGCGGGCCTTCCGGCATACCCGCGCTGTCTTCGGCCTCCTCCAGAATGGGCGCGTCAACGAGGCCTACCTCAGCCGCTTGCTCGCCCGCCTGCCCCCCGGCGATTCGGAGCTCTACTCCCACCCTTCGCTGGGCGAATCTCGGGATGAATTCGAGGCCCTGGTCAGCCCGTCCGTCCGGCGGCTGGCCGGGCAGTTCGGCATCAAACTCATCCGCTACCAGGATTTGTGACATGGTCAAAGTGCTTCTCATTCTCCTGCACTAAGAATTGTTGAAAGATCGGGTACTCGCGCAGCGTACACATATACAGGGGCATTGTGGCGCCCGTGGGGGGGCGCCGGGGGGCTGCGCCGGGGTGGAGTTAGGGTCCGGCGCAGCCATGGTAGTGCGTCAACCGGCAAATCAGCATCACGGCCGTGACAAACTGGAACAACCGAACAATAGCCGAATACGACGCCAAAGGCTGCGTGACCGGCGTAACCAACTGCGCGGGGACGTACCCGACCAATTGCGGCGCTGTGAGCTATGACTATACCAACATCTGCGCGGGCGGGAGCGTCGTCCCTCCGACGCTGGTGACCAACCTGGGTTTTCCTCCGGGCTCCGCCCTCATATCTTACACTAATTCCTGCACGGGCACCAACTGGGTCACCTCCATGCCCGTCACCTACACCCCCGGCCCGCTCTACTGGAACCCGCCGATCCCCGCCAGCTTCCCCACCTGCGGCATTTACACCTTTACGCCCATGGTGAACGGGAACCCCAGTTGGCCTGGATGCCCCATCGAGACCAACCTCGTTGGCAACGGCGGGCTGGGGGATCAGCTTTACGTCGTGGTATGGCAGGCCCAGGTGGACGCAGTGGACTGGACGAGCGATTACACCCCGTTCTACAACTACAATGCGGATTTCGCGGGCAACGGTACAACGACGTTCCCCCGGCCCGTTTGGCAGGCGAGCCCGCCGGTCAACAACCCGGTTGTCCAGCCGGCGAACCAAGCCGTCGGCCTGAACGTTAAGATCAAGATCAGTCCGGACTGGGGCACCTGTACCCTGATCGGCGTCAGTTCCGAGCCTGGCCTCTGCTTCACGAACGACGACGTGCTGCCAACTGGGACCGACCAACTCGTGGCCGTGACAGCCTCGGTTCCGCTTCGGAGGAACAAGGTCGATATCGTCTCGGCCTCGATCAACTGGTATGTGCTTCCATGGGGGGCCACCAACTGGTGCTCCGCGGGCACCACCGGGCCGCACACCAATTATGTGACGTGGGCCAATCCCTCCGGCAGCACTGCGACATTCAACCGAGTTAACTGGGCCTGCAATATCGCCAAGGGCGCCGCCTCAATTACTAGCGCTGCGGTGGACTTTAGAGATGCCATCGCAACGAGTCCGGGTTACTCGAAGCCGCGAGTCTGGAACACCAACGCCTGGCAATTTCTCGACAGCGGGCTACACGGAGATTGCATCACGCTGGCCATTCTCTGCACGACGGGTCTGGCCATGGTCGGAATTCCGGCGCAGCCTCTCTGCTCGTTCCCGACTGCCGATGGGAGTCCTGGCTGGCCTCCAGTGAGCGGAAGCTCCTGCCAAAGTGTCGCAACCTCGACGTACGCGTGTCAGGGGCAGCAGTTCAACGTCAAACTCGTTTATCCTGGGAACAACTTTGAAGGCTTTTTCACTGTCTCCGACCCCAACATAAAGGCTTACACGGTTTACACACAAGGCGGGCCTTTTACCGACCAGACGTACTACTATCTGCAGGTACTGCAGTTCGCTGCAGGACAGGGTGGCGATCAGTTCTGGGTGTGGGACTACCCACTCCCTCCCTATACGTGCACCATCAACGGTGTTACGGTTACCAACTGGTGGGACGCGGGGGCGCCCCATATTCCCGTGCCGTCGATTCCATGAGAGCCAATTATGAAAATGCCCAGCCCAATTATTCTGTTCCTTGCTGCTCCGCTCTTGTTTCTCGCTAGCGCAGGAGAGAGGCCGCGGCCCGACAGCGACAGCAGTGCGCCTGCGATTCAGAAACTCCTCCCTGCCGACTATGCTAATTTCGAGAGTCGCATCCGAGGCGATCATGGGCTGGCGGATGCCGAGGCCTCGATTCGACTGCTCTCAAAGGTAAAAGACCAGTTTCGGTCGGCGCCATCCGAGGAGGTCCAGTTGCAGGCACTCAGGACCGCCTATCAGGCTACGTGGCGAATATGCCTGCAAGAATTCCAGCAAACGAAGGATGAGGCGGCGCGAGAACTCATCCTTACCAGGTGGAACCAATCCCTGCAACTCGATGATGACATGGTTCCCTCTCAAGTATGCGCGCTGCTGGGGCACTGGGACAGACACCTCTTGACCGACACCTTTTGGCGCCTTGTCATGGGAACTAAGAACCTGCGAACGGTGGCCTCGTTCAGCTACGTGTTTTACGTCCACGGAGAGCGTCGGGATGTCGAGCGGCTGGAGGGACGACTGAAACGCGAAGAGAACAGTGCCATAGGCGAACTCATTGTCAAGGCGGTCAACTACATGAACTGGCGCCTGAGTGGCTCGAAAGGCCCCGGACCGGCTGCGATGCCTCCGAGATTGCCAGAGTAGGAGTCGAGCATGTGGAAGTCATCTGCCAAAACGGGCGCGGCGCTCTCGGGTCTCCGGGTGGACGGAAGCGCCCGGCGAAGCCAGACCGGCCTGGCAAGACCAGCGATGGATCGATTGCAGCGCCGTGAATTGCAGAGCGGCTGCCGGAGTACGACCCGATCGTGGCGGCGCGGCGGTGGTTCGTGGCAGGTCTGAGCGCGGTCCTGGCAGCGGCAGCTTGGCTGGCACTGAGCCCCTACAGGTCCGTCGGGCGTTTGGATACGGTGCAAATCGCCGGATGCGCTGTCTATCTCACAGTCTTGGTGATGGGCCTGTTCAACCTGCTGCTTTATGCGTTGGGGGGCTGGCTATGGCGCAAGGTGGACACTGGCTGCGGTGCACCGGCAATGGCCGAGGACACCGGGGATTGGGTGAAGAGCCGCGTGGCGATCGTCATGCCCATTTACCATGAGGACACCGAGCGGGTGTACGCCGGGGTGATGCAGACCTGGGAAAGCGTTAAGCGGCAGGGTCTGGACCGGCATTGCGATTTCTTTCTGCTCTGTGACAGCACGGAGCCCGCCTATCGCGAGCGGGAAGAGCAGATGTACCGGAAGCTCTTGCCCGGCTTCGACTGCAACCGAAGTGGGGCCGGCCGGCTCTTCCTGCTGCGCCGGGCCGACCGCGCGAATTTCAAGGCGGGCAACATCATGAATTTCCTCGACCAGCGCGGGGACGAGTACGGCTTCATGCTTGTGCTGGATGCCGACAGCGTCATGCTGGGCGAGACCATTGAGCGGCTCATCCTGAGGCTGCAACGCGAACCCAGGACGGCCATCATCCAGAGCTTAATGCTGCCGATCCGGTCGATAACGCCCTTTGCTCGGGCCATGGAGTACTCGACCGCCCGGTGCCTGCCTCTCTACGCGCGTGGGATGCAGTGGTTTTGGGGACCGGATTCGGTCTATTGGGGCCACAATGCCCTGGTCCGGGTCGCCGCGTTCAAGGCGCACTGCCGGTTGCCGACGCTGCCGGGCAAGCCGCCCCTGGGCGGTCCCGTCCTGAGCCAGGACATCGTCGAGGCCGCGTTCCTGGGGCGGGCCGGCTGGGAGGTAGCCTGGGACGTCGAGAGCGGCGGCTCCTTCGACGAACTGCCGGCCAACCTCCTCTCGTACGGCCGGCGGGACCGGCGCTGGTGCCAGGGCAATTGTCAGCACAGCCGCTTTCTTTTCGCCCCGGGAATGAGGTTCGGCCACCGGCTCTATTTTGCCAACGGCATCTTCGCATACCTGGGCGGGCCGCTGTTGCTGGCCCTGATCTGCCTGGGCCTCATCCAGGCATGGCGGGGCGAATTGCCCCAGCCGAGCGCGCCATTGCTGTGGGGTTCGCTTGGACTGCTCTGGGTCCAGGTGCTCGTGCCGCGATTTCTGGGGCTGTGGCGGGCGGTGGGCCGCGACGGGCGAGAATCGAGGGGGAGGCTCGCGCGGTGGTTTTTGGCTGGCCGGCGCGCTCGCTCTCGGCGCGGTCAGGATTCGGGCGAGGCGGGCCGCAAGCGGCGGCTGGGACCGGAACTCGCCTCGACCGCCTCCGAGTTGGCGCTGAATCTTCTCCTGGGGCCGGCGTTGTTCTACCTGCACGCGCGCTTTGTCCTGGAGATTCTCACGGGCGGACAGGTGTCCTGGAACAGCCAGTCCCGCGACCCGCGCCAAGCCATCTCATGGCAGGAGGCCTGGCGGGCCCTGTGGCTGCCGACATTGCTCGGGGCGCTGGGCGTCCTGGCAGTGCAAAGGGTCGGCTTCCCGCTGGCCCTGTTCCTGGTTCCCGTCGTGGCCGGCTGGCTGCTCTCGGTGCCGATGGCGGTGTGGACCTCGAGCCCGGCCGCAGGGGAGCGGCTGGTGCGTCTGGGCCTCTTCGAGGACCTGCTCAGTGAATCCGAGACGAGCCAACTTGGGACCTTGAAGGAATCCGGAGAAATCTGAGAACGAAGATCGTCCCGGCAGTTCCGCAACTCGGCAAGTTCACCCTTGCAACCTACATCGCCAACCACCTGGTAGTGAAGGCTTCCATGGTGGTCTCGGTCAACAGACGATAGAGCCGGCAGTGTGCCCCTCCGCATGTCGGCCCTGGCCGCAGTGGGGGCGCTGGGCGGCCCCGACCAGGTTCCGCTGCTGAACAGCCTGGCCGCGGCTGACGATCCCCGGATTCAAACCGCCGCCCGCGGCGCGCTCCGCCGATTGGAAGCCCGGCCAAACGGCTGAACCAACCTGCTTATGAAGCCGACCATTAAAATGCCGCTTGCCATTCTCCTGCTGGGGACTACTATCCAATCATGGGCGCAAAACAACCCGCTGGTGGCTGAATAATGGCGGCACGCAAGCGTGGAGGTACTGGAACGGCCAGGCTTACCAAACATGTGCAAATCCCGGCCCCTATCCCGTCCCGAGCCCATAGGCCAGGCACTGCAACCCGAATACTGTTGCGCACAGGTTTTATGAAAAACACGCTCATGCATTGCAGCAAGAGGCTCCTGCTCTACGCCCTCGTGGCCTCTGGTTTGATACAGGCTCGTGCGGCAGAGGTGCGCGCCCCGCCCACCGAGGAGGCTATCGGACAGAAATGCCTCTCCGCGATCACTAATCTCTACCCGAACGCTCGGGTGATTTCCACGCGGGGTGCGCTCCAGGTTAAGACGCGAACGCACGACGCTCGCGTCCCGGTGCAGTTCAAGGCAAGCAACCTTCCGCCTGCCTACCAGACCGTAGAGGCGCCGCTGGCTTCGGATTTTGTCCTTTCACTGCGCGTCCGCCCCGGGCCCTACCATGAGGTGAGGGAGTTGGGCAACTCCCCCTACTTAAGCCGCAACGGTGTCGGGACAAACGAGAGCTCCTCGACCGCCGCTCTTGTTGAGTTTCCAGCACGGAACGTGTATGCGGTCGCCGACATCTCCTTTGGGAGAAATTGCGACCTGAGCAAACTGCGGAAGGTTTACGATGTTTTAATGGACGAACTTGAACAGAGGTTCGGCGAGCCTTGGAGGGGGATCCCGGGCGAGGGGCTTCGGCCGGCCGAAGGCGCGGCAAACGGCCAAGCAACGGGGCCGTTTTTCGCAGACTCTCCTCAGGACGTTCCGGAGGAACCGCCGGGCAACCCAAAGGGGAGCCTGCTTTTTCGCCCGTTCGTCTCCGTGCCCAAGGGAGAGCCGCCGTTGCCCGCGGCCAACTATTTACAGGTCTGCCAGAATTTCGCGTGGTGGTGCCGGGCGGTAATAAAACCGGAGTATGTCCCAAGCGATTCTTTTGTAGTGGCGCATCTTCAGTTGTTCCGCGCTACCGCCGAGCGGCCGTACGACACCGCGTTTCTGGGGTGCCGGAAAGGCGGGATGCAATATTTGATTGTCCAAACAGGTGGCATCAATGGGAGGCTGTTTTTCGTCACGGAGAGAAGGGACAGCCTGAGCCTGGCAAAGGAGACGGACGCGCAAGGGGCAATGATGGCAGTTGTTCGGGAGTACGTCAACCTGCCGCACGACCTGGTATTGCCGGGATTCGACGTCCAGGAGTGCGGTGCTCTCCACTGCATCAAGGTGGGATATGACCAAACAAAGCGGAGCATCCTGACGTGCGCCCAATGTATCCTTTCGAGCCACGACATAGCTTTGTCGTTCTGGAAGTTACCAGGCCTTGTTGGCGCGACGGCAGCCGCGCACGAGCCAGCTCCCGAGGGTTGGTTCGAGTGGGAGATGGGCAAGAGTCTTAGACTGCCCTTTCCGTACGAAAGCGCAAAATGAATGTATCCGAATGTCGCGTACCGGCCGCTTCTAGCGGGGCCGGCTTCGGGCCGCGCGATGCTGGTACTGCACCGCTGGGCGGATCCGAACAACAATCCGAACGGGAGCCATCAGTGCTATGCGGACCAACAGAACCAGGTCGTCCCCTATCCCCCGCCACCCGAACCAACATACTGAGGGCGAGAGTGGGGAATGTCGCATGTGAGCCACTAAACATAAATCAACATGAACTTTTATTTATCACGGACTATGGCTATTCTGGCGACCGTTGGACTCCAGGTCCTCGTTTGCAGGGCTGCGATCCCAGGGGAAATGTCTCCCCGAGAGGTTTTGGCGGAGCGCAACGCTCGGCCTGCCGTCCACGACTTGTGCAAGCAGGCTATGAGGGACATCCGCGCCGATCTCGCCGGCCTGGTCGGCCGCTTTTCGGTTCTGGATGGGATCTCAAGGACGAATATCGTCTGCGCCGAGCCACAGCCGGCGGGCGCTCCGACCTGGGAACACCACTACCTTCGGTACTACAGGAACGTTACGATAAAGCGCACGGGCCCATTTCTGCCGACAGGCGAGATACACACCGTCGAGAAGGACGGCGCAAAACTTGAGATCTATCTCCTCCAAGGGGACGTGAAGATCGCCCGCGTGGGCGGCTACGCTCTGCCATACGGAGCCGGCGACAATCAACTAAGGCTGATTTACAACTTGGAAGCGAATCCGCCGGACCCTTCGCTTGACAAGGCGCTTCGGGAGGTCATCGAAAAGCGCGTCGCGCTCTTGGAGAAGGCCCTGCAGGCCAGATAGCCCCGGAGCCCAGAACCATCCTCTAAAACATCACACCTATTATGAAGAGACTGACGCGGACCTTAACCTGCCTTTTAATTGTTTCGAGCCCCTTGAGGCTGCTTGCTGGCGCCTCTCCACTGGACCAGCAGTCGCTATCCCAAACCATTCGCGGCGTGGCTCCAGCCTCCGAGTGCCAGGTCCAGCCACAGAGTGTACGCGTGGCCTACCATGTGGACAAGAAGGTTGTTCACCCGAAACTGAAGGATGGATCGACTGGGAAACAATCGATCACAGTGGAGGTGCCCCAGGACGATGGCTGGCTGGTCGAGGTCAGTCGGGCGGACCACCCGTACCATGCACAGCTGTATCGACCGGGCGTATTGGACCTGACAGCGCCGCGTCCGGGCGCACAGGGGCCGCATTACCGCACTGCGGCTACCGAGGAAACCCGGTCCCGGGGAAGCATCGTCGTCGACATCGGGTTCGGCGAGAAGGCGGACCTCAATCTAGTCAAGAAGGTGTACGAGAAGCTTGCAGCCGCAATTGAAGAGCTCCCGAAGGTCAATGCACAATGAGTGGCCATGAAACCCAAGACCAGTCGCTTCTAGCGGGGCCGGCTTCGGGCCGCGCGGCGGTGGTCAGGAGACGCTGGCTGGCAGTTGTTGGCTCGGCGGTGTTCTGGATTTCTGCCTTTTGGCTCTTTACGTTCTCGCGGCTTGGTCCAGGGCTGCCTGGGGGCCACCCCGGCGCCCGATCCGTGGCTGTGCTGGGCGTCCATGGGCCTGTTTCCGGATGCCCTCACGACACAAGAACTCGAACATCTTGGCCCGCTTGCCCGCGACAGCCATGTTGGCCGACCACTACGGTTGGAATCATGAGCCGGACCGCCGCCCGCGCCGCGCTCCGCCGATTGGAAGCCCGGCGAAGCGGCTGACCAAGCCTGCCCCTTCACCGGGCGCAGGACGAAATTCTTCGGAAGCGCGATAGTCGCTCACGAAAGGCGTGAGGCGCTGCCTTGCTGGGAGATAATGCAAGGCA
>Ga0181536_10005373_pt1 | contig 13155 bp, 14 predicted proteins | sample PEATcosm2014_Bin_41_FD_121105 | JGI IMG/M metagenome (GOLD analysis project Ga0181536, IMG submission 121105) | Peatland microbial communities from MTU Mesocosm Facility, Houghton, MI, USA - PEATcosm2014_Bin17_60_metaG | ecosystem: Environmental > Terrestrial > Soil > Wetlands > Peat | place...
CAGGTGCACAGGCAGCTCGTCTCCGGCGTGTCGTGTCCCGTGGGTTTTAAGAACGCAACTTCGGGCGATGTGCAGGTGGCCGTCGACGCCGTGCTCTCCGCCTCCTGGTCGCACACCTTTCTCGGCCACACGCATCACGGTCAATCGGCCATCTTCGTCACCACCGGCAATCCCGATTGCCACATTATCCTGCGCGGCGGCCGCAACTCTGTGAACTACACCGCCGCGAGCGTGGCCGAAACCGCCGCGCTCATGGAGCGTGCCGGCATTGCCCCGCGCATCATGATCGACTTCAGCCACGCCAACAGCGGCAAGGATTTTCGGCGCCAGAGCGTCGTTGGCCGCGATGTCGCCGCGCAAATCGCTGCAGGAAATCGCAACATCATCGGCGTGATGATTGAGAGCAACCTGGTCGCCGGCGCGCAAAAGCTCACGCCCGGCCAGCCGCTCGTTTACGGCCAGAGCATCACCGACGGCTGCATCGACTGGAAGGAAACCCGCGCGCTGCTCGCAGAACTCGCCGCCGCCGTCCGCGCCCGTCGCAGCGCGAAGTGACCTTGCGCAATAAAGGCCGGCGCTTCATCGCCGCCGGCCTTTCACTTCTTTACTCTTTCACTCTTTCACTCTTTCACTTTTTTCACTCATTCACTTCTTCGTCGCCCCTCACGCACTCCCCATCACCACCGTGTGCGGGCTCATGGGAATCGGATGCTCCGTGATGCCCTTGAATCCCGCCTCGCTGTACATTGCATGAAGTTCCACGAAGGTATACGCGTCGCCTTCCGCGGTCGTCGTCAGCATGGTCATCGCAAACGCCGCAGGCATCGGCGGCGATACCCGGTCCGGGTTGGGCACAAATTCCAGTGTCGCCGCGCGCCCGCCGGGCTTGAGCGCCGCGCGAACCTTCTTCAGTAGGCTGACGTTCGCGGCCTTGTCAAAATGGTGCAGAAAATTCGTCAGCAGCACCGCGTCATACGGTCCTCCGAAGTCCACTTCAAACGCGCTGCCCGGCAGCATATCGTAGCGGTCGTTCACGCCCGCCTTCTCGGCGTTCTTCAACGCCACGCGCAGCACCGGCGCCCAATCGAGCCCGGTCACATGCGCCTGCGGGTTCTGTTTTGCGATTTCGATCCCGAACAGCCCATGCCCCGCGGCAATATCGAGCACGCGCATCGGTCCGCTTCGTCCTTCCAGCACCACTTTGCCCAGCGGTCCCGCCATGGGCCCCATCATGGGCCCCATCTTTTCCGCGAACACTACCCATATCGGATTCTCCGGCTCGACCGTGCCCTGGCCGGGAAGATGCGTGCGGCCCGCGCGCACAATATCGGCCAGTTGCATGTCGGCCTGCATGATCGCCGATTCGGTGAGAAACTGCGCCACCGAAGCCATGCAGGCGGGCGACGCCGGATCAAGAAAAGCTGCGCTCGACGGCGTGTGCTTGTAGTGCCCGTCTTCCTTGGCCAGCACGCCGTTGATCACCAGAAAATCGCACAGGATGCGGATGCCCCGCTCCGATGCCGAACACTGCTGCGCGATCGAAGCCGCATCTCCGGGCCCCTGGCCGACCGCGCGAAACACATCGAGTTGGATCGCGGCGTTGAGCGCCGCGGTGCGCTGATGGGCCTGAACCATCTCGAAAACGATCCCTGGATTGAGTGGAGCTGCGGCGGAATTGCCTGCTTGCATCGTCGACCTCCTCGTGAGCCCATTGGGAAGATTGGATTTTTGGGGAACCCAGGTCTGGGCACAGTGAGTGTATCACCGGAATCGCATGATTGCGCGGTGTTTCGCCCTCACGCAATGGGCCAGTGCGAAGGACCGCACGGCGCACAGCGGCTTGCCCCCCGCCGCCGCGATACATTGAAAGGTTGTGCGCCTTCGCTCGAACATCTTCCGTTTGCGACAAAGATCGCTGCTGCGCGCCATGCTTCTATCGCTAGGCGCATTTGCAGCCAGCTTGCGCCTGGCCGGCTTCCCCTACATCGACAACCTGCACGGCTCGCACTGGCAGTTTCTTGCCCTTCTGGTGGCCGCGTGGGGCATGGCGGAGACGGCCCGCTGCCTGCGGCGCAAATGGAGTCTCTATCATGCCGGTGTCCTCATCCTGCTCTATACCGACCTCATGATCCTTGCCGGCATCGTGGTTCTGCTGGCCGTGCCGTAGCGCGCGCATCCACCTCGCCCCCTTCCGCAATCCATGCTGCACATGCGCCCTTTCGCCGTGTAGCATGGGCAGTGTGCAATTTCAGCCGGCGAATCCTGCGGCAAAGAATCGATCTTCTGCCCGCGGCGCCAGCTGAGGTCGCAATGCACAGGAGGAAGCGATGCTCAAGGGATTTCGGGATTTTATTCTGCGCGGAAACGTGATGGACCTCGCGGTCGCCGTGATTCTGGGCGCTGCGTTCAATGCCATTGTGGCCTCGTTGGTCAGCGACGTACTAAACCCGTTGGTCGCTGCCACGATCGGCAAGCCCGATTTCAGCGGCGTCATTCTGCATGTGGGCGGCGGGCAGATCAAGATCGGCAACTTTCTGAACGCGGCGGTTTCGTTCCTGATCGTGGCCGGCGTAGTTTATTTCGCCATCGTGCTGCCCATGAACGCGTTGCAGGCGCGCGTGAAGAAGCCTGAAGCACCGGCCGCTCCCACCACAAAACCTTGCCCCGAGTGCCTCAGCGAGATTCCGCTGGCCGCGCGGCGCTGCGCACACTGCGCTCAGCCCGTTGCCTGACCGCCGTTGCACCATATTTCAAGGATCGACCTCATGAACGTCCGCACCAGGCTTGCCGTTCTTGTTCTGCCGGCTGTTCTTTCCATCGTGCTTCCATCCAGCTGGCTCGCGGCCCAAACCTTGCCGCCGCAAGCTTCGCTCGGTTACTCCGACTTCAGCGCAGAAGCCCACCTCGAAGAGAAATTCCTGGCTGTGCCCGATCCCAAACTTGCCGGCGAAGAACTCAAGACCCTCACCATCGAGCCGCATCTCGCCGCCACGCCCGAGGATCGCAAAACCGCGGAGTACGTGGCCAGCAAGTTTCGCGCCGCAGGGTTCCAGACCGAGATCGTTCCCTATCGCGTTCTGCTCAATCAGCCCAAAGTCGTCCGCGTCGAAGCCTGGGACGACAGTGGCCACCTGCTGATGAGCGGCCCCACGCCCGAACATTTGGCGGGCGACCCCGCTGCGGACAATCCTCGCGTGGTGATGCCCTTCAATGGCTCCTCGGGCTCGGGCGATGTCACCGGCGAAGTGGTGTATGCAAACTACGGTCGCGCCGAGGACTTCAACGAGCTTGCCGCCCGCAACATCGATCTACACGGCAAAATCGTCATCTGCCGCTATGGCTCCAACTTTCGCGGCGTCAAAGTCTACCTCGCCCAGCAGCGCGGCGCCGTGGGCGTTCTCCTCTACTCTGACCCGCAGGACGACGGCTATGCCAAAGGCGATGCCTGGCCGATCGGTCCGTGGCGGCCTGAGACCGGCGTGCAGCGCGGCTCGGTGCAATTCCTCTTCAAGTATCCCGGCGATCCCGAAACTCCGGGTGTCGCTTCAACGCTCGATCTGCCCGACTCCGCACGCATTCCCAATCCCTCCGGACCCGATGGCAGCCAGCCGTACATCATCTCGATTCCGCTCAGCTACCACGATGCCGCGCCCATTCTGCAGGCGCTCAAAGGTCCCAGCGCGCCGCAAGGCTGGCAGGGCGCGTTGCCCTTCCGCTACCACATCGGTCCCGGCGGAGCAAGCGTCCACCTGGTTTCGCAGCAGGACTACCAGCGCCGCATCATCTGGGACGTAATCGGCAAGGTCGAGGGCTCTCAGGAGCCGGATGCATGGGTCATCGTCGGCAACCATCGCGACGCGTGGGTGTACGGCGCGGTCGACCCCAACAGCGGCACGGCCGCCATGCTTGAAGCCGCGCATGGCATCGGTAACTTGCTTCGCCAGGGCTGGCGGCCCAGGCGCACCATCGTCTTCTGCAGTTGGGACGCTGAAGAGGAAGGCCTCATCGGCTCCACCGAGTGGGTGGAGCAGCAGGGCCGCGTCCTCGACCACGCCGTGGCCTACTTCAATGTCGACGTGGGCGTCTCGGGCCCGGACTTCGCCGCCTCCGCCGTGCCCTCGCTCAAGGAGTTCGTTCGCAACATCGCGCGTTCTGTTCCCAGCCCGCTCGGTGGCTCCGTGTATCGGATCTGGCGCCTCAAGCCCAATGCCGAGAATGACCATCGCCAATCGAATGCGCCGCCCATCCCGGGAGAAGACGTGCATCTCGGCGATCTCGGTTCCGGATCCGACTTCACGCCGTTCCTGCAACACGCAGGCGTTCCCGCCACCGACATTGAATCCACCGGCCCATACGGCGTCTACCACTCGGCCTTCGACGATTTTGCCTGGTTCACCCAGAATGCCGATCCGCACTTTTTCTATTTGCAGCAGATGGCGCGCGTCCTCGGCCTTGAAGCCCTGCGCATGGCCAATGCCGACCTCCTGCCCTACGATTACGTCGCCTACGCGCGCGAAATCTCCGCCTATCTCGAAGCCACCAAACACAGGGCCTCGGATGCCGGTCTCGGTTCGCTCGACTTTGCTCCAGCCCAGGCGGCGGCGGTGCGTTTTTCTGCGGCGGCCCAGCGCGCCTATGCGGTCCAGTCCGCGCCTTCCGGAGATCTGACCCGGATGAATCTCGCCTTGCGGCAAACGGAGACCGCCCTGCTCTCCGATGCGGGACTTCCCAACCGGCCTTGGTACCGGCACACCATCTTCGCACCCGGCGAGCTCACGGGCTATGCCGCCGTCGTCCTCCCCGGCGTCAACGAGGCTATCGATGCCCAGGATGCAAACATGGCCTCGCAGCAGTTGCAGGTCCTCACCCAAGCGCTCAACCGCGCCGCCGGCGTCCTCGAAACCGTCCACTGAACATCGGAGGCTTTAAGGCGAACCGTATCTTGTGGTTTCTGGAGGGAGCAGGGGCCTTCAGGCCCCTGAAGCAGAGCCTAATTTTCACGGGCTTTAGCCCTGGGCCTTGTAACAAGGGCACGGCTTTGGCCGGGCTGCAACAGCAAGGAAAAGGAGCGCGGGGCTTTAGCCCCCGCGGACGGTTTCCTTCAAACGGAACCACCTCCGATCCTGGTATGCGACCCATTAAATATTACTAAAGTAATGTTTGCAAACAACCCCAGCCCTTCCGAATTCGACCTTTTCATAACTCTCTATTTGCAGACAATTTAACCGCACCGCCCTGCAAAATATCCTCCCGTGCTGTCGATTTCTCTTGCAGTTCTTATCGCATAGACGGTAAGATTGGTAACCGTTGATGGTTACGTCGGGGTTGATCTAAATAGTTACTCTCATCGGCTTCGGCTGTTTTCCAGCATTGCGCAGCCGATATACCCATGGATTGGATGGTCCGTGCCATGCACGATCTGCTCATCGCTCTCGTTTTCGTCGCCTTCGTAGCATCCCCGGCCATTGTTGCGGCCATGCCGCTCAGCAAGGGTCAGGAACAGCCTGAGAGCCACGCCAAGGGTGTCGGCTTTCTCCCAGCCAGCCGTTAGCTACTGCACCATCGTCAGTCCAAAAGGCTGCCGCACTGCAAGTGCCTGCCCCGCCGCAGGTGGTCGCCACGCCACAGGTGCCTCCAATGGACCACGCCCACTCCCACTCTGGAGTGATTTCCCTTTGCCCTTGCGCAGAGCTATGGTGCTGTTTCGGACCTTCTCGGCGGTCCGGCGCACGCAAAATTGTGCAGCTTTTGGGGGCCGTTCATGAAAGACCTTGTTATCGAACTGATTCTGGTCGCAATGATCCTCGTTCCGCTGATTGCCGACTCGCTCGAGCCTTGCCGGGCCGTCCATCGCAACGGCTCGGCGCCGTCCCGCAAGTTGCGCCGCACGCACTGACGAGAAGCCAGCCTTCAGCTTTCAGCCATCAGCTTTCAGCCGGGTGCCCCATCCTTGGCGCGCCTTTGTCTTTGCGCCAAGGGTGAGATCGCGCTAACTCGCTGATTTCCCTCCTGGCCCTCTAGTCCCTACTCCCTGCTCTCTGCTCCCTATTCCCTGTTCTCCACCCCCACCTCTAATGTGAGCCAAATCACATCCCCAACCCCGGCCCACGGTTGACCATGGTCATGCAGGCTCGTATCGTTAAAAGAGTAGAGACTATGAAAAAATCGCAGAAAACTGTGCAAGTCGGCATTGCCGTTGCCGTCATCCTCGGCACCATCGCCTGGTTGGCTTATACGGGCTACGGGTCCAGCAAGAGCTATTACGTCACCATCGCCGAACTGGGCGGAATGGGCGATAAGGCGTATCACAGCAATCTGCGTGTGGAGGGATTCGTCGAGCCCGGCTCCATCGAGCGCAACGGCCCGCACGTCGAATTCGTGCTGAACGAATACGAAAGCCACTCGCCCAAAGCCGCCGGCGGACGCATTCTGAAGGTGAGCTACAAGGGATCCGAGCCGCCGCCCGACACCTTCAAGGACGATGCGCAGGCGCTGGCCGAAGGCACCTATGGCCGCGACGGCGTTTTTCATGCCACGGTGCTTCAGGCCAAGTGCGCCAGCAAGTACGCACCGGCGCAGCCCGGCGCGCAGCCGCCTGCCCCAGCCTCAAACAAACCAGCCAGCGCATCCAACACTGCGACGCCTCCCGCCCCCTCAACCCAGACCGCCGCAAACTGACGGCATGACCGCGAACGCATCATGACAGGGAACGCATCGGGCGCTGGACCCACAATGCATTGCGCTCGGGTCAATACTTGCGCGCGGCTCCAGCAGGTGTCCAAGCTGTTTGGCAGTTTTGCCGCGCTGCGCCAGGTCACGGTCGATCTCGAGCCCGGCCGCTGCTATGTGCTGCTCGGCGAAAACGGCGCCGGCAAATCCACGCTGCTGCGCATCCTGGCAGGGTTGCTGCGCCCCAGCTTCGGCACGGTGCGCGTCTTCGGCAACGCGGAGCCATTGCAGGAACGCGCCCGCATCGGCTACATGAGCCACGCGCCCATGCTCTACGACGAGCTCACCGCCCCGGAAAACCTGCGCTACTTCGCGAGCTTGTATCCCGGCCGCAACTGCCTCACGCCCGCCGACGCCCTGCGCCAGGTAGGCCTCGATCCCGAGCTGAACCGGCCTTTCGGCCAATACTCGCAGGGCATGCGCCAGCGCACCTCGCTCGCCCGTGTGCTCATCTCCTCGCCGGAGCTCCTGCTGCTCGACGAGCCCTTTTCCAACATGGACGTCGAGAGCGCACGGCAAATGGTTGAGCTCCTCGCCCGCTTCCGCCAGAGCGATCGCACCATCGTCCTCACCACGCACCAGCGCGACCTCGCCGCTCCCATCGCCGACTGGGTGCTCACCCTCCATGCCGGCCGCGTCGCCTCCTTTGAGCCCGGGAGACCGACGCTATGAAGACCAATGGCGCACGCTATCTCGAGTCGCTCGGCATCGCCTTCGAACTGCGCGAGTACGAGGTCGATCCCAACGATCTAACGGCGATCACGGTCGCGAAGAAGATCGGCATGCCCGCCGAACAGGTTTTCAAAACGTTGCTGACAACGACCGGCTCCGGCGATTACGTCTTCGCTGTCATTCCCGGCGACGCCGAGCTCGATTTCAAGAAACTCGCTCGCGCCGCAGGCTGGCGCAAAGCGGAGATGGCCTCGCTCAAGGACGTGCAGCCGCTCACCGGCTACATCCGCGGCGGCGTCACCGTCTTTGGCGCGAAAAAACCTTATCCCGTTTTCGTCGATGAAACCGCCATCCTCTTCGATCGCATCAGCGTTTCCGTAGGAACCCGCGGCACGCAACTGATCCTCGCGCCCGACGATTACCTTCGCGCCGCAGCCGCCATCGGCGAGCCCGTCCAGACCGTCGATCTGACCAAGGACACGAAACCAGTCAACACAGAGGGACACGTATGACCCGCGCTCTCTGGACGCATCTCGCTAAGGATCTCCGCATCGAGTGGCGCACCCTCGACGCCATGATCTCTATGCTCTTCTTCTCGGGCCTGGTCGTTGTGCTCTTCTCCATCGCCTTCGATCCTCGCGGCGAGTTCTCGCAGCAGATCGCCGGCGGTGTGCTCTGCGTCGCCACCATGTTCGCTTCGGTCAGCGCGCTCAATCAGGCCTGGGCGCGCGAAATCCGGCATCAAGTCATGGACGCGCAGCGCATGGTTCCCGCGCCCGGAGCCGAGCTCTATCTCGCCAAGGCCATCGCCAACTTTCTCTTCGTCACCATCGTGCAGGTGATTCTGGCGCCGTTCTTTTTCGTGTTTTACAACCTGCACATCGCGGGCAACGCGTGGCTGCTGGCGCTGGTGCTGCCGCTGGGCACGTGGGCTCTGGTCGGTAACGGCGTCTTCTTCGCCGCGCTCTCCATGAGCAGCCGCAATCGCGAGCTGCTGCTCTCGCTCATTCTCTTCCCCATCTTCATTCCCGCGCTTCTCGCCATGGTGCAGGCGACGACTGCGATCTTCACCGGCGAGAGCGACCCCACGCTCTGGATCAAGATGCTCGTCGGCTACGACATCATCTTCACGACTGCGAGTTTGTTGCTCTTCGACGTCATCTTCCACGCGGAATAGTCGACCAAAATCGACTGTCATCCTGAGCGAGCTTTGGCGCGCGCGAAGCCGCGCCCAGACTGCCTCTTATCGTTGTCAAACCCGGCAAACGCAGCCCAACGAAGGGTTTCTTACCCGACTGTTTTTACGCAACATCTGTTGCCGTGGGAGTACACTTGAGCGATTGTGAGCGGCCAGATCGCTCGCAATCAAGGAGATCGAATGAAGTACGTCATCAGTTGGAACGAACGCCCGCAAGGTTCCCCTATGCAGTACGAAAACGCCCAGAAGCGCATCCTCGAAGTGTTCGGCCAGTGGAAGGCCACAGCGAATTTCAAGATCGAGTTCTTCGTGATTCGCGTAGGCGACTGGGGCGGATATCTGTTGGTCGATTGTGACGATCCGCTCACGGTTCACAAGTTCTGCTCGATGCTTCCCGCCTTCGAGTTTCAGGCGCGCCCCGTGGTTCCCGTAGAGGACGCCGTCCGGGCTGAGCTCGAAGTGATGGCCTGGCGCGATGGGCTGAGCGCCAAGTGAAATACGGCGGGATCACCGCGCATTGAGGTCGGTGGGCGCGCCGAATCCCCGTGATGCAAACTCTCCACGACCCCAAGACCGTACCGCCGGACTCTAGTCCGGCGGTAGTGCGGGTTTCCTGACCCGCACACACAGGCAAACCGCCATCGGCATGGCTTTGTAACAAGGGCTTGGCTTTAGCCATGCCGCAAACCGCCCACAATTTTTCGAGAACTTAAGTATGCAGCGAAGACGCGATCCGACCGCAAGGGTGAGATTCGTGCTTTCCCACATCTCAGAATCGAGATATGGGGCACCCGGCAGTCTTCATTTTGCAGCGCGCTTGAAATCGCCGCTTTTGCCTCCGGATTTCGCTTCGAGGCGAATCTCGCGAATCACGATCGCTTTGTCGAGCGCCTTGGTCATGTCGTAGACCGTGAGCGCGGCGACGGCGGCTGCGGTGAGCGCTTCCATTTCAACTCCCGTTGCGCCGACCGTGGCCGCGGTGGCCGTGATGCGCACGCCGCCGGGGGCGAGATCGGTTGCAACATCGACGTGCGTGAGCGCCAGCGGATGGCACATGGGAATGAGCTCGGCGGTGCGCTTGGCCGCCTGGATGCCGGCAATGCGCGCGACTTCAAGCGGATTGCCTTTGGGGTTCCTGGGCAGCGCGGCGATGACCTTGGCGGAGAGCGCGACAAAGGCCGAAGCGGTTGCGGTGCGGCGTGTGGGCGGCTTCGAGCCGACGTCGACCATGGCGGCACGGCCGGCTGCGTCGAAATGCGAAAGTTTCGTGGGTCTGGGTCTGGGTCTGGGTTTGGGCTTGGGCTTGGGTTTGGGCATGAGAGTCCTCTCGAAAATCTTTCCTCAGGGGCTAAAGCCCCCGATCATTTTGCGACTTTTGCGGCCCGGCTAAAGCCGTGCCCTTGTTACAAAACTTTGGCTCCGGCATTTTTCAGCAAGCTCTCAGGTCGTGCCCTTTCAAAACAGCTCAACAATAAACGATGTGCTGAAACCTCACCGCTGAAGCCGTGCTCTTTCAAAACAGCATCCCGAATCTACAAGTCCTTCGACAAATCCTCACGGAAGAAGAATGTTGACCGTTGCGCCCGCATCGAGCGAGACGGCGTCGTCGGGCACAACCAGATAGCAGTTCGCGAGCGCCATGGCGGCGAGATCGCCGGGACCTTGCCACCGAACGAGCTCGACTTCGGGCACGGGACCGGCAAAGGTGCACGCGGCGGGCAGAAAGCGCGTGAGGCCCGACTTGGTTTTCACGTCTGCTGTCAGGTGCGCGAGAGCGAAATGCGGGCCGCGATCGCGACGGCCGGCAAGCGCGGCCAGAATCGGCGCGGCGAAGAGCAGAAATGTGACGGCAGACGACACCGGATTTCCCGGCAATCCCAACCAGCACTTCGTGCCGTTGTGCTTCGCGCCGTTCTGGTTTTGGATGAGAGCCGTGGAACGGGGCAGCTCTCCGAAAACTACCGGCTTGCCCGGCTGCATGCGCACGCCGGTGAAGTGGAAGCGGGCTCCCAAGCGGGCGAGGGCGGGCTCGACGAGATCGAACTTGCCTGCGGAAACGCCGCCCGTAATGAGCAAGAGCTCGGCCGTGGCGGCGCGGGCCAGCGCGGCGTCGAGCGATTTGGCGGTGTCGCGCGCAATGGGCAGGATCCACGGCGTGCCGCCGGCTGCGGCGACCATCGCGGCCAGCATGGCGGAGCTGGAGTTGCGAATCTGACCGGGCGCGGGCTGGGCGGCGATGGGCACAAGCTCGTCGCCCGTGGAAAGAATGGCCACGCGCGGCTTGGCGAACACCGTGAGCTCGGCGCGGCCGCAGGACGCAGCCAGAGCGATCTGCGCAGCGCCGATCAGGGTTCCGGCGGGCAACAACGCGGCGCCTTTGCGCGCCTGCGCGCCACGGGCCACGATGTTCTCGCCTTTGTCGATGGTGCGGGGCGGCAGGAGGCGGACGGTTAGCGCGGATGTTCTGCCGGCCGCTTCGCCACCAGTCTCGACGTGGGCAAACTCGACGTGTTCGAGCATGATGACCGCGTCTGCGCCGCGCGGAACCGGCGCGCCGGTCATAATTTCCCAAACCGCCCCGTGCGGCAGCGGCCCGGAGGGAGGGTCGCCCGCGCGGGATGTGCCGGCGATGGCCAGCGGCCGATGCGCGCAGGCTTCCGCAGCGCGGCACGCGAAACCGTCGCGCGTGGAGCGGGCGAAAGGGGGCTGGTCGGCGTCGGCGCGAAGGGTTTCGGCGAGCACGCGTCCTGCTGCAGCGGCCAGCGCGACGCGCTGCGTCGCGGGCTTGCTGCGTGCAAGGCGCTCGGCGCGTTTGGCCACAAAGGCTGCGGCCTGGGCGTAACTGAGCAAGTCGCCGGTCATGACATGGATTGTAGATGGAGGGGCGGTGCCGGAGATTGCGCGATCGCGGGTCGGTTCGAAGGAAACCGTTCCTCCGGGGCTAAAGCCCCGACTCATTCTGCCACTACTTCGGCACGACTGAAGTCGTGCCCTTTCACGGCGACTTCAAACTGCCCTACTGCCGTTTGCATCGATGGAGGCCCAAGACACAAAGGGCGCCCGCCGCGGCGGACGCCCTTCGATCGGCTTAACCGGACCCTAAGCTACTTGACCTTGATACCGGCCTGCAGCAGGATGCCCGTCGCGTCTGGAGCGAACTGGCCATGCGGCGCCAGTTGCAGATATTTCTGGAAGGCATCTGCACAACCTGGGGGCAAAATGTACAGCTTCGTTTTGGGGTCCTGGGTCGCGGTAACAACCAACCCCATGCCCTTGATGTAGTACAGGATGGCAAGGTTGGGATCGTTGGGGTTCGGGTTCGCCTTGATGGCTTCATCCGCCGCCGCAGCCTGGGCTGTCGGGTTCTGCTCCTGGAAGAAGATGATGGCCTGATTCTTGAGATACAAAGGCGCATTCGTGGGATCGGCCTTGGCGGCAGCGTCAAAGGCGGCGTTGGCCTCAGGAACCTTGCCGGTGCGCGCGTAGCACTCGCCCAAGCCAGCCTGGGCCTGACCGATGACGGGCAAACGCGGCTTCTTGGAAGCGGTCTCGAGATCGACGGCCTTCTTGTAGGACGTGATGGCATCGTCGTACTGCTTGAGCCCGGCCTGTCCGTAGCCCAGCTGGTTCCACAACAAGGCCTCGTCCGGCTTGAGACCTGTGTCCCTCGTGGCAATGCTCACGATATCGGTGTACTTGGCGGTCCGGATCTCGGTGATCTTGTTGGCAAGATCGATCTTGGAGGGATTGCCGCCCAGGGCCGCCGCCGCAAGCGCAGTCGCGTTGTCGATGTCTTTCTTGTCCTGGTTGACGACCTTCAGATCGGCGTTGAGCTGGTTGATGAGAACATTGGCCTTCAGGGCCTCGGCGTTGGCCTTCTTCAAATCCTCCAGCTGCTTCTTCTCCTCCGGCGTCATCTTGTCGATATATTCCTGGCGCGACATGTCGACGTTTTGGGCTATGTCTTGCCCGGCGACGATTTTGACGCCGCGGATGGAGTCGACCATCTTGCCGGCCGGCGTGTCGGCCGCACGGTAAACCACCATGTAGGTTCCCTGCGGCGCTTCTCCGGTGTAATTGCCGGATTCATCGACAGGGAAGGTGTACTTCAGGGTCAGGCCGCCATCGGTGGAGAGGCTCACCGAGCCGCCGCCCTGGGGTTGTCCAGTGGGATTGATGACGCGGCCGTGAATCTTGCCCGTATTTGCAGCGGGCGCTTGCTGTGCGTGCCCGGGCGCGAGAGCCAATGCCAGAAATCCTGCAGCGGCCAAGCCCAGCCAACGTGAAAGAGTGCGTTTCATGTTTTCTCCTTAAGAGCGGCGGGAAGCATACTGCCCGCAGGCTCAAAAAATTCAAAATCTCAGGCGCGGCGGAAGAAACCGATCCGGTAGAGCGCATTTGTGAGCAAAACCCAAGTTAAATCCAATGCAGCACCCTGCACAAGAGGGATGCGGTCGACTCCGCTCCGGTGCGCCGGTTATTGCGGCGCCGGCCCACTTGTCTTGACGCAAAGGCCAGACCCCAAATTGCCCTTGCGCCGCGCAGTCTTCACGCGC
>Ga0181536_10005374_pt1 | contig 13154 bp, 7 predicted proteins | sample PEATcosm2014_Bin_41_FD_121105 | JGI IMG/M metagenome (GOLD analysis project Ga0181536, IMG submission 121105) | Peatland microbial communities from MTU Mesocosm Facility, Houghton, MI, USA - PEATcosm2014_Bin17_60_metaG | ecosystem: Environmental > Terrestrial > Soil > Wetlands > Peat | place...
CCCAGGGCGGGCGGCAACAGCAACAGGAGCACTCCGGCAAGGGTATTGGGATAGAACAGGGTGGAGAAGATTCGATCGCTGTTGAGCCTTTTGTAGTACGCGGCGGGCAGAGGTGATTTCAGATTGGGATAGATGTTGGCCCAGAAATAGCGGCGGGTCTCGGCCAGGCTGCCGAAGTGCTGTTGCCAGCCGACGGCCAGGACCAACACGAACGCGAGGGTAATTCCCGACCAAAACGAGGCAAGGGACCTGGCTTTGCTGAGTGAAAACAGGCCGAGGTAGAAGCAAACCACACAGGCAGCGAAGTGGGCGACGATACCGGGTGAGACGCTCGGGTCGAGGGAATGGCTTGCCGCCAGGAACTGCCAAATCAACCAGACCAAGGGCAGGGCGATGAGCCAGGGCGGGGCGTTGATCTCCCATCGGGCGGCAATAAGGCCCAGCACGGCGGCCAGGCCCAGGAGGGAGTAAGCCCAGGCGATGGGCCAGGACTGCCAGAGAAAGAACTCCCACGCATCCTTAGGGGCAGAAACGGACGATTCCATGATGATCGGGTTGCCGAACTTGAGGAGGGTCAGACCCAGCAGGGCGCCGAAGAGGGCGGTAAAGAGGCGCAGCGGCCAGCCATCCGGCGGGGCGGGCGCAGCCTTTGGTTGAGCCTTCATCCCAGGCACAGCTTGAGCAGGCCGACTTCCAGGGCCAGGGCCTCCTGGACGTTGGTGCCGAGCCAGCGTTGAAGTTGTTCCATGACCTGGAGATTCTCCATGGCTTGGCGGCAAGAGATCCTGCGCGCAACCTGGGGGGTAGCAGGCGACCGGGGAAAACTCAAGAGGCCGTCCGCCGAGGCCAGGGCGGCTGAAGCGCGGGCCGGGCGGGCCGGGTCTTCGGGCCGGGACTCGAGGGTGAGCAGCCAGACATCGCGCAGCCACCACTGGATGAGGGCGAGCAGATCGGCGCGCTGGCGCTTGTATTCGGCCTCGATGGCGGCGGCCAGCTCACTCTCCCATTTATCACGCAGTTCCTCTTCGGCTTCCTCGTATTGCTGGAGAGGGGAGCGGGCATTGAGGTTCTGTTCGACGTCTTCCCTGAGTTTGTTGAGTTTGCGCAGCAGCAAATCCAGGAGGCGATAGCGCCCGAGCAGGCTCTTCTGCGGCGCGGCGGCCAATTGGCTGAAAGAGGAAAGCCAGTCCATTTGGGCGGGGTCGGGCGGCCCGGCGCCCTCGCCGGCGAAATTCAAGCGGAGGCACCGGGAAAGGACGGTTTCCAGGAGTCTCTGGGGGTCGGTGGTCAGGAGGATGAAAACGGACTTGGGGGGCGGCTCTTCCAGTGTCTTGAGGAAGGCATTGGCGGCCTCGGTCTTCAAACGGTCGGCCCCGACGATAATGGCGGCCTTGTAGTCGGCCTCGGTGGGCTTGAGATGGATGTCTTTGATCAAGCCGCGCATTTGCTCGATTCTGATGATGCGCATCTTGGATTCAGGGCGGACCCAGTGGACATCGGCATGGTTGTCGTGGTCGATCTTCTTGCAGGTCAGGCAGCTATCGCACGAGTCGATGGCCGCGCCGGAGGGGCTGCGAAGCGGCTGGCGGCAGTTGAGGGTTTTCGCCAAGGCGCGCGCGAGGCCCTCCAGCTCGGGGAGTTGGTGGCCCGTGAAGAGATAGGCATGGGCCAGCCGCCCGCGTTGGAGGGACCGCTGGAGCAACCGGATGCCCTCTTTCTGTTTTGGAAAACTCTGAAAGGCCATCGCAGCCTTCTACGTCTGATCGAGCAGGCCGGCGGCGGCGGGATCGGACGGCCAAGTGGGCACGGCATCTCCATCCACCCCGTCGTGCGAGCGGTCATCGTTGTTCCAGCGGCGCCGCCAAAAAGTGCTCTTGGGGTCCACCATCGGCGGCCGTTTCGCCGACTCGCAGTGGACATCGGTGCATAGAATATCCACCCGGTAATTGTGGCGGTTGGATGGCCACTGGCTGTGGCCCGCGCTGTCATCCGTGGGGTCGAGGTTGGCGTCGAAATTGATCCACGCCGCGTCCGGTTGCGCTCTGACGTCCGCCAGCATGATCATCTCGCTGGGTCTGAGCACGTCCGAGTCCTTCACCGGACCCTGGTAATAGATGCCGTCAATATCGCCGCCCAGGCCGAGTTGCGGTTTGTGCTGCAGGTCGAGTCCCCAGTCATTGTAACCCAACGAGAACCGAGCCGCGGGCGTGACCACAAAGGGACTATACACGCCGTTTTCGCCGTTTCCTCCCAGCGTCTTGTTGAAATTGGTGTCCCACCAACTGTTTTGTGGGGCGGCTGGACAGCAGAAGGCGTTCCGGTTGTTGCCCATCAGGGTGAAAAGACGCGTCGGCCACACGTAGCAGTAGTGGGCGGGCGAATAGTCGGCGGGATACTGTTTGTAGTCGCTCAGATACATGGTGAGGGCGATCCCAATCTCACGCAGGTTGTTGAGACAGGCGGCCTGTTTGCCGTGGCCTTTGGCCTTGGAGAGCGCGGGCAGGAGCATGGCGGCGAGGATGGCGATGATGGCAATCACCACCAACAATTCAATCAGTGTAAAGGCGGGCCGCCACGCCTGCTTGCGTGTGGTTGTCATAGGGTAATAAAGGCTGCTTTGCGCATCCTTGTCAAGGATTCTCTGAATTCTCCGCCACATCCACCAGGCCGACATCGATGTTCTGTCCGCCTACCGTCTGGAGGCAATGAACGGCCAGGGTGACTTTGGCGCCGGGTTTGAGCAGGGCACGCGCCGCGGGGGTGATGTCGAGGGCAACGTAGCCGGTGGTGAACCCGGCTTCGGAGGCCGCAAGCACGCCGTTGACATAAATCTCAACGTCCTCGTCGTGATGGACATCGAACTGGAGATGCGAGAATTTTCCCTCGGGGAGGGTGAGGTCGCGCCGCAGCCAGATGTCCGATGTGTTCCACAGGGTTCGAACGACGGCGCCGGGCGTGCCTTGGGTCCCGAAGCCGGCAGGTCCTTGCTTCCATTGGCTGGAGTCAAAATCGGGCCTGGTCCAGCCGTCGCCGGGTTTGACGGTGGTGTAGCTCCAGGTTGCCGGGGCGAGTTTGGATGAGGCCGCCACCTCGGTCACCTGCGGCGGTTGGGGCAGGGGCGCCCAGTCGGCGGCCTTGTTCCTATCGCGCCGGGACCACTTCTGCCACAGGGCGCGATCGGCCAGGAGCTTGACGAAGACGCCCCCGACTACCGGCCGCGCGTGCATGCCGCCGCTCTGGACCTTGTCGGTTTCATAAGAATCGGCAAGGGGGTCGCGGGCGGTGGTTTCGTTGAGGTAGTCCCAGATGGGCGCGATGAGCGCTTCAAAATCGGCCTGGTTTTCCGCCAGCGTGGCGCTCCACACTTCCCAATCTGTCTTGGCGAGCCGGGTCCTCGAATCGAGCGGCGTGCCGTAGCGGTTGAGCGCCCTCTTATAGCAGGCAACCTCTTTGGCTGCGACTTCCGGCGGGAAGATGTTCAGGCCCAGGACCCGGTCCCAGACCAGGTTGTATTTCTGGCTCCAGGTATCGGGTTTGTCGAAGGCCAGGCGATAGTGATCCCCCTGGGCCGCCACTTTCAGCCAGTGTTCCGCGTCGGCCTTGGCCAGGTCCCTGTATTTTCTGGCGTTGTCGGTGTCGCCGCGCAGCCGGCACAAATCGCCGTAGGCCGCCAGGCCGAGGATGGCCTTGACCGAGAGATTCGCGTTGTGGGCCAGGTGCCCCATGAAATCGTCCGTGCACAACTGGTTCTCCGGGTCCAGGCCGAAATTCTCGAGGTATTCGGCCCACTGCGTAAGCTTGGGCCACCAGGGGGACACAAAGCCGGCGCTGCCGTCCTCCTGGGCGATCGCATCGCACAGCAGGAGCATATTGCCGCTCTCTTCCACCGGCATGCCTTCGCCGCCGTCGTCGGTGCCGCGCGCAATGGGATAAGTCCCCAAGTCGTGCGGGGCATTGGGGAATTTCCAGTGCCACGAAGAAGCGTAGCTGAGGATGGGCACAATCGAAGCCTTGGCCAGCGTCGGGCTGAGCAGGAGAAGCTGCGGAGCCATCGGGAATATCACGTCCACCGTGGCGATGTCGCCGTTGCTGGTGTTTTCCTTGGTGAAGAACAGCGGCTGCCCTTTGCTATCGGCGGCCAGGCCGCAGGCGGCCAGGCTCTGGCGGTGGGCCAGGGCGCAGACCTGCCCATACTTCTCGCCCCCCACGCGGCGGGCATCGGCCAGGAGTTGCGCGTCGAACTCCGCGCACCGCGCGGCCAGACGAGGGTAATCCTCGGAGGCCTTTTGCAGCATCTGGAGCGCCGTCGCCCCGTTGCGCCGCCAATAGGGCCGGAGCTTGCGGCCAAAGTACTTGATGGCATAGATTTCATCGTAGGCCACGATCACCTGGCGGGAGACGGCCTGGGCTCCCACGGCGCCCAGGTCAAAGACAAAGGCCATCACCGGTTGTGCATCGTTGGAGGCCCTGGGCATCCGCGTGTCGTCTTGGGCCGGCAGGTCGCGGTTGGCGGCAAGGGCCCCCATCAGCTCGCCCTGGGCCGCGATGACGGCCTTGGCCAGTTGCGCGGGGGCGGCGGCATAGACATAACCCCAGTTGATCCGGTGGTCGTCGCCGGACGAGCCAAGTACCCCTTGGGCGACCGTGCCTGAGCGGAGGGCCGTCAGGTTGCCCGCCGCCTGGCGCGCGCACTCGACCTTCTCGCCAGGCTGATTGACGGCAAGCTGCGAGCTGGTGCTGTCGTAGAGGGACACTGTGTGCTCTTTGCCATCCACCGAACGCACCTCCCAGGTGAGATAGGTCAGCGGCAGGGCCAGCGCCTCCAGGTCGTCCGGAAGCGCAGGCCGCAGGAAGGTCAGCGTGCAATGAATCTGGCCGTCCTCAAAATCATAGATGGTGCGGGTCGGCAGCACCTGCAAATTCGTCTGCGGCAAGGGGGGCGCCTCGGGCGGGTTTTTGCCCATCAGGCGGCGCAGCTTGCCGTCCACGCGAATGACGCTCTCCAGCGAATGCTCCCGGCGCGTCCAGTGCCGCGTCACATCATCCGTGAGCCGGTCGGCTTCCGACCAGATGCTCAAGTAAGGATCGCTGGTCACCAGGGGCACAGCCGGCGGTCGAAAGGGCTTTTCGGAAGCCGGAACACGCTCGGTGTTCGCGAGCATCACCACGGCGCAGAAGAGGGCCGCGGCGCAAACGCGCGGTTGGAAAGCAAAATGCCGTTTCATTATGGCGGCAGTCTATCGGCCTGCGCGCGGAAGACAATGCGAGAAGCTAAGTGTCCGTTCAAAAACAAATTCCGATTTCCTCCAACCCGAAGGGTTGGCAGAAGGAAGCCGGTGGTCGTTCGGGGTGGAGGGGAACGACCACCGGGCAGGGCGTCCGCTGCCGATCGCACCCCGGAGGGGTGCCAGAACATAATGTTACGATCACGCCTCGCCTTCGGAACTTGTTCTTGCACCAACCCTAAAGGTGGCCGGATGTGGCCGGATTGGCTGAAAGCTCGAACGGGCGGATTGCTTTTTGCGGGTGGTTAGAGCAGGCTCGATGGCGCTATGTCTCCGAGCGACCAAAAGCGGACCCGCGCATCGGCCCTGGTCTGCACCCTGTTCCTTCTTGCCCTGGTGTCCCCCGTCAGGGCCCAATCGCCCGGCGGCTCTGGCGCAATTGACGATTGCCAGTACTCGGACGCTGCCGCCGCGCAAGCGGTCTGGAAACCAATGGGCGGCACCGCGCCGGCAACGGCAGCCGTCGTGGACGGGCGCAGGGTCTTGCATCTGACCTGCAATTTTGCAGGCACGAAAATCGAACGGGCGTCTTGGGACCGCGCGGTGCAGCTTGACTTGGCCTCGGCCCGTGGCGTCCAATTCCGCATCCGCTGTCCGGAGGCCTCGCCGGTGTCCTCTTTCAGCATCTACTTCCAAAGCGGCGAAGGCTGGTACCACGCCGCATTCTACCCCGAGTCGTCGGCGGGCTGGAATACGATTACGATCGACAAGGGCGAGGCGGGCCTTGAAGACAAGCCCGCCGGCTGGGGCCAGATCAAAACGATTCGCATCTCCGCCTGGCGCGGGCAGGACGCGAACACCGAGTTCTGGCTGAGTGACATTCGTGCGACCGGCCTGCTGGGCGCCGATGCCTCTGTGGCCTTCTTGCGGGCTGAGTCTGCGGCCCGGCGTTCGCCCGAGGAAAAGGGCAGCATCGAGCAATTTGCAGAGGCGGTGGCGCGGCAGTTTCAGGCCCTGGACATTGGCTGCGCGGTCATTAGCGACCTGGATGTGAGCGCGGAGCGGTTGAGAAAGGCGGAGCTTGTCGTCTTGCCGCATAACCCGTCCATGCCCGACCGAGCGGCCGATGAGCTGATTCAATACCTGGAAGGCGGAGGCAAGTTGCTGGCCTTTTACGCCGTCCCGGAACGGCTTTGGCCGGTCCTGGGAATCGCCGGCGTCCGTTATGTCAAAGCGCCCTACGCCGGGTATTTCTCGGCAATCCGGTGCAAAGAGGGGGCGTTGCCTGGGGCGCCGCCGCTTGTGAGACAGCAGTCGTGGAACATCAACGCATTCCAGCCTTTGTCCGGGCAAGGCGGCATCGTGGCAGAGTGGCTGGATGAGCAGGGCCGAGCTACCGGCCAACCGGCGGTAGTGGCAGGGACCCACTGCCTGGTCATGACCCATGTGCTGCTGCCGGACGACCCCGCCAACAAAAGGCGCTTCCTCCTGGCGATGGCGGGCGCGCTGGCCCCCGGGCTTTGGCGGCAGGCCGCCGATGCTGAGATTGCCCGCATCGGGACCGTCGCCGGATTCACCTCTTACGACGAGGCCGCGGGGCAGATCGCCGGCCTGAATCCCCAAAAGGCCGAGGTGGCAACCGCTCTCGCAGACGCCGCCCGGCTCCGCCAATCCGCTGGAGACCTGGCGCGGCGGCAGGAATTCGCCAAGGCCATCGAGACAGCCGGTTCCGCCGGCCAGCGGGTCATGGACGCCTTCTGCCTGGCGCAGCGGCCCTTGGCCGGAGAGTTCCGGGCCTTCTGGTGTCATAGCGCCTTCGGGGTCCAGGGTCTGGACTGGGACCAGGCCGTCGAGCGGCTCGCCAGGAACGGTTTCACTGCCATTCTGCCCAACATGCTGTGGGGCGGGGCGGGCTTTTATCCGAGCCGCGTCCTGCCGGTGGCGTCTTCGCTGGGCAACCGCGGCGACCAGGTCGCCCAATGCCTGGCCGCCTGCCGCAAACACGGCCTCCAGATGCACGTGTGGAAGGTGAACTGGAACCTGGGCTCGGCGGCGCCTCGGGAATTCGTCGAGCGACTGCGGCGGGAAGGCCGGCTCCAGGCCGGGCCCCAAGGCAAGGAGCAACTCTGGCTCTGCCCCTCCCATCCGGAAAACCAGAAGCTCGAGGTCGAGTCCCTCGTCGAGCTGGCGCGCAATTACGACATCGATGGCATCCACTTCGATTACATCCGTTACCCGGACGGCGAGCACTGTTACTGCGCGGGCTGCAAGGCGCGATTCGAGAGTTCCGTCGGCGCCGCCATTCAGAACTGGCCCCAGGACGTGCTGGCCGCCGGCCCGCTTCGCCAGCAATGGCTGGACTGGCGCCGGGGCAACATCACCGCCGTGGTCAAAGCGGTGAGCGAGCAGGCACGCGCCGTTCGGCCGGGAATCAAGCTCTCGGCAGCCGTCTTTCCCAATTGGCCGGCTGACCGCGAGAGCGTCGGCCAGGACTGGAAACTCTGGTGCGAAAAGGGCTACCTCGACTTTGTCTGCCCGATGGATTACACGCCCAGCAACCGGAGCTTCGATAACATGATAGCGCGCCAGGTGCAATGGGCCGGACGGACCCCTTGCTATCCCGGCATCGGCCTGAGCGCTTCCACCTCGCATTTTGGGGTGGATCGGCTCATCGAGCAGATCAATCTCACCCGCCGTCGCAACACCCATGGGTTTGTCATCTTCAACTACGGCGTGGCCGAGAGCAACGACTACCTGCCGCTGTTGGGTATCGGAATCACGGCAGCGAAATAAGCCGCCCCGCTTTCCTGGAGCAACGTGCCCGTTGCCACAAAGGACGCTCAGCCTAACTGAAAAGGTCCAAGTTTATGAGCCGCGAAAATCAACGGGACCTGGCGCAGGACCTGGTCCTTCCTATGCTGTTTTTTGCCGCCCTGGGGGCGATGGCCTGGGCCGTGCGCGGATGCTCCGGCTTCGGCGGCATGGACGGCTGCATCTTCGCCGGCGTGACCTGGGGGACCGCCTGGTGGTTCCTGGCGCGCGAACCGGGCGCCCGGCAGTCTCGACCCTACGCCTCGGGCTGGATCATCCTCGCCCTGACGGTGGGCATTGGTGTCTCGGGCAACCGCGGCTGGATGCAGTGGCCCAGTTTCTTCGACGGCCATCTCCAAACCAACGCCGCCCTCGGGCGGAGTGTGCCGATACCCAGGGCCTACGGTTTCCTCTGGCTCTTCATTGCGGGCGTCCCCTGGGCCGGGCTGGGGGCCTGCCTGTTGGCCTGGTGCGGTTCGCATCGGAGGGTCCGCCCTGGGCAGTGGCGCCTTCGGCTGGCTTGCGGCATTGGCGCGGCCTTCCTGGCCAGGGTCCTCTTCGACAGTATGCCCGAGGTCTTTCTTCCGCTCTACAAAACCATGAGCGTCCAGTACCACGACCTCCAGGCAAATCCAAATCTCGGCAGGCTCCTCAACGACAATCGGGCCGCGATCACCCACCTGGGGTTGTATCTGGGCTTGCTGGCTTACGAAATGGGACGCCGGGACTGGAGAAACGCCACGCTCATCCTGACCGTTGGCCTGGTGAACGGAACGGGCTGGGCTCTATGCCAAAACTGGCGCTGGGCGCCGCGAATCTGGCCCGGAGCCGGCTTCAACTGGTGGCGATGCTGGGAATCCTGCGGCGGCATCAGCATCGGCCTCGCCTACGGCCTCGCCTATTACCTGGCCAACCGCAGATTGTCCGCATCGGACCGGGCGCTGGAGGCGATGGGCCCGGCCGGTTCGCACCCCAACCTCGAGCGGTTCGGCGCCTATCTTGGCCTGCTGCTGGGCCTGGGCCTTTCAGTCCGAAACGGATTGAAGGGGTGGGCCAACATCTATCTCGGAAACGAGAACTACTGGGACCGCGTCCTCTGGCGGGTCATCGGTCCGTTGCTCCTTCTGGCGCTGGTGGCGCTGCCCGTTTGGATTCGGCTCCGGCCTGTTCCGGGGACTTATCAATCGAAACTGCCATCCAGTTCCGGCACTGGCCCTGCAGGACCGGGAGTCCCCCACGGCGACGTTTTCCCCCATGCCTATCGGCTTGCCTGGCTTGTTCTGCTTGTGCAGAACGCCATCGCCCAACTCATCACAGGACCGCACACTTCATGGAATGAAACCGCCTTCAGTCTCTATTACGTGCTCCTGTTTCTTCTCTCAGCCGTCATCCTCCATCATTTCTCTCAGCTCAGGAGGCGGTAATGAATAAAGGTGGCATCGAAGGTGTCAAACCATAGATTGGTTCATTATTGAACCGTGTGCCGGAGGTGATCGAGCCCGGGGAGGAGTTCACGGTGTTCTTGCGGGAGCAGAACTGGGGCAGTGACGGCCTCGCGATTCGGGACACCGCTGATCCCCCGCTCTGCGGGGGAGGCCGCCGCCTTTGATGGGGCGGAGATTCGCCACTTTCCAGGGGGCTCCGTCGCCAGTGCGCTACGGAGAAGCCCGGTCGACGCGCGAGATTGTGAGCCCTGAACTTTGGTCTCAATCCCCAGAACCGGCGGAAACTCCCGCCGGCTTCTTGCTGCAGTCTCGCCGGAATGCCTCGGGATTCTTGCGCCGTGATTTTCAGGCCGATTTCGAGGCGTTCGCCGCACACGTGCGGCCTGGTTCGGCTAAGAATCCTGGAAGAAGCGGGTCCAGTCTTGGGCGGAGCGGAGGATGCGCAGCACTCTTATTCGTTCCGGTTCGATTTTATAAAGCACTACGTAACTCCGATAGCGAAGAACTGGCCAAAGGCGCACCCCAGCTTCCTCTCCGTCGTGGGGGTCCTTCAAGGTCATCCCCTTTTCCGGCATCTTGCCGAGTTGGATGCTTTGTTGGGCGATTGCGGCCCTGACGCGGGCGGCGCGGCAGGATCACGAGCCGCAATGTAATCCTCGATCTGATCGAGATCCTCCTCAGCTAACGCGGTGAAGAAGACCGCCAGACCTTTCATGGCCGCTGGCGGCGCTGGAGGAGCGCGCTTGCCGGGACCAAGGGACGGGGGTCGGTGAGGGCGGTCCGGATAAGAGCGGTCAAATCATCCCGGTTGGCGGCCGACACCTTGGCTTCATGCTCCTCCAGCAGGCGCAGGCCGGCGCGGATAACCTCGGACTTGTTGTTGAAACGCCCGCTGCCTACAAACCGCTCGATCAGCTTCTCAAAATGCGGCGTTATGACTCTGCTCATGCCGTTCGTATTCTCCGATAGTTCAAAACAGTTGTCAAGAAATGGGTCCCAGCGTCGGTGAGAACCCGCTCGCAAGCCGCCACGCAGCGGGGTTTTGCCGGGCGGCGAAGCGGGATCGAGACGCATCGTAACCAGCGAGCCGGGAGACTGGGCGGCAAAAGGACAAGGCAGGTTGCCGCCTTTATTCATTGCCGCCTCCTTAATGCTGTGGAGTTGGAACCGGTTTCTTAATCTTCCCTTAAGGTTGCCGGGCTTACTTTAAGCCTATGAAAAAGGCCATTGCATCGAATATCATCAACTTGCTCCTTGCGGGCGCAGCGCTCCCGGTCGCCGCAGCCAACTGGCCCGCTTGGCGCGGCCCGGATGGTAACGGCGTTTCCCCGGACACGAATCTCCCCCTGAGGTGGAGCACCAACGAAAACGTCCGCTGGCGCGCCGCCTTGCCCGAGCGTGGAAACTCTTCGCCCATCGTGTGGGGGGACCGCGTTTTCGTCACCCAGGCGATTACCAGCGAGCATCGCCGCACGGTCATCTGCTTGGACCGCGCCAACGGCAAACTCCTCTGGCAGGCGGGTGTGACCTACTCGGAACCCGAGCCAACCCAGCCCAACAACGGCTATTGCGCCGCCACACCCGCCACGGATGGCGAACGCGTGATAGCATGGTTCGGGTCCGCCGGCCTGTACTGTTACGACTTCGCCGGCAAAGAACTCTGGCGCCGCGACCTCGGCAAACTCAATCACATGCACGGCAATGCCTCGTCCCCCGTCCTGGCCGGAGACCTTTGTGTGGTGCATTTTGGCCCCGGTGAAAATGCCAAGCTGGTCGCGGTCAATAAGCAGACCGGGCAGACCGCTTGGGAGGCCGAGCAACCCAAGCTCGACCCTGGCGAGCAATCGCCCATGGGCCGCGGCTTGGCGGGCCCTGGTGGCCGGGGCGGAAGAGGTGGACCGGGCGGGTTCGGCCCCGGCGGCAGGTTGGCCGGGCAGATGTTCTCGGAGGCCGATAAAAACGGCGATGGCAAGCTGACCAGGGAAGAGTTTGGCGCCCTGGCGGATGCGTGGTTCGACAAGCTGGATTCGGCCAGGGCGGGGAAACTGGACCGGGAAGAGTTCTCCGCCGGGTTCAGCCAAATCCTGCCGCCGCCGCCGGGATTTGGACCCCCCGACGACGGGCCGGCCGAGGCGGCCCCTCCGGATGGCGGAGGCCGCGGCGGACCCCCCGGCTTTGGCCCCGGCCAGTTTATCGGCGGCGCGCTGTTCACCGCCGCGGATTCTCGCCGGCAAGGATCGCTGACGCGCGAAGACCTCAAGGCTGCCTTCGCCAAATGGTTTTCCGAATGGGACACAGACAAGAGCGGCACGCTCAACGAGGGGCAACTCAGCGCCGGCCTGAACGCCGTGCTCCCGCGGCCGGATTTCGCCCGCGGCGGGCCGGGGGGCGGCGGCCCTGGCGGGCCGGACGAAGGTCCCGGCGGACCCGGCGGCCCAGGAGGATTTGACGATGGCGGGGGGCCTGGCGGTCCCGGCGGCCCTGGCGGCCCTGGCGGCCCTGGCAGGCGCGGCGGGCCGGGAGGCTTCGGAGGGGGCAGCCCCAGTGGTTCCTTTAGCACGCCGCTCCTGGTCAAAACCGCCGGCCGCGACGAATTGGTCATGACCTTCCCGAATCGCGTATCCGCCTACGACCCCCTGACCGGCAAGCAACTCTGGTTCGCCAAAGGCCCGGGCGACACCTTTTACGCCAGTCCGGCCTCGGGCGAGGACGCCTTGGTGGCTATGAGCAGCGGCATGGGCAGCGGCAGCGCGCTGGCCCTGAAACCGGGCGGCAGCGGCGATGTCACGGAAAGCCGGCGGCTCTGGCGTTTGGAGCGAACCCGCAGTCACATCGGTTCCAGCGTCTCGTTGGAGGGCCGCCTCTACTCGATCGCGGACGACGGCACGGCGGAATGCCTCGACCTGGCCACGGGAAAAACCGTCTGGCAACAACGACTCAGAGGCTCCGGCGGCCGCACCTCCGCCTGGTCCTCCATCGTCCTGGCCGGGGGAAGACTTTACGTGCCCAACCAGTCCGGGGACGTCTTCGTCCTGCGGGCCGGGCCGGCCTTCGAGTTACTGGCCACGAATTCCGTGAAGGAGCGGACCAACGCCTCGCTCGCCGTCTCCGACGGCGACCTGTTCCTGCGCACGGACAAGAGCTTGTGGTGTTTTTCCAACTCACACCCCTGAGCCTTTCTCAGTGCCACCCGGCATAAGGCAACCTCTGTTCCAGAATGATATAGCGCGCGTATTGCCAGGCCGTGAGAAAAAATGTTAAGTTCACCGACGACCAGACAAGCCGGATGAAAGCGGATGCGGCATGCTCCGGCACACCTTGCGGCTGATTCGGTCAACATGACGTTGTATTCGGAGCTTTGGGGGCGAATGTCGGTTCTGTGCACACGATGCCAACTGGCCGCGCTCCCGCGTGCCCGAAGAGCGGTGTTGGTTTTGCTGTCGCTCGCCGCAACCGCTGCATGGGCGGGACCGCCCTACATCACCGACGACCCGGACATACCGCCGCCGGGCGGTTGGGAAATCAATGTCCCTTTCATTTTGGAGCGCACCACCGAGACGGATATGGAAGCGCCGTTGTTCGACATCAACTACGGGATGCCGGCCATGTACGGGTTGCCGCACGTGCAGTTGAAGCTGGAGATCCCCGTGGAAGTCGTGCGCAAGGCGGACGG
>Ga0181536_10005375_pt1 | contig 13153 bp, 5 predicted proteins | sample PEATcosm2014_Bin_41_FD_121105 | JGI IMG/M metagenome (GOLD analysis project Ga0181536, IMG submission 121105) | Peatland microbial communities from MTU Mesocosm Facility, Houghton, MI, USA - PEATcosm2014_Bin17_60_metaG | ecosystem: Environmental > Terrestrial > Soil > Wetlands > Peat | place...
CGCGCCGGGCGGCATCGGTCCGAGGCGCGCGGCGTCTCTGAGAAACACGACGTTGCTTCATGACCGAGTTTTTATCACGGCCCGCTGGCAACTAATAGGGGGACCCTGCTTTACCGCTTACGCTCCTTCGATCATGCCGGCAGTGGAAAGCTCCAAGCCCCTTTCTAAACGTCCGCCCGCTGCGGTTGCTCCCGCCGCAAGCAGTACAAAAGCAAACGTCCCGAGCCTTTCAAGGGCTTCGGGACGTATCGAGCAAAGATACAGCAAACTAAACCAATGAACTAGGATACCTTGCGCCTGGCCAAGCCGAGGACCGTCAAAATTCCACCCAGAAGTATCACTGTGGAACCGCCATCCGGCGCCGATGCATTAGAAACCGGAGTCGTAACGATCAATTCCGCGGACTGCAAATAGCAATCAGCTTCGGCGGTAAAAGTGATTGGATTAGCTGAGTCAATGTAACTCAAATCCGACGCTGTGAAATCACCGGTGCCGTAAGTCAATGTGTAGGGATTAGGAGAAGAACCAGGCGTTTCAGTTCCAATAAGAACAGGAGCACTGTAGTCCAAATCCAAAGTCACCGCGTGACCTCCGGCGTCATACATGGACAAGATTACTTCTGCGCTGGCAGCGCCGTAGCTATCACTGTAGTGGAGAGAACCATCCGTGAGATTCGCAGGCGAGAATGAAAGCTCATACGGAGTACCATAAATGTCAACCCCATTGCCACTAAAAGAAAGAGTGTTCGTATATGTTGAAGCGTATGCCTGCAAGCCTGCGGAGAGCAACGCTGCCAAAACTGTGCCGACGAGTGTGGAAGTGCTTTTCATAATCTTGTCCATTTAAGTTCTTGCTGTATCTTATTTGCCTAATGTTTTGGTCACAACGGTAAACTTGGCACTCGCCAAGTTCGTCCGTTTCCGACATGTACGTATTAAGTGAGCACGAATGCTGCCACGCTTCGAGAATTCTCGGAATTTCTCATCTTCAGAGCCGCCAAACGCTTCCCATCGTCTGATTTTAACGTTGCAAGCTGTTGACATAAAGCAAGTAATACAACATTCGAACGCCGACGAGAAAACTGTTCGTGCAAGAGACGTATTTCAACCTTTAGCTGGATCGAATGATCAAAAGTGTAAGCAAAACCGACGAAAAATGAGGCCTTTTCATTCAACCAACCAACTTAATATGCTCTAAACAAACAAGTTATGAATCCTGCTGGCAAAAGTCGGATTTTTTTTCACTTTTACACTTTTCCCATCGCCAGCGTATTGCCGGCGATTCGAAAATGCCGATGGATTGTCCGGGCACCGGTTCTTCCCCAATCCCGTGGCCAACAGATTTTTAACAAGTTTGGCAGGGCACACCGAAAGTTGACACTGTTCTGGATCGGGCGTTAATTCCCGGCTTCCCACATCCCCACTCCTGCGTCATAATGGCAAGGTCGTTGCTCAAATGAATCTCCTGGTCACAGGCGGCGCCGGGTTTATCGGCTCGCATCTTTGCGAGCGGTTGCTTCATGTCGGACATGCTGTTTGCGTGTTGGACGACCTGAATCCGTTCTACGACGTAGCCATCAAACAGCGCAATCTCCGGGATCTTCAGGCCCTGGGCAAGCCGTTCTCCTTCTGCCACGGCGACGTGACCGACCCCGCCTGTCTGCGGGAACTGCTGGCCGGGGTGCATTTCGACCAGATCATCCATCTGGCCGCGCGCGCCGGAGTCCGGCCCAGCCTGGCCGAGCCGGCCCTTTATCAAAGGGTGAACGTCGAGGGCACCGCCCAATTGCTGGAGGCGGCGCGGCGGCATGGCGTCCAGAAAATCATCATCGCTTCTTCATCCTCGGTTTACGGCCTCAATGCCAGGGTTCCTTTCGTGGAAAGCGACCCCATCTTTTCGCCTGTTTCCCCCTATGCGGCCAGCAAACTGGCCTGCGAGGCCCTTGGCCATGTTTATCACCATGTTTACGGCATGGACATTGTCCTTCTCCGCTTCTTCACGGTTTACGGACCGCGGCAACGACCGGACCTGGCGATTCACAAATTCACGCGCCTAATGGACGCCGGAGAACCCATCCCGGTCTTTGGCGATGGGCTGAGCGCGCGCGATTACACCTACGTGACCGACACCGTTGATGGAATCATGGCCTGCACGGAAAGGGAGTTTGGTTTCCAAATCATCAATCTTGGGGAAGCCCAAACCGTGACCCTGAATTACCTTGTCACCCTGCTGGAGCAGGCGCTGGGCAAAAAGGCCGTCATCCATCGCCAACCCCCGCAACCGGGAGATGTCCCGTTGACCTGCGCCGATATTTCCAAGGCGAAGGACCTTCTCGCCTACCAGCCAAAGATCAAAATCGAAGAGGGAATCCCGCGTTTCATTGATTGGTATCGAAACGCGAGGGCCTAATTCCGCCCTCCGCTGGCTTGTATGATATAAATTAGATTATTGAATTCTCACCATTTTTCACCAAAATAGAACTGTAAAAATGTCGGTAAACTTTACGCGCGGCCAATTGTGGCCAAATAGTCTATGTTTCTTGTTTAAATTATGGCACTTACATTTCGTGTAAAGTCTATTTATAGCCAAATCAGCGTCGGTTTTCTTTACACTCTTGGCCTTTTAAGGCCAAAAATGACTGATTCAGCATGCCTTCATGCTTATTATAATACATTTTTAATAAACATGTTACAACAATTTCATTTAAAACCACGCGCTAGGCTGCTATTGGCATGTGTCTAGCTTTGGAACAGGGAAATTGCAGTTTTGAGACACACTTAGCAGTTTAGAGAGATAGAGTAAATAACTTAGCATGAAGAACCAAATTATTACCAAGCTGTTGAATGGGGCGATTTTCGTGACGCTCTTGGCGGCCGTCACCCAAACCGCCGGCGCAATTCCGCCTCCGTTGCCGGATGCCGGTTCCACGAGCCTCCTGATGGTTATTGCGTGCGCGGGCCTTGTTGCATTTCGCCGATTCCGCCGCTAATCACTGTTAATTTCCAAGCCGTTGTCTGTTGCCGGCCGATAGGAAGGCCGGGCAGGAGGTTTGTCGTCATTCCAGAAGCAATGAGAGCGCAGTTTTTCTCCTGAGCATGATTGGATGCATTTTTTATGACTTTATGAAAATCCTCAAATCCTTAATGACGTATTTGGCTTTGTGTCTTGGTGCCATGCTGGGTTCTCAATGCTCCTCGGTGGCTCAAACGTGTGGGCTTGTTTTTAATCCCAATCCCGGTACGGCCGCCGTAACGATTAACACCTACTATTATATCGACGGCAGTTATACTTCGCCACTCAATCTGGCAATGTTTCAGGATATTGTCACATCGGGGAACTCGACGGTTCCGGCTGGGACCTACTTGGGCTGGTGTATTGATATTACGGACGACATCGACTCCGTGGGGAACTACAATGTTTTGATGTATTCAACTTGCGACCCAAACCTTGATTCTGAACTGTTTGCTCTCGGTGCCACCTACAATTTTACCTATCCGGCAACGGATACTAACGATACGGCGGCCCAATGGAATCAACTTAATTATCTCCTTAACCACACGGCAAGCGTGCCTGGAGTCAGTGGAGTGACCTATTGGGATATCCAATGCGCCATCTGGAATATTATTGGTGGACCGCTTTATTCTGATGCCACTTTTGCATCCATTGGGTATCCTCAATACAACGAGAACAATGTGTCTCTTATGACCCAGGCTGCGCAAGCCAATGCGGCAACTTGGCAGCCGGGCGACGACCCTAACGACGTCATCGCCGTCCTCCTGGCCATGACCGCGGCGGACGCAACTGGCGATTTCCCAGTGCAACTGACGATTCTCCAGGTTCCCTTTATCACGGCCAACTGCGTCACCATCAATGCGGTGGAGAATTTGCCGATCACACCGGTGACAATGGTTGGCAGTGGCGGCACCGGACCCTACACGTTCTCAGCCACCGGTCTCCCGGCGGGGCTGACGATGTCCTCCACGGGCACCATTTCGGGCACTCCGACGGTCAGCGGCATTTTCAACTATACCGTTACCGTCACTGATTCAGCGGGCCACCAGGGGACGGTGAACTGCTCGGTGGCGCCATTCACAGCCAGTTGCGAGGGGATTACCGCCGTTGTGGGCGTGGCTATCACTCCCGTCACAATGACGGCCAGCGGCGGCGCTGGTGGACCCTACACCTTCTCGGCCACAGGGCTGCCGGCGGGGCTGACGATGTCCACCACAGGCGTGATTTCGGGCACGCCGACGGTCATCGGCACCTTCCCCTACACGGTTACAATCAAAGATTCAGCGGGCAACCTGGTGAACACGTTCTGCTCGGTGATTGTCAGCCAGGCCTCCCCGTCAATCATCACCATCCAGCAGCCGCCCAGCGCCACCGTCGGCGCTTCGATTGCCGACCAGGCAACGGTCAGCGGCGGGTACAACCCGACGGGGACCGTCACTTTCAACCTCTACAACAACTCGACCGCCTCTGGCGCGCCGGTGTTCACGGACACCGAGACGCTCTCCGGCGGCGTGGCGACCTCGAAAGGTTACACCTCCAGCGCGACGGGCACCTATTACTGGGTGGCCACCTACAACGGCAATACCGACAACGCGTCGGTCACCAGTGGCGCGGCCCTCGAGCCGGTGACGATCAGTCAGGCCACCCCGACGATCAACACCAGCCAGCAGCCGACCAACGCCATCGTCGGCAACTCCATTGCCGACCAGGCAACGGTCAGCGGCGGATACAACCCGACGGGGACCGTCACCTTCAATCTCTACAACAACTCGACCGCCTCCGGCACGCCACTGTTCACCGCTACCGCGACACTCGTCAGCGGCGTGGCCACCTCGACCGGTTACACCGCTACCGCGACGGGCACCTTCTACTGGGTGGCCACCTACAACGGCGATGCCAACAACAAGTCGGTCACCAGTGGCGCGGCCCTCGAGCCGGTGACGATCAGCCAGGCCAGCCCGACGATTAACACCACCCAGCAGCCTGCCAGCGCCATCGTTGGCGCCTCGATTGCCGATAAGGCCACCGTCAGCGGCGGGGACAGCCCGACGGGGACCGTCACTTTCAACCTCTACAACAACGCGACCGCCTCCGGCACGCCGGTGTTCACGGCTACCGCGACACTCTCCGGCGGCGTGGCCACCTCGACCGGCTACACCGCCACCGCAACGGGCACCTATTACTGGGTGGCCACCTACAACGGCGATACCAACAACAAGTCGGTCACCAGTGGCGCGGCCCTGGAGCCGGTGACGGTGAATTCCCCGCCGACGGCCAACTGCGTGAGCATTACCGCCGTTGAGGGCGAGGCAATCACACCAGTCACGATGACAGCAAGCGGCGGGACCGGTTCGCCCTACACGTTCTCGGCCACCGGTTTGCCGACGGGCCTGACCATGTCCTCCAGCGGGACAATTTCGGGCAAGCCGACGGTCAGCGGGACCTTCAGTTACACCGTTACAGTCAAAGACTCAGCGGGCAATACGGGCACGGTCAATTGCTCGGTCTCGGTATGTGGTTTGACGTTGACCTGCCCGCCCAATGTGACGATTGCCGCCAATTGCACCCCCACCATTTATTGCACCTTTACGCCGTCGGATTGGAACAGTTCTTGCAACGCCGCTGGCACGCCCCCTAATTGGTGGACCAGTTTTGACCAACAGAATCATGGGAACAACTGCATCAGCTCGTTGTCAAGCTGGTGGACAGCTTGCACGGGACAGAACCCGGGCAACAATGTCTGGAATTTCTGCCAGACGCAACAGACTGGCAACAATTCGAATCCATCTTGGGGCAGCACCTGGAGCCAAAACTCAGCGCCCAGTTGGTGCGCCAACTTTAATTCCGACAACCCCAATGGCAATTGGTGGGTGCCTTGCAACGGCAATAATCCGGGCAACGTCCTCAACAACTGCTTTAGCGCAGTTTACCCAAGTGGCTACGTTCAAGTCGGCTTGGCCAACGGTTACTGTGTCAAGTTGACCTCTTACAACGCCGTTCGGCAGTGCCTCGGCTTCACGGGAACGCCGGGTTGCCTGAACGGCAACGCCACCAATCCTAATTCTTGCAGCGCCGGCTCCTTCTGCGCCGAGGTTCTGGCACTCCAATTGAACTGCGACTTTGGTGATGCCGGGGCCGCTTCAGGCTTTGGCGGACCTTGTGGCGATCTGGTTCTCAACGATCCCACCTCCCCTTGCAATGGCAGGAAGGTCTCCGACATTCTTCAGATTGCCAATTGTTGCCTGGGGGGCGGCAGCGTTCCGTCGGGCTGCACGCCCAGCTACCTCTGCACGCTGTGCAGCAATCTCAACCAGTGCTTCGAGGGGTGCCAGGTCAGCAGTTGGTGCCAGTCGCATCTGGTCGCCGTTTGCATTCCGCTGCCCTCTGTCAGCGGCAAGGCCACGGTGACAGCCAGCGCTTGCAGCGCCACCCCGGTGTTGACCTACTGCGATACCGTCGCCCCGGGAAGCTGCCCCGGCAGCTATGTCGTCACCCGCACTTGGACGGCGGTGGAATCCGACACAGTGACCAATTCCTGCGAACAATTGATCACCCTCACCACTTCCTCCATCTCCGGCAGGGTTGTTAATGATTGCCTCGGCGCAGGCTGCACCAGCGGGAAATCCACCCCCAACTTCTCCGGTGACGCTGGCATCGCCGGTGTTACCGTCACGCTCAACGGCTCCAGTGGCTCGGTCACTACCACGACCGACTCCAATGGCGACTTTACCTTTGCCGTTTTGGGCGGCGAAACCTACACGGTGGTCGTGACGCCCCCGGCGGGTTACTCCTTGACCTACCCGACCAGCGGCACTGCCGACCAAACGACAGTCACGCTCAGCGCCTGCGGGTCTGACACTAATTTGGTCTTCGCCTATATGGGCAACCTGACCAGCGTCGTGTTGATCAAGACCGGTCCCACAACTGCGGGCTGCGGCCAGACCATCACTTATAATTTTGCCGTCACCAATACCGGCAATAATTGCGTCACCTTGACGGTCAATGACCCGCTGCTGGGCGGACAAATATTCTCGCAGAGTTCGGTCGGGCCGGGCCAGGGATTCGTCTTCAGCAAAAATTACACTCTCATAGCGGCCGATATCGGCACTCTGGTGAACACCGCAACGGCCACCGACACTCCGGCCCAGGGCTTGCCGGTCACATCCTCCTCCTCCGCCACCACCACGGTGACGACGGTGCCGGTGACCCAATCCATCTGTTGCAACTTCAATTCCCAGATGCCCGCCAACGGATGGCTCTGGTGCAATTCTCATGTCAGTTGCAATCCCGGACAGCCGGCTGACATCCATTGCTCGGGCGCCACCATTACGATCACCGGCAACAGCGGCAAAATCTACACATATCCTGTGCCCGACTGTGACATAGTTTTTGCTGCCAACTGCACGGTCGGGTCATGCACTTTCAATGGCACGAAGTGGACCACCACCCTTCCTGTGAGCGGAGATGACGAGATATTTCTGGCGGGCTGCGCGATTCCGTGCAACCCCGACTTTGCCAATGCCAGGACCGTCTGCTGGCAGGGGAATTTCACCTGCAATACGCCGGGAACCACGTGTAACTGGCAATGGGGCGCCGCTTGCTATAATAACAGTCAGCCCGCATGCGGCTCGATCTCTGTGAAAGCCTGTCACAATACCCCCTGCGGCTATAACGGCAACTCCGGCGACCACGCCGGCACGCCCGAGAACTGCAAACCCTATTGCGTGGGGGGTGGCACCGGCGGCGGCGGCTCCAATTGGACCGGTTCCTGGAGCGGCACTGGTTCATGCACTTTCAACCCATGCGAATAGGCGCTTGGGCGGGTCGGGGCCTTTTGGCCGGCAGTTTTGACGGCGCGACTTTTTGGCATTTCATCTTTTGCTTTGCGGGAAAAGTGGCATAATGGGAGGCAGAACATGAAATTGTCATTTCCTTTCGCCTTGATTCTCGCCGGCAGCGCCGCCCTGCCGTTTCTTCTCTCCGCCCAGACTCCGGCTGGCGGCGGCAACGCCAGCGAGGGCGTCGGGCCAATTATCAAATTCAACACCGAGAGTTACGACTTCGGCAAGGCCCTCTCCGGCGACACCGTCAGCTACACTTACCTGGTGACCAATGCCGGCGATGCCATGCTGGACGTGAGCAGCGTCAAAGCCGGTTGCAGTTGCACCGTCATCGGAGGATCGTGGACGCCGCATATTGCGCCCCACGAAACGGGGATCATCCCGGTTTCCGTCCACACCAGCGGCACTGGCCCGATTGATAAAATGGTCACGGTGGCTTCCAATGACAAAGCGCGTACCAATGTGATCCTTCACGTCCGCGGCACCCTCTGGGTGCCAATCGAAGTCAATCCCTTTCGGGCGTATTTTACCATCAAGCCTGATGGGCGGTCGGTTGCGCCGCAAGTGCTGAAAATCATCAACCGAACAGACAAGCCCCTGATCCTTTCGGCCCCGCAAAGCAGCACGCCGGCGTTTTCGGCTGTCCTCACGACTAACAAACCCGGCCAGGAGTTTGAATTGAAGATCACCGTGACGCCACCCGATCCCGCCACAAATGCCCCTGGGCCGGGCTACCTTCAAGGGACTATTTCCATGAAGACCTCCTCGTCCAATATGGCGGTGCTGAACGTAGTAGCGATGGCCACTATCCAACCGGAGATCCAATTCCTGCCGCCGCAAATTCAAATGCAAAGCGGGCCGCTTCCCAGGGGGTTGACAAACTACATCAGCGTCCTCAACAACACTGCCGCCCCACTGAAGGTGTTGGATGCCACGGCGGATGCCCCCGGAGTGAACGTCGCCATCAATGTGTTGACGCCCAACCAGCATTACACCGTGGCGGTGGGGTTCCCGCAGGGATTTGAATTCAAGCCCAACCAAAAAGTGCTGGTCAGCATCAAAACAGATAATCCGCGTTATCCCGCCATTGAGGTCCCGATTTTGCCAATGCAGCCACTCCCGCAGCGGCCGCTCCCCGCTCCCACCCCGGTGGCCTTGCCCGGCAAATCCTGAAGCGCCCCGGTGTCAGGAATGGCGGTCATGGGCCCCCGCTGCGGCCCAAAGCCAGGCTGGTAAAGGTGTTGGCATCCAGATGCGCCCGCCAATTCATCTGGCCGCCACCGGCGCCTGCTTGGGTTGGGCGGCGTCCTCAGCGTCCAGGGCCTCGCGCACTTTGCGGGCCAGGGCGCTGGGCGTAAAGGGCTTTTGCAGCAGCGCCACGCCGGGGTCCAGCACGCCCTGATGCATCATCGCGCCCTGCGTGTAGGCGGAGGTGAAAAGAATCCGCGTGTGCGGAAACATCGCCCGGATGCGGTCCGACAATTCCTTGCCGCCCATGCTGGGCATGACCACGTCTGTAAACAACAAATCTATGTGGCCGGTGCCCCGTTGCTGCTTCAGGTTCAGGGCCTCCAGGCCGTTGGCCGCCGTCAGCACGGTGTAGCCCAGGCGCCGCAACAATGTGGCCGCCATCTCGCGCAAGGCCGGATCATCCTCGGCGAGCAGAATGGTTTCCGTGCCGCCCGGCAAATCCGGCGAGTCCAGACGCGGCCCAGGTATCTTCGGGAGCGGTTCGACCTGCGGCAGGTAAATTTTGAACGTGGCGCCGCGGGCCGCTTCGCTATAGACGCTGATGTGGCCGCCGCTTTGTTTGACAATGCCGTAGCAAGTGGCCAGTCCGAGCCCGGTTCCCTGGCCAACCTCTTTGGTGGAAAAAAACGGCTCGAACACGCGCGCTTTGTCCTCCTCCTTCATCCCGATGCCCGTGTCGGTGATGGCCAGCATCACATATTCCCCGGCCTTCAATCCTGGAAAACCGCTCACATAGTCCGGGCCGAGCGTCACGTTGGCCGTCTCCAGCATCAGTTTGCCGCCGTTGGGCATCGCGTCGGCGGCGTTCATCACGATATTGACGATCACTTGCTCAATTTGTCCCGCGTCCACCTTCACGGCTCTGAGTCCGGCGGCGGGGACAATGGACACATCCGCATTTTTGCCCACCAAATGGCGCAGCATGGTTTCCATGCCGGCAAGGATGGCGTTCAAATCGAGCACCTCGGGCTGGAGCATTTGTTTGCGGCCATAGGCCAGAAGCTGGCGCGTCAGGATCGCGGCCCGCTCGGCCGCCTGGCGGATTTCCCGGGCATTTTTGAGCAGCGGATTGCGCGCGGGCAGATCGTTGAGCAGCAATTCGCTCTGCCCGATGATCGCCGTCATGATGCTGTTGAACTCGTGGGCAATGCCTCCCGCCAGTTTGCCCACCGTTTCCATTTTCTGCGATTGAAACAAATGCGCTTCCAGCCGTTTGCTCTCGGTGATGTCCCGGACCGTCGCCAGGCTGAAGACCTTTCCGGCTGACTGCACCCTGCTGATGAGCACGGTGGCCGGAAACTCCTCGCCCCCGATCCGCCGGTGCGTCCACTCGAAAAAGTGCGAGCCTTCGCGCATCGCCTTCTCTATCATCTCCCTGCCTTTTTCGGCCGACGCGCGCCCGTCCGGCTGGCGATCGGGAGACAGTTCCCATGGGCTGTGCGCAATAAAATCCTCCATGCTCTTCGCCCCGAACATCTTCACCGCCGCCGGATTTCCAGAGGTGAACTTCCAGGAAGGAGGCTCCGTGGTCATGATCGCGTCGCGCGAACTGTCGAAGAGGTCTTGGAATCTCTTCTTGCTCGCCCGCAATTCCTCCTCCGCCCACTTGCGCTCAATGCCCACGGCGATGTTATTCGAGATCGAGGCCAACGCTTCCAGGGTCGTATCGGTGAGAGTATGACGGGCGAACATCGCCACCACACCGACCAAACGATCTTCGATCAGCAAGGGGTAGCCGGCAAAGGCGACCATGCCTTCGCGTTGGGCCCATTCCTGATCTCCAACGCGCGGATCGCCCACTACCTGGTTGGTCAGATGCGGCTTTCTTTCTTCTGCAATCAGTCCGATTTTGAATTTGCCGACCGGCACGCGTCCATGCGGGCCATTGAGATGCGTGTACATGCCGGCGCTGGCTTGTAGCTCCAGCATGTTCTCCCGTGCATTGAACGTCCAAAATCGCGCGAACGCCACGTCCAACTGTCGCACGATGGCTTCACCGCACCGCCGAAGCATTTCCGCCAGCGTCCCGCCCCGCGTGAGCGCCGTGCCCACATCCGCTTCCAGTGCCGCCAGCTTCGCCCGCTCCTGAAGAGCCACTTCCGTTCGCTTGCGCTCGGTGATGTCCATATACGTCCCCAGCACACCGCTGATTTCCCCCGTGGAATTGCGCAGAGGTAACTTGTTCGAAAGAAGGGTGATGGTGTTGCCTTCGGGGGTCGTCTGGGGTTCATCGATGAGAAGTTTGGCGCGGCCGCTCTCGATGACTTCGCGGTCATCGCGGCGATACTTCTCCGCCTGATCACGCCATCCCATCTGGTAATCATCTTTTCCGATCAGGTCCTTTGGATCAGCATACCCTGCATCGCGCGCAAACACCGCGTTGCAGCCCAAGTAAACGAGATTCTTGTCCTTCCAGAAAACCCTCACGGGGATCGCGTTGATAATCCCTTCGAGGATCTGCTTTGATTCCCGCAACGCCTCCTCCGCCTCCTTGCGCCCCGTGATGTCCTGTTTGATGGCAATGTAACGGGCGATCACACCGTCGGCATCTCGCAACGGGGTGATCGTCATCTCTTCATTATAGAGGCTGCCATCCTTGCGGCGGTTGGTCAGTTCCCCGCTCCAGACCTGGCCGGACGAAATCGTCTGCCAGAGATTTCGATAGAACGCCTCATCCTGGCTGCCGCTTTTCAGGATGCGCGGGTTTTTCCCGGCGGCTTCCTCTGCGGTGTAGCCGGTCAGCGCCGTGAAAGCGGGGTTGACCGATTGAATCATGCCGTTGTGGTCGGTGATGACGACCGCGTTGGCCACCGCCTCCAAGGCGGTGCTCTGCAACCGCAGCCTTTCTTCCTTTCGCTTGCGCTCGGTGATGTCGCGCAACGTCCAGATTCTGCCGTAGTATTTTCCGTCCTTGCCAACCACTGGCGCCGAGTATTGGTCCAGCGTCGTCCCGTCCTTAAACTCAGCCTCATCGCGGCTGATTTCCTTCGGGTGAGAATAAAGATGGGCGATCTTTGCGGTGAACTGCTCGGGGTTTTTGGACATGCCCGCCACCCACCGGCGCTGGGTCTCCGCGTCTTCACAGTCCTGGATGTGTTGGGGCATTTTTAACAAGTCGGCAGTCCGCTGGTTTTGAAGTATCTTCTTGCCCTGCGGGTCCACCACCAGGATTCCATCCGGGGAGGAGTTCATTTGGGCCTCCAGCAACGCCGTTTTCCCTTTTAACTCCTGCTCCGCCCGCGTGCGCTCGCCAATTTCCGCCTGGAGCGATTGGTTGGCCGTGGCCAGTTCGGTGGTCCGGCTCAGAACTTCCGATTCCAAAAGCTCGCGCCTTCTTTGCAGGTCCCGCCGTTTTTGTTGTAGCTGCCGGACCCGCCACGCGTAAAGGCCCAGCAAGGCGGCGCACCCCAGCCCGCCGCACAGCGCCTCGAACCACGCCGTCTGGTAATAATGCGGCCGCAATTCTATCCCGATGGCATCCCCCCTTTCGTTCCACACCCCATCGGCGTTGGCCGCGATCACACGGAATTTGTAGCGGCCCGGCTTCAGGTTGGTGTAAAACGCGGCGTGCCGGTCTTTGATCTCCACCCAGCTCTTGTCGTAGCCTTCCAGCCGGTAGCGCAGGCTGACCTTATGCGGCGCGATAAAGCTCAGCGCGGAAAAATGGATTTCCAATTCCCCGGCGCCGGGCGGCACCACCAGGCTGTTGCTCCGCATCATCTCCACCCCGTTGGCCCGCACGCTGTCAATCTGGACCGGCGGCGCGATCCGGTTGGACAGGATATGCGCCGGGTCAATTTCCACCACCCCGTTGGCCGAGGGGAACCAAATCCGGCCATCCAACGTTTTGCACGCCACATGTTCCTGGCTGCTTTTGTCCGACGGCTTCACCGATTCCGGCCCGTCGTAAACCATGCATTCAATCCGGCTGGCTTTTCCTTCCGCAAAGTCATTGATGTTCTTGCGGCTGACTTCAAAGATGCCGCGCCCGGAATCCACCCAAAGATTGCCGAAATCGTCCGGCTCGATGGAATAAATATTGTTGTCGA
>Ga0181536_10005377_pt1 | contig 13153 bp, 11 predicted proteins | sample PEATcosm2014_Bin_41_FD_121105 | JGI IMG/M metagenome (GOLD analysis project Ga0181536, IMG submission 121105) | Peatland microbial communities from MTU Mesocosm Facility, Houghton, MI, USA - PEATcosm2014_Bin17_60_metaG | ecosystem: Environmental > Terrestrial > Soil > Wetlands > Peat | place...
GGTCCCAGGCGTCGAGCACCTCCCGCTCGATCACATCCTTGAGCCACTTCAGATCGACCACAAAGCCGGTCACCGGGTCGGTTTCCCCGGCCACCGTCACCTCCAGCGCGTAATTGTGCCCGTGCCCATTGCGATTCGCGCAACGCCCGAAGACCTGCTTGTTCTTCTCGGCATTCCAAGCGTCGTTCCAGTAGTAGTGCGAAGCAGAAAATGTGGTCCGCCGCGTCAGATAGATCATTCCGGCCCCTCAGTAAAGAAGATGCAGTAGCCACTGTCTTGGCTGCATTCTATCCAGAACGATAGTAGGCGAATCACGCTTGACTCTGTTTCGTTTATAAACGATATTGGCCGCGGTCCGCTGGGATCCGCACATGAAGGCCTTCTACGAAGCTCTCCAGGCACGCCACAGGCATCGGAGGGAAAGTCCCCCCATGCCTTGAAAATCCACTCCATCCCCCGGCAAAAAATGCTTTACGGGCAAGATAGAATCTTCGCGTGGATGGGATGGTCGAGAAGGTTGAGCAAAGACTACGAACTCAAACCATCCTCCTCGGAAGCCTTGATTTAGATCAGCTTTACGCATACGCTTCGGAAAAGGATGGCTTAGTTTTTGGACAGATTCTAAGAACGAGGCCACCACATCAAGGCGTGGGAGCCGGATTATTCCCCTGAAACGCCGTTGTCTCCAGGAAAGACTCTCCGTTGATGCGAAAGCGCCTTCTCGTGAAGTGAGCCTGTGGAATGTCGCAGCCGCGTCGAAATAGGGAATCGTGCATTCTCAGTCTTATTCCTGCTGGTTGGCGGGCAACCCGGACAGAGCGCCTGCCTTTCGTGTATCAGCCATGCGGGGCGTTCGTTACCTGGTCAATGAGCCAATCCACGACCGAGTCCAGATCCTCGATCTGAATGTGCAGATGGGCGGTTACCAGGGGCATGGAATTGGGGAAGAGGGAAGCTAGCTTTCCCAGCCGGACCAGGTCTTTGCCGGTGGTGACGATGGCCGTTACGTTATTTTCGCGGGCCTCGGCCAGCAGTTCATCGAGGACCGCGCGGGTATAGGCGTAGTGGTCGGGAAAGGCGAACCGGACGGTGATTTTTAGACCGGCGGATTCGAGGCCCTTGAAGAACTGCTCGGGGCGGGCGATGCCGCAGAAGGCAGCGATGGGACTGGCGGCGAAAGGGATTTCCATCTTGCGGCGCAGCCGCAAGATTGGCCCTTGCCAGCCGCATAGGCTCAGTTCGGTCTCCAGTTCCGGCTCGTCCGCCGGAACGGCGATCGCGCTGGCCCGGTGAATGGCCTGGAGCGGTTCGCGCAGATTGCCGGCCGGCAGCAGCCAGTCTTGCCAGTCCTCGCCGTCGAGCAGCAGAATATCCACGTTGCGGGTCAGTTGACGATGCTGAAAACCGTCGTCGAGGAGATGAACCGGGGTGGGCAGCAGCGGCGGCGCTGTAGGCTTGTCCGCTGCGGCAGCTAGGCCATCGGGAGCGGCTTTGCCTGCCGCGGCGTCGGGAGCGGCTTGCGCCGGCGGAGCATTCCCTGTGGGGTTGGAGCTTTGCCCTGCCTGCTCTGGCTTGGGAGCCGGTTTGGCGGCTTCCGCTTTGGCATCGGCCTCCGCCAGTTGGCCGGCATCGAAGCGCCGCGGAGCCACATAGACCGGGACGCGCGCCGCCAGTGCAATCAGGATCGGCTCGTCGCCAAACTCTTCGGCGGTTCCAGCGGGGTTGACGCGGGCAGCGAGTTTGCTCTCGCGACCGTAGCCGCGGGAGAGTACGTCCACGCGCAGGCCGCGCTCGGCAAGCGCTCTGGCCAGAGCGATGGTCAGCGGCGTCTTGCCCGCGCCGCCGGCGGAGAGGTTGCCGATGGCGATCACGGGAAAACGCAGGCGGCGCACTGGCTCCAGACCGATGGCGAGCAGAAATTCACGCCAAGCGAGCGCCAGCCGGTAAAGCGGGGTCAGCGGCAACAGCAGACGGCGTGGGGACCATGGCTTCTTCATGCAGGGCGATCCGTTTCAACGGGGAGTTTGGAGACCGGAAGAGCTTTCATTGCCCTCTGCATTTTATCAACGGCAAAAGGCCGCGCGGCCTTCATTCTTTTCATGCGCGGTCCCTTTCGGGAAGCAACTCCCGCAGCGCGTCCACGCAGCGCGCGGTCGCTCCGGCCTGCTGGTCGAAGACCTGCTTCGCTCGTTCCCCCATCGCCCTGGCCGCGGCGGAATCTTCGAGCAGGCCGATCAGGGTTGCAGCTAACTCCTCTTTGGCCGTGATGCGGACGGCTTGGCGCGCCAGCAGATTATCGGTAATGGCGCGGAAGTTGGCGTAGTGCGGACCCATCACGATGGGCACTCCGAACTGGGCCGGCTCCAGTGGATTGTGCCCGCCGGCCGGAATCAGGCTGCCGCCGATAAAGGCCACAGCGGCAAGCGAGTAGACAGATGCCAATTCGCCAATGGTATCGAGGAGCACGATTTCGCCGGGGTCGAGCGGCTGGAGCGAACCCTCCGGTTTCGAGCGCCAATCCGAGCGTTTGACCCACTTGAAGCCGGATTGGTCGAGCAATGCAGCGACGGCGGCGAAGCGTTCAGGATGCCGGACGGCGAGTACCATCGCCAGCCGCGGGTCGGCTGCGAGCAACTGCGGCCATGCTTCCAGCAGCGCGGCTTCCTCACCCTCCAGCGTGCTGCCCGCAACCACCAGCCGCAAATCCGGCGCAAGCGCTTTCAACTGCCGGGTAGCGTCGGCCTCCTCGGCTGCCCGCACGTCGAATTTCAGGTTGCCCGTGACTGAGACTCGATCGGGCAGGCAGCCAATGGCCTTGAGCCGGTCGGCGTCGGTCTGGCTCTGAGCCAGGACTCGGCTGAGGCGGCTGAGAAATGGCCTCCACAGCCAGCGCAGCCGCCGGTAACGCGGCCATGAACGGTCGGAGACGCGGGCATTCACCACTGCCACGGGGATTCCCCGGCGAAAACAGCCGTTGAGCAGGTTGGGCCAGAATTCGGTCTCGGCCAGGATCAGCAACCGGGGCTGGAGCGCATTCAAATAGACCCGCACCGCCCAGGGCAGGTCCAGCGGGCAATAGAAAACACGGCTGGCTCCGAAGCGTTCCCGCGCCAACTCCTGGCCGGTGCGGGTAGTAGTCGAGATCGCCAGTTTGTGTCCAGGGAAGGCTCGGTCCAACTCGCCCACAAGACGGCTCACCGCCAGCACTTCGCCCACCGAGACGGCATGGACCCAGATGAGAGGGGGCTTCGCACCCTGCGAAGCTTGCGCTTGTGAACTCGGCAGGCCGCTATCCCGATCCCGCCGCATCCAACCTAGCCGCACACAACCTAGCCGTTCAAGCAGCCCCTCGCGGTACTTGCGCGTGGTGGCCATGCGGAACAGCCACCAGGGCGCGCCGGCCGCCAGAGCCGCCAGCAAAACCAGATTGTAAAAAAACAGAATCATGCGCTACGGAATTTCCCTATTCCCGGTCTAACCTTCAAATGATACAGTCGAGCACGATGAGGGTCTCTCGGACAATTCCTCCGTTTCTGCTTTGGCTGGCGCTGCCGGCCGTGGCCAGCGACCACACTCCGCCTCCCGTGCAGCCGGCCACGACCTTTGCCGCGGTCGAGGCGCACGACGACGAAAAGGTGGCCATCGCCGCCGAACCCTACGATACGCGCGAGAAAGAAGCCCTCTTTCGCGTCGATTACCTCAGCCACGGCATCATGCCCGTCCGGCTGATCGTGACCAACAACGGCAACCGGCCCATCTCCTTGCGCGACGCGCGGATTCTTTTTCTCACCGCCGCTGGCGACAAGATTCAAGCCGCAGAGCCGGAAGACGTGGAGCGGCTGATGACCCGCAAGGAACGCGAGGGCGCAAATATCCCCATGCCCGGCCCGCTTCCGTCGATCAAGCTGAAGCCCAAAGCCGGCAATAAAGAGATTGAGCAGGATTTCGATACCTTTGAGTACCAGGCCCTGGTGGTCGAGCCGCACACCACCCAAGCCGGGTTCCTGTTTTACGACGTTTCCGATTTAGATAATCCGCTGCGGGGCGCCAAGCTGCACCTGCGCAAGCTGCGCGACGCCGACGGCAACGAGCTGTTCTACTTCGAGATTCCCTTCGACAAGTACCTCAAGTCGAAGTCCAGCCAGATGAACTGACGGGCGGTGCTCGCGAGGCGTGAGCGGATCGAACTTGAACGCCGAGGGACCTACTGTAATATCTTAGTTTCTTGCCTGTAGATGGCTTGCCCAATCCAGGCTGAAAACGGAGAAATAGCCAAAGCTATCGTTGTGGCCACAATCGGGAAAAGAATAGAATTGCTTGGGTTCGTTTGCCAGGTCGAAAAGTAGTTTTCCCTGCGCGGGCGGAATAACCTGGTCGTTCTTGCCATTGGCAATCAACAGCGGCACATGGATTTTTCCTATCTTTCGGTCATTCTCGAACCGGTCCAGAACAACATATTCCACGGGGTAAATCGGAAAATCGGCTTTCGCAATCTTCGGAATCGACAGATATGGGGCCAGCAACATCAGGCCACCGACGTGGAACTCTTCCGCCATTTGTATCGCGACACCGGTTCCCAGTGAATGCCCAAAAAGAATGATATTTTGGCTCTTGACGCCTTGCGCCATCACTCCCTTGATCTCGGCCCGCGCGTCGGCATAGAGACCGGCTTCTGTAGGTTTACCGCGCAATCCGCTGTATCCCCGATACTCAGCTACCAGAAAACCGTAGCCTGCCGTGAGGTAAGGATCGGCTACTTCATGCGCGGTTGACAAACTATCGCCGTTTCCATGAAAGAAGACAATGGTGAACGGTTTGCTGGTAGCCGGCGCGTACCAAGCGACCAAATCAAGTCCGTCTTCCGTATGTAGGGAAATCTGCCGGAAGAAGCGGTTTGCATGTGCGTCGTGCAACGACACGTAAGTATGGCTCGGAACATACAAAAAACTTCTTTGGAAGATGCAAAGAAGGAAAAATGGGAGAAGATAGATGCTCGCAATAATGAGAAGAAACCTTCGTAAAATCATCGCAACTTCATCCTGCAATCGCGGTTGAAACCATTTTTGAAACATCCAGGACTGAGGCGGCTACTCGTAATAAGTAGCTGTCGTCGTATCCGTCTCCCAGAGGGTGCAGTCCTTGACGCGCACACGGCCTTCGGTTAGGACGGCTAGCTGCTCATTGGTCTGGTCGTAGAAGTATTTAGCGATGTTCTCAGCCGAGGGGTTCAGCACCGTGAACGGCTCCAGATCGTTGAGCATCCGGTGGTCGATGCGGTCGATTACCGGGCGCATCACCTGCTTGAGCAGCTTGAAGTCCAGCAACAGGCCTGCGGCGTCCAGTTCGGCGCCGGCCAGGGTCACGCGCACCTTGTAGTTGTGCCCGTGCGGGTTCTCGCACTTGCCCTTGTAATTGCGAAGATAATGACCGGAGGAGAAACCGGCCTCCACGGTGACTTCATACATCGGCGTCTGCTCGGTCCTCAAGGGAATGCGTCCCAGCTTTCATTCTAGCGGCTGGCGAAGCGTTATGAGTTGCGCCCTTCGCGCCGCTTGCGCCGGGCCGTCCGCCAAATGCAGTTGAAGATCCTGCGGTTACTTTTGCCGCTTCATTGTTTCGGATCAGCTCAATTGGACGGGATCAATCACAAGATATGCCATGCTTGGCTTCAAACTCTGCGAAGAACTCCCTGACTGGCCGGAGTTTTCCGCTCTTTGCGTCTTCCAAACCCTGACGAATGCATTCTTCGGCATCGATGCACTCCTCGGCATTAAGTCCCTTGTCGAAGTGAACTAAGCCCGTGTCACCAACCCGCCGCCCAACGCATCCTGCTCCAACAGTTGCTTGGTCATTGGTTGTGCGTCCGATTGAAACCGTCGGTTGATGGGTGGTTTGTGTCATGCGCGTTCCTTTCTGATACTGGTAGAGGTCGATGTTGACGCCTACATTGAAAACCAGAGACAAGATCAGGACGACATTGGCAGCGAGTTGAATCGTGATCGGTGCCCGGTGAACCGGGCTTAATCCACACAATGGATTATACAGGAATTGCGAAGCATTGATGACGGCTCGGCACCCCTTGCGGATTCTTTCGAGTGTTTATCTCACTCCCCTTCATATTCTTCTACTGACTTCCCGTGTGGGGTTTCAAAGAACTCTTCCACATCCGCAATCTCCGCCGTTATCCGGTACGGCGGCAAACTGGCGAGGAAGGTTTGGCCGTATCTTTTGGTGCGGATTCGGGGGTCGAGCAGGACCAGCAGGCCGCGATCTTCTAACGAGCGGATCAGGCGGCCGAAGCCCTGCTTCAGCGTAAGCACCGCCGAAGGAACTTGATAGTCGAAGAAGGGTTTGCCGCCCGCCTCTTCGATGGCTTTCATGCGCGCCGCGACCACCGGGTCACTGGGCACGGCGAAGGGCAGCCGGTCGATGATGACGCAACTGAGCGCCTCGCCCTGCACGTCCACGCCCTGCCAGAAACTCGAAGTCCCGAAGAGCACCGCATTCGGAGTCGCGCGGAACTCCTCCAGCAGCGCCTTGCGCGGCGCCGCGCCGTGCAGCAGGATGGGAAACTCCAGCACCGGCGCCAGGCGCTCGTATAAGTCGCGCATCTGGCTGTAACTCGTAAAGAGACAAAAGGCGCGTCCGCGAGTTATCTCCAGCACCTGCTGAATGCAGCGGGATGCGGCTTCGGGAAACTCGGGTTCGCGCGGGTCGGGCATCTCCGGCGGCAGATAGAGCAGCGCCTGCTCGCCATACTTGAAGTGTGACGGAACCACTAACTCCCGCGTCTCGCTCAGGCCTAGCCGCTTGCGCATATGCTCGAATCCGCCCTGGACGGTGAGCGTGGCCGAGGTCAGCACCACGGTCGGAATGATCTCGAAGACCTGCTCGGACAATATCTCAGATACGTCGATGGGCGTGGCCTGTAGAAACGTGGTCCGCGACTGCGGGCGAAATCCGCCGCGAGCCGTGGAAGCCGATCTATCGGAGCCGCCGCCGGAGATGCGCCGCTCCATCCAATAGACCATGTTATTGGCGTTCGATTCGAGCAGAAACTCAAGCTCGGAGCGCAGCCGCGCCACGCGCTTCTTCAGCCCCGGCGCCTCGTCCACGCCTTTCATCCCGTCCATCTCCGCCTCCATGCGCCGCAGCGTGGCGCGCACGGCCAGGTAGAGATCGCCCGAAGTTTCCAGAAACTCCTCGCGGCCGGTGAAGGGTTGGCGGCCATCGCCGGCCAGGGGCAATCCGGCAAAGAAGATACGCGCCCGCTCGCGCAACTGCTGGGTAACGGCGGGCATATTTTCCGCGCCTTCCTTGCCGCGAAGAAGAACCTCCGTGTCCCTAGCTAGCTCCTCGAAGCGCAAGTTACTCACCGAAAGCCCGAAGTAACTCGAAGCTACCTCCTCCAACTCGTGCGCCTCGTCGAAGACCACCGCTGCGGCCTCGGGCAGAATCCCCGCATCGGGCGCGCCCGCGGCCTCCCGACGCACGGAGAGGTCGGCAAAGAAGAGGTGATGGTTGACGATGATAATGTCCGATTCGAGCGCCTTGCGCCGCATCTCGGTAATAAAGCAGCGGCGATAATCCGGACAGGTTGAACCCAGGCAAGCCTCGGTCCGCGCATCCAGTTTTTGCCACAGCGCGCTCGCCTCAGGCAATCCAGAGATTTCAGCCCGGTCGCCGGTCTCGGTTTGCTGCTCCCACTCGCTGATCTGCCGGTATTGGTCGATCTCCTCCAGGCCGGAGAGAATCGGCTGGGTGCGCAGGGCGGTCAGCTTGTGGCGGCAAAGATAGTTGGCGCGGCCCTTCATGTAGCAGACGCGCAGCTTGCCCACCAGGGTTTCCAGAAAGGGAACGTCGCGGAAGTAGAGCTGATCTTGCAGGGCCTTGGTGCCGGTGGAGACGATGACGCGCCGGCCGGTGCGCAGGGCGGGCAGCAAATAGGCTAGCGTCTTGCCGGTACCGGTTCCAGCCTCGACGATCAGGTGGCGGCGCTCTTCCAGCGCCCGCTCGACGGCCTTGGCCATTTCGAGTTGCCCCGGACGATACTCATACGGCAGCGACGAGCGCGCCAGAATGCCGCCCGGAGAGAAGAACTCATGCAGTGTAGGCAGGGCGCGGGTTGGGCTGTCGGTGGGCGGCATGGGGCTGGGCAGCATAAACTGGGCAATATTGGGCTGCCCTATCCATCATAGTGATGCGGCCTGCTGTGGTTGACTGCTCACGTGGACTTAGCTTGGAATTCGCAGTTCGCGCCTCATCCCAAATCCGGTTCCTTGCCGCAAGCGCCGGCGTGGTGCCGGTCTTCGGTCAAGACCTGGCTCCGCCCCCCATTCATCCATTGACCAATCATGAAGGTCTGGTCTGAGCCCGTTCCGGTTTGCGCGCCGGCCGCGCGCTTCGCTGGTTTCTTGCGGACATTAAAGGGGCGCTGCGCCGCAATCGCCTTTTCCGTCGCGGCGTAGTAGGGGTTGACCGGTTCGGGGTTCTCAGGACTGCCGTGAATCTGCATTGTTGCCTCCCAAAGCGCAGAGGAGCAAGTGGCAGGCCATGAATCACGGTCTAAACGATTAGAAAAGGCTTATTTAGAGGCAGCCGACAGCCGCAGCCTCCGGTTGGTTGCTTCCGGTGTACTTAGCGTGGAATCCGAGGTTCGCGTCTCAGCCGAAATCCGGGTCTTTGCCGGAGGCGCTGGGGTGATACTGGTCCTCGGTCTGGACCTGGCTATGCCGCGGGTCCATCCATCGGCCGACCATGAAAGCCTCGTCTGGACTTGCAATGCCTTCTATGTCCGAGGCGCTCTTCATCAGTTTTCTGCGAATGTCGGCGGCTCGTTGCGCGGCTGCTGCCTTTTCCGCCCCCGCGGCGGAATAAAGACTGGCTGAATTCATGTCCATCATGCTGCCGTGAATGTGCATAGCTCCCTCCTCCGCAGTCTCGACGCAACCGTCGTGCCGGGATTGCGGATGAAAGATAAGATAATTCTGATTTGAATATGCCGCGCTACTGCCCGACCCAGGGCAAACGCATCTCAACTGCTATATGCAGTATGTCATGATATTGCAGTCGAGGTTGTCTCGGTTTTACGTGAGATTGATAAAGAACGATATGAAAATCTTTGAACTTAGATGGCGGTTAATAAGATATAAAGGTTTGGTCGTGAGTCGGTTTGAGTGCGCATTTCCTCAGGGGTTAAAGCCCACCTTCTCTCTGGCTCTTACGGCACGACTGAAGTCGTGCCCTGACGCTTCTTGCAGTTGAGAAGGCCTTTTTCCATAACCTGTAAAGCCCGCGCTGCCGACACGCACCTTGCTCCCGGCCAGAGACCGGTAGAAGTGGGCGGCTTCTTCGGGGTGAGTCGAGCGGCGCTCTCCAAATTCTCCGGCTTCCTTGTTGACGAATGCAATTTGCAATTACCTTCATGCCTTCAGACCTTCAACCGCTAGCGCGGATTTCCGCCGCTGCATAACCGAGAAGATTCCGCTTCACATAGCGCCGTCCGCGAATCTCATACTCCCCGCTCGCCACGCGGGCAATCGCTTCGCTGTAGGCGATGTGCTCTTCAGCCAGAATCCGTCCCGCGAGCGAGTGCGCATCGTCGGTCTCCAGCACCGGAATCGCCCGTTGCAGCACTATCGCCCCATGATCGAGGCGTTCATCGGCAAAATGCACCGTGCAGCCCGCCACCTTCACGCCGTACTCGAAGGCCTGCTCCTGCGCCTCCAGGCCGGGAAAGGCCGGAAGCAGCGAGGGATGAATATTGAGGATGCGGTTGGGGAAGGCTGCCACAAACTCCGGCGAGAGCAGCCGCATATACCCGGCCAGACAGACGAGGTCGACTTCATGCTCGCGGAGACAAGCGATCACATCGGCATCGTGCTCGACGCGCTTGCGGCCCTTCGAGACAAAGAGCGCCGTGGGCAGGCCCATCTCGCGCGCTCTTGCCAGACCGGCAGCATCAGCGACGTTGGAGATGGCGACGGCAATCTCCACGCCCTTGAGCCGCCCCGTTTGAATCGACTCGGCGATAGCCAGAAAGTTCGAGCCTCGGCCCGAAAGCAGAATGCCGAGCTTCAATGGCGCCGCCGCGCCGGAGTTGGTGTGCATCGTCCACCTGACCGGAATGGATTGCAAAAATCTCCCCGCCGCGCCCGCTTTCGCCGCCGGAAAACCCTCACATACTGCTGATTATACATTGGATAATCAGCCACGATCCGCCCGCCGGAGCCCAGTTTCACAGCCGACGCCCGTCTTCCCGCCCAATGAAGTGCTGCCGCTTCGCGCCAGGCTTGGTTTGGCCCACCCGACGGACTTGAACACCTTGCCAAGGGCAAGGTGTTGGTCTCCTATGTCACAAAACCGCAACTAGAAGCATTGGGGTCTCGTCCATAACGCCTTACTGGACCACTTCTGAGGATGCTTAGGTCCTGGCTGGCTCGGGCTTATCCGTCCGTCTAAAAGGTTTCCCGAGCTGCCAACTGGCGCAGGAGTCATTGAGAGGGTTTTTGATTGCTTGGTTGTCGCGCACCATGCAGTAGAAGTCCGGTATGCCGCCCATCCGGACGAAGTTGCTGAGGAATGATATACAGTTCGAGCAGTGCTTGGCACTTTCCGGCCAGTCCGCTAAACTGTCGAGGCACACTTGGCAGTAAAAGGTTTTGTTACGAAGATCCCAAACTTCGATGATTGCCGCGGGCGTTCCCGGCTTATGAACCTCACCGTAAAGGCAACGCGCGTCTGCTTCGCGTTTGCTGGCATAGGTCTGATCATCCCCCACCAGTGTCTTTCCACAGCCCGCACACACGTACCCGTGCTGGGACTGAGCCGGTATGACGGTGCGGGCGCGAAGTTCGGCGTCTCCTGACCGCGCACGTATTTTGACCAGTGCATCTGGCACCGCAGCGGGATCAAGGAAAACGAACGGGTTATTATCCTTGAGCGCGGCGGTAAGCGGCTCGACAGCGCGAGCGTCGCCAATCTGCCCAAGCGCAACTGCGGCCGCCGCGCGGGGCCAGTATTCGCTATCGTTAAGAGCGGCGATGAGCGGTTCGACAGCGCGGGCGTCGCCAATTTGCCCAAGCGCACCTGCCGCCCTACAGCGCACACTGATGTCGCTATCCCTTAGCAGCGCGGCAATGAGTGGCCCGACAGCACGGTAGTCGCCGATTTTCCCCAGCGCATCTGCCGCCGCCTTGCGCACATTGTTGTCGCTATCCTTGAACGCGGTAATGAGCGGCTCAACAGAGGGCGGGCCAATTTTCATGCACTGATCCCATCGTTGTTTGCATACCCAATAGGCTGCGCCACTCTCATCTTGGCCAGGTTGCCAGCCAATCTTTTCCAGTGCTTCTGCCGCTGCCTTACCAAAACCGCGGTTGCAATACCTGAGCGCGGAGACGAGCGGCGCAACGGCAGGTGCGCCAATTTCAATACACTTATCCCATCGTGCTTTGACTACCCAATAGGCAGCACCATTCTCATCTTGGCCAGGTTGCCAGCCTATCTTTTCCAGTGCTTCTGCCGCCGCAGTACACAGTGAAGGGGTGCAACAGTCGAGCGCCGCGATGAGCGGCTCGACCGCTCGGGCGTCGCCAATCTTCCCCAGCGCCTCTGCCGCCAGCCCGCTCACACGGCTGTCGCTATCCTTAAGTGCGGCGATAAGCGGCTCGAAAGCGCGGGTGTCGCCAATCCGCCCTAACGCATTTACCGCTGCGCTACGTGTCCGGACGCTAATATCCTTTAGCGCGGCGATGAGCGGATCAACAGCGGGCTTGCCGATTTTGACCATCGCACCTGCCGCCGCTTCGCGCGCCTTCTGGTCGCTATCGCTGAACGCGGCTATCGCGGCTATAAGGGGACCGACAGCGGATGCGCCAAACTTAGCCAGCGCGTCAGCCCCCGCCGAGCGCACATTCTGATCCCTATCCTTGAGTAGCGCTATAAGTGGCTCAATGGCGGGTGCTCCGATTGTGGCTAGAGCGTCTGCCGCCGCCGAGCGCATATAGACGTTGAAATCCCTGAGCGCGGCAATAAGAGGCTTGACAGCGCGAACGTCGCCAATCTTCCCCAGCATAGTGGCCGCCTCCTCGCGCAGATCATATTTGCTATCCTTGAGTGCGGCGGTGAGCGGCTCGACAGCGGGTGTGCCGATCTCAATACACCTATCCCATTCTCCTTTCACCAACCAATAGGTAGCGCCAATCTCATCTCGGCCTGGTCGAAAGCGCAACTTATCCAGCGCACCCGCCGCCGCCCCGCGCACATCGCAGTCGCTATCCTTCAGCATTGCGATGATCGGGTCTAAAACGCCGGCGTCGCCGATCTTCACCAACGAACTCACCACCGCCTGGCGCACATACTTGTCTCCATCCTTGAGTGCAACGATAAGCGGCTCGACGGCGCTGACATCGCCAATATGCCCCAGCGCAGCTGCCGCAGCCTCGCGCACACTTTCATCATTTGGATAGGACAGTACATTGATCAGGCCTTTGACGTCGCCCTTGGCTTTCATCTTGTCAACATTGGGTGGGCCAAAAAGTCCCATGGCTTTGCCTCCCTTATGTGTGCGACCGTTGTTCGCACAACTTTCAAACCAGAGTTTCCATTTTTTGTGGTCTCCGACGGTCAAATCGAATACCCAAGTGTTTCAGCTTGGCATGAATCCCCGATGCGCGCGAATCTCCAGCCGCAGTTCTTCCCTGAGCGCCTTGCTTTTCTTGAGGCGCTTGAAGAACTCTTCGAGGACGCTGACTACAATAGCGTTGACGCTGACGCCTTCGGCCTCCGCCCAGTCTTTGAGCTTGGTGCGTGCCTCTGCACCGACGTGGAGGAGTTGAGGACTGGTGAGATCCATGCCGGCCTTGCGGGTCTGCTGAATATCGACTTCATCTTGATCCACGTGGCTTAACGCAAAAAGGACGATCCTGGCCAGATCGCCCTTTACGCGGGATTCTTCCGTGATGGCTTCGCGGAGATCGAGCGGAAGGCGTAGCGTCATTCCCGGCCGGTATTCCGTCCACCGCTGCCCCTCACGGTTCACCTTGCGCACTGCCGCCTTTTTGGCTGCTTTCTTTACTGACTTCTTGACTGCCACTGGCATCCCTTCCTGCCGTACGGCCAAGCGTTGCCAAAATGATTACGTGTACTGCAC
>Ga0181536_10005379_pt1 | contig 13151 bp, 11 predicted proteins | sample PEATcosm2014_Bin_41_FD_121105 | JGI IMG/M metagenome (GOLD analysis project Ga0181536, IMG submission 121105) | Peatland microbial communities from MTU Mesocosm Facility, Houghton, MI, USA - PEATcosm2014_Bin17_60_metaG | ecosystem: Environmental > Terrestrial > Soil > Wetlands > Peat | place...
CATCACGGCGCTGGCCGGGATCTCGCTGCACGTCGACGAGGGTGAGATCGTCGCGCTGATCGGCGCGAACGGCGCGGGCAAATCGACGACGCTGCGAGCGATCAGCGGTCTGAACCGGCCGGCCGCGGGGCGGGTGACCTTCGCCGGCCGCGACCTCCACGGTTGCGCTCCGCACGCGATCGTGCGCCTGGGGATCGGCCACGCCCCGGAAGGCCGGCGCGTCTTCCCGCGCATGACGGTGCGCGAAAACCTCGAGCTGGGCGCGTTCACGCGCTCCTCGAAACGCGAGATCGCCGAGGATACCGAACGGGTCCTGGCCATTTTTCCCCGGCTGCGCGAGCGGATCGGTCAACCGGCCGGCACCATGTCGGGCGGCGAGCAGCAGATGCTGGCCATCGGCCGGGCCCTGATGGGGCGTCCCCGCCTGTTGCTGCTCGACGAGCCCTCGCTCGGGCTCTCGCCGCTGCTGGTCCAAACGATCTTCGAGGTGATCCGGGAGATCAACGCGCGCGGCACGACGATCTTGCTGATCGAGCAAAATGCGACCCAAGCGTTAGCCGTTGCCGGTCGCGGGTACGTCCTGGAGGTGGGATCCGTCACACATGAGGACACCAGCGCCAACCTCAGCGCGAGCCCTGCCGTGCAGGCCGCGTACCTAGGGGGGGCCGGGTAGGACTGAAAGGAAAGGGAGCGGCCGGACTTTCATGGATTTCCCAGCCAAATAGCCGATACTCTAGGTACTCCCATGTTGGATTTCCGGTTCCGTCGACGCGTGCGCTTTTTGTCGGTCGCGGTTTTTGCCGCTCTGGCCGTCTTTTCGTTTGCGCTCCCGGTACGCGCCGAGGACACCCGCGGGGTCCAGGCCAAGCGCCAGACGACGTCGTTCCAGACCGGCACCGCCGCCCCCATCACGGCGCCGCAGGCGCACACCGGGTATGACGGCTTCCTCTATTTCCCGGGCGCGCAGCCGGGGGTGAACCTCAACGGCCGGGTCAACGTCGGCAAGTCGCACGTCTACGTGCCGTACTACGGCAACGTCAGCAACGATCCGACCCATCCGGGCGTATCCGGCACGGCCGGTATCGCGTACGGCTTCCGCACCTGGGACATCTCCGTTCTCAACGGCGCCTTCGGCACCGTGCAGCCCGCGATTCCCGGCGCCGATACGCCGAAGGTGAATCCGTCCCTAACGTTTTCGATCCGCTTCTAACTACTTGCGCTGGTGCAGGATGAAGCCGTTGCCTTCGGAGTCGGTTCCGAAGGCCATATGACAGACCGGCGTTTCTTCGATCTCGCCGCTGAACTCCACGCCGCGCGCACGTAATTCGGCAACCGCTGCCGCGACGTCGTCGACGCCGAACATGAGGCCGTCGCAGTGCTCGTACTGCGAGCCCATGTAGAGGCCGAAGGCTTCGTCGCCCGGGAACACCCATTCGGCGAATGTGTTCGGATACGAAGCCGTAGGCGGCGCACCGAGGAGCGCCGTGTAGAACGCCACCGCGCGATCCAAATCTTTCGCGTAGTAGTACGAAGCGTCGATGCCGCTGACTTTCATCGGGGGCCCTTCGCCGGTGTTCCGGCGCCGGCCTCGCTAGATCAGAACGAGGGCCGCCGCAAGTGCGGGGATGACGGTGAGCAGCCCCACGCGCGCAAACGCCAGCGGCGGCAGCGCGATCCCTTCACGGCGCAAGATCGAGAGCCACAACAGCGTCGCAAGCGAACCGTTCACCGTCGCGTTCGCGCCGAGGTTCACGCCGATCAGCGCGGCTTTCGCCGCGTGCATTCCCGCGTGCACCGCCGGCAGCGTCTCGCCGAGATTGAGTCCGACCGGCAGATTGTTGATCGCGTTCGCGGCGAACGTGACGGTGAATCCGATCGCGAGTGCCGACCACGGCGCGGCGAGGTGCTCGCACCACGTGAGAACGTCGCGGCTCACCGCGAAGCCGCCCGCCCGGTCGACGGCGCTGACGATCACGAACAGCAGCGCCGTGAGTCCGACGATCCGCCACGAGATCTCGCGTGCGATCGTCCCCGCGCCGGCGCGATCGCGCAGGGCGGTCGCAAGCCAGGCGACCGCGCCGCAGGCGAACGTGGCGGCGCCGAGCGGCCCGGCGCGGGCCGACGTGAACACGATCACCGCGGCCGCCGCCGCGAGCAAACCGACCGCAAACGGCGCGGGCGTTCCGCCGCCGTCCGCATCGACGTGGGCCGCGTTGCCCGCGAGGTCGCCGCGGAAGCACCACCAGGCGATCGCGAAGGTCACGCCGAGCGCGGCGAGCGAGGGCAGACCGAAGGCCCTGAGCCACGTCCCGAGCGACGGCATGCGGTTCGCGAACACGAGCAGGTTCGCCGGGTTGGAGATCGGGAGCACGAAGCTGGCCGCGTTCGCAACCAGTGCGCACGCGATCAGATACGGCAGCGGCGGTGCGCCATGACGGCGCAGCGCACGAATGACGGCCGGTGTCAGGGCGACGATCGTGGCGTCGTTCGACAGCAGCGCGGTCGTGCCGATCCCGGCCGCGTACACCAGCACGAAGAGCCGGGCGCGCGACGGCCCGGCGATGCGCAGCGCGCCGGCGGCGATCCAGTCGAAGATCCCGGCCAGCTGCGCGTACGCCGCGAGGGCCATCATCCCGATGAGAAAGAGGTAGACCTCGGTGCCCCGCCCGAGGGCCGCGAGCACCCAGTCCAGACTACGCGCGCGTGCGGGTCGGCCGGTAGAGGTGCGCGGCGCCGTGCACGATGTTGCCTCCCACGATCGTCGCCAGCGGTTCGTGATCGCTGCTCCACACACCGAGGTCGGCACGCCGTCCGGGCGCGACCGTACCCATCTCGCGCTCCAAACCCAACAGATGCGCGGGACTGCGCGTGGCGTGGATGATCGCCGATTCGAACGGGATGCCGGCGTACATCATCAGGTTACGGACGGCTTGATCGATATGCAGCGCGCTGCCCGCGATCGTACCGTCTTCGGAACGGACGACGCCGCCTTCGATGCGGTAGTTGTTGCCGGCCGGCGGCATGTTGTCGGTGGTGAGCACGAGGCGTTCGCCGAGCGTGCGGTACAACAGATCCACCATCGGGGGCGAGACGTGATAGCCGTCGCAGATCAGCTGCACGGTCGTGCGCGACTCTTGCATGAACGCCGCCAACAGCGACGGGTCGCGATGATCGAGCGGCGGCATCGCGTTGAACGCGTGCGTCAGCGTGCGGAAGCCCAAACCGATGGCCAGCACCCCTTCGCGGTAGCGGGCCGAGGTGTGACCGGCCGAACACACGATGCCCTGATCGAAGAACAACCGCGTCAGCTCGTCGACGCCGTCCATCTCGGGCGCCATCGTCACCATGACGAGCGCGCCGCGGCACGCCTCGATCATCTCGTGCGCGCGATCGAGCGTGGCCGGAACGATCCAGTCCGCGCGATGCACGCGGCGGAATTTCGGATTGAGGAACGGTCCTTCGAAGTGCACGCCCAGGCAGCGCGCACCGGGATAGCTGCCGGATTCCTCGAGCTGGTTTGCCGCTTCGGAAATCTCGCCGGCCGCGTGCATCATCGATTCCCACGGCGCGGTCATCACCCCGGCGACGTAGCCGGTCGCACCCATACGGGCGTAGGCCCGCGTGGCGACGCCGACCGCGTTGCCTTGATCGCGGTTGAACAACGCGTCGTCGGCGCCGTTGGTGTGAACGTCGATGAGACCCGGAGCGATCAGTGCGCCGGTCGGTGGGACGAGATCGCTCGGACCATCGTCGGGCATGACCCGAGTAATGCGGCCGTTTTCGACCGCAACCCGGCCGTAGACGGATGAACCATCGCCGCACGCAATCTGTGCAGGCCCGAGAACAAAGCTGGTTTCGGACACGTCCGCCTCATTTCGCGAGGTTGAAAAGGGCACCCTGGAGGCCGTTCGGCGGTCAGGGTCGACGCAGCAGCCGGTCGATCAGGGAACGGCGCCCGTGCGTGCCCCCCGCGGTGACGGTGACGTTCGCCAAGCGTTCCTGCTCGGCGCGTTTTCGGTCGGCTCGTCGTAGGCGTTCCATGTGTTCCTCGGCGTGGGTAACCAGCGTGGCGCGCAAGGCGGTAAGCTCGTTCCAAGCTCCCTGTTCGCGCGTCGAGACGGTGAAGATTCGCTGTGGCGTTATACCCCGTTCTCGCAGATATCGGTCGGCGAGCAGCACGACATTACGCCGGTCGGCCGGGGTTTCGTGATCGGCGATGGTGTGGACGAAGGTCATTGGTTTGGCTAGCGGAGCGAGCCGACCGTACAATTCCAGCTCGCGGTCGGAGAGCTGGCGTGAGAAGAGGGCCAGGATCTCGCTCGCGCTCGCCGCCGCCGCCGTCACGATCGCCTCGGCGAGCGGAAAACCCGAATCGAACGCCGGGGCGTGCACGAGGACCAGCTCCCGCGGGAGATCCCAGGGCGTTTCGATCAGCAACGGCGTGCGCTGCGCCGCTGCCGCGAGCTCGCCGGGCGCGATCTCGTCCCACGAGGCATCGTCGGACAGCGCGTACGTTTTTGGTACGGGTCCGTACCGGATGTGGACCGGGAACCGCAGTTCGGCGCCGGTCGCCTCGTCGGGCAATACGCCCGTCCCGGCGAGGGCGTTGATCAAGCTCGACTTGCCGCGCTTGAAGGCGCCGATCACGGCAACGCGCCAGCGCTCGGGGCGCAGGCCGTGCTCGTAGGTGTGCGGGTCGAAGTGGACGCTGGCCGGATCGACGCGTTCGCGCCCCGCGTCGGGATCCAATGGAATCGCGGCGCCGGCGAGTTCGTGCCGCTCGACGCGGCTCTCGCGCGCGAAACGTTCGCTGTAGCTCTCGATGCGCGTCGCGAGGCTCGCGACCGTCTCCCCGCACGCCCCGAGCGCTTGCGCGGCCGCCGCCGCATCGCCGCCGCGCTGTGCGAGCTCGAGCGCACGATCGATCGCGCCCAAGGCTTCGCTGCGCACCCGTACCGCCAGCGCGGCGACGCGTTCGGCCAGCCCGCCGGCGACGCGCTCGACGCGCTCCGCGATGTCGGCCACGAAGCGCGCGAGCTCGTCGTCGAAGCCCGCGTACAGGCCGGTGTCCAAATCGGCGATCAACTCGCGCTTCATGTACCTGCCCTCGGCCTGGCCGGCGAACCGCGCCGCGATCGCGCTCACCAGCGACACCGAGGGACCGCCGAGCGCGCGCAGCACGATCGTCCCGCGCAAACCCGTCTCGAGGTCGACGCTCCACGCGCCGCTCGCGGCGTCGGCGTCGAAGGCGCGCGCGGCATCTTCGGTGATCGGCAGCCGTTCGGTCGCGAGCGCGGCGGCGAGCGGATCTACGGCGACGAGCGGCGCCACGGCGGCCTGCGCGGCGGCGCGCAAACGTTTGCCCGTGAGATCGGCGACGTCGCCGGCGAAGCGGCCCACGGCCCCGGCCAGCGTTTCGTCGATGAGGATGTGCAGCTTCGCGCGATCGCGCAACCGCGCGATGTCGGACACGTCGAACGTGCGCGCGAGCGACCGTTGCAGCGCCGCGCGCATCGTCGCGCCGCCGGCGACGATCGCGGCGTTCAAAGCCGCGCCTTCCCCGGTGAGCGCGGCGTAGCCGGTTCGGGCTGCAGCGTCGACCGCCGCCAGCACCGGTTCGAGCGCGGCGCGCTCGGCCGCCAGCTCCGGTGCGCCGGTTGCGAGCGCCGCGACGTCGCGGGCGAGCGCGTCGGTCGCGCGCGTCGCGATGCGGCGCGCTTCGGCCGCGGCGCGGCGCAACCGCGCGCGTCCGGTCGTGGCGACGAGCACAGCGTCGAGCGCGGTGAGGAACTCGCCGAACCGGCTTTGCGCGACCAGCTCGGCGTTTCCGGTCAGCCGGCCTTCGGCGTATTCGCGCGCGGAGAGCGGGAAGACCGGCGTTTCGGGCGCGTGGATCGCGGCTTGGGCGACGATGCGCGCGGCCGCCGATTGCCAGGCTTCGCGACCCTCCGCGTCGCGCATGCGCCACAGATCGATCTTCGTCTGCACGAGAAAGATGCTCTCGATGTAGCGGCGGATGATGCCCAGAAACGAAGCGTCGCCGTCGGTGAACGGCTGCTGCGTGTCGATGAGGTAGAGCACCGCGTCGGCGCCGGGCAAGTACGACAGGGTCGCGCGGCGGTGCAGCGGATTGATCGAGGCCAAACCCGGGGTGTCGGCCACCACGAACCCGTTGGCGAGAAAGTCCGAAGGGACGCCGACGCGCACCAGCGTGGGCGCGTCGCGTTCGTCCCCGGTCGCGTCGTGCAATTTGCCTTCGCCGCCGATCGCGACGAAGCGCGCCAGCCCGTCGATCGGCACGCGTTCGGTGCGGCCGCCGGGAAAATAAGCCGTCGCACTCTCCGTGCCGGCGTAGGAGAGCTCGGTGATCGTGGCCGTCGACGGATTGATGTCGGTCGCCAGCAAGCCAGTGATGCGCACGTTGCCGGCGCGCGCTTCGAGCGCGATCTTTCCCAGCAGCGCGTTGAGCAAGAACGACTTGCCGCTCGAGAACTCACCGACGACGGCCAACACGAAACGGCCGCTGCGCAAGCGCTCGGCGGTCCCGCGCAGGTTCTGCAGATCGCTCTCGACGCCGTGCCAGCGCGCGGCACCGTCGAGGGCGGCGGCCAGCTCGTCGAGCAGCGCGGCAACCTCGTCGCGCGCCGACGCGTAGCGGACGAGGCTCTCGGGCACTTACTCGCGGATGACGGCGAGCGCTTCGTCCCGGTTGCGCTCCATCAGCTCCCGGCTGTCGCCCTCGACGTTGAGTCGCAGCAGCGGTTCGGTATTGGACGGCCGGACGTTCATCCACCAGTCGGGATATTGGATCGTGATGCCGTCGAGCGCGTCGATCGCGGCGTCGCGGTAACGCTCGCGCAACCGCTGCAGCGTTCCCGGAATGTCGGCGACCGTCGAGTTGATCTCACCCGAGCGGCAGCGCTTGTCGATCGGCGCGATCACGCTCGAGACGGGGCCTGCGGCGCGGCTGAACACGTTGAGGCACTGCATCAGCGCGATCATCCCGGAGTCGGCGAACCAGTTGCGCTTGAAGTAGAAATGCCCGGAGTGCTCGCCGCCGAACGGGATGTTCTCGTCGCGCATCGTCTTCTTGATGAACGAGTGGCCGACTTGCGAACGCACCGGAACGCCGCCGGCCCGCTCGATCGCTTCGGGCACGCTGCGGCTGCAGATCAGGTTGTAGAGGATCTTCGCGCCCGGATTGAGGCGCACCGTGTCGATGCCGACCAGCGCGGTGACGATGTCGCCGCCGATCAGCTCGCCGCGTTCGTCGACCAGAAACATGCGGTCGGCGTCGCCGTCGAAGGCCACGCCGAGGTCGCAGCGGTGCTCGATGACGGCGCGCTGCAGATCGACCATGTTCTCGGGTTCGATCGGGCTCGCCGGATGGTTCGGAAACGTGCCGTCGAGCTCGAAGTACATCGGGATGACCGTGCACGGCAAGTGGCGGAACACGCGCGGTACGGTTTCGCCGGCCATACCATTGCCGGCGTCGATCGCGATCTTGAACGGCTTGATCGCGCCGACGTCGTCGATGAAGGACAGGCAGTGCTCGGCGAACGCCTCGAGCACGTCGAGTTGCGCAACCGTGCCGCGGCGCGCGGCCGGCGGCTTGAAGTCGCCGGCGATCGCCTTGTCGCGCACCTCCGCCAAACCCGTCTCGATCGAGATCGCGATCGCTTCCTCGCGGCAAAACTTGAAACCGTTGTACTCGGCGGGATTGTGCGAAGCCGTGATCATGATGCCGCCGTCGAACCCGTAATGGCCGACCGCGAAATAGATCGCATCGGTCGAGATCAGGCCGACCTGCGTGACGTCGGCGCCGGCGTCGTTGGCGCCGCGCGAGAGCGCCGCCATGAAGGCTTCGCCCGAGGGACGCATGTCGCGCCCGATGCAGATGTTCTTGCGGTCGAGGACCTCGACGAACGCTCGCCCGATCGCGTAGGCGATCTCCTCGTCGAGTTGCGCCGGAACGATGCCGCGGACGTCGTAACTCTTGAAGATCGAAGTATCGATGTCGGTGCGCATTCAACTTCACGCTTTCGGAGGGCGAAATGGCGAAACCTATGGTGGTGGTCACGCGGGCCGTCCCGCGCGAGGCGCTCGACTTGCTCTCGGGCCACTGCACCGTCGATGCGAACCGGGCCGACGTCGGGTATACCCGCGAAGAACTGATTTCGCACGCGCGTAACGCGGACGCGATCGTCTCGCTGCTCACCGACCGCGTCGACGACGCGATCTTTGCCGCCGCTCCCAAACTCAAAGTGGTCGCCAACGTGGCCGTCGGCTACGACAACGTCGACGTCGCTGCGGCGGTCCGCCACCGCATCGTCGTGACCAACACGCCGGGCGTGCTCACCGACGCCACCGCCGACTTTGCCTGGGCGCTGATCCTCGCCGTTACGCGCCACGTCGTCGCGGCCGACCGCTACGTGCGCGAGGGCCGCTTTCGCGAGTGGATGATGATGGAGTTCCACGGCGCGGAGCTGAGCGGACGCGTGCTCGGGATCGCCGGCTTCGGCCGCATCGGGCAGGCGGTGGCGCGGCGCGGGCGCGGCTTCGGCATGCACGTCGTCTATGCCGGACCGCGGCGCGTCGCGCAAGCGATCGAGGACGAGCTCGGCGCGCACTACGTCGACAAAGAAACGCTGCTCGGCTCGAGCGACGTCCTCTCGCTGCACGTGCCGCTGGTCCCGGCGACGCGCCATTACCTCGGCGCGCCGGAATTCGCGCTGATGAAGCAGTCGGCGTTCGTGATCAACACCGCGCGCGGACCGGTGATCGATGAAGCGGCGCTCGCGCGAGCGCTGGCCGAAGGCGCGATCCGCGGCGCGGGGATCGATGTCTTCGAGCGCGAGCCGGCGGTCGATCCGGCACTGCTCGCCGCGCCCAACACGGTGCTCGCGCCGCACATCGGTTCGGCGACCGCGGAGACGCGCACGAAGATGGCGCTGATGGCGGCGGAAAACGTGATCGCGGTGCTGGCCGGCCGGCCGGCGGTGAATCCGGTGACGTCCTTCGAGCGGGCTCAGGACTAAAGCGGAAGTCATAGGGGCACTACGCGGCGTGTGCGGAGGGACGAGGCCGGGTTCACGCTGATCGAGATGATCGTCGTCACCGCGATCCTCGTCATCGTTGCCGGAACGCTCGGCACGTTCTTTCTCGCCGGCGCGAGCCCCGCCGTCGCAGCGGCGCAACGCGACGTGAACGCGGCGTTCGACGAAGCGCGCCGCACGGCGGTCGCCTACGACGCCGCCACGGTCGTGTTCACGCCGGCTCTGAGCGGGGGCGGGTTCAGCGCGCGCGTCTACCAGCGGCAGCCGGGAGATCCGCAGTTTCGCGCGCGCAACGGTCCGGAGTATGGGAGCAGCGTGACGATCGGCGAGACGGCTTCACCGCTGGGCGCGCCGGCATTCGCGTTCGCGCTCGACAGCAGCGGGACGGTGACGGGATTTGCGAACTTCGTCGCCGGCGCGGCCGCATACGCCGCCCGGCCGTGCCCGGCGAGCGGCGCGTTCACCCTGCTGCTGGCCTACGATCGCGACACGCGCAGCGTGACGATCCCGTGCACGCTCGTGCCGAGCAACAGCACGCCGCCGGCAGTGCAAACGCCGGCGGCGGCGTTCACCGCGACGCCCGCACCGGCGCCGGCTTGCCCGAGCGGCATGACGTGCAACTTGACCGGGGTAACGCCGGCGCCGAATGCGACGTGTCCGTCGGGTTACGCGCTCGATGCGGCCGTTCCGGGCTTGTGCGACGGCGTGGTCGCGCCGCCGCCGGCCCCAACCGGCACCCCGAGCGCGGCGCCGACCGGCACGCCGGGGCCGTCATCGACGCCGGCCGGCACGCCCGTGCCGTCGGCCACGCCGGCCGGGATGATCGAGCAGTACACGGCCACCGCGGACGAGTTTGCCCCGCACACCGCGACGCTCTTCGCCGACGGCAGCATCTGCGACGACGACGGCTGCAGCCTGATCGGCGCGATCGTGTGGAGCTGGGCCTGTCCGGCCGGCGCGCTGAGCGGCTCGAGCGGCAACGACGGCAGCAATTATCCCTACCAGCCCGACAACGCGTACGACGGCGCCGTGAGCTCGATGATCGCCGACGCCGATCACAACGCCGCGGAAGGCGACGGCGACGGCCGCGTGTACACGAACGATTCGTACTGCGCCGGTTTCACGACGCCGCATCCGTGATGCGCCGCGAAGCGGGTTTCACGCTGATCGAGGTCATGGTCGCGACCGCGCTGTTCGTCTTCGTCGCGTTCGCCGGATTCGACGTGTTGCGTCAACTGAGCTGGAACGCCGGCTGGATGGCGCAGCGAGCCGCGGCCGCGGCGCAACTGGATGTCGCAGCGGGGCGCCTGCGGTCGGACGCGCTCTCGGCGGTCGCGGTGTGGAAGCCCGCATCGGCGTGCGGCGACGCCGTCGAGTTCATGCAGCGCAATGCCGGCGGCACGTCGTTCCTGCTCTATCTCGCGCAGGGCGGAGCACTGGTGCGCGCCGGCGCCGCCGGCCCGCTCGACCCGTGTGATCCGGCGCTGCGGACCGAGACCGTCGTCGCGGCGATCGCGGGCCTGACGGTCACGCGCGTTCCCGCCGCAGCGCTCCCGGCGCACGCCGATCCGGTGTCGGGCAACGCCGACGGCGGTCTCTTCGTTCCGGCCGGCATCACCGCGGTTGCCGTCGATGCGCACGCGCTCGACGCCGGCGGAACGCCGATCCTCACCGGCAACGACGTCGTCGAGGTAACGATCGCCGCCGATCCGGTGCAGACGAGCGTCGATCTCGTCGCCGGCAACCGGCCCTCGGCGTACGCGCAAGTGTTGACCTACACGTGCAACGGCCGCTGCGAAGCGAACGGCGCGTTTCCGGAAATCCGCAACGCCGCCTTCACCGACTGTGCGCCGGGCTACGATTTCCAAAACAGCGCCACGTACTACGTTCCGGTGGCGTACGGTTACGCCGGCGCCGGCAACGGCAACCAGCGGATCGTCGTGACCGCGTACAGCGTCACCGGCGGCTACACGTTCGCGTTCGCCGGCCCCGTGCCGCAGACGGCCGAACGCGTCTGGCCCGTGGCCCTGTGGCCGCCGGCGGGTTCGCCGCTGGCCGGAACGGTCGCCGACCCGTATCCGGTAAATTACGCCGCCAACGCGGTCGCGGCGCGCGGCGCGGCGCTGATCGCGGCCGATCTCGGCGAGCCGGCGGCGTTCGCGAGCGAACTGACGGCGTGCGCGGACATGCACGCGGATCCGACGTTCGCCGGCCCGCAACCCGATGGCTGAGCGCGCACGTTGTGCGGGGTGCTTCGCCCCCGAGGACGGGTTCGGTTTGCTCGAGCTCGTCGTGTGCGTAGCGCTCTTGGTCGCGGGCTGCGTGTCGGCATTGGCGTTGCTGCCGGTGCTGGCGCGCAACGCGCAAGCGCAGATGATGCGCGACGCGGCGACCGGCGTTGCGCGCAACGCGATCGAACGCGTGCGTGCCGCGACGGCGTACTACCCCGCCGCCGGGGTGGCGGATCCGACCGTGCGCGCGGTGACGACGTCGAACCATGCGTGGGTGCTGGCGCCCGCGGCCGGCTACACGGCCGCGGTGCGCGTGCAGCACGCGCTGTGCGGTGCGGCCGCCGGCACGACCGACGTCCCGCTGGCGGTTGCGCTGAGCTACGACGCGCCGAGCGACACGCTGACGGTCGCGGTGTCCTATCCGCCGGATCCGTGCGCGCCGGCGGCGTCCGCAACGGTATCGCTGACGGCGCAACTCGCTCCGTCGGCGTACGCGCCGCAGACGCAGCTGCCGGTCGCGATTGCCGACCCGGCGCTGCAATAGTGCTCGCGCAAACGCTGGTCCTGATCGCGATGCTGACGATCTGCGCGGTCTCGCTGGTCGCCGGAGTCGCCGGCACGGTTCGCGCGCAAAGCGCCGCCGCGGCCCGGGCGCTGATCGTTCCGGGCGTGGAGACCGCGCTCGGCCGCTATCAGCGCGACGTCGCGGCAACGATCGGCGCGCAGGCGGCTGCGCCGTCCGCCGCGTTCACCGCGCCGCCGCCGCCGATCCCGGCGCTGAGCGCGGCGACGACGTGGCCCGCAGCGCACTATCTCGAAGCGCCGGCGGCGTCGCCGTTACGGATCGCGGTCGACGTCCAACCGACCGCGCAAACGGTGCCGCTGTGCGGCGGTAGCGAGGGCGGACCGGATGCCGCGGTCGAGCTGCAGTGCTCGCCGTTCGTACAAGAGTCGCGTTTGTCGCTGACCGTGACCGGCGATGCCGGGCCGGCCGATGCGAACGGCGCCGTCAGCTCGCTCGCGCACGGCCGGTATACGGTGACGTTGCGTCTGTTCGCGCAGCCGCCGTACGCGATGGTGTCGGGCCTGACCGACGCCGCGCAGCCCGGCGCATATCACGAAGGCGACACGGCGGGGTGGAACGGAGCGCTGGCGCCGTTCGCCGTGCCGTCGCCCGACGACACCACGATCCACGTGCTCTACGCGTGCGTCCCCGGGAGCGGTTCGTGCGCGGCGAGCAATCCGGCACCGCAGGACGCGCCGACCACGTTGCCCTGGACCAACGGAAACGGCGCGAGCCCGACCGGCTCCTAGGCGTGCAAGGGTGCGAGGAACGCTTCGACGGCGGCGCACATCGCTTCGGGTTCTTCCTCGTGCGGCAGCAAGCCCGAGTTCGGGAACGTCACGAGCTTGGCGTTCTGGGCCAGCTTGAGGAATTCACCGGCGTTGGCGAGCGGCGAGAACGACGAGGCGTGCTCGCCCCACGCGACGAGCATCGGGGCGTCGACGAACGGCAAGTCTTGCGCGATGTTGCAGTTCAGCATGCCGCCGACGAAGTGCGCGGGAACGTAGCGCGCGCCGGGCTGGTGCGCGACGGCGTAATAGTGGTCGATGATTTCCGGCGTCGCGCTGGCCGCGTCGGCGTAGCTGCCGCGTCCCAAGAAGTAGCGGATAGACGGACGCGAGGCCAAGCCGTTGAACAGCGCTTCCCCAAGGACGGGGGTTCGCACGGTGCCGGTCAGCGCGAGCTGCGCGCCGTTCGGCGCCCGGTCCAGCACGCCGCCGAGGCCGGTCGGACAGATGGCGACGACGCCGGCAGCGCGCTGCGCCGTTCGCGCGGCGGCCCGAATCGCGAACGCGGCGC
>Ga0181536_10005385_pt1 | contig 13142 bp, 8 predicted proteins | sample PEATcosm2014_Bin_41_FD_121105 | JGI IMG/M metagenome (GOLD analysis project Ga0181536, IMG submission 121105) | Peatland microbial communities from MTU Mesocosm Facility, Houghton, MI, USA - PEATcosm2014_Bin17_60_metaG | ecosystem: Environmental > Terrestrial > Soil > Wetlands > Peat | place...
CAGGTGGACGAGGAGCGGCGCCTGCCGGTGGGCGAGGAGCGGGACGCGGCCCCGCGGCGCCTTCTTTTACCAGCTTGTATCAGCCTTCGGCCCAGGCCAAAGCCAAAACGCTGAGCGATAAAGACGACCCGTCACTGGATTGCGTACCGACGGCGCTCGGCACTTTTAATACCAGTCTCTTTGACGTGGGGGCGGTCGGACAGATCGTCCAAACGCCGAAGTTCGTGGTGATGCTGACGGAAACCTACCACGGCTTTCAAATCATCCCCACCGACGGCAGGCCGCATCGCGACAACGTCCCACCTTCCAATCGCGGAGACGCGGTGGGTCATTGGGAGGGAGACACGCTGGTTGTCGATAAGACGAACTTTAACGACACAACCTGGATGTCCGCGGAAGGACGGGTATCGTTCCATTCGGACGCCCTGCACATAGTTGAGCGCTATCATCGCGTGGACGCCAACACACTCGAAGTCGAGACCAAAGTCGAGGATCCGAAGGTGCTGACCGGGCCGTGGACTGTTCCCAAGCAGACTCTGCACCTGGCGCCGTTCGATCAGATCATGGAACTGGCTTGCTCGGCCGGCGATGTTAAGGCTCTGATAGAAGGCGCGTCGCAACAGAATTCCGGAAAGAACTGATTACCGGGCAACTAACAACAGCAGACCGCGGCCGCATAAGCTATACACATAGCTTTGTCCGCCGATAAGGTCCTCCGCCCCGGGTGCGTGAACCTGGCTTGGACCTTCCGCCCAGCTGCAGGTATCAGTGACGCGGTACCAGCTTGCGTCATTGCCGGGTGACGGCAGGGCAAAGTTCACGCCGGCGCTCCAACCGTTGTAAGCCACATAGATGGATGAATACGTGTCGCTCAGTGCGCTGCCGTTGAATTGCCAGGCGATGGCGTGGTTGCTGCCGCTGCTGTAGTAGCCTGCATCCGGCGTCGCTCCGGCGGGCGTCCACCAGGCCAACTGCGAGCCTGAGTAAAAGGTGAGCGGACGGAGCGCCGCGTGGGCCTTGCGGAACGCGATCAAGCCCTTTACGAAAGCATTGAAGTTGCTTTGGTCGCTGTTCCAGGTGTAGCTGAGCCAGTTGGCGACCGAGTCCACATTGTAGGCATTATTGTTGCAGTGCAGACTGCGCAGATATTCGTCCCCGCCCGTCATCAGCGGCGTGCCGGCGCTCAGCATCATGAAGGCGAAGCCCACGCGTGCCGCGGCGCGCTGATCGGCAGCGGCTCCGCCCTGGTCCCAGCTGTAGTTCGATGTGCTGCCGCCGTCTGAAGGCCCGTAAGGCCAGGGCTGAGTGTTGTTGGGACCGTTACAGCCATACAGGTCGTTGAGCGTGAAGCCATCGTGCACCACCATCAAATTGACTGAGTTCCAAGGACTGCGGCTGCCAAACAGGTCGGACGACCCGGCAAATCGCGTCGCCAAATTTCCCGTGGTGATGGTGGCCACTCCGAGATCGTTCTGGGCCTGGCGCAGCGTGTCGCGATAGTTACCGTTCCATTCCGACCAGCCCGCGGGGAAACCGCCCAACTGGTAAGAATTGCCACCGATCGCCCAAGGCTCGGCGTACAGGTCTATACCGCTGCCGCCGGCGGCCGGACGAGGGGGCAACTCGCGCAGAATGCGATTGATCGCCGTGTTACTGTCGCCGCTGTTGAAATTGAAGCAGCCGACAGTGCAGGTGTTGCCCAACACGGACGCGAGGTCGAAGCGGAATCCGTCCACGCCCAACGTGTCGCGCCAGTAGGCAAGGGAGTCGACGATCAGGTTTTGCGCTACTGGGTTGTAAGTGTTGTAATTGCCGCCTACGCCTGTGTTGTCGTAAGAGAACTGCATATCCGCGGTGAGCTCGTAGTAGGTTGGATTGTCGAGCCCGCGCCAGGATAAGACGTTATAGGTGGTGGGATCGTTCACGCTCCATGCTCCGCCCTCGCCCGTGTGGTTGTAAACCACGTCGATGTAAACCTTGATGCCCTGATCGTGGAAGGCTTTCACCATAGCCTGGAACTCGGCCGTCGGCCCACCCGCGGCCTTGTTTGACGAGTAGCGGCGATCGGGCGCGAAATAATTCAACGTCGAATAGCCCCAGTAATTCTGCCCGCCCGTCGAGTTTGGCGTGTTGTCATTTGCATCGTTCTGAAGCTCCTGCACAGGCAGGAATTCGACGGCCGTTATGCCGAGGCTCGCAAGGCTCGGCGCCTTGAACGCAGCGCCCGCGTAAGTGCCCTGCACGGCGGTGGGGACCCTGCTGTCACTTTTGGTCAGGCCGCGCACGTTCACTTCGTAAATAATGTCGTCCTTCTGGGCGCGCGTGGGCCTGGTACCAAGGCTCTGGCTGGCCGGCGCTGCCCACAAGATGCTCTTGGGCGCCTGATTTCCGCTGTCGATGTTGCGGTAGGCGGCCCCGGAGGCATAAATGGTACCGTCGGTCCACGCAGCGTTGATCGGGTCGTGGCTGATCTCATGCGCGTAGGGGTCGATCAGCAGCTTGTTCGGGTTGAATCGGTTGCCCTGGGCGTCCACATCCGAGATAAAGCCGGCGCCGGAGCCTTTTGTCCAACTACTCGTAAAGGGCCAGTTCGGCCCCCATGCACGATATCCGTAATATACGGGTCCCGTGATGCCGGCTGTCTGCAATGTCGAAACCGGAATCGATGCGGAGAACACGTTGTTGGTGTTGGCGCTGAGCGTATAGCGCAGCACCTCGGGTGAACCCATCGGAGACGAATAGAGGTCCACCTCTATCTGCGTGGCGCGCGAGGAATAGATGCGGAAGGTGACGTTCGCGCCCGTGGAGTCGTAGCTCGCGCCCAATCCCCAAGCGTTGATCGCCGCTTCGGCTGGCAGGATGAGAAAGAAGAGCCCGAAACAGACAGCGGCAAAACGCATGATGGAAACTCCTTACATTCGGGCATTGCGGCAGGCCACCGTCTCGACGATGAGACTTACGTTCGCAGGCGGAGCGATTCCGGTTGTAAAGACACCGGTATTAAAAGATGATCGCTGAAACGATCGACATAAATCAATACTTTTTTCGGTTTTTCTGGTGAAATACGGGTTACAGGATTAGTGTGCTGAGGTGGAAATCCATTTAATAAATCTTGCCAGTCGTGAGTGGGGCGGACGCCCTCGTCCGCGCCGGACCCCCGGTCCGGCTCCACGAGCCCGCGACATTTGTGTTGTGGTAGGACGCTTTTCTCTCTCCGAAGAGGCCGACGGGGGCGTCGGCCGCAGTCCGGGGGGACCGCCCTACCGTCGGAATGAGTGCGCGGATTTCCAACTCAGGACACTAGCGTTTATCGACGACAATTACGCCGCCCTTGACCACCACTTTCGTTTTCAGCCAGTTCCAATAGCCTTCCAGCGGATCGCCGTCGAGAAGAATCAGGTCGGCCAGCTTGCCCGCCTCCAGCGTTCCCAGCTGGTCGCCCATCTGGATGTAGGACGCGGTATTCGGCCCCATCATCTTGATGAGGTCCTGCATCGAGAACATCACATTGAGCATTTTCAGCTCGTGGTCCAGCCCGGCCTTTGGGTTGTAGGTTGTGTCGGTGCAGTAGCCGAGGGTGACGCCAGCGTCCCAAATCGTACGCGCATTCACCGGCATATATCCCGCTTCTTCGCCGAGCCGGACGCCGTCGACGATACCTTCGGGCCAGGGCTTCCCGTCCCGGAAGCGCGCCTTGTTGTCATCTGCAAACACCCCGAACACAGGCGATCCGAAGGCAACGGTCCCCAACACCTTCACGCCCGCGGCAGCCACCTTTTTCGCGTCCTCTTTGCTTACCCAATCTTTGTTGGGGAGGTGAACCAGCAGCGGCACACCGGCATCCACGGCGGCGATCATCGCTTTGGAACTTACGGCATGGACCTGGACCATCACGCCAACTTTCTTCGCTTCGTCCACAATAGCCTTGAGAGTTTCGATTTCCTTTTCGCTCGGCCCCGGCACGGGAGTCAGGGCGATCTCGCCCGTAAACTTAATTCCCATGGCGGCCATCTTCCGTACCTCGGCGCGAGCCGTCTCCGGAGTGTTATTGTTCAGCCGCAGCGACCCGGACGGGATAATGCGCGGTCCATTGATAACGCCCTTGTCGATGTGATCCCTGAGCGTGATGTTTCCCTCCGCCGGACCGCCTCCGGACAGAACGGTCGTGTAACCGGCTTCGAGAAGAGCCTGCATCTGCGCCTTCTCGTTGGGTCCGGTGTTGATGTGCCGGTGCCCGTCGATAAATCCGGGCATGGCAGTCATGCCTTTGGCGTCGATGGTCCGGCCGCTGGCGCCGGATGGCGCGCCCGGCGCCACGGAAACGATTTTCCCGGATCGCACGACGATCGAACCGCGCTCGATCACGCTGCCATTGGGGCCAATAATGCGGGCATTGGTGATCGTGAGGTCCTGCGCGGAGAGCAGCGAGAGCGCTCCCGGCATCACACAGGCAAGCGACAGGCAGGTAAGTGTCGTCCAGATACTCAGTTTCATACTGGTCCTTTCTTCAGCGTCAGATGACGAATTCATACCTATGCCGGGATTCGCAGGATTCGCGGGCCGTACACCGGCCCTCAACCATCAGGCCTTGAGCAGCGTCTGTACGTACGCGGGCTTCAAAGGCAGCCGCCGGGCTATCTTCCCTGTCGCGTCAAACAGCGCCGCGGCGATGGCGGGCGCGGCGATCGCATTGGCCGCCTCCGATCCGCCACCGTAGCTGCCAACCTCAGGCCGGTGGAGCAGCACCACTTTGATCTCGGGAATATCGGCCATCTTGAGAATCGGGTAGGTGCGCCAATCGCTGGCCGTGATCCCGCTCTCGTCGAACGTGGCCTCCTCCAGCAGCGCGTGGCTGATCCCCATCACCGTCCCGCCTTCCACCTGCCGCTTCAACTGCATCGGGTTGACGACGATACCGGGCTCTACCGCAATGGTGGCCTTCTCGACCTTGATCGCGCCCGTGCCCGGCGTAACGGCGATCTCGCACACGCACGCCCAATAGGTTCCCGAGCGGAACATCAGCGAAACCCCGCGGCCGCGCACCGGAGTGTCGCCGGCCGCTGCCGTTTTGGCCCGCGGCGACGGGCGCGTCTCCCATCCCGATGCATCACGGACTGCCTTCAGCACGCCGATAGCGCGATCTTCCCTCGCGTGGTCGATACGGAACTGTATGGCGTCGATACCGGCCAGCGCCGCCGCCTCGCTGATCGCCAGTTCGCGCGGGAAATTCTGCTGGAACTGTCCCGGCGTCCGCATACTGTGATCACGCATACCGATGGCCAGCGGCGATGCTTTCTGACCGACCTGGTATGTGCCGTGGCCGCGTTCCATCAGAGTCGCCACGCCGTCGTATATCCAGGGATCGGAAATGTCGTTGACCGTCGAACCGACGAACACGCCTTTCTCGCTGGGAGCCGGCATCGTGGGCAGACCCGCGAGCACCGCGCCCACTGGCCGGTCGTCCTGCATCGCGGGCATGTAGTGGTCAATTTGATACGCGATCATCCTGCCTTTGGCATCCAGTCCGATTTCGACTTCCGAGTACGAGGCTGGAGACTGCGTCGACCACTGAAAGTCCTCGGGCCGCATCCACTGCACGCGCACGGGCTTGCCGACGGCCTTCGACAAGATGACGGCTTCGTCTTCCGCGCCCGCGTTCCCGCCGTTCGATCTTCCGTAGTGGCCGGCGCCGGCGAACGTGCGCACGACGATTTGGTCCGTCGACGCGCCGAGCATCTGCGCGATTTCGCCGCGCAGCGCCTGGGGGTTCTGGTTGTGCGTGTAGACGTACACCGTCCCGTCCGGACGAGCATCGGCCACGGCAAGTGTCGGTCCGATGGGCGCGTGCTTCATAAACGGAAACTCGTACGTGGCCGAGAGCTTCTTCGCCGCCCCCGCCAGCGTGGGCGCGATGTCGCCCCTGCTCTTGTCGCTCTTCGTGACGCGCGTCGTTTTCCAGTCGGCGCTTTTTCTCAGGTAATTGAAAAGGTTTGCATTGCCGGGCAGGCCCTTCCACTCCGTCCACTTCGTGTCGCCGGCCACCTGCTGCGCGGCGCGGATGGCTTCCCACTCAGTGGGCGCAACCACTCCCACGAGGTTGCGTTTCACGACGACCTGCGCATTGGGAAAGCGGGTCTTGTCCAATTTGCCGGCGGCTACGAGCGTGGAGCCCAGCGACTTCGGATGCACCATGCGCGCATGCAGCATGCCGGGCAGCCGGACATCGGTCGCCCATTGCTCGCGAGCGGTGACTTTGGATGTGGTGACGCTGTTCCGGTAAGACTTGCCGATAATGGTGTACTCACTCACCGGCTTCAGCGGAGGATTGCCGGTGACCGTCAATCCCATAACGCTGGTCAAGTCGCCGCTCACGGGGATGGTGAGCTTCAACTGCTGCCCCTTCACGAGATCCCCGTAAGACACACTCTTGCCGCCGCCCGAGGCGCCACTTGAAACGACGCCATTCTTGACGGAAAGTTTGCTCTTCGGCACGCCGAGCCGCTGCGACGCCAGATCGAGCAGGGCCTGATATGTAAAAGCCGCCGCTTTGCGGATGTTGGGCGTTCCGCGGCCCAGAAAATCGAAAGCGCCGCTGCCGTCCGGCGTGCGGTCGGTGTCGCCCATCACTACGGTCGTGATGGCCTCGAACGGCGCGCTCAGTTCTTCGGCCACGATTTGCCTGTACGCCGTGAACGTGGTGCTCTGGCCGAAATCGCTCTTGCCCGTGCGAATCAGGATCGTATTGTCGGGGTGAATCTCGATCCACGAACCGGGGAGCGTGGCGTCGAGCGAGTTCTTCGAAGTGGCGGCGCCGGTGGATTGCTTTAGCACGCCGAAGCCGACAAACAACGCACCGCCTGCCTGGACTAACTGACGGCGCGTGAGAGCAGCGCCAAAAACGTCGACCGATTTGTCGTTAATTGATTTATTTCTCCGGATCGCCATCGCTTACCTCCCTTTCCCCATAACCGTGGCGGCGCGCTGCACGGCTTCGATGATGGCCGTGTAACTTCCGCAGCGGCACAGATGCGCCGATGGACCCGACGTCGTGAACGCCTCTTTGATTTCCGCGACGGTCGGCGCGGCGACGCGCTCCAGCAGTTCGGTGGCCTTGATCATCATGCCGTTCTGGCAGAAGCCGCACAAAGGCGTCTGCTCTTCGATCCACGCCTCCTGAACCGGGTGAAGCGTTTTCTCAGCGTCGGTTTTTGACAGGCCTTTCTGCTGTGCCCACCTGGCGGGAAGCCCCTCAAGGGTCGTAACTTCCTTACCCACCGCGCCTGAAAGAGGCGTTATGCAGGAACGGATCTCCTTGCCGTCGAGCAGGACCGAACAAGCCCCGCACTGCGCAAGCCCGCAGCCGAACTGCGGTCCGGACAGCTCGAGATCGTTTCGCAGTACATAGAGCAGCGGGGTGTCGTTGGGCGCCTGGACTTCGCGCCGGACTCCGTTAACAATGATCGTGGCCATGAAAACTCCTTGCCGAACTCAGGCTCACATTATATCGCCGGCGAGTTAAACCAGCGCTCAGCCCCCGGATAAACCCGCTTCGCGTTGTCCGAAAAGATGCGCACTTTGTCGGCGTCGCTCAGCGCGGAATCGTCCACATAGCGGCGCGTGTTATCCGCGTGATCGTTAGTGTCCGGATTGACGACCCCTGGGAAAGCGCCGTCGCATTCGGAACCGAACAGGATGTTGTCGAGCGGCACGGCGTCGAACAGCATCTTCATGTTGAGGTCGTTATAGACGCAGGTATCGACGAAAACATTGCCCGCGCCGAGGATTTCATCCGGGCTCGCCCAGTCGAAGTATTTCGCGATGGCGCGCCAGCGGCCGATCTGGCAGGGCAGCGCGCCGCCGGCATGCGGAACGATGAAGCGCAGTTTGGGGAAATCCCTGAAGAGTTCCTTCGCCATCATGAGCTGCACGAACCCGGTGATGTCGGCCACCAGATACTGCACCGCGGTGTGCGGGAAATTCGGATTGATGGATTCGCTGCCGTGAATCACCAGCGGAACGTCGAGTGCCTGCGCGGCCTCGAAGACCGGATAGTTGTGTTTCCCGGTGAAGGGCGTGTTGGTCCAGCGGCCGCCGGTGCCGTCGGGGTCGAGATTGAAGGCGACGAAGCCCTCGCCGGCCCACCGTTCCATCTGTTTCGCCATGAGATCCGCGGGGCAGGACTTGTGCTGGCCGAGCATGCCGACCGGCGCGAAACGGCCGGGGTTGAGCCGGCAGGCGCGCAACACGAGGCTGTTGTTCAGGTCCGCCCAGATGCCGTTTTGTTCCACGGTGCCGGCGTGCGTGGCCATGGCCTTGGCCCGTGGTGAAGCGAAAGCCATATCGATCCCGCGCTTGTCCATCAGGCCCAGCACGGCCTCAATGTTTTTCGTAACGTCGGCGTCGCCGAGAGCGGGCAGCGCATCGGGGTTCCGGCCGGCGAGCTGCGCGTCGCGGAAGCCTTCCACCTCCGGGTGCCGGGCGAGGCGGACAAAGTGCTGATGCGAATCGATGATCATTTGCGGAGATGCGTGGCTAATCGGACCGATCGGGTTCGAAGCTGAAAGAATACCAAGGGCAATCATAGCCGATGCCATTGGACTGCATCGCCGGAGCTTGATCCCGCCGCGTCATAGTCCAGGCTGCCGGCAACCCGGTGCGACTTATCCTCAAATCCGGCTGGCTTTGGTCGATGCGTATATTAAGATGCGCATTAAATTAAGACTTGAGCAAAACGCTTTCTCCGAGGCCGCCGGCGTAGTGACTGGATGGAGTATGGGGAAGAAACTGGGCTGCGTACTGGCCGCGCTGTCGCTGATTCTCGTGTGTGTTGGCGTGTTAAGCAGCTCGCGGTTGTGGGACGCCTCCGCTGCCCTGTCGCAGTCGGGCGGGCAGTATCTGCCCGTAGTGCAGCTGTCGATGGGCTTCGAACGGGAAGTCCTCAGTGCCCGCGCGCAGTTTGTGTATCGGATAACCGCTCAAAAACCCGGCGCGGAGGAGGCGGGCTGGGGTCATTTCCGGAAGGCCCGCGAAATGGCGCTGAAACTGCGTGCGCAGGTAGCGGCGTCCAGCGAACTCACGGCCTTTATCACCCCCGTCGACCAGATGGGCCCCGACCTGAACGCCTATGGAGTTTTGATGGGCCGGATTCTCGATGCCGTGAAAAACCACCAGAATGAAGGTGCATTGTTTACCACGCTGGTTCAGGAGTGGACGCGCGTGGATGGCCGGTTGGCGGACACCGCGGCGGAGTTTAATCGCGAATCGGCAGAACTGGCGGCAGAGGCTTCACGGCGATACGCGGCCAAACTGGACAGCAGCGCCCGAACGACGTTAGTTGCCTGCCTTCTTGCCGGGACGGTGGGATCTCTGCTTGGATGGTTTCTGGCATGGGATCTCAAGCGCAGTCTGACGCTTGTTGCAGGCGCGCTGAACACAGCGGCGGACCAGTTTGCCGCGGCATCGAAGGAAGTTGTTGAGGCGTCGAATCTCCTCGTCGAAGGCGCGCTGGAGCAGACTTCCTCGCTGCGGGAAGCCTCCGCCTCGTGCGGGGAGATGGATTCGATGAGCCGGAGGGGCGAAAGCAGCGCGCACTCACTGGCGTCGGCGGTGGCCGATTCGAAGCAGGCGTCCGAGTCCGGCATCGACGCTCTGGGCCGGATGACGGACGCTTTCCACGAGATCGCCGCGGAAAGCGGCAAGGTTTCCGGCATCGTCGATATCGTCGACGGCCTCGCGGTTCAAACCAACGTTCTTGCCATAAAGGCGGCGGCCGAAGCGTCCCGGTCGGTCGAAGCGGCGAGAAATCTTTCCGCTCTGGCGAGCGAAATCGGCGATCTCGCGCGGCGTTCCGCCCAATCCGCCAAAGAGACGGCGTCGGCGGTTGAACTGACGGCCGCGGCGGTGAGTGCCGGAAGCGGCCACGCCGAAACAATCGCCGGCAGTCTGCGCATCGTCGCCGCGGAGGCCGCGTGCGCCCGCGGGCTGGCCGGCGAATTCAGTTCGGAAAGCACCGGACAAACGCAGGGTATCGGACGGATCGCCGTGGCGATTTCACAAATCGAGACGGTGACGAAGATCGTGGCTGCCGGCGCCGGGCAAACCGCCGCCGCGTCGGCGATCATTTCCTCCCGAGCCGCAACCGTGAAGAGAATCGCCGAGGACGTTGCGGTGCTGGCGGGAGGAGTGGATCGCGGAAATGGTTTTGTTCCGGCGGCGCGCCTTTCCCTTCCCGCACCCGCCTCTTACGCGTTGGACATCGATCGGGACGACGCGATCACGGCCTGCAGTGAAGCCTGACAAGGGCAGGCTTCGCGCCGCGTGTGCGCGCGGTTCTTCAGCGCGATTCACCCCCAAATTAACCGGAAGCCCGGACCGTTGCCATCCGTCATATACTCGTTATGGTGGCGAATACCGCTGCCGCGCACGGGCGTATACTAAAGATTCAAGAGGTGGTATGAACAAATATGGGAAATTCGCCATCCTTATGGCGATCATCGTCGGTTCTCTATCGTTCCTCGCTTACTCCGGCATCCAGGGATCGACGTCGTATTACAAGACCATTCCCGAGTTGCGCAAGATGGGCAACAGTGCCCAATCCCGCCACATCCGCGTTAGCGGCAATGTGCAGGGTGACTCGATCGTTCGCGAAGCCGGGCTGGTCAAGTTCAACCTCGTGGAGGAAAAGGAAACTCTCCGTGTCGCCTACGAAGGCCGGGACCCTCTGCCCGATACTTTTCGCGATGGCGCGCAGGCGCTGGCCGACGGCCGCCTGGGCCCCGATAACGTATTCCATGCCACCGAAATCCAGGCCAAGTGCGCCTCCAAGTACGCGCCCAAGCCCGGCATGGCGCCCGATCAATTGCAGCCCGGCGCGAAACCGGCGGTCATGACTTCGCCGATGCGCTCCAGCCTTTAGGACCACACGACTCTCGAGGACGAACCTCTATGGAAAACGTAGGCGCACTCGCTCTGTTGCTGGCGTTCTGTATTTCGCTGTACGCGATCGTGGCGAGCGTTGCGGGACGCCTCGGGAACAAGCCCTTCCTGACTCTCAGCGGCGAACGCGCCGTGCTCGCAGTCTGGCTGCTGATCTCGACCGCCGCGGGCATTCTCATCTACTCGCTGATGACCGGCGACATGCGCATGGCCTACGTCGCCTCGCACACCAACCGCGCCATGCCGAAGTTCTACAAGTTCGCCGCTTGGTGGGGCGGCCAGGAAGGCTCGCTGCTCTTCTGGAGCTGGATTCTCTCCACCTACGGCGCCGTTGTGGTCCTCACGGGCCGCGGCAAACATCGCATGCTGATGCCGTGGGTCGTGGCCATCCTCTCCAGCGTGCAGATCTTTTTCCTCACGCTCAACGCGTTTGTCGTCAGCCCGTTTCAGGTTCTGGCGCTCGACAGGGTCGTGACCTCCGTTCCCGATGGGATGGGACTCAATCCGCTGCTGCAGTATTGGGCCATGGTGATTCACCCCCCGATGCTCTATCTCGGGTATGTGGGTTTCGCCGTTCCCTTCGCCTTCGCCATGGCTTCGTTAATTTCGAAAGCCCCGGGCGACAGCTGGATTCACACCACGCGCCGCTGGACCATCGTCACCTGGCTTTTTCAGGGCACCGGCATCATGCTCGGTTCCGCCTGGGCCTATCACGTTCTCGGCTGGGGCGGCTATTGGATGTGGGACCCGGTGGAGAACGCTTCGCTTCTGCCGTGGCTCGCCGCCACCGCCTTCCTGCACTCCGTCATGATGCAGGAAAAGAAGGGAATGATGAAGGTCTGGAACATGGTCCTCATCGCCGCCACGTTTTTCCTTTGTATCTACGGAACGTTCCTGACGCGTTCCGGCATCATCAGTTCCGTCCATGCGTTCGCCGAATCGCCCATCGGAAAGTACTTCGTCGGCTTCCTCGCCATCGGCATCGCCGCCACGGTCTGGCTGATTCTCGATCGCCTCGATTACCTCAAAAGCGAAGCCGAACTCGAAAGCGTCGTTTCGCGCGAGTCGAGCTTCCTGTTCAACAATCTGATCCTGCTGGCCAGCTGCTTTGCGGTCCTGTGGGGCACCATGTTCCCGGTTCTTTCGGAGAAGTTTTCCACTGAAAAGATCAGTCTCGATGCCGTCTGGTTCAACCGTTTGATGGTGCCTATCGGCCTGTTCCTGCTCTTCCTCACCGGCGTCGGCCCGCTCTTCGCGTGGCGGCGGACTTCGATGGAAAGCCTGCGCAAGAACTTCCAATGGCCGGGTATCGGGATGCTCGTCGTTGTCGCCGCATTGTATGCGGGCGGCATGCGCTATCCGTATTCCATTATTTCGCTCGGCCTCTGTTTCTTCGTGCTCGCGACCATATTCATGGAATTCTTCCGCGGCTCCCGCGCCATTAACGAGAAGACGAACGTGGGCCTCATTCCGGCGATGATCGAGTTGACGCATCGCAACACGCGGCGCTACGGCGGCTACCTGGTTCACATGGGCATGGTTCTCATGTTCATCGGCTGGAGCGGCCATCCGTTCAATCAAACCGCCATCGGCGAAGTCAACAAGGGCGACACCATGCGGGTCGGCTCATACTTGCTGAAAGTCGCCGATCTCACGCAGGGAGAGACGTCCGATTACCAGTGGGATACCGCCATCCTCGAAGTTTCCAAAAACGGCAAGTCGCTCGGGATTCTGGAACCGACCCGGCGCTTCTATAAGATCGCGCAGCAGGGCACGGCCGAAGTGGCGCTCCGCACGCGTCTCAACGAAGACCTCTACATCAACTACGCCGCCCGCGTGGGCGACAAAGCCACCCTCCAGGCCTACGTGTTCCCGCTGGTCACATGGATCTGGGTGGGCGTGGTCGTGCTGATCGGCGGGACGTTCGTGTGTCTGGTTCCGAGCAAAGTGGCGCGCTCGTATCCGCGCACCGAAGTGGTAGGTATTGCAAAAACGAATGCTCCGGTTAAAGTTTAGTTTCCTGTTTTTGATTCTTTCCGCCACAATCTGGGCGCAGTCCGAAGCCCAGATCGAAAGCGACGAGGTCAAGCGCGTCGGCACTCATATCAATTGCCAGTGCGGCGCGTGCACCGAGAACGTCAACTGCATGATGTCGGCCGGGCAGTGCCATTTCTGCAAGCCCGCCCGGACGCAGATCTTCAAAATGC
>Ga0181536_10005386_pt1 | contig 13141 bp, 10 predicted proteins | sample PEATcosm2014_Bin_41_FD_121105 | JGI IMG/M metagenome (GOLD analysis project Ga0181536, IMG submission 121105) | Peatland microbial communities from MTU Mesocosm Facility, Houghton, MI, USA - PEATcosm2014_Bin17_60_metaG | ecosystem: Environmental > Terrestrial > Soil > Wetlands > Peat | place...
ACCAGCAAACGTCTCGAAACTGCTGTCGGATGGAGGAACCGATTGCACACAGCAGTTGCTCATGCGCCCGCTTATACCAGTTCCTGGCCAAATGTACCCCCTCAAAAATTGAGATGCGCCCCAATTCACCTGTTTGTTTCAAGACCACTTGACACCAGACTAATGTTGCATTACCCCGGCGGTTGGGGAATTGGCCGGCCTGGCATTGAGGCCGGGAGATCAGTCTCCCGGCATCATGGTCCACATTCCGTTGGGATTGGCCAGGGTTCCACTGCCGATCGTGTCCCCAATTTTCAGCATTTCCACATGCCCATCGTGAAAGAGATAATTGAAGCGTCCGCCATGAAGTCCGTAAGTGACGGCTCCAAAGTTCATTGTGTTGGCTTGATCAACGGTTTGAAAGCACTCTGGCGTGAGGCCGTTGTTGACCGTGGGGCCCGGACCGGCGCAAAATGAAGGCCAATCATTGCCAGCAACGTTATTGCCGTTAGGCAGTTCCACAAGCAGAATGGTTCCCGAGACGTCCCTGACAACACTGGTTTTGTAGCCGGGCGGATCCCAAGTCGGGAGTGCAAGCGTGCTTGGTCTGTAGTAAACTCCCACGCCGTGGGTTGGCGGTGGCAATTGCTCCGTGAGCGAGGTCAGAGGCCAATCCTGATTCGGACCCTTGCCAGACCAGTTCATGGCGTATGATCTTCGTTGTGAATCAACCGCATAATAAACCGAGGGTGATGGCACTGCACGGTCAGCCGGACAGCGCAAGACGGCTGGCACACAGTTGCTGGCAGTGATGCCTTTTATCAGGTCCCAGTCAGAATCTGTGTTTCCGATAAACTGGTTGAGGTAGTCGTCCCAGCTTAACTGATACCAGTCGTTCATGCTGACTGCCGTGGGCGGAAACTGATCGTTGTGATCGCTGTTGAAAAAATTGAAGCCCAATCCGATTTGTCTCATATTGTTGGCACATTGCATTTTGTAAGCCCTGGCTTTGGCGGCAGCCAGTGCCGGAAGTAAAATCGCCGCCAATATGGCGATAATCGCAATGACGACCAACAGTTCAATCAGGGTAAACGCCGCGCGATTGGCCCCCCACCTGGAAGGCGGGAGCTTCCCGCCTGTTTCATTGGTTTTCAAACTCGCCTTCATGGATTTGTTTTCAGGGTCGGTGTTTTACCGGGATGACCGCCATGTCCGGCTGTTTGCGAATTGCTTCCGGAAGGTTGGCGCGAAAAATTGAAGCTCATGGTGCGGGCAACAAACATCAGTGTTTTTATCAGGGTACAACATGATCAAAGTTAATTGGGGTTGGCCGGTTGGTCATGTCACCTAAAAAGGCGACACCATAATGTCTCGCGTTGTTTGTTCTTTCGGGTCTTATAAACGCGGTTGGCATTCAACCATACGTCTATGCGCCTGATTTTCACATTGGAGGGCCGCGGGGTTGCCCGTGGGTTTATTGTATTTATGTTCTGCCTGCCATTTCTTGCTGCCACCGTTTCGGCAAGGGCAGGAGAAATTTTAAATTCCACCCTGACACCCTCCCGTTCCGAAGGTTCGAACCTTTGGTTTGACATCCGGCTGTTCGGAGTTGAAGGCCGCGGCTGGAACGACACGAAGGATTTTTACGACCGCCTGCCCGCCCGGGCCGAAGGCGTGGTACGCAAACCTGTCTGGGAGTTGAGCCGCAACTCCGCCGGCATGTGCGTCCGCTTCGTCACCGACGCGACGGCCATCCGCGCGCGCTGGGCATTGACCGAGTCCTGGCTGTACCTGCCCAACATGACGGCCATCGGCAAAAGCGGACTTGATTTGTACGTGAAGACCGGCAAAGGCTGGCATTGGCTCGCCGTGGGCCAGCCCACGGCGCAGACCAACGAGGTGACCCTCGTGGAAAATCTTGTGGCCGGCAAACGCGAATATCTGCTTTATCTGCCACTCTACAACGGCACAAAATTTGTCGAACTCGGAATTCCGCCCGGCGCGACCATGGAAAGCGCCGGGCCGTGGGGACCGGGGATGCGCAAGCCGATCGTTTTTTACGGCACTTCGATTTTGCAGGGGCTGTCCGCTTCGCGTCCCGGCATGGTCCACAGCGCCATGCTCGGGCGGCGGTTCAACTGGCCGACCATCAACCTCGGTTTTTCCGGCCAGGGCAAAATGGAACCCGAGATGGCCGACCTGCTCGCCGAACTTGACCCGTCCGTTTACGTCCTCGATTGTCTGCCCAACATGGTGGCCGACGAAATCAAGGAGCGCGTCGAGCCTTGTGTCCACAAACTCCGCGCGGCGCATCCGGACACGCCCATCGTGCTCGTGGAAGACCGCACCATGCAGGATTCGTTCCTCGTCTCCGGCCGCATGGAATATTATCACCTCAAGGACCGCGCCGAGTTGAAAGCCGCCTGCGAGCGATTGAAAAAGTCCGGCGTCAAAAACCTTTACTACATTCCGGGCGAACATTTGTTTGGCGACGATGGCGAGGGCAGCGTGGACGGTTCGCATCCGAGCGACCTCGGCTTCATGCGCCAGGCCGATATTTTTGCCAAAGTGCTTGGCCCACTGTTGACACCCGGGAAATAGCATGTCCTCGTCCGGCTTATCCGCTGAACCAACGGCGCCTTCTGCTCCGCTGGATGGAGGACAGACCTATCGCGGCCCGTTTGCCATCATGACCATCCTCTTTTTCATGTGGGGATTCATGACGGTATTCAACGACATCCTGATTCCGCGGTTCAAGGAGGCGTTCACGCTGGATTATTTGCAGGCGATGCTGGTGCAACTGGCCTTTTTCGGGGCCTACTTCGTCGGGTCGTTTTTGTATTTTGTGATTTCGATGACAACGGGTGACCCCATTGCGCGCATTGGCTACAAGAATGGCGTTGTCCTTGGTCTCCTGATTTCCGCGCTGGGCAGCGTCCTGTTCTGGCCGGCGGCCACCATCATTTCCTATCCCTTGTTTCTGGTCGCGTTGTTTGTGGTGGGGCTCGGGTTTGCCATGCTGCAAATTGCCGCCAACCCTTACGTGACCATCCTGGGGCCGGAACGGACCGCGTCCAGCCGGCTGAATCTGGCGCAGGGATTTAATTCGATCGGCACCACCATCGGCCCGTTGATCGGGGGATATTTGATCTTCCAGTACTTTGCCCGGACCGGGGCGCACGGGGCGGATTCCGTCAAGGTGCCCTACCTGGCGTTCAGCGTGGTCTTCGTGATCCTCGCGGCGTTCTTTTTCTTCATTCACCTGCCGCACGTCGGGGAAGAGAAAATTGAACGCGGCATCGGAGCGCTGAGATTTCCCCATGTCCAGTTGGGAATCATCGCCATTTTCATGTACGTCGGCGGGGAAGTTTCCGTCGGCAGCGCGATCATCAACTTTCTCGGCCAGCCCGGCATAGCGGGACTGACCCCGCTGGACGCCAGCAAGTACGTGTCGCTTTACTGGGGGGGCATGCTCATCGGCCGTTTCATGGGCGCCGTCGGGTTGAGCGAGATGACCCGGCGCAACCAACAACTGCTGCTGGCCGCCATTCCGATTGCCGGGTTCCTTGGGTTATGGGCGTTGCGCGGCTGGGCGGTGGTGCAGATGTATCTTCCCTTTTTGGCGCTATGTTGGGTGCTGTTCCGGTTCGGCAAATCACTGGCCGGGCGCACGCTGATGCTGTTTTCGCTGATGGTGGTCGTCCTGCTGGCCGCCGCCATCCTCACCGGCGGCCGGCTGGCCATGTGGTGCGTCGTGGCGGTGGGGTTGTTCACCTCCATCGGCTGGTCGAACACCTTTTCGCTGGCGATCGAAGGCGTCGGCAACTACAAAAGCCAGGCCTCATCGTTGCTGGTCATGGCGATTCTCGGCGGCGCCATCCTGCCGCCAATCCAGGGCTTCGTGGCCGACCACCTTCGGCTGCAAGTGTCCTTCATCGTTCCGCTGGTGGCCTACGCCTATGTGGCCTTCTACGGTTGGAAAGGACACGAGATCGGACGCAACAACCGGGCAACCTGAACAATCTTACTTGGCAGCCGCGTTGCGTCCGCGTTCATCGGGGGCGGCAAAATGCCCGTACTTGGCCACGGCTTGGGCGCGGGAGCGCACGTGCAGCTTCTCGTAAATGCGCCGGATGTAAGTGACCACGGTCGCTACGCTGATGCCGAGGTTGTCGGAGATTTCCTTGTATAAATAACCACACGCCAGCAATTCCAGCACTTCCCGTTCGCGCGGGGAAAGATTTACGGATTCGTCCGCCTGGGGCGCGGGGCGGAGAAAGGATTGCACCACTTTGCGGGCGATGTTGCTGGTCATGGGCGACCCTCCGGCATGGACGTCTTTAAGGGCCGTGAGCAATTCATCGCGGGGCGTCTGTTTCAAGAGATAACCGCTCGCGCCTACGGCCAAGGCATCGAAGATGTGGTCGGTGTCCTCATAAACGGTAAGCATTACGAATTGGGTGTCCGGCAGTTGCGGCTTCAACTGGCGCACACATTCAATCCCGCTCATGCCCGGCAGATTGATGTCCATCAACACCACGCTCGGCTTTTCCGCCTGCAGCTTCATCAGCGCGCTCTCGCCGCTGCCATACTGGCTCACGCAGCGGAAACCGTGCGCATGTCGGATCCAGTCTGTAAGGATCTCCCGCGCCGGTGCATCGTCTTCAATAATCGAAACCCCAATATTCACGTCACCCTTTCTTTTACACCTAATCATATAAAGAGAATTGTCGTCTGTTTTGAGGACACCATCGTCGCCGCCGTCCAATCCGGTTCAAAATAAGCGCACCCTGCCGGATGCCTGGAGTGCACGCGATTTTTTCGTGTCGGACCAGGGAGGCGCGGTTTTGGCGTCTTTTTATCCCCAAAAACCGGAGCTGTGTCCTCCAACCTTGCTCCAAGTCATTGAAATATGTAAACTAACTTGCGTGCCGCGTCGATTTAAATTCTCAACGGGAATGCATCGCCAACGGAAGATTTCCACCTGCCTGGGGATTTTCTGCGCCTTGTTGTGCGGCTTTCATCTTTCCGGTGCTACCAATTCATCCGTGTCGGACTACTCGATTGCTGTGTGGCAGACTGAGCAGGGGCTGCCCCAAGACTCGGTCACTTCCATCGTGCATGGCCGGGATGGTTACCTGTGGCTTGGCACCTATAACGGGTTGGTACGATTTGACGGGGTGCGGTTCAAAATTTTTAACACCGGCAACACCCCGGAATTCGGGAACAGCCGGATTACGAGTTTGTTTGAAGACACCGACGGCACGCTTTGGATTGGCCATGAAACCGGCGACCTCACACAATTGCGGGCCGGCAAATTCAGTGCGGTCAATCTGGGCAACCGGTGGCCGGGCGGGGCGATTTGGGCCATGGGAACCGATGTCGATGGGGTCCTTTGGATGTTCAGCCGGCAAGGGGCGCTTCTCTCTTTGCAGGGCGCAAAATTGGTTACTCCTAACATTGGGTCTGTGGACAACCTGCCGTCGCTTGTCAAAGACAAAAACGGGGAACTGTGGGTGGTCCGCGGCAGCTTGCTTGGAACGCTGAAAAAAGGCCGGATGGCGCCGTGGCAGCCCAATGCACAACCAAATAGCAATGATGTTCAAAGGGCCTGTGCTAGCCGGGATGGAGGCCTGTGGCTCATGGGTGATGGGCGGGTGAAAAAATTGGTTGGCCAGGGAACCGTCGTGGATCGGGGACCGGCTCCCTGGGGCTTGGATTTGGTCACGGCATTGCTTGAAACAAAATCCGGCGATTTGCTCGTGGGAACCTTGCGGGAGGGACTCTTTTTGCTGTCGCCCGACGGAACCAGTCTGCATTTCACGCGTCAAAATGGATTGTCGCATGATTGGGTGCTTGACCTGTGCGAAGATCGGGAAAGGAACTTGTGGGTGGGAACCGGCGGTGGCGGTTTGGATGTCTTACGGCGGCGCAAAGTGGAAATGGTAAAGGCCCCCGATGATTGGCAGGGTCGGGCCATCCTGTCCGTTACGCCCAGTGCCGAAGGCGGACTTTGGGTGGGGACGGAGGGCGCGGGGTTGTACCGGCTACAGGAGGGGGAAGTGAAGCCCTTTACGGAAACAAATGGTTTGGCGAATTTTTTCATCTGGTCGCTGCTCGAAGATTACAACCATGAACTCTGGGTGGGAACCTTCAGCGGAGGCTTGTTTGTCCACCACGAAGGAACGTTCGAGTTTCCGCAGGGGTTGGAAGATCCGACGGCCATAGTTTTTGCCCTGTACCAGGACCGGCAGGGGGTGATGTGGGTGGGAACCCAATCGGGGCTGGCCCGATATTCTAATGGACAGTGTACCTGGTTCACCCGCAAGGATGGGCTCGTATTGCCCGATGTGCGGGTCATCACCGAGGATGCCGCCGGCACCATCTGGTTTGGCATGTCGGGCGGAGGCTTGGGACGGCTCAAGGAAGGCAAGCTCACACAATTTCGTCGGGAGGATGGCTTGACCAATGATTTTGTGTGGTCGTTGTTGGCGGAGAAAGATGGCACGCTCTGGGTGGGGACTTTTGGCGGCGGTTTGTGTCGTTTGCGGAACGGACGGTTCGCAACTATTTCCACGCGTGAAGGACTGCCGAATAACGTGATCTGCCATATCCTTGATGACGGGCAGGGGAATTTCTGGATCAGTTCTTACGGCGGGATCTTCCGGGTTTCCAAGGGAGAATTGAACCAGTGCGCCGATGGCGAATTGGAAGCGGTGAATTACGTGGCCTATGGGGAGGCTGAGGGGTTAAGCACCCTTGAGTGTTCCGGCGGTTTTCAATCCGCCGGTTGCCAGACACCGGATGGAAAACTCTGGTTTCCCACCATCAAGGGACTGGCGATGGTTGATCCGGCCAACGTAAGAATCAATCCCTTCCCCCCACTGGTTTTGATCGAAGAAGTTATGGTGGATGACCAACCGGTGCCTGTGCCCGTTTCGGGCACATCTGCTCCAGCCGGCCGGCTGCATATTCAGCCGGGGAAACATCGCCTCGAATTTCGTTACACCGGCCTCAGCTTCGCCGCACCAGAAAAAGTGCGATTCAAGTACCGCCTCGACGGATTGGAGTCGGATTGGGTGGATGTCGGTACCCGGCGCGTGGCTTATTACAGCTATCTGAAGCCGGGGAACTATTCGTTTCGGGTCATGGCTTGCAACAACGATGGAATTTGGAACGAGGACGGGCCAACGCTGGCGTTCACGGTGCTGCCCCGGTTCTGGCAAACGTGGTGGTTTACCTGGGGAGCCGTGCTGGCTGGCGCCGGCATGGTGGTGGCGGCGGCGCGTTACATCACCCACCGGCGACTGTACAAAAAAATGGAAAATTTGGAACGGCAACGCGCTTTGGAAAATGAACGGGCGCGCATCGCCAAGGATATTCACGACGATCTCGGCTCCAACCTGGCGCGGATTATGATGCTGAGCCAGTCCAACCGCGCCGAGGGGGAGGATCCGCAACAAATCGTGACGCGTCTGGGAAAGGTTTATCTGACGGCCCGGGAGTTGACGCGCACCATGGACGAAATTGTCTGGGCCGTCAGCCCGCACCACGATACGCTCGACAGCCTGGTGAACTATCTGGGCAAGTTCGCCCAGGATTTTTTGAACGTTGCGGGCATTCGCTGCCGATTGGTTGTGCCCATTCAACTACCCGCGTGGCCCCTCACCGCCGAGGTGCGCCACAGCCTTTTTCTGGCTTTCAAGGAAGCCCTGCACAATGTGGTCAAGCACGCTTCCGCCACCGAGGTGCGCGTTTCACTCACCCTTGCGAAGTCCGGTTTTGCCGCTTCCATTGAGGACAACGGCCGGGGCTTTGATCCAGCCAACGTCGGCGCAACCGCAATGACGAAGGATCCCCTTCGCATTTCAGCCGGCAACGGCCTGGCCAACATGCGCAAACGCATCGAGGGCATTGGCGGAGAATGCCAGGTGGACAGCGCGCCCGGCAAAGGGACCACGGTCAGGTTTATTGTCCGGGTGGAAAATTGATTTGCCGGCAAATTGTCGGGAGCCGGGTTAATCTGCAAAAGCAGAAAAGTGGCCCCCACGCTGATTCATTGGATCTTTTACTGGAAGTCCGGCTCCGCCTTTGTCCAAGCCTTTGAAGCAGAAGTTGTTCAGGTTTGGAGGCGAGGGTCGGAATCGGACAAAGCTCACCGATTCATTGCCAATAAAATAGCAGGTTTCATTGGGCTTTCAAGCACTATTTGCTTTAACTAGCCACTACTCTGTCACTACTCGCCACTACTTTCACTGACAGTTTCACTGACACCTTACCAGCGAAATGCAAAAGGCTGACGAATCGTTCCGGCCCCCGCTTCCAATCAGACGGTATGTTTTGAGCGATAGCGAACAAAATCAAACCTGTGGTGTTTTAAGAAGATGGCAAACAAGTTTAAAGGGCAGCGCCGATGGATTCACGAAGTTCTGGAGAAATGTGAAGTGGTGGACAAGCTCCAGCCAAAACCTTTCAAAGACATGGATGCGGATTGGCCGGAGTGGGTTTGGAATCTGTTAGTGATTTTGACAAGTATTTCACATCCTGGGTTGAGGGTTAAGAATGCGAAGAAATGGAAAGCAAAAGACCTCGGACGCTTCCTCGGGCGACAATATGCGTTCGAGCATCTAATGAGGGGCGAGGTGCCATTAAGTCCAGCGGTGCTGGCTGAGACGGATAAAAGTTTGCGTTGGATGGAGCAGGACTTAAAAAACAAGCAGCCGGACATCAACCTGGCTGCGCTATTCAAGTCGGTAGAGCCAGAAATGAAACAATGGGGGCTCAAGTATCGGCAGTGCATGCAAGAGGCATTGGCCTCAGCCTGTGAGCGCCCTTATGTGGAAGCCTCCGCATTTTTTGAAGCGTTTGGCAAAGCCATCGTGATTAAACCCGATGATTTACTTACTGAACGGACGATGGGAGTGGGCGACAAAATTTGTTGGGTAATGTTGATGATGTGGCGAACCATCGAGCGCCTTGAAAGTGTGGCGCAACTGCATCGCATTTTTGAGCAAGCGTTAAAGCCACGCGGTATCGTAATCAAATACAAGCGCATCGAAAAACTCTGCCAGCGTATCAAGTTAAAATTCAAAGGCCCGGGTCGTCCTCCGGGGAGTAAAATTCAGACAAATCGCACATCGGTCTAGGGGTGTTTTAGTCGGGTAGCGCCAGCGGCATAGTCTCGTCTGTTATGGACGAGACTATACCAACATTTGAGCATGCCGCGGCACTACCGCAAGGCGGAGGGCGAGCGGCGGAGGCGCACGGCGGAGCCGTGCGCGCCGCCGCCGCCCTTCCTTGTCTTTTAGTTACAACTGCAACGAAGTCGCATGGCAGGCGCTCCCAGATTGCCCGTAAAGCCGAGACTTTGTTCCTCAACGCGGATGATCTGATCCGGCGCGTTGGCATCGAGCGAATCGGCATTTTCACCCGGACATTCGCCGATAATGTAACCTCGCGCAAGGTGGCCGAAACCATGAACCATAGTTGGAAGTCCGGCTATGGGAGCAAGCTCTTCGCCGAGTCCATCAGCGTCCCGGAACGGCAGGAACGCGGCGCTTTTCATTATCACGACATCGGCGACGTGGGTTGCGACATCCGCACCGGGTTCGATTTTGAGTCCTGTCAGGCGGCCTCTGCTCTCAAAAAGTCGCGCGTCCACAAGCGCAATGGCCGGTGGGTTTGGGATTCCCCGCAGCAGGAGGCCGAATTCAAACGGCTGGAACGCGCCTATTTCGCCTCGGCCAATTCCAACCTGAAGCGGTTGTGGCGGGAAATCGGTAATTCCAAACATCCGGGCAAGGCTCAAGAATATGGGTTTGGCCGCTGCGAGTTACTGCCCATCCTCTCGAACGCCCAAGCCTGTGCGCGTTACATCGGCAGTTACGTCAACATCCAGCACAACCGGCGGGAGGATGAGGACAAGGGTATGCGGACGGTCCGTTATGCGCTCAAAACGGTGCCGGTGTTCTGTGATGGCCGCTGGCAACGGGCCTCTGTGCGTCCGGCCATCGCTCAGTGGGCATTTGTCAAAGGCGGTGCGGCTCTGTGGCGGCTGGGCTGTCGAACGCTGTCCGTGCTGCTCGGTGGTGTGCCGGACTTTACACCGGTGTTTGGGAAACATTGGGCCTTCATGCTGGCCCCTTTCGTCTTCCAATGCGCCCACCACGCCGAGGAACTGCTGATTGATGCCGCTGCCATCCCGCCCGGTTTGACCTGGCTGCGGCGTTGCCGGCTGGTCTTGGCCTTGCTCAACCGTTACGAGTTCAAAGCCCAGGACACCATTGATCTGCAAACGGCCGAAGATCATTTCCTAACCTCAACGCCGGTGCATCTGCCGGATTTTGGCCTATGAGAGAAGATCAAAATCAATTCCTGCGGCTGCTGGGGCAGCTACCAGCCCGCCTGACAGCGGAACAGGCGGCGTGGGTCATCAACTGCCAGCCGCATGACATCCCGATCCTCGTCGCCGCGCGCCTGCTCAAGCCGCTGGGCAATCCGGCGGCCAATGGCATCAAGTTTTTTGCCGCGTCAGAACTGCTGGAACTGGTCAAAGACCGGGCTTGGCTGGTCAAGGTGACAAATGCAGTGAATCAACACTGGCAAAAGAACAATGCCAGCAAGAAAAATGTTTTGCCATTGGCTTCAGACTCATGATTCCGTGCGGTTTTTGCTGTGGATACAAATATGCTGAAAATCCTTGAAAATTGATTATTGCTTAACAGAAAACATTGAAATATAAGGGGATTATGAAATCGAGATTAACCGCAAAAGTGCGGTATAATATCTAGTTAGGCATCATCGAGCGCACGATGAAAACCATACTTACATTTGTCTTGTTGAGCTTTTTGTTGGCGGGATGCAGTCGCCGCGATGCGACGATTCAGAGGGAGTTGGCTGGCACATGGACCCGTCATCTTGGAGACGATTTCCGAATCACAAACGTCATTGCAGCAGACGGTAGCTATCAGTGTCAGATTGTCGGCCCCACCAATGGCACGGTTGTTAGTTTGGAAGGGACGTTGATTGCCAAGAATGGAGTTTTGATTGATACCGTGACAAGGAATAGCAAGGAGAATGCGGAGACGCCGCAAGTCATACAATGGCAGGTTGTCCACATTGACAGGCATGAGTTGGTCTTGAGTGGCAAGGTCTTGAAAGACGGGGGAGTCATCAAAGCAACTTTTGAGAAGGTTGAGAGATGATGCCTAACAAATCGCTGCAGGCAACAGCCGCTGCCTCTGCCAGTTGCGATTGATTTATGAAATTTGTTTGTCATCATTGCATTCAACGTCCCGCTCGGCGGCTGTGCCTGAGCTCTGGACGTTAGGCGGCATCGAGCACGTTTTATGAAACTTGCCAAGATTCAACTCAAGAGTTTGCAGTTGTATCATGTATTTCGTGCAGAGACACCGACTTTCGGACGGTGGTTTTCAGAGTTGGCTCAAGAGTGGCCAGTTGTGCTTCTGTTTTTTTGCCTAGCTGCCAGTCCGTCGGTGATTAGGCACTTTTTTGGTCGAGGCTGGAGCACGGTTGCAGCCGTAGCTGTATTCGCACTTTGGCTAGTCATTCGTCCGTGGCGGTTTAAGTTTTTACCGCAAGATTCAAGGCGAGGCATCTTTATTGTCGGCACAGTAGGACTTGCTATGTTAGTTCTGGTTCATGGCTTTTTGTATTGGTTCTCGCAGTGGTTTTCACATTGGTTGGCCCAGAATGTGGCTATGCTGCCTAACAAATCACTGCAGCCAACAGCCGCCGCGCCGGTCAGTTGGAGCGGAGTTGGAAATTTGGTTGTCACAGTTGCATTTCGGAGTCGGTCTCCGGCGGCTGTGGCTGAGTTCGGACGTTAGCGGCGTTCACGCTGCCCGTTGTTCATAATCTTCCAGTGACGGAATTTTCATCAGCGCCCGTTTCGCGTAAGCGCGATGCACCGCCTTGCTGTTGTGGCCCAAAGCCTCCTGCGCGAATCTTTCCGGGTAGCCGCATGATTTTGCCCGTTCCGCCCAGGCGTAGCGGTAGCTGTGCAGCGTCACGCCGCTAATGCCAAGTTGGCGGCAGCGTTGGCTAAACTCAGTGGCTCTGTCCCCAGCCCGCACGCTCGCCAGATACGGAAACAACAGCCCTTCCGCTGGCAGGTCTTTGAACAGGTTCAACACCTCCGCGCCCAAGTGAACCAGCACCGGCACCCCGGTCTTTTGGCGGACAAAACTCACTGTGCCGTGTTCCCAGTCCACGTCCTCGCCTTTCAGCTTGGCAATGTCACCCTGACTCGCGCCCAAGTGCCAGCACAACTGATAAAGGGTTTTTCGTTCGGGATTCACCTCGGCGGCGATGATCCGCTGGTGTTCTTCAAACGTGATGGCCCGTTTTTCTTTGAAGCGCACTTGCGGCCACTGTCGTTTCGGCAGGATGGGCCACGGCAGCCAGTTCATGTCCAAGGCGAAGTTGTGTATCCGCCGCAGATAAACATTCGTCGAGACTTTGCCCAATTCCAGCACCTTCAAAAAATGGGCTGAATGGGTTTCCAGAATCGGCAGGTGGCGTATCAGGTCAAACGCCTTGTCTCTCATCGCGCACTCATGCCGGGCGTGGGTTGGGCCGGTCTTGGTTTTGGTCATTTCGTCCATCGGCACCTGCCAGATGCGGGTGGCCATTGCTGAATCGGTGGCCGCAAGGTAGGTGCGGGCAATCTGCCGGTTTAATACCGGCTGCCGGAACGATTCGTTCTTGGCGTTGAGCAGGGTGATGGCTTCCGCTTCGTCCTTCGTGCGGAGGCTGAGTTGTTTTCCGGTGGTGGTGTCTTCGTAGTAGAAAACACCTGAACGCCGGAACAGGATATAACGCTGTTTCATGACAATGCCTTTCTTCGTCATGAATGGTGAACTTGTCCGGCTTACTTGCGTTAGCGAGTAGTGGGCGAGTTTCAGCTAGTTCTGGCTAGTTCTGGCGAGTAGTGATTGGACTCACCATTTTACTGACAGTTTCGCTGACAGTGGCCGTTCCGACTTTTCTAACCCCTTGCTGCTCATGCAACAAAACTTGGAGGCGGAGGTCGGAATCGAACGGGGAAGCTTTACCGTTCCGAGCCTAACACACTCTGTTTCAAGGCTTAGTATAACCTTGTTTTAAAGGGGTTCAAGCTGTTTTTTTGACCGCCCTTTTA
>Ga0181536_10005388_pt1 | contig 13139 bp, 13 predicted proteins | sample PEATcosm2014_Bin_41_FD_121105 | JGI IMG/M metagenome (GOLD analysis project Ga0181536, IMG submission 121105) | Peatland microbial communities from MTU Mesocosm Facility, Houghton, MI, USA - PEATcosm2014_Bin17_60_metaG | ecosystem: Environmental > Terrestrial > Soil > Wetlands > Peat | place...
CAGAAACGTCAATTCCTGCTCGATCTCAACCATCCTGGGTTCCAGTCCCACGATTTCTTCCTGCGCCATTTGCTGCATCTCGGCGTCCGAATCCGATAGCATGGCGCGTGCCTGCGCAAGCTTGCTCGATACTTCCTTCCACTCGCGGTATTTCGAAACAATCTCGGAAAGCTCGCTATGCGCCTTGGCGGCCTTGCGGTACTGCTCTGCGTCGCCAATCACCGCCGGGTCAGCGAGTTGATTCGTCAACTCCTCGAAACGCACTTCGGTCTGATCGAGCCTTCGAATGAATTCCATGTGTGGTTAGGCGATGACCAGCTCGCCACCCTGCGCCGTTTCAAGCGCCATGGCGTGGTCGAGCGCGCAGATCGCCACTTCCGCCTGCTCGTTGGAAGGCGGTTGCGTGGTGATGCGTTGCAGCCATAGGCCCGGCGCGGTCAGCAGCGCCAGGAACGATCCGCGCCGCTTGGCGGCAAACCGGATCAGCTCATAGCTCAGCCCCGTGATCACCGGCAGCAGAAGGATACGGCACAGCAGCTTCATCCCGAAGCCCTGAAACGGTATCAGCGTGTAGACGATCATCGAAATCACCATCACCACCAGCAGGAAGCTCGTCCCGCAACGCGGGTGAAACGTCGTGAAGGTCTGGGCGTTCTCCACCGTCACCGGTTTGCCCGATTCAAAGTTGAACACGACCTTGTGTTCCGCACCATGATATTCAAACACCCGCCGGATATCCTTCGAGCGCGACATTAGGAACAAGAAGCCCAGGAAAATCGCCAGGCGGATAACTCCATCCACGGCATTGAAAGCCAGCCGCCCATTGACCGCCGGATATGCTTTTCCCAGCCAGGTCGCCAGATACAGGGGGACAAATTTGTATAGAAAAATGAAAAAGCCGAAGGAGAACAGGATCTGTAGAGCCATCGCCGAAGAGGAAACCTCCTTCGGCTTCGCCTCAGCCTTGCCATCATCGAGTGCCGTGTTGGACGAGAAACGCAGCGCCTTGATGCCCAGCGACATCGCCTGCCCCAGAACCCCCAGCCCGCGAATTCCCGGGTACTTGAAAATCTTGTACTTCTCCGACATCCGCGGCACCGGCGTTTCGTTCGTAACAATCTCGCCTGAGGGCTTGCGCACGGCAACGCAATAGCTGTGCGGCGCTCGCATCATCACGCCTTCAATCACCGCCTGCCCGCCAACGAGCGTCTCCTCGCCACTTTCAAGCACTGGCATCATCTGAATATGCGCGGCAAGCCGCAGGAACGTCCGAAGCGACACAAAACTCCTCTCCAACCATTATACGGCGAAATCCCAAGTTCCCCGCCACCCTCCGAAGCAGAGTGACTGCTTGCCTTTTGCCCTTACTCTTTCCCCCATCCTCCGCCGCCCGGCGTCTCCACCCGCAACACGTCCCCCGCGTTCACCAGGAAGTTTGCCTTCCCCGCCACTTTGATAAGTTTCTTGCCCCGCAGAAGCGTGTTCCGCCCCGTCTTCCCCGCGCCTCCGCCCACGAGCCCGTACGGCCCCCTAGTTCGCCGGTCGGAAAGAATCGTCACATCGCACGGCGTGAGAAATTCGATCTCCCGTACGATGCCGTCTCCGCCCCTGTACTTCCCCCTGCCGCCCGAGCCGCGTCGCACTTCGTACCGCCGCACCCGCAACGGATATTGCCTCTCAAACGCTTCGATCGGCGTGTTCCAACTGTTCGTCATGTGCGTGTGAATCGCGCTCTCACCCCGCCCCACTGCCGACGCCCCCATGCCGCCCGCAATCGTTTCGTAGTAGGCGAATGTCCGCTCCCGCCGCGCGTCCCAGCCGCCAAGCAACAGGTTGTTCATCGTCCCCGAACTGGCCGCCGGTATGCGGTCCGGGGCCGCCTGCGCCAGCGCGCCCAACACCACATCGGTGATGCGCTGCGATGTCTCCACATTTCCCGCCGCCATCGCCGCCGGTGGACCCGCATTCACCACCGTCCGCTCCGGCGCCACGATCCGGATGGGCCGCAGCAGTCCCGCCGTGTACGGCACATCGTCCGCCACCAGGCACCGAAACGCATACATCGTGGCCGAAAGCGTCACCGCGAAGTTCGCATTTACCGGTCCGTCCACCTGCGCGTCTGATCCCGTGAAGTCCACCACTGCCCGTTCGCCCTGAATCGCGATGCTCACCTGGATCCTAACTGGCCTGGCCGTAACCCCGTCGCCGTCCAAATAGTCCGTGAAGCGGTAAACGCCATCACGCAACTTTCCGATCGCCGCGCACGTCATGCGTTCGCTGTAACTTTGCAGGTCACGCATATTGCGCTCCACGCGCCCCAGTCCGTACTTGCCCACGATCTCGCGCAACCGCTCCTCGCCGCGCCGGTTCGCCATCATCTGCGCCAGCAGATCGCCTTCCCGTTCCTCCGGCGTCCGCACGTTCGCCAGCAACAGCCGCATTATGCCGTCGTCTACAGCACCGCCACGCACCAGCAACACCGGCGGAATGCGAATCCCCTCTTGGAAAATTTCCCGCGCCAGTGGCATCGATCCCGGACTCATGCCTCCAACATCAGCGTGGTGCGCCCGGTTTGCGACATAAAAAGCCGGCCGTCTGCGTCCCTTCAAAAACACGCCCGCCACCGCCGTGATATCGGGAAGGTGCGTTCCGCCCTGGAAGGGATCATTCACGATCGCCACATCGCCCGGCCTCAACCGCAACGCGTCAATGGCGTGCCGCACCGAGAGCGGCATCGCGCCCAGGTGCACCGGCATGTGGTCGCCCATGGCCACCGTCTCGCCGTGAGCGTCGTATACCGCGCAGGAATAGTCGCGCCGCTCTTTGATGTTGGCCGAGTACGCCGTCTTGCGCAGCACCACACCCATTTCCTCGGCGATGGAGACGGACAGATTCCGGAACAGCTCCAGTTCGATCGCGCCGGTCCGGGCCGCTCTGGTGATGGCTTTCATTGTTTCGGTCGCGGCAGTTGCAAGCTCGGTACGCTCTCGGGCTGCGCTTCCGCCGGTGGCGCCGGCACGGGACGGGGAACCGGCTTGCACGCTCCAATCTGCACCAGGAAACTCGCCACTGCGCTCCAGCGGTTATCCTTGCGTTTTTCGATCGCGAACGATTTCGAGCGTGCGTCGGCGTGGATTCTCCAGTCACTATCCGCCGAGTCCGTCGCAGCCCGTGGAATCGCGAACGGCCGCTCGCTCGTACGCCGGATCATCCAGGTATCGCCGCCATTCGGCGTTTCGTACAACTCGTAACGCGACGATTCGGAGGATTGCATCCGGTCCACCACCAGCGAGCCTTTAGTGGCCGAGTCGAAATGAAATTGCTGGATCGCTCCGCCAATGCCATCGGCCACTACCGGACGCAGGCGCCAGCTCTTTCCCCCGTCCGAGGTGATCAGCAGAAATGGATCCCTTGACACCGGAACCAGCGTCTCGCCGCTGATCCAGCCGTTCTGAAAATCCAGGAACTGCATGTGGTCGATCCCAACGCCTCGCATCCGCTCGTATGGCTCCCGCCATGTGGCGCCCGCATCTTCGCTCAGAAGGATTAAAGAATCCAGAGTGGTCGTTTCGTTGTGGATGTTTCCGAGCACGATCAGCCGGTTGCCCAAGTTCTCGAGCGCCGAGAGCTCCAGGTACACCGGACAAGGCTGTTCTTCTGAACAAGTCATTCCCGCCCACTGCATGTCTTCGTCCGTACATGAAAACGGAATCAGCATGGGCTTGCCGTCGTTGCGTAGCAAAGCCGGTGTCTCCGCCTCGGCGCTGGGCGTGCTGACCGTCCCTGGATTCACCGGCGCCTGTGCCTCCATCAGGCATACAAGGAGCAGTGCCGCCACCAGTCTCATGCTGCGAACGATTTTAACTTACGCCCGTAATTGAATCGAAACGTGCGCCATAACAGTGTTCACAATTCGTTAACTGCCATGCGCGATTTGTGCGATTTTGGGATGCGAGAGACACTTGCGGCTCGCAGCTGTTACATTTCTCACCACCGAAAAATTTTCTCGCGTTGCACGGAACGAAATCGCTCGCGCGTTCGTCTTATAGGCAATCCCCGTTACGACAGCGGGCGCACTCACCCCTATCACCCAATAATGCGCCCGCTTATTTTACTTGTTTTGCGCGCTCGGCGAACGCGCCGGACCTATTCGTCGAAGAGCCCCTCGAATAACGGGCTGGTGAGATATCGTTCCGCTGCGTCCGGCAGCACGACCACGAACATCTTCCCTTTGAACTCCGGCAATTGCGCCAGACGCACTGCGGCTGCCGTTGCTGCGCCACAAGAAATCCCCGCAAGGATGCCCTCTTCCTTGGCCAGCCGCCGTGCCATTTCAATCGACTCTTCGCTCGTCACCGCCTCCACGCGATCCACCAGGGAGAGATCCAGCGTTTCTGGAATGAACCCCGCACCGATTCCTTGAATGGCATGCGGGCCGGGCCGCACCGGTTGGCGATGCAGCGTCTGCGAGATCACCGCGCTGGTCGTAGGCTCCACGGCCACTGTGACAATCTTCTTGCCCATCTGTTTCTTGATGTACCGGGAGACTCCCGTGATCGTCCCCCCCGTGCCGACACCCGCAACCAGCACGTCGATCGCGCCCCCGGTGTCCTCCCAGATCTCGGGACCCGTGGTTTTGAAATGGATGTCCGGATTCGCCGGATTCTTGAACTGCTGGAGCAGTACGTAGCGGTCCGGATCTGCCGCCACCATCGCCTCGCAACGCTCGATAGCGGCGGTCATGCCCTCCGAACCGTCGGTCAAGATCAGCTTGGCTCCTAGCGCTTTGAGCACCTTCCGCCGCTCGAGTGACATGGTCTCGGGCATGGTGAGCGTGACCGGATAGCCCCGCGCCGCCCCCACAAAAGCCAGCGCGATCCCCGTGTTGCCGCTCGTCGGCTCGATCAGTTCTTTGCCTGGCTTCAAAATGCCGCGCTTCTCGGCGTCCCAGATCATCGCGGCGCCGATGCGGCACTTTACCGAATACGCCGGGTTGCGCCCCTCGATCTTCGCAACCAGAGTCGCCGAAGCTCCTTGTCCAACACGGTTCAGCCGCACGAGCGGCGTCCGGCCGATGCTCAGCGAATTGTCTGCGTATATCAAGCGGGTTATATCTCCCAGTTGGGCACGAACTTGGCGCGCTTTTCCTTCCAGGCCCTTTGTAGGTCGGAGAATGAGGTCTGGTCCAAGACCTCGGAAACCGAACGATTCACCCGCTGCCACATGTCCGAAAACGGCGAATCCGCCTGCCGCCGAACGCGTGACTTCTCGTCGCGCGTTCCCTCAATGAAATGCAGTACCTCGCCCACTTTTATGGCGTCTGCGGTGCGCGCCAGCAAATATCCGCCTTCGGCTCCGCGCCGCGATTCCACAAACCCGCCTTGCTTCAGGCTGGCCAGAATCAATTCCAGGAATTTCTGTGGGATCTTCTGCCTCTTGGCAATGTCCGCGATCCTGACCGGCTGGCCCGGGGGTTGCGAACTCAGGTCAAACACCGCGTGAAGTGCGTACTCACCTTTGACAGAGATGTTCATCGATCAGCACGAGGCAATCCCCCGTATCTAAGTAGAGATTATTGAATACCTCCGGAGAACTGTCAATTACAAGAGGAGGGATTTTATTCGGGGAGGAGGGAAAAACCGGACTGCCGCGTAGCCGGGCAAACAGGCTACGCGGCGATCCAGAAAATAACAGAACTCGCGAGCCTTACTTCTGCTCCATCTTGGAGGTGTCGTCCTTCTTGGTGGTCTTCTTCGCCTTCTTCGCCTTCTTTGCCTTCGTTGTTTTCGTGGTGTCGTCGGTCTTGGTGTCCTGGCCAAACACTACGGAGGCCATACCGGTCATCAGCGACAGGCCGAGCAGAGCGGTCATCAGTTTCTTCATTTTTGCAATTCTCCTTCGGAGTGACGATATCCTCGTCTCAGCGTATGAGATCGGACCCGGCAAGCGCCAGGGTTACTTCGTCTCGGTCTTCTCTGTCGATTCAGTCTTCTTTGTGGTCTTCTTGCCCTTCTTGGCCTTCTTGGTCTTCGTCGTCTTCGTGGTCTCGTCGGTCTTGGTGCCCTGGCCAAACACCACAGCGGCCGTACCGGTCATCAGTGACAGGCCGAGCAGAGCGGTCATCAGTTTCTTCATTTTTGCAGTTCTCCTTTGGGGTGACGATATCCTCGTCTGTGCGTATGATATCGGACTCGACATGAACTCACCCTTAAACAGTTATTAAAATACTTTCATTAAGCAGCGATACCGGTCACAGCTCTCGATCGGCGCTCACTCGCGCGAAAAAAGCTTTAAATTCAACGGCATGGCCTTCCGTCAGCACAACTCATGCCTCCTTAACCGTATACACGCGTTGCTAGCATGAAATCAGCATGAAGAAACCGGGGTTGGCAACGCGGCTGGCGAAGCAAGCCGGGGTCTCGCAAGCCGAGGCTGCAGATCAGTTGGATCACCTGGTCAGCCAGATCATCGCCGATCTGAAGAAGGGCGCTAGCGCCCAACTCCCGGGCTTGGGAAAATTCACGCCGGGGCCGAAATTCGAGTTCGAGCCTGATCAAAAAGGGGGGAAAGCACCTGGGCGCCGTGGTAAACGGTAGCAAAACGTCCGCCATGCGGGTGGCGCGCATCGTCCGCGAGTGCCTGGAAGAGGGCAAGACCGTGTTCATCGACGGTCTGGGCGCGTTCCGGCCCCACGGCAAGCGCGGTTACCGCTTCGTAGCCCGCTCTTCCCCCTCGGTCTTTCTGGCTTATGTTCAAGAAGATACGCGCCAAGTTGAACGCTTGTACGATGCGCTCCAGGCGCGAGGCTTCGACCCCTGGTTTGACCGCCGCAAGTTGCTGCCCGGTCAGAACTGGCCGCGCTCCATCGAAGATGCCATCGAGTCTACCGACTTTGTGATCGCGTGTTTTTCGCAAAATTCTGTCTCCAAGAAAGGCGGATTTCAGGCCGAGATCCGCTATGCGCTGGACTGCGCCCGGCGCGTTCCACTGGATGATGTATTTCTGATCCCGGTCCGCCTGGACGGCTGCTTGGTGCCTTCCAGTATCCGGCGTGAGATTCAGTACATTGACCTGTTTCCGGACTGGGAGCGCGGGTTCCGGCGGATCGTCACAATCCTCAACCGCCAACATCGGAAACGGCCAATTTTGGCTTAGTGCTTGCCTTTGGAAAGTTTCTCCAGTTTCTTTCGAGCTTCGGGGGCGCGTTTGTCATCGGGCGCCAGCTGGAGGAATCTTTCGTAGGCCTCGCGCGCTGCTTTCCAAGACCGGTTCTTCTCTTCCGCCTCCGCTAAACGCAAGTACGGTTCGGGAGCGGTCGGGTTCCAGTTGGTTGCCTCGCGGAAACGATTGGCCGCAGCCTTGAAATCTCCCTTGTGAAAGTAGAAATTCCCGACACTCATTTCCCTCTCGGCCTGAAGGGGATTGAAGGAGTACTCTTTCGGCTTCTCCTGCTCGTCCTCCTCGGGCGGCGCTTGTTGCTGCTGGGCCGGTTTCGGCTCCTGGCCCGCAGCGAAGGCGCCAGTCATGAGGCAAAACAAAGCTGCTCCCAGCCAGCGTGACATAATTAAATTATATTGCCTGCGGTAGAACTCCGCGAGAAAGCTGCGCAGTTGCCCCTCGATCCCGGGGTGTACCTGTACAAAGACGGCGCCGGGCGGGTGATCTACGTCGGGAAGGCGAAGAGCTTGCGGCTGCGGGTGCGCAGCTACTTTTCCGACGAGCGCATGGCCGACGCCAAGACGGGCACGCTGCTCGAGGAGGCGCGCGATATCGACTACATCCTGGTCGATAACGAAAAAGAGGCGCTGGCGCTCGAGAACAACCTGATCAAGCAGTGGAAGCCGCGGTTCAACATTCTGCTGCGCGACGACAAGACCTATCCTTACGTGAAGCTCACCAGCGAAAAGTATCCGCGCGTTTACGTAACGCGGCGGCTGCGCAAGGACGGCTCGACCTACTACGGGCCGTACTTTCCGGCGAATCTCGCATACCGGCTGGTGAACTTCATCCACCGCAGCTTTCTGGTGCCGTCGTGCAAGGTAGACCTCACGCGCTTTCATCCCAAGCCGTGTTTGCAGTACCACATTCATCGCTGCCTGGGGCCTTGCGTCGAAGGGCTTACGACGGATGACACCTACGCCGGGGCAGTGAAGAACACGAAGCTGTTTCTCGAAGGGCGGCACGCGGACCTGGCGAGGGGATTGCGCGAGCGGATGCAGGAGGCGTCGGATGATATGCGTTTCGAGGAGGCAGCGGCGCTACGCGACCTGCTGTCAACAGTGGAAGAGATGGAAGAGCGGCAGAAGATGGCGGCCGCTCGCGGAGACGATATCGATATCTTCGCGGCCTATGCGGAACCGCCGCTGGTGGCGCTCAATCTCTTTCACTTGCGCAACGGACAGATTGTGGACCGGCGGGAGTTTTTCTGGGAGGATCAGCACGACTTCGACGAGCCGCAGTTTTTCTCGGCGCTGATCAAGCAGATTTACCTCGACCAGCAGCACATTCCCTCGATCATTCACGTGCCGGTGGATTTCGAAGACCGCGAAACGCTGGAAGAACTGCTTTCGGAGAAGCGTGGGCGGAAAGTGGAGATCCATACGCCGCAGCGCGGGCAAAAGAAGGCGATGCTCAACCTGGTGGAAACCAACGCCAAGCACAGTTTCGAGCAACGCTTTCGCGTGATGAAACCGTCATCGCGCGCGATTCAGGAAGCCTTGCAGGACGCCCTGGGGTTGCCGGACGCACCGAAGCGGATAGAGTGTTTCGACATCTCGCACATTCAGGGCACCGACAAAGTAGCGAGCATGGTGGTGTGGGAAGAGGGGCGGATGAAGAAGTCGGACTACCGCAAGTTCATCATCCGTGACGTGGTGGGGAACGACGATTTTGCGAGCATGCGCGAGGTGGTGACGCGGCGCTACTCGCGCTTGCAGGCGGAGAACCGGGAGATGCCCGGCCTGGTGCTGATTGATGGCGGCCTCGGGCAACTGCACTCGGCGGCGGATGCGCTGGAGGCGATCGGGATTATTAATCAGCCGCTGGCTTCGATTGCGAAACGCGAGGAAATCATTTACGTGTTGGGGCAGGAGAACGAGCCGCTGGTGCTGGACCGGTTCTCGCCGATTCTGCACTTGATCCAATCGATCCGCGACGAGGCGCACCGGTTCGCCGTGACATTCCACCGCACGCGGCGCAATGCGGCGCGGCTGACCTCGGAGCTGGACCAGGTTCCGGGCGTGGGCGAGAAGACGGTGCAGAAGCTGCTGCGGCATTTCGGCAGTTCGGAGCTGGTACGAGGCGCGTCGGAGGATGAACTGGCGAAAGCGGTGGGACGGGCGGCCGCGCGGCGGGTGAAAGAGTACTATACGCCGGTGGAACATCCGGAGAACGTGTGAACGAACTGAAGCAGGACCGATGTCCACTGTGCGGCGGGCCGAACGATTGCGGCATGGCAAGCAGGGAAGAGCGAGTGCTGGTGCGAGAAGCTGCAGATTTCGCGCGGGTGCTGAAGAAGGTGCCAGAGGTGGCGAAGCGGAAGGTGTGCATGTGCGCGAAGTGCGTTCAGGCTAGCCGGCTGCCGATTCGGTCCTCCTAGATGGGCCTACCCTATTCTTCCGCGGGTAGAGCCAGTTTATCGAGCAGCACACTGAACAGCTCCTCTGCGTGTGGAGATCGTTGGCGGATCGTAGCAGGATCAAGTGTGGCTAGGATGGCAAAGGCGTGGCGTGTCTTGTGGTATGCCTCGGTGTCTCTCGTCGCACGCTCCAGGCATTCCATTACGTCTTGCTTAGCGATGGCTTCTACCTGTGGATTGCGGCGCAGTGCATCTCTCTTGAACCCGTGACCATAAAAGTCGACCAGTTTTTGAGGATCGGCCAGAAACCATGCCTCCATGCACTGGACCATCAAATGGGCCTGATTGTCCTGGGCGGACGCAGGCCTGCGCCATGCGTCCCGCTTTTTGAGATGCGTCCAGACATTTTCGCCCTCGGCGACCGAATCCTCGGCGTCAACCAGCAATAGGGCAAATGTGTCTGGATTTTGCTCGATGGACCGGCAGAAGTCTTTGTAGGCCTCCTGTCGGCTTCCACAGGCTGATATTCCGGGTCGTGAACGATCCCCTAGCGCCCTCTCAAAGAGAAGCCGGAAGCCTTTTCGGCATTCGGTCAAGGTTCTGGGCTGATCACCGCCGCCTTCGACAAACACATGAACCTTCACCAGCGATTTCCCCCAATTTGCCCTTTTCTCCACAATTGGCCCAAGCTGTAGTCCTTGAGCCAGACTGAAAGCTCGTCGCGCTCTAGACGTTTGAAAGCAGACGATCCCCCTTCCTTCTCACATACTAGTACGGCTTCCGGTGTCTCGCTGAACTCCTCGATGAGCGCGTCCGAGTGAGTGGTTACAATCAACTGCATACGCTTCGACGCACGGATCAAGAGCTTCCCGAGCTCGTGGACCATATCTGGATGCAGCCCCAATTCGGGCTCTTCAATGCACACTAATCGAGGCGGCTCGGGATTGAGGAGAATTGAAAGAAGCACCAACCATCGGACAGTGCCATCCGACATCCGGATCAAAGGGATTCCAGACGACAAGCCTTTTTCCTCCAGTCTCGTTTGGACCTTGCTTCCTTGCAGCGAAGTGCGGAGATCCCTGGCTGGCTGATAGAAGCTCTGGAGATGATCAATAATTTCGCGCTTTACCGCAGGAATAGATAGGAGACGGTCCAACACCACCCCCAGGTTCGAGCCATCCTCCTCAAGGAAATCGTTCGTCAAACCGGCGTCACAAGGTTCGCGCACGTCTGCTAAGCCGCCAAACTCCCAGTCTCGATATAACCGAAAACTCGAAAACAGATTACCCAAGGATGTGATTTCAGGATAATGTTCAGGGTCTTTTCGTTGAGCAAGGATCGAAAGCTCTGGGCTTATCTCCTCTTTCTGCAAGTTGCGCTTCTCGCCCTTAAAGCTCAAGAACGGATGACCATTCTCATAACCGAAGTAGAAGAACGGTTTTTGGCTGCCTTTCGCAGGGAGCTCGTTTTCAACTCTCTCATCGGTCACCTGAAAGCGAAACCCTGAGCGAGTGAAGGCAAGGCGATAACGAAGCCCCCCAGACTTCAAAATGCCCCGCGGCCACGGACTTGTAATCACTTCGACTGCCGCGATCGGGGGTTTCGACGCCCCTTTCCATAGCCACTCTTCGATGCCGCCGCCATTGCTAATCGCTGTCGCCAATTCCTTTGGAGCGTTCTGCAGCAACCCAAGCACCTCGATGAGATTCGACTTGCCTGAGCCGTTCGGCCCAATGAGAACGTTTAGGTTCCTTAGTTCGATTGTCGTTGGCTCTGCACCGAACGAAAGAAGATTCTGAACGCTCAAGCTCTTGATTGCTGGGGCTCGTTCCATGGCCTTATTGTCGATCGTCCGCATTGTAACGCATGATGCGGAACATACGACTTAGGTCCGCTATCTCCCCACCGCCAGGCGGTGGGCCAGCACATCGGGCAGGTCGGCGTTGTGGATTTTGGCTTGGGCGGTGTGAATGTCGTAGGGGATGCGGCGGTAGGTGAGGAATTTGTCTTCGGGATTGTAGAGGACGTAGGCGGAGCGCGGGTCGGCATCCCGAGGCTGGCCGACGGAGCCGGGGTTGATGAGATAGGCGCTATCGGGGTCGAGATCGAGGACGGATTCCTTCTCACCGGGCGCGGGGCGGGGGATGACACGGACGCGGCTGCGGACCCATTCGAAGCCACCTTGCAGGTGCGTATGCCCGAAGAAGGCGAGCGAGGTTTCGAGATAGGGGAAGGCCTGGCCGGCGTCGGAAGCCTGCACCATGTATTCGTCTTCATCGAGCAAGGAGCCGTGCATCACCCGGAAATGCTCAACCGCGATAGGGCCTTTGGGGAGCGTGGCAATGTAGTCGCGGTTCTCGGGCGTGAGCTCATGGTGGGTCCATTCTGCTGCAATGCGCGCCACGGGATTGAACCAGGCGAGGTCTTCGAGACCGGCGCAGGCGCGGTCATGATTGCCGCGTACCACGACGGCGGCGTTAGCGCGGACCCAATCAGTGACGGCGTTGGGATCGGCGCCATAACCGACCAGATCGCCTAAGCAAAGGATTCGATCGTAATTGCCGGCCGCGGATTCGAGAACGGCGTCGAGGGCTTCGAGATTGGCGTGGAGATCGCTGAGAACGAGATAGCACAAGAGCGGCGTCAGGCCTTTCGCAAGCGCAATAAGGATATCTCAGGTGCGGCGCCGATGCGAGCAGGCATTCCGATGGTGCCGATGCCGCGCGTGACGTAAATGGCGGAGCGGCCGGAACGGTAGAGGCCGCGAACGTAAGGCGTATAGAAGCGGGCGATGTTCAGATTGTGATGCAGGATCTCGACATTGACCTGGCCGCCGTGGGTATGGCCGGCGAGGGTGAGGTCCCAACCCTGGCGCGCGGCCGTGGGGAAGACATCGGGATTATGTTGCAGCAGGATGTTGAGGGAGCCGGGAGCAAGTAACTGCTCGGCGCCTTCGAGGTAATGGGACGACCAGTTCATTCTCTGGTAATCGACACCGGCGATATTGATCTGCGCGCTTCCGAAACGGAGCTGGCGGGTCCGGTCGCGCAGGAAGGGAATGCCGAGGCGTGCGGCCTGATCCGTGGCATAGTCCTCGACGCCAGCATAGATCTCATGATTCCCCAGGCAGCCCAGTGTGCCGGCATCCGAGCGCAGGCGCGCGACCTGGCGCAGGCAGGCGTCCAAAGGGTCGCCGTGAACTGAGATGAGATCACCCGTGACAAGCATCAGGTGCGGGCGGAGTTCGTTGGCCATATCCACGGCGCGGGCAAATTCCTGTTCGCTGAGAAACGGGCTGAGGTGGATGTCGCTGAGCTGAACCAGGCGCAGACCCACGAGGTCGGGGTGGAGGTTGGGGATGGGCACGTCGACTTCGCGGACCTGGAAATTGGTTCGCTCAATGACGGCGCCGTATCCGACAAACGCAAAGGGCGCTGCCACGACGGCACTGCCAGCGGCATGGAGCAGAGCGCGGCGCACGGGATCGACGGTTTCCCGCCGGGGCCTGTGCGTGCGAAGAAGGCGGTAGACCAGCCAGGCAGGGGCGGAGGCAAACCCCCAG
>Ga0181536_10005390_pt1 | contig 13136 bp, 7 predicted proteins | sample PEATcosm2014_Bin_41_FD_121105 | JGI IMG/M metagenome (GOLD analysis project Ga0181536, IMG submission 121105) | Peatland microbial communities from MTU Mesocosm Facility, Houghton, MI, USA - PEATcosm2014_Bin17_60_metaG | ecosystem: Environmental > Terrestrial > Soil > Wetlands > Peat | place...
CTTGGAGACGATGAAAGTCTGTTCGAGGGCGAACTGCCCGGAGAGAACGGCGTGGCTCACCATATCCGTAAAGACGAGCCATGCGGAGTGGGGTGGGAACTCCCACCGGGTCCGCGAACAAGTGTTTTGAAACTCCTGGTTTGCTTTGAGGAAGTGATGGAAGCGCAGCATCCAATCGTCGTAAGGAGGCCGCGCCAGGCTGTGGAGTCGCGCCGCTCGCGCAAGCCTCACCAGGAGCTTCTTGGGCCCGGAAGGCACCCTCCCGGGAAGGGACATGCCGCCGCTTCCTGCGAAGCGTTCCGCCAGACGGTCGAAGGTGTCAGCGGTCACCCACACCCGAGGCTCGGTTGGGTTGATGTTCGTAAACACGCGCAGGATACGATTGCCATAGGAAGGCCGGGTCGGGAACGAATCCACATGCAAAAGGTCGTTGCGCGCCCGTTGGCGGATTTGCCGCCCCGCCTCCTGCTGGGGCCGAAAGCTGGCAAAGTCCACCACCAATGAGCCGGCATAGGGAGACAGAAGCTGCTGAGTGAACTCGATCGCCCGTTGGGAAAACCGTTGCATGATGGCGTGCAGCCGATCCTTGTCGCCGCTCCCGCCCTCGCCATATCCCGTAAGCCGGCCGGAATGGGGGCGATAGGCAATGTTCTTGTGGTAGCCCGCTTCGCTCTGCCGCTGGCTTAGCAGGAACTGGGCTTCGTCTGGGGGCAGGCCGAAGGGAGTCTCTGCGAAGAAGAGGATGTTTCCTTCTTCCAGGCGTGAACAGCACCACCGCCCGCGTTCTTCCGCAGGAACAGCCTCCAAGCCCTTCGGAAGTTCGATGCGCTGAGTCATCGTTTGCTCCCAAGTGAAATGCGGGGAATGGTCTCAATATGATTCTAAGCGATAAAGGCTAAAGGATAAAGGGCAGCAGGCAGCGGGCAGTAGGCAGTGGGCAGTGGGCAGTGGGCAGTAGGCAGTAGGCGGTGGGCAATCGGCAGTTAGGAATGGCTGTCATTCTGAGCGCAGCGAAGAATCTCGCTCTGCCCGGCCTGACACCCGACACCCGACACCTGAAACCTGTTCTTCCCTGCCGGCTCTAACCCGTCCCTTCGGGAGTTCGCAGACACCAAGAGGCAGGGGTCTGCGCCAGCCCGCCTCCCGCCCTGCGCATGGATCGTATACTGCTGGCTGCCGATGCCCGGACACGGATCTAATCGAAAAGCCGCAGAGTCCCAACACCGGGGACGCTGCACTTGCTGCTCTGTCCAGCCCCAAAGGGGCGACCTAGCCTAGCCCAGGCCAACGGCCTGGGTTAACCGGGCGCCCGTTCTGACCTTGAGCCCTGTAGGGGCGAAATACGAATTGCGCCTTCAGTCCCAGACGTACAGCTTGGAGAGCGATTGGGGCATAGCGATTCACCTATCTCGCCCCTTCAGGGCTTGCGGGAACGGGTTTGGCCTCTTCACCCAGGGCGTTGCCCTGGGCTGGCCTAGATCGCCCCTTTGGGGCTCGAGAGCCAAAACTAAGGTCACCAGCGACCCCCCAGTGTGCTTCCTTACTTGCGTAGTTCATCCAGGAGGACCCAGTCGCCTGGCGCGCGCTCGTACTTCCAGAACCGCCAGCCGTTACAGGAGCGTTTGCAGGCGGCGGCTCCTGCCGCAGAGGGCGTGCGGTAGACCTTCCCCAGGAACCGAATAGTTCCGTCCCGCCGAACCTGGGCTTGCAGCGTCTTGCCTTTGAATCTGGCGCGCAACCTGAACGGCTTCCCAGCGTACCCGGACAGCGGCACGTGCTGATCCTCGCGCTCGTGGGCGCTCTTCGGCATGGCGAGATCGGTGTCTTGCCCGACGAGAGCGTTCAGCTCGGCGCGATGGTAGGCCTTGATGTCCCGTTTGAACCGCCAGAGCAGGTTCTCAGACGAAGTGAATTTCCCACTCTGCACGTTGCCCTTGGGTTTGGGCTTAACGACTCTGAGGAGAAGGGACTCAAGCTCTCTCAGGTGCTTGTCTCCCACGGTGAGGTAGACGCTGAAGCGATCCCAAGATAGGCTGAGCCGATCTGTCAGGTGCGCATTCAGGCGCCAGCGCAGGTCGCTGGCCAGCCCTACGTAATAGAGCTTGCCTCGGCGGTAGAGCGCATAGACGCCCTGTCGCCGCACGACGTAGCGCCGAATGATGGGCAGGTACTTTTCCAGCGCATCCCGGCTGATGTTCTCCAGATGCTGGCAAACCAGTTGAGGGGTTTTAGGCATATCGTTGTCCCCATCCGCCGCTACAGGGCGGGCAAGGATTTCACAAGCTTAACGGTTTCAACGCTCACGCGAATAACTTGGCCCACGAGGCGGACGATGTATTCGGGGTCGTCGGGGCGGTTGGGGTCGGAGCGGATGCCGCTGTGCTTGTCTTCCGTCACCTGGTATTGGTCAATCACCCATTCGAGCGCGCTGCGATTGCCCAGGCGGTATTCGAACGTTTCGGGCGGTATGCCGCCCAGCGTCAAGGAATCATTCACCTTGAGTGAGCGGTGATCCTTCGCGAGGCGCATCTTGTCCTCCACGCGGTATGACAGCGGAATCTGTAGGGCCGAGCGGCGCTCGGCCTGGGGGCGAGCGCCGCTCGCCCCTACAACGCCCGAACCCGTTTCGATGAATTTCAGGGGATAAGGCTCTAACGATTCGTAATCAAGGTGCAGCCGGGCCAGTTCCTCCCCGGCTTTCGAGAACCCCCAGAAGTCGTTTGCGAGCGGAATGCGCGGCAGTTCGCGCTTCAGGTTCTCGGCGTATTTCGCGCGGTATTCGGGATGGTGCAGAATCCCATAGACGTAATAGAAGATGTCCCACTTGGTGATTTGCTTATCCTTGTAATGCTCGCAAAAATGCTCCAGCGCCCAGTCGGTGACATTTTCCTGCCGGTTCGTGCGGTCCTCATCATAGACATAGTGCGGGAAGCATTGGCACGGGTCAGCATAGAAGTTCAAATCAACGAAAGTCTTGCTTCCCAGGACGGCAAACGGCGTGCGGCCATAGCCACCAGCGACGATAATTCGATTTTCATTTTCTTCTGCCTGCGAAGGTAAGAGGCGATGGTTTACGTAGACTTCCTCATTTATAATTCTGTCGAAGAAAAGTGATCGTCGGCAGTATGGCCTATAAAGGGCCTTCCGAATTTTCGTCCCGTCAAAAATCGCATAATTACCGCGTCGAAGATCGTCCTTGAGATCCCGGCTCCATTTAACCTTGTCATAGCGCACAAAATCATCGACCGGTTGTTTTCCTCCCGAGCGCTTATACCGATCAACCTCACCGTTATAATCCTCAATAAAACGCTGGACGCGATCAGCCAGCACGGCACCATTGAAGTCGTAAGTAATTTCGTCACGGTTCGTTTTCACTCCACCCGAAAAAATCTTGAAGATCGTCTTGGGGGCCGGACCGGCCGCCGCTTTCGCGGCTTTGCTTCCGAGCGGAACAAACACCTCGAATTCTTTTGCGTGCTCAGGCACTAACCAAGCCCCAACTGAGTCCGGGACGAGGCGGGTCCATGGAACGGCGGACAGGTTTTCGAACGACCTCAGGTGCTGCGCCTTTTGTTCTGCCTTCCAGTAAGAACCGACGGCATGGTAGTAAAGCTTATGTGTTGCCACAGCCTGATTTCGGACAAGGACGGTGATCCCGACACCACAGCGGATTTGGTCATGAAAGATGTTGCCACCCTCTTGCCGTCGCCGCTCTGCTCTAGTTCGAGCATTTCCTTTGAAGTCAAAGTGATAGATGCTGCTAAAGTCCGCGAGCAGTTGTTCCCGGAAGCCATCGAATGCGATGCCCTCCAAGAAGCCATTATTCGAAACGAAGGTTACGATGCCATCGCGACACGAAAGCCGGTCTGTCGCCCACCGGTAGAATTTGACATATGCGTCCGAGAGCGCTTTTCTATTGCTTGCTTTGGAAGCCTTCGCATAGGTTTCCGATACGCGCCGGTCTATCACGTCATATTTTCGGTTCTTATTGTTGTCATTCTCGTTGATCTGCCCCACGTTGTACGGCGGGTTGCCGATGACTACCGTGATCGGCGTTCGGCGCTGGCGCTCCACTCGCTCTGCGTTCTTCTCCGTCATGAAACCAAGCGAATGCTGGCTGCCCTCGGCGAGGTCGAGAGTGTCGACGAAGCACAGCCCTTCGAAAGCTTCATAGGTGCCCGTCAGTTCGTAATAGGCGTGTTCGATATTGAGGGAGGCAATGTAATAAGGCAGCAGCATCACTTCGTTGGCGAAAAGCTGCTCGCGGTACATGCGGGGCAGGTCGCGGAGGGGCATGCGCCGCAGCAGGTTCACGACGAAGTTACCGGTGCCGGTGCAAGGGTCGATAATGTAAACGTCGGGGCTGGAAAGGATCTTCCCAAATTCCCTTTCCAACACCTCGGCCACACTCGCGCACATGAAGTTGACGATTTCCTGGGGCGTATAGACGATCCCCATTGTGTCGGCCAGCTTCACTGCGTAGCCCTGGAAGAAGCGCTCATAAACGGTGTTGAGGAAGTGCTGCTTTTCGCTAAAGTCAGGTAGCAAGCGCGCGGTGCTTTCGATGGCCACGTAAAAGCGGTCCAGGCTTTTCTGGAACTCGGTGCGGTCAAAGCTCTTGCTTACCAGTGCCTCGATGACGCGGTCCACTTCCGCCGCGATGGCGTTGTGCTTAACGAAGTCGGGGTTATTGAAGACGGTGCGAAACAGGCGCTCGGTGAGCAGGTGCTGGACCAGCATCTCATCCACGGCCTCGACGCGGATATTGGGATTGAGCGCGGTGCGGCAAAGCTCAAAGAACTTCTCGAAGGCGGCCTTGAATGGCGGGTTATCCCTGTGCGCCTGCTGGATTTTCTCAACCAGGCCGCGCGCCAGTTCGGGCGCGCGCTCCTTGAATTCCTCAACCGCTTCTTCGAATTCTTCAATATCCGGCTCGGTGTAGGAGAAGAATTGGTTCAGAAGGGCGGCCAACTCTTTGGGGTTGCCGAGACTGTACGGCCCGTTGATCTTCTGCTTGCCCTGAAACAGGACGCCGGTTTGGGTGTCCTCAAAGATGATGTTGGAGAGGGGGTAGCCGCGCGCGATCTTTTTCTTGATTTCGGTGTCAAGATCGTCCTGGGTGTCTTTGGCTTCCCAGTAGCCCCGCGGCAGGGTGCTTCGGTCGCGCAGGGTGCCGTCAGGACGAACGAGCGCGCCGCCGGACTTTCCCGAGAGCTCGGCGATGAAGGTCCAGTTCTTGAGGCGGGCGGTCTCCTGGAGCAGGGACTCGAAGGGCGAACGCACGCTCATCTCGTTCAGCACGCCCTGGTCCCGCAGGGCAGCCGCGTTCTCGTAATACTTGCGAATCGAGCGATGCCCGGGAGTTAGAAGGTTGTAACCGGCCATAGCAATGGGGGCAATACTAGCACTTTAGCCGTGTGCGGGCCAAGCACGAATGGTTGGGCCTGGGCGGCGACCAGTACTTCCTGGCGAAAGTCCGCATCATATTGCGAAGTGCCGGGCAGGGCGGGGCTTTAGCCCCGCCGTGGAAGACGCCTTATCATTAGGGCTTTAGCCCCAGAGGCAACGTGGCTTCGGGGCCTAAAAGGCCCAGTCCGCCGCACTCCCCGAGGCGGCTGGGCTAAAGCCCCGCCCTTCCAAAGTGCCCTCTTATAACGGCGGACTCCTCGACGCCTTGCCCGATCGACATTTCGACCCCCTTCACATTTTCTGCTTGACAAAACCTGGGGGCTATGATAGCCTACAAAAATGGTTATTTTGTGGACACATTGTCGTAGGCGGGGGCCGGTTAGACACGCGGCGCAAGGGATGGCGGGAAGATGCCGGCACTCGGGGAAAGAGGGAGCTGGAAACAAATAAAAAAAATACGAACGAAGCCAGTATGTTATTGAAAACACAGGAAGGAATGTGCAAAACGAACTAAAACGAACTCAAATTGAGCCGCAGTTGAGTGCTGAAATGCGCACATTACGCGCAAAATTCGAGTTTTCGAGCACGTCACAGGTTTTGGCGGAGGCCTTGAACGGGAAGGGCGGCTGCGGACGACATCGCCCGGTCGGGGACATTCAGAGAACCGCGAGAGAATACGAAAATCGTGGGAACGAAGCTAAGGAGTACTTGAAAACAAAGGACATCACTTTTTCGGATGATGCAAAGTATGCGCGTTTTGTGCCCGAATTCGCAGCAATCTGACTCCGAAAGGAGCAAGGCACGGCGCATTTTGCGAAAAGGAAGTCAGGACTTGCCCCTCCGGGAGCGATGCCGAGAAAGTGACAAATAGTCGGCTAGACACACTAGGGAACTCCGTCGGCGCCGATCTGATCTGCGGCCGGGTTGCCGCATTTTATCGACGGATTGTGGACTGAGCCCTGATGCCTTGACACCAAGATCACGGTGCGTTAGGCTGACCTAGAGATGGGATTTTCAGGGTGGGCCGTTCCTGCCGGCTAGGAATAAGACGACAAAGAGATGGGTATCTACTGAACGGCTTCGTGTAGTGATCGGGTGCGGAAGAAGGTGAGGGTTAAATGGCGGATGTGCTGACCAAGGCAGGACGATACGAGGTGGTGCGTGAGCTGGGGCGTGGCTCGATGGGTATCGTTTACCAGGGGTTCGACCCTGTCATCGGGCGGACGGTTGCCATTAAGACCATGCTCACGGAAGGCCTTGCACCCGAGGAGTATAAGGAGTTCAGGGCGCGATTTCAGCGCGAGGCGCAAGCGGCCGGCGTGCTCAGCCATCCCAACATCGTCAACGTCTTCGATTACGGGGAAGACAACGGCATACTCTACCTGATCATGGAGTTCCTGGAAGGGACGTCGCTCGAGAAATTGGTTGAGGGCACGAAGGTTCTTCCGATTGAAACGATTATCCCCATGTGCGAGCAGGTATGCAGCGCGCTGGACCACGCCCACGAGCGTGGCATCGTGCACCGCGACATCAAGCCTGCCAATATCATGATTCTGAATAATGGGATGGTGAAAGTAACCGACTTCGGCATCGCCAAGATGATATCGATGGGGATGACACAGGCAGGGCTGGTGCTGGGTACGCCCAACTACATGTCGCCGGAGCAGGTCAAGGGGCGGCAGGTAGACGGCCGTTCCGATCTCTTTTCCTTGGGAGTCATTCTCTACGATCTGGTCACCGGGGAGAAGCCGTTCCCCGGCCAGAACATCACCACCGTCATTTACAAAATCATCAACGAAAACCCCGTACCGCCGCGAGAGCTGGATGCCACCATTCATCCAGGCCTCAGCTACGTGATTTGTAAAGCCCTGGCCAAGAGTCCCGAGGAGCGCTACCAGACTTGCCGCGAGCTGGCGGAGGACTTGAAGAATTTCCGGCAGTTGGGGGGACAGGCGGCGGCGCCTTCCTCGGCCACCATGATCCTGAACGCGCCACCCGTGCCGAGCGCAGTCGTGGAGCAACGCCCGGCGGAACCGACTGTGCGGCGCCCAGCGCCGCCCGTTGTCCCGATTGGACGAACGCAGGTCGAACTTCCTCAACCCGCCCCGCCCGCCCCAGCGCCCACACAGGTCGTGGCGCCGGCGCCGAGCTACCAAAAACCGCATAGTTCACCGCTAGTTTGGGTCCTCTTAACGTTGCTGGGCGTTGCCATTCTGGGAATTGTCGGGGGGTATTACTATCTCCGGACAGCGAAAAACAACCAGCCGGCAGCCAACGTCCCGAGCGGGCAGACGACCAGCGCCGCCACGAACCTGCCTTCGCCCACGTCCGGAGCGCCGAGCACGCTCCCGGCGGAGAAGCCTGCTGCGTCCAGAGGGAAGACGAAGGCCAACGAAGCAGCCCCGGTAAACCTCCCGCCCGCGAGCGGCGGCACTAAGGCCGGCGCCAACCCAGTCAACGCCGCTTCGGGGGGCGAATCCACCGAAAGCTCCCGCCCCAGCACCAAGGTCGAGACGCCTCCTGTTACCACTGCCGCCAAGGAGTCGCCTGCCGCTTCCCTTCCCGCTGCGGGCGGCACAGCGGCTTCAGCCACTCCGTCCGGCGGCGGTGGGTCCGCTGCAGTTCGTGCCGCTCCTGCCGGTGGCGGTGGGCCGGCGGCGGCCCCCAGGCCGGGCCAATTGATGGTCAATTCGAATGTCCCGGGGGCTAAGTTCACAATCGACGGCAGCAGCGATCCAGGGTGGGTCACCCCTTCGACAGTCAGCCAACCCCCCGGCAGCCACCGTGTGGTGATCTCAAAGGACGGCTACGGCGAGTACGAGCAGACCGTGGACCTGGAAGCCGGGAGAACCGCTACCATCAACGCACAGCTTTCGCAAGCGGTCGGAGAGATCGTGGTCAATACGACGCCGTCCGGCTTGGAGGTGTTCCTTGACGGAAAGTCCTTGGGTCCCAGCCCGGCACATGCTGTCGTCCCAGTGGGACCGCACAAGTACACGGTCAAGCGTGCGGGTTGGGAACCCTACGAAGGCACTGTTAATGTGCATAATGGGGCCGCCCTGAGTGTAAGGGTCAACATGGGCCAGTAGGAAACAACCTGCCTCGGGACTAGGCCTCAACCGTGCGTGTCGCCTGGTTCACTCGGAAAAGTTCGAAATGCCCACATGGCTCGATTTGTTATAACCGACCCCTCCAACCGGACTCAGATCTTCGAAATCAGCGGGTCTACGGTGAGCATCGGACGCGCCGACTCCAACGATCTGATGCTCCAGCACCCGAGTGTGTCCCGCAACCACGCCCGCGTGACCGCCTTGCCGGGCGAGACCGTTCTGATCATCGACTTGGGTAGCATGAACGGCACGTTCGTAAACGGGCAGCCGATCCAGGAGCAGCGCCTGACGGACCAGGACCGGATCAACATCGGAGCCTTCGAGCTCAAGTTTGACGCGGCTACGCGACTTCCCTTCTACGTCGAGGCGGGCCGTGACGCGGGCAGGGACATCACGGGGCTGATCGGCCGCGACGCCCTGAGCGCCGGCCTGCACCAGGAAATCGAAGCCTCCGCCCTGCCCGAAACCTCAGTTCAGGATCGGCTGGCAACACTGGAGAGGGAGAACAAGCTGCTGAAGCTTCTGTTGGCCGTAGGCAAGACCCTCTCCTCAACCCTGACTCCTCAAGAGGTGATGCAGCAGGTTATGGAGTTGGTGTTCCAGATGGAGAATGTGGAGCGCGGTTTCGTCATGCTCTCCGACGAAAGGAAAGGGTTCCTTCCGGCCATTGTGCTTTATAAGGACGAGAATCAGAGGGCCGATCCTTACGGTCCGGTCCTCTCGAAGACCGTCATAGACCGGGTGATGACGGAAAGAGTGCCGGTGTTGATACGCGACGTTTCCCGGGACCAGCGGTTCTCGACCAGCGAGAGCCTTCGGATATCCGGCATTCGCTCGGCAATGTGCGCTCCGCTCATCTATAAGGACAAAGTATTTGGCCTCTTCTACGTCGATTGTCTGAGCAAACCCTACGCCTTCTCAAAAGAAGAGCTGGACATCTTCTCCGTGGTCGCAGCAGAAGCCGCGATCAGCTATGACCGCGCCCATTCTCACGCCGAACTCTCGCGCCGCGCCATCGAGCGCCAAGCCTTGGAACGATTCATGAGCTCCGTCGTCGTGGAGAAGATTTTGGCCAGCCCGGATGAGATCCGCCTGGGGGGCGAGAATCAGATGGCCACGATTCTGTTCGCGGATATCCGTGACTTTACTCGGCTGTCTGAGCAACTGGCGCCGCAGAAGGTAGTCGAGCTGCTGAACGAGTATTTCAGCGAAATGACTGATCTGATCTTCGAGAACGGAGGGACGCTCGATAAGTACCTGGGAGATGGGATCATGGCGTTGTTCGGAGCTCCCTGGCCCAAGCCGGACGACGCCCAGCGTGCGGTCAGGACGGCCGGCGCCATGCAACGCGCTCTGGTGGGACTCAACCGTCAGTGGCAGGCGCGCGGCCAAGAGCCCCTCCAGATGGGGGTGGGGATCAATACCGGCCAGGTGACCGCCGGGAACATCGGGTCCTCAAAACGCATGGACTACACGGTAATCGGCGACGCGGTTAACCTGGCCTCCCGGCTGTGCGCGCACGCCAGCGGAGGACAGGTTCTGATCTCTGAATCTACCTTCCGCGAAATCGGCTCCCCCGCCCTGCGCCTGGATAGCATCAGGGTCAAAGGCAAGGCTGCCCCGGTGGAGGTTTACGAAATCCTCTGGAAAGACTCGACGCCGGAGAGGACGGTTTCAGCCGGTTGAAACCGGCGGCCGGCCGCGGTAGGCCCTCAAAGCATCGAGTCAGTGTCCGTTTCCAGTTGACCTGTGGGACTTCTTAGGAAAAAATAAAAGTAGAAAGGGCGATTACCACCTGGAGGCACGACCGCGAAACATGCGCCCGGAGAGTTTCGCAGCAATACCGATCCGGTGTGGCTGGAAATCAGCGATGTCCAGCCTTGGTATTCCGGAGCACTTTTATGCCTGGCGAACCAAACTACGAAGGAACCGTGCGCTATATCCCCTGCGCGAACTGCGGCAGCGCTAACCTCGCAAACGCGGCAACCTGCGCACGTTGCGGAAAGCCGCTGGGCCCGCCGACCGCTCCTGTGCCGCGACCGAATACTCCGCAGGGTGCGCAAATGGAGTGCCAGAAATGTCACCAGACGTTTCCGGCCGGCGCCAAGTTCTGCGGTTTTTGTGGCAAGCCGCTTTCACCAGTGCCAACTGCCGTTGCCCCACAACCGCTGCCGCGGGCAGTGGCACCCCAACCCGTGGCTCCGCCGGCGCCCCCAAGGGCCGCATCGCCGGCTTCCGCCCCGGGCGTCTCCCAGTTCTTTCCTGCTGCGGCAGGAGCGGCCTGGGAGCCGCTTCCTGTTTCTCCGGCGGCGCCAGCTTTTCCGCCCGACCCGCCTGTGCCGCGTCCCCAACCGCAGGCGATCAGGCCGCCTGGAGCAGGACCGACGCCGCCGGCTCCAACCCTCTCGGCAGCAAATCTGGATTTCACGCTGCCGGCTTCCTTGCAAGAAGGAACCTTGGTATTTGACGGATTCCGCATCCCAAACATTGAGGCACAGATCAGCGAGAAGAAGACCGACGGCACCTGGGGACATCCTCTTAAAATCGTAGGAGGAGTTTCTATCGGGCGCGCTAATTGCGACATCAATTTCCCAGACGATGCCAAGCTTTCAGAACGCCACGCTCTATTGTCGAATCGCGACGGGAAGCTGCACTTAGCGGATTTCGGCAGCTCGGGCGGAACTTTCGTCAAGCAACGGCAAGACACTGAACTCCTTCCTGGGGACGTATTTCTCTTGGGACAAGATCTCTTTCGATTCACCACGCAAAGCCTGGACGAGGTTGAAAAACAGGGTTCCGGGCAGGGCACGGTGGCGTGGTCTGCGCCGCCCAAGCTGCATCCAGGCCCGGTCTCCGCCAAGCTCGAACACATCCTGGTAACGGGCGAGGTGATTGCAGAATTTCGATTGGAAAACCCTGAGACCACTCTGGGGCGGACGAACGCCCATCTGGTGTTTAAAGACGATCATTACATGTCCGGGACCCACGCGCGCATTGTGGCACAGCCGGGACGCTTCATCCTCCAGGACCTGAGGAGCCGCAACGGCGTCTTCCGTCAGGTCCGCCAGGAGATCGAATTGGAGGCTGGAGATGAGTTCTTCCTGGGAGAGCACATCTTTCGGGTGGAAATCAAACGGCTCGGCTGAAGACAGCCAGCAACCGCTTGTTTACAATCTCGCGAGCGCCTTAGGTGCGCCCGGTGAAATCCTCCTGCCTGAATTCCCTAACCTCGATGGGCGCGTCGGCGACCGCAGGAGGAAGTCCGGCGCCGCCGAACTCTGCCATGACTACCGTAATGTTATCGTTTCCGCCGTTGGCATTGGCTTGATCGATTAAAGACTGGCACTTGTTGGCTAGCGGTTCATTGCCCATCATCACCCGAAGAATTTCGCTGCCGGGAACCATGTTGTACAGGCCGTCGCTGCACAGCAGGAGGCTATCGCCCTGGCGGACCATCGTACACGTGACCTTTACGTTTACGTTTTCGCTGCTCCCCACCGCCTGGGTCAGAATGCTCTTGCGGTTGTCCATTTCCGGGTCGCTGGGAACTTCCACACCGATTTCCTTGAGATAATTCAAGAAGGTTTGATCGCGAGTCAACTGGGTCAGCTCATTGCCGCGATTGAGGTAAGCCCTGGAATCTCCCACTTGCGCTACAAAAAGATAAGGTCCGAAGATGGCAGCGGCTGTGGCCGTGGTTCCCATCCCACGGTGAGCGGGATTGTCCAGCGCGCGCTGGTGGATGATCTGGTTGGCGTATTCGATCGATTCCCGCAGCAAGAGCACGAAGTTCACGTCGCTGACCTGTTCCAGAGACTTGAGGTTCTCGTGCAATCGCTTGGGGACGGTGAAGGTGCAAATGTGGCTGGCTACTTCTCCACTCGCCTCCCCACCCATGCCGTCAGCTACCATAAACAGTGAGCCAAAACTCCCCAGCGTGAGGGCGGGAAGAGGAGGCGTCCGGCTCACTTCGCCGGTGGTCAGGTTGCAGACCACGAAGTTGTCCTCGTTGTTCTTTCGGATGCGACCCATATCCGACGCACCACAAACCTTAACCTTGACTGCGTTTTGCATCACCCCTGTCGCTTCGTCCAAAGTGGCCACTCTCCCTCTGTCAGGTTGCGACAATCTCACCGGCGAAACAAGATGTCCTGGTAACGGCCTTTTTCCGGATTTGTCCTGTCTTCCTTCTTACCACACTTTGTAGGGAACAGGGAATAGGGATTAGGCATTAGGGATTAGGGGCTAGGGATTGGGAACCACCTCGAAAGCAAGAGGGAAGAGAGGAGCCGTCTCCCATTCTCGACTGGCTGTTCCCTAGTCCACGATCGGCATTCCCTCATCCCTAACGTTAATCCCTAATCCCTAGCCCCTAATCCCTGTCCTTCCGCCAAGCCGGCCCGCAGGCCGTCAACGATCTCCGCCGCGATACTTCTGGCGCGCTCCAAATTCGTAGGCGGCAGCGAAATCGCCGCGACCTTGGCGTGGCCGCCGCCCCCATACCGCTCGCAGATGCTGGCCAGATTGGCGGTCTTGGGCGTTGTGTTCCACGGGTTGCTCCCCACGCCAATCTTGATGCGCGCCTGAGAGCGGCTCAGCGCTACGCTGTACACCGCC
>Ga0181536_10005391_pt1 | contig 13136 bp, 6 predicted proteins | sample PEATcosm2014_Bin_41_FD_121105 | JGI IMG/M metagenome (GOLD analysis project Ga0181536, IMG submission 121105) | Peatland microbial communities from MTU Mesocosm Facility, Houghton, MI, USA - PEATcosm2014_Bin17_60_metaG | ecosystem: Environmental > Terrestrial > Soil > Wetlands > Peat | place...
ACCCATGAATTCATTGCCCGCCCTCACTCAAAATGCAGATGTTCGGTTTCTCGGAAGACTCCTCGGCGACGTCATTCGCCGATATGGAGGTGAGGCACTATTTAGGCGAATCGAAGCCATACGCGCGGCATCGGTGGACCGCTATCGCGGAATTGCGAATCCGCGCGGTTTGCCGTCCGACCTGGAAACGTTGTCTCTGGACGAGACCGTCGAGTTCGTGCGCAGCTTCATGCTCTTCTCGATGCTGGCCAATCTTGCTGAAGACAGGCAAGTGGTGGCTGCGGAAAACGAGGGCACCCTGGCATCGACCCTTGCCTTCTTGAATGCGCAAGGTGTGTCGTCCGCACAAGCAGCGGCGTTGCTGGAGCGCGCCCTGATCGTGCCGGTGCTGACTGCCCATCCCACCGAAGTGATGCGCAAAAGCATGCTGGATCACCGCAATCGCATCGCAGACCTGATGCGACAGCGCGACACCGGAGCGACCGAGACCCCGGAAGGTGAAGTGATCGTGGAGGGCATTGCCGCGCAAATCGCCTTACTGTGGCAAACGCGCGCGCTGCGGCGGGAACGGCTGTATGTCGCGGATGAAGTCGATGTCGCGCTTACCTACCTACGGGATGTCTTCTTGCCCGTCGTTCCCATTCTCTATGCGCGCTGGGAGCGCTTGCTGGGTCACCGACCCCCCAGTTTTCTGCGGCTGGGAAGCTGGATCGGCGGTGATCGCGACGGCAATCCGCATGTGACCGCAGACTCGCTGCATTGGGCGCTGAGCCGGGCTGCTCAGGCGCTGCTGCTCGATTATCTGGTCCAATTGAACGCCATCGGTAAAGAACTCTCAGTGTCGAACGAGATTGCCTCCGTCTCCGAACCGGTGAAGCAGTTGGCCATGCGCGGCGGAGATACCAATCCCGGCCGTGCGGATGAGCCGTACCGCCGCGCCGTCACGGGCATCTACGCACGGCTCGCCGCGACGTATCAGATGATTAGCTCGCGCACTCCGCCACTGCCCGCCTCGGTCAGCGCCGAACCATACCCCGACGCACGAAGCTTGCGCTCGGACCTGATTGTTCTCGAGCAGTCGCTCGGGACCGAGAGCAAACTCGATCGAAAGAGCGGCAGCGCGTTGTCGCGCCTGATCCGAGCGGTGGACACCTTCGGCTTTCATTTGGCAACGCTCGATTTGCGCCAAAACGCCGACGTGCACGAGCGCGTCGTCGCCGAACTCCTCAAGGTGGCAGGCGTCGAGGCGTCTTATGCTTTCCTTAAGGAACCGGCGCGGGTCGCGTTATTACGCAAAGAACTGTCGAGCGAGCGGCTATTGGCGAGCCCTTTCGCCAGCTACTCGGAGGAGACTCTGTCCGAACTTGCGATCGTGCGCGCGGCGGCGCAAGCCCATCAGCGCTACGGTCCCGGCTGCATCACCGCCTATATCGTGTCCAAATGCGCCAGTGTCTCCGATTTATTGGAAGTGTATGTATTGCTCAAGGAGGCCGGACTGTATCGCGGGCAGGCAACGCCCCACGCCGCGATCATGGCCGTGCCCCTGTTCGAGACCATCGATGATTTGCAACGGTCGGCTGAGGTCATGACCGGGTGGCTGGCGCTGCCGGAAGTGTCCCACATCACCCGAGCGCACGGCTTTCAAGAGGTCATGGTCGGCTATTCGGATTCCAACAAGGATGGCGGGTATCTGACGTCGGTGTGGAGCTTGCATCAGGCGACGCGGTCGCTCGATGCGGCGTTCGAAAAGGCCGGCACCGCCATGCAGATCTTCCATGGCCGCGGCGGTGCCGTCGGCCGCGGCGGCGGTTCCTCGTTTGCGGCAATCCGCGCGCAGCCGCACGGCACGGTTCGCGGCCGCATCCGAATCACCGAGCAAGGAGAAATCATCGCCGCGAAGTATGGAACGCGCGAGAGCGCCGCCGTCAACTTGGAGTCCATCTCCGCCGCCACGTTGCTGGCGTCGCTGGAACAAGCGTCGCTATCCGAACAAAATCGCCTGCGCTTCGCTGCCGCCATGGACACGCTGTCAACCGAAGCTTGCCGAGCGTATCGCGCGCTCGTATACGAGACGCCCGGTTTTTCGAACTTCTTCAGGCAAATGACGCCGTTGAAGGAAATCTCTGAGCTGAAGATAGGTTCGCGCCCGGCATCGCGGTCCCAGTCGGAGCGGATTGAAGACTTGCGCGCCATTCCGTGGGTCTTCAGCTGGGCTCAAGCGCGCGTCATGTTGCCCGGCTGGTATGGCGTCGGGCACGCGCTGACAATCTTTGGCGACGACACCCTGCTGCGGGAAATGCACGAATCATGGCCGTTTTTCCGGGCGACCCTGGACAATCTGGAGATGGTGCTATCGAAGTCGGATATGAATATTGCCGCCCGTTACGCCACCCTGGTCCAAGAGCGGGCGCTCGCCGATGAAGTTTTCGGCCGAATTCGCGACACCTGGTCCGCCACGCATGAAAGACTGCTCACCATCACCGGCCAATCGCGTTTGCTGGAAAGGCATCCCGTATTGGACGCGTCGATCCGGCTGCGACTTCCTTACATCGAACCATTGAATCTGCTGCAGGTGGAGTTGCTCAAGCGGCACCGCGCCGGCGAAACCGACCCGCGTGTGCGCGAAGGCATACAGTTGTCGATCAACGCCATCGCGACGGCGCTGCGGAACAGTGGCTAGTAGGACAGGCTCCTGATGCTGGCGGGGACCGAGTTCAGGGTCAACCAGGCATACGCGCGCCTCGATGAGTGCGCCGCCGCGGACAAAATTGCGGTCGTGGCCCAGCTCATCCTGGCCATCTTCGATCGTTTCTATTGCCAATTGTGCGAGTACCCGTATCGGGCCAAGCGTGCCTTCGAGGCCATGGATCCGCACGCGTCGATCCAAATCAGCAAAGAGCGCCTCGGTTTGTACAGTCGATACATCGAGGAACACGGGCCGCGAATCCGGGCAGCGTTCCCCGCACTGTCCAGCGACACGACCGGTTGGGATGCGATCGATCGCTTGTTCGTCGCGATGATCGTCGACCGCTACGAGGCGGACATCGCATTCAGTTTTATCCATTCCTTGCGGCGCAATATCGCGCATGGTCTGTGGCGACCGGTGGCTTATTCGTTTCCGCCTCCCAGCAAACTGCGCGCGCTCTCGATGGCATCGGTGTTTCACCGGCTGCCGATACGGGATCGAGTCGGGTTGGATTTGTTGTGCGAGGTGTTGCAAGTGCCGGGCTTCGCCGTGCCCTTCAGAAATCTGCGAGGCGATGCAGAGCGGCTGCTCGACCGATTGGACGGGTTGCTGTACGGCAAGGACGCGGAGGTGCCGCAGCCGGTCGCGCTCGACGTCGTGGAAGCCGGATTTTTCCGCGATCGATCCGCATTCCTGGTGGGGCGCTGGCTGCTTCGAGATGACACCGTCGCGCCGTTCGTGGTTGCTTATCTGAATAGCGCGGACGGCATTTACGTCGACGCCGTTCTGCATCGTGTCGCCGACATCCACAATCTGTTCAGTTCCGCACTCGCCAATTTTCACGTGACCACGCGCCTCTACTACCAAACTTGCGTGTTTCTTTTCAGCTTGATGCCGCGACGACCCTTTGGTCACCACTACTCGACCATCGGCTACAACCATGTCGGCAAGGTCGCGATATTGAACGAGATCGTGGATCAGATACGACAATCCGGTCAGCGGCTGCAGCGCTCGCCGGGCGCTACGGGCACAGTTGCGCTCGGCTTCACTTTCGAGGGCTGTTCCTATCATTTGAAGGTAATTCGCGATCAGCCGACGACGTCTTACAAATGGGGTTCTTTCCCCGGCGTCAAGGCCGTGGTGGACAAATATCACGAGGTCCACGAAATCAACCGGGCCGGGAGCATGCTGGACAACGTGATGTACTTCAGTCTCCGGCTCGACCGTGACCTGTTCGATCCGGCGCTGCTCGATGAGATCTGCCGACAGAGCGCGGGCAGTGCGTATCTCGACGAGGACGGCGTTTTATTGCGTTCGTTGATCGTGCAGCTGAAGATCGTGCCGCTACCGGTCTACCTGCAATCCGCCAGCGACGCCGACACCAGGGCGGTAATCCGCAGTCTCGGACATTGCATCAGAAACAACGCAGCGACCAATATCTTCAACAAGGACCTCGATTCCAGAAATTACGGGGTCGGTCGCTATGGGCGGGTATTCCTCTTCGACTATGACGCTGTCGAGAAACTGACCGACGTCAAGATTCGCACCAACACCGATCTAGAGCCCGGCGAGGAAGGGATACCCAGTTGGTTCTTCGAGGACGGCGTGATTTTTCTTCCCGAGGAACTCGATCATGGAATGCAATTCGCCAACGACTATGCGCGTCGCTGCTTCAGAGAGGAAAACGGCGATCTGTTGCGGGTCGCTTATTGGACCGACGTGCAGCAAAAGCTGTTGCGCGGTGAGGTGCCTGAGCTGCGAATCTATCCGCGGAGCGCGAAACTGGTATCCGACGAAACGGTCAAGTCGCGCGTTTATTATCCCTGATCGCGACCCCCGGGCGCACCGGCGGATCCCCGACCGCGGAACGCGGCATTGAGCCGCGCGCCTACTTGCGAACGTAGGCCGCCAGTTTGCTGTGTGTGCGCGTCGCATCCTCGTCGCTGAATGGTGCGGCATCGATCGATTGGCGCATCAGGCGCTCGAAATCGGCGGCGGGCAACGGCCGGCTGAAATGAAAGCCCTGGTATTCATCGCAGCCGGTGGCCTTCAGGAAGTCGAGCTGCTCCGGTGTTTCGACGCCTTCGGCGACCACCTTCAGGTGCAAACTGTGGGCCAGAGAAACAATTGCGCGAACGATCGATGCGTCCTCCGGGCGGCTCACGATTTCATTGATGAAGACTCGGTCGATCTTCAGTTTGTCGATCGGAAAGCGCCGCAGATAGCTCATGCTCGAATAGCCCGTGCCGAAATCGTCGACCGACACGAGCACGCCCATGGCGCTCAGTTGTTCGAGAATCATGATCGATTGTTCGGGATTGGTCATCACGGCACTTTCGGTCAGCTCCACCTCGAGAAAACGTGCTTCCAGATCGGCGTCGTCGAGCGCGCTGCGAATGGTGTCAACCAGCCCGCTGTCACGGAACTGGGATGCGGCAAGGTTGACCGAAACGCGCAACTTCGGGACGCCGGCATCTTGCCAAGCCCGCGCCTGCCGGCACGCCTCGCGAATCACCCATTCGCCGATGGCGCCTATCAAACCGCATTCTTCCGCCAACGGTATGAACTCGGCCGGGGACACGGTTCCCCGTTCGGGATGCACCCACCGGATCAGCGCCTCGGCGCTGCGTACTATCCCGGTGCGAGCATCCACCTTGGGTTGGTAATGCAGTTCGAATTGCTTCGCGGCGATTGCGGCGTACAAATCGCTTTCCAGTTGAACGCTGTTTTCTGCGCCGCGGTGCATTCCGGTCGCGTAGCGCTGCGCGTTGCCGCGACCGCGCTCTTTGGCCGCGTACATGGCCGCGTCGGCATGCGCGAGCAAGGCGTCGATGGAGCCGCCATCGGCGGGGTAGACGGCGATGCCGATGCTGGGCGAGGTATGAATATCGATGCCGGCGATCCGCACGGGCGCCAGCAATGCTTCGATGACGCAAGATGCGAGTTTTTGCGCATCCGCGGGCTCGCCGATCGAATTGGCGATCAGGACGAATTCATCGCCGCCGAAGCGGGCCACCGTGTCGGTGGTTCGCACGGCGGCGGTGAGTCGACGCGCGACTTCCTGCAGGAGCTCATCGCCCGCCCGATGGCCCAATGAGTCGTTGATGAGTTTGAAGCGGTCGAGATCGCACGCCAATAGCGCGAATGATCGGCCGTCTCGATCCGCGTGCGCCATGGCCTGCGCCATGCGGTCATCCAGCAGTACCCGGTTCGGTAGGCCCGTGAGCGGATCGTGCGTCGCGAGGTGGCGGAGCTGCCGGTTGGCCGCCTCCAGGCCTCGCGTGCGGGTCATGATGTCTTCTTCGAGACGCCCCACCTGGTCCTTGACCAAGCGATCGTTTTCCCACTTGCGGCTGAGCGCCGTCGCACATTGCAGAACTTCGATCGGTTCAGCGGGTTTGCGCAGCACGAGCAACTTGTCGGAGTGACCGAGCCGCTGCACCACCTCGGTCCAGTCGTAGTCGGTGTGTGCCGAACAGATGACGACCTGCAGGTCGGGGTCCACGGTCCAAAGGTGCTCGATGGTCTCGAGTCCGTCCCAGCCGGGCGGCATGCGCATGTCGACGAACGCCATGGCGTAGGGCCGCCCATCGGCGATCGCGTGGCGCGCCATCATGACGCCTTCCTGTCCTTGATACGCCGAATCGACATCGAAATCCGGGCGCACCGCAGCGCGCGCATCCTTACCGAAGATGTCTGCCTCAAGCAGGTCGAGCGCGGCTTGCGCGGAATGCTCGGGCTGAACACTCAGTACCTTGCGAAAATCCTGATGGATGGCGGCGTTGTCGTCGATGATGAGGAGCCGCCGGTTGACGTATTCGGTACGGGAGTTATGCACGGGAAGCATCCCGAGTTTCGCAGGGGACTTCCAGGATGAAAGCTGCCCCCTGTCCGGGCCCGGCACTTTCCGCGCGCAATGTGCCGCCGAGGTCGTGCGCCGCGAGCGCGCCGCTATGCAGACCGAATCCATGGCCGGATTTTCGGGTTGTGAAGCCGTGGCTGAAGAGTTGGCTCATATTCTCGGGCGCTATGCCCACGCCGTTATCGATCACCGAAATGCGCACTCCGCGTTCGGCCGGTTCGATGCGCAAGGTAACGAGCTTGTCCGTCCGTCCCGACTCGTCACATGCATACTTCGCGTTGCGCACGAGATTTACCAGTATTTGCAGTACCTTATGTTTGTCGACGGTGATGGGGGGTACCTTGCCGAACTCGCGCTGCAGCGTCACGCCGTGACGAGCGAACGCGCCGGCGTTGAGGCGTAGGCTGTCTTCGACCAAGTCGGCGACTTCCACGGTTTCCGTGACGCCGCACAGTTTGGCGTAGCTCTGCTGCATGGCCACGGTATCCTTGATATGTTCCAAGTTGTCGCGCAACGAGGCGAGCTCCTGCAGGGTCATCTGCTGGTCGTTGGTGAGTTGTTCGCCCATCGCGGCGAGATATTCCGGTATGCGTTTGCCGCGTACGTCGTTGGTGACGAACTCGCCGAGCCGCGGACCTTGATCGCGCAACAGCGCGGCGACGCGGGACAGTCCGCCGGCTTTGGACTGCTTGACGCGTTCGGCCACGAGGCTTGCTGAAATATTCACGCTGTTCAATATGTTGCCAACGTTGTGCAATACATTGGTGGCGACTTCGGCCATGCCGGCTTGGCGTGATGCGACCATCAATTCCTTGTGCACGCGCTCGAGATTCAACTCGGATTGCTTGCGCTCCGTGATGTCTTGAACCACGGCTACGGCGCCGAGGATCTGCCCGGCGGGGCCGACCAGCCGGTGCGCGCTCGACAGGGTTATGCGCCGGTCGGCGCCGTGCGGCGCGATCACGAGTTCGAGGTTGGTGATGGTCTCGCCACGCAACGCGCGCGCCAATGGCCGTTCTTGGTCGTTCACCAAGGTGACGCCGTCCGCAAGGTAGGTTTGCGCCGGCGCGTCCGGCGAGTCTACGCAATGCAGTTCCACCGCTGCGCGATTATGGTGGGTTATTTGTCCGGACGTGTTGCAGGCTACGAGGGCGACCGGTAAATCGGTAATGACCGCTTCGAGCAGCGTTTGTTGCCGCGTCAAGGCCTCGGCCAGTTCTTTGCGGTTGCTGATGTCGCGCAGGAATTCGACCGAGCAATCAGGGTTGCCGCCGGCGTCGCGAACGAGGGCGGTAGTCGCGCGTACCCAGACGCTGCTTCCATCTTTTCGTACGTAGCGCTTTTCGATGTCCACGAAATCAACTGCGCCGCTCCACAGTTTCTTGAGCTCCGCCGCGCTGCATGCGACATCGTCGGGGTGGGTCAGGTCGCCGCCGGTCCTGGCCGCGAGGTCATCGGTGCCGAAGTTCAACAGCGCGCAGAATGCCGGATTGCAGCGCAGAAAGCGGCCGTCGCGGTCCGCATAGGCGATGCCTATCGGCGCTTGGTCGAACGTGTTGAGAAACAAGGTCTCGGCTTTGCGCAGATTGCCGCGGGCGGCGATCAGGTCGGTGAAGTCGCTGATCGTTCCGACGAAGCCGGGGACGCCCACAGCGGGAACGAGTTGTTCGCGGAAATAGCGCACCACGCCGCCAACGGGCCGCATGCGGTATTCGAATTTCATAGGCCGGGGCTGCCGGCAAAAGTCGCCCCACACCTCCTTGATGCGCGTCCGATCGGTCGCATGAATGGCCTGCGCCCAGTCATTCGCGCTCTGCTCTGCGGTCAACCCGAATAGCCGGCGATATTCCGGATTGACGTAGGCGATGTCGCTGGTGGCGTCGGTGTGGTAGATGGCCACCGGAGCGCTGTCCAGCAAGGCGTGCGCCTGCAGCGCATCGGCGGCGCCGGGCGAGGTGCCGGCGGTCGAGTCGGAGCGTGAGAGCAGAGCAAGCTCCATGAGGCGTGTGCGGAGCTCTGCTTGCATCGCGGCTTGCCGCACCACCAGCTTCAGGGAATCGCGATGCGCAAGGCTCAGCCGGCGGGGCACAGTCCCATAGACGGCGAGCACCCCCAGCGTGTCGCCGGCCTCGGTGCGCAGGGCGCATCCGGCATAGAAGCGGATGCCGACGCCGTTGATCGTGAATTCGCCGGCGCCGATTCGCTCGTCCCGCGCCGCATCCTCGACCTCGAACAAATCCGCATTTTGCAACGCGTATTCCAGAAAAGGATCGCGGGGCGGTGCGGCCGCGGCGGTCAGGATTGCCGTTGAAGTGCACCACGCCGCCATTCCGCCATGCAGTGCCAGCGACGCAAAATCCGCCTGACAAACATGCGCTGCAAGGCGCGCAAGGTCGGCGCAGAGCGGGCCCGCACTCTCGGCAGGCGCTACGGTGGGCGGCGCCGCGATGAGCGGAGCATCGGTCTGGGAGACCATGCCCGACGTTTTGATATTACTTTCTGCGCTCATTCCGCGGCACCTCCTGCGATGTTTATCGCATGAGTACTGGAGCGCTTCCTGCGCTCATTGACGATTAGACGTATTGTGTCGGCATGGGCGTTGAAAGGAGCGGCGAATGCATCACAAAAAATTACGGCAAAAGCGTGTAACCGATCCCAGTGTTGCATTGCAGTGTGTCCGGGGCGCTAAGGGCAGCATCACGATCGGAATTTGCGCTTGATCGGGACCCGTGGCGCAGCGGGGGAGTTTGGACCGTGGAACCCCGGCATCGAGTCGCATGTTCCGAAAGAACTACTGCATCTCTCGACAATTTTTCGACCCGAGAACGTCTTTACAAGCGTTGCGACCGCGGTCGAACTTCACGGTTTGACCGGTTTTCCATTGAGCGAGCTCGTGACGTTCCGCCCGCAGAGGCTTGCGCTGCACGAACTGCTGATTCGTGTCACTGCGGATTTCGCGGTTCCGGACGGGCCGCGAATCGAGGATCTTGGCATCAATTTCCGTGAGATCGCGCGCCTCTTGCTTGCGCGCTACCTCAATCCGCAAATGGATTCGTTGGTGGACGCGTACGATCAGGCGCGCAGGAAGCTGCTCACGGCTGCCGAGGCCACCATGGCCGCGGTTGTGCCCGCACTGACGGCGCCGGCGACTCCCGCCGCTCGCAGGGCCGCGTCCGGTCTGCTCAGACGCATGACTGCGGGCCGCAAGCCGCTTGCGGTGGCCATCGTCGATCGCAGTTGGGGGCCGAATGAAATAGCGCAGTTCGAACACATGGCAACGGTGGCGATCGATCCATTGCAGGCAATCGTGTGCCGCACGCTGGCGCGCGTCATGTCGGCGCTGTTCACCACGCACGGGGCTGCCTGGGGAACTCGCGATCTCATCCTTTCGTTGACCACGGATATCGCATCCAACGCATACGGCAGCGAGGTCGTCGGGCAAACGCTCGAGCCGCTGCTGCGGATCGCCGCCGAGCGTGAGGGCTATCGCCTGTTGCCCCGGCAGGAGCGGCCGGTTGTCATCAACACCAAGGGAGCGTCGGCCTCCGGTAAGAGCACGTTGCGGCCGCTGCAAAAAAAACTTGCCGGCGATATCGGGGTGCACTGGGGGGACTTCGCGCTGATCAGTCCGGATATCTGGCGCAAGCAGCTGCTCGACTACGGTTCGCTCGGTACGGCTTACAAATATGCCGGTGCATTTACGGGAGAGGAGGTGCAAATCGTCGACAGTAAGCTCGATCGGCACATGGCGCACAAAAATCGGCGCGGCGACATGTCCCACCTGTTGATCGACAGGTTCCGCTTCGACAGCTTCGCGCCGGATTCGGACGAGGCGGGAAGCAATCTATTGACGCGATTCGGCCAGACCGTTTACCTGTTCTTCGTGATCACGCCTCCGGACTTGTTGGTCGAGCGCGCTTGGAAGCGTGGCCTGGAGTTCGGCCGGTATAAGGCCGTGGACGACACGCTCGCGCACGCAGTGGAAGCGTACAGCGGTATTCCCAATGTGTTCTTTACCTGGATCAGATGCAGCGACAAGCGGATTCGCTTCGAGTTCTTGGACAATACGGTACCGTTCGGCGAACGTCCGCGTACCGTGGCGTTCGGGGACAACACGACGTTCAATGTGCTGGACGTTGCGAATATACTCAATATCGTTCGATTCGCTCGCATCAACGTGAATGCCTCCGCGCCGGCGTTGCTCTATGCGAACCGAAATCTGCTCGCCGCCGAGCACAACACGGCATTTTTACGGCGGTGCATCGGCGAATTTCGAAACGTCAACTTCGTCGAGCAGGCGACCGGTCGAATCTACTTGCGCATCGACTCGGGTGTTCCGGTCTGGAAAGATACTGCCACGCTCGAGACCATGCTGGGCGATTCGGATACGCGAGTGGGAGTGCAGTCGGTGGCGACCGATGCTCTGCTGGCTCGAGCGTCGGGGACCGGAAGATCGCGGTACTTGTCTTCATCCGACGGCGATCCACACTCGTCTACGCTGGGTCAGTGGGCAATCGAAAATCACGGCTTGCGGCAGCCGTGACGCCCCCATCACTCGACGCCTAATCCAAGAAATCGCAATAGCGCTCGACGTGGGCCGCAAGATCCAGGGTGTGCTGACGCGTCAGCCGTTCGGCCAACTCCGTGTCGCGTCGCTCCAAAGCCTCGATGATCTTCAAATGATCGATGATCGAGCGCGCCGCACGGTCGCTTTGGGTGATGGTGGCACGGCGAATGGCGCGCACATGAATGAGCAGGTTGCGAGTCGCATCGATGATGGTCTGCGACCCTCCCAGCGCAATGACGGCCGTATGAAATGCAATATTCGCGTCCGAATACTCGCCCAAGTGTTCGGAGGGCGGCGATGACTGAAATTCGTCGAACAAGTGCCGCAGCTGCGCAATCTCCGCGTCGGTTGCATGCAGCGTGGCGAGTCGGGCGGCCATCGATTCGAGCGCAGCCCACATCTGGACCATCTCGATGATTTCGCGCTTCGACTTGCGGACGATGTAAATGCCGCGTCGCGGCATGGTGCGGGTGAACCCTTCTTGTTCCAGAAGCGACAATGCCTCCCGGATCGGCGTGCGACTCACGCCGAGCGCCGTCGTCAATTGCCGCTCGTCCAGCCGCAATTCCTGATTCGGATCGTAGATATCGGTTTCCGAAATCGCGTTCTTGAGAAGAGCGTAAGCCTGGTCACGCAAACTCGTCGAGTTCAGCGGTGCGAGCGCGAGCGGTGCCGCCGTTGATGTACGCCGAACCAAGTTTGTGATGGTGCTCATTGCCTTGCTCCCTTGATCAATACGATGCTATTAACAAGCACCCTCCGGTTTTCAAGCTGCCGCCAATTCGTCGCTAGGTCTGCTGACCCACCAGCGAATTCAAATTCGTCGCGCCATGACCATGCGCGACGTGGCGCAATCGGCTCCCGGTGCCGAGACCGGCGTAGCGTCCATGACGCGCCGCAGCCGCCAATACCGATTGCGGCAATAAAAAGTAAAGCACGGCAGGCACGCCTGCGACCACTGCCAGGCCCGATATCAACCACACAATCACTTCAATAAGGTTCATAACAGCTTCTCGGCGGTTACTTCGTGTCCGCATACGGTTTAAAGATAGTCATCAAGTATCTACGGCACGCACGCATTCGCGTCGCGCAGCAGATATATTATATTGCAAGAACAAATTGGCTAATGAATTAATCTAACCGGACCTAAGGGTTTTTCTCATGTGCCCTAGCCGGCAGGCCCCGAGACTTCGAGCCGCTGGTAAAAATGCGGCAACTCATTGAAAATAAAAAACCCTAATGAATATCGCTACGAGAGTGATCCGAGACTGCACGACTGCACATAGCCCGTTCCGGGCGATGGCCACAACGCGGCGGCCCTTGGATTGACACTTTAAAAAGTCTGGATATATGATATACCACAACAAGAATTCAAGGTCGGCGGAGACCGAAGATGAGATTTTCGGTACATATTGCGGGAGTAGCAACGGTGAGTCAGTCTGGGCGCGTCCGTGTTGGCAATAAATCAAAAAGCGCCTTGTTCGGCTGCTCCGTGCCGTTCATAGACGGTTGGATCTTCACATGACATTGGTCGAGCCAGGGGCACGTGTCCGAGCATGGGTTGGCATGCGCACGATTCATGGCTCGTCCCTGCCGGCGTAAAAAAAAGGGGGAAATGCATGAACGCGAATTCGAATCAGTCATCGAGCTCTCCGCTCGGTAATCCATGGATCCAGCTCACCATCGGCGTCATCTGCATGGCGTGCGTCGCCAATCTGCAGTATGGATGGACGTTGTTCGTCAATCCCATCGACGCGAAGTATCACTGGGGGCGCAGCGCCATCCAGGTCGCGTTCACCATTTTCGTTCTCATCGAGACGTGGCTCATTCCGGTTGAGGGTTATCTGGTCGACCGCTTCGGGCCGCGCTGGGTGGTGCTCGCCGGCGCCGTTCTCGTGGCGCTGGCGTGGGTAGTGAATTCCGCCGCGAGTTCGCTCCCGGTTCTGTATTTCGGCGCTGCGCTCGGCGGCATCGGAACCGGCTGCGTTTACGGCACCTGTGTCGGCAACGCGCTCAAGTGG
>Ga0181536_10005393_pt1 | contig 13134 bp, 10 predicted proteins | sample PEATcosm2014_Bin_41_FD_121105 | JGI IMG/M metagenome (GOLD analysis project Ga0181536, IMG submission 121105) | Peatland microbial communities from MTU Mesocosm Facility, Houghton, MI, USA - PEATcosm2014_Bin17_60_metaG | ecosystem: Environmental > Terrestrial > Soil > Wetlands > Peat | place...
GATGGCAAATACCAATGCTTTCACGGTTATCGGGGGCGGTCACTTGGCAGGTTACGCAGGAATTCTCGGCGTCTCAGAGAGGCTGTCACATGTGAGCACGGCTGGAGGCGCTATGCTTTCGCTCCTGGCCGGAGAAGAACTCCCCGCAATAACCGCCCTTGTTGCAGCCGCAAAACGTTACAGGCAGAAATAGTTAGGGCGGGTCGTGAGAATTTTAAGCACGAGTGTTCATACTCGCGTTGCGCCTCGGTGGCTCAGCCTGGCAGATCGATATGACCAGAGAGCGGCCGCCTTGTAACAAAAGCCAAGAAAGCGGCAGGTCGCGGGATCGAATCCCGCCCGAGGCTCCATAACTCACCCGAACTTAAACTCGAACTTGCCCCGTGCTGATCTCGCGCACCCAACCCAGGTGGGAAGGTAACTAGCAAAACCCGCTAGGCACTGGCGACTGTGAAGTGAACGCAACCAGACGCATCAGACACGCTGTAGGAACCAGCAGGTTCGGTCACAGTAAAGCTATACGAGCCACCGGGACTGGAACCAATGAAGGTGGATGAACCCGTACAGACTGACCCAGAATACAGAATGACAACAGTTCCGCCGGCAGTCGTCCCGCTGATGGTGAACGGGGTCCCGGCCTGGGGGGTTGATGGTGTGACGATTGGAGTTGCCCATGCCCCGCTCAGGCTAACCGAGAACACCGCTAAGCCTAGGAGAAGTAACAGGGGTCCAATAATGCGCTTGCTCCGCAACACGCACCACACTACCCAATCAGTCTAAAAGCCTAGAATTTAAGAGTAATTAGAGTCCGCCACAATCGACGTTCTGTTTGACGAACGGTTAGTGGATAACGCGGTGAAAGTTGGTGAATATTTCAAGGCTGGCCTTCTGCAGTTGAAGAGTGCTCATCGGATAATCAGAGATGATCGGGGACTCGGCCTTATGCTAGCTGTTGAAACGCGTTTTGATGTTCACCAAACGATCTTGGATGCCTTACAGCAGGGTGTTTTGATGCTCGATGCTGGACGAAATATTCTCAGATTTCTGCCACCACTTTGCATCCAACCTGAGCACGTAGATCGTGTTCTCGAAACCCTGCCGAAGGTCCTGGAGAAGGAGGAGCTTGCAAGGTTACCCGGTTAGACTATTGCAGGGAATGCTGGAACTCTATAGCCCAAGCGGGTCTGAAGCCGATCTTGCTAAGTTCCTGCAAAAGGAAATGGAATCTAACGGGCTCGCCGCGAGAATTGATAAGGTTGGAAATGTAGTCGGCATCCTTGGCGACGAAGGTCCGCGGATCCTGCTCTGCGGTCATATGGATACCGTTCCCGGCCACATACCAATTCGACAGGGCGTCGATCTGCTCTACGGCCGCGGTGCCGTCGACGCCAAATCATCCCTAGCTGCGATGATCGTCGGCGCTGCTCTTGCAAAGAAAAGAAGTTCATACCCTTTCCAAATTACCATAGCTGCCGTAGTGGAGGAGGAAACGAGCAGCAAGGGTATTCGGGCGATAATCGGTGATCAAACCCAGTACGCGATGGCGATATTCGGCGAACCGAGCGGCGTCTCGAATATGATCATAGGATACAAGGGAAGCCTCAAACTGCACGCCTCCTTCACCACTAATGGAGGCCATTCGGCTTCACCCTGGCTCTCCGCCAGCAGCTACGAGGAATCAACCGCGTTCTGGAGAGCCTTTCAAAAGGGAGTGCTGAGGAACAATTCTCCATCCAAGTTTGAAGCTGTAACAGGTTGTGTCACCCGCGCTGAAGCGGGTGATTTAGGAAACAGTGTGCCGACGCGTGCGACATTAGATGTTGATCTGAGAATCCCGCCTGGATTGTCATCGAACGATCTAATTACCAAAATCAAGGAGTTCACAGCCCGATACAACGCAAATCGACCAGAGGTGAGAATCCAAGTAGATTTCGAGGACTCGACCGAAGCGTTCCTTGGTTCTCCGCATTCTACAGCGGTCTCAGCTTTCAGGTGGGCGATTAGGAAAGTCAAAGGAGGCCAGGTTGCCATGGTCAAGAAGACCGGCACAAGCGACATGAACCTGTTCGCCCAATGCCAGAATATTCCCATGTTTGCCTATGGCCCAGGGGAGTCGAGGTTTGATCACACCGAGGTCGAACATGTCAGAATCTCAGAGTACCTAGCATGTATCGAAGTTTACGCCCAAGCGCTCGCAAGGTTCGCTGAGAAGGCCAGTGGCTCACCACTTCTGTCAGCTGCTACGCAGTGACCGGAGATGTCGTCGGTTCTGAAGGGTGGCCGGCTGAAAGGCACGCGAAGAGATGTGGTAAATTTTATCTCATCGCTTGAATTCGACAAGCGAATAGCGTTCTCAACGGTTCTAGTCAACGAAGCGCACGTGATTGCGCTGGTGAAATCTGGTGCCATCGAGAAAGCTGACGCCCGCAGGATCTTGAGGGCTCTGAGAAAGCTTGAAGGTTACAATTTCCCTGAACGAAACGCTGAAGATGTTCATGTGGTGATTGAGGATTCTGTCACGAAACGTACGAGTAGAGAGGTGGGAGGTCTTCTTCACCTTGGCAAGAGTCGGAACGACCAAGTCGTTACGGCCATAAGAATGACCTTCGTAATGAGATCCTAGTACTCTCGGACCAAATACTTGCCCTCGAATTCTCAATCCTGAACTCGGCGAAGAGACATATCGCCACCGTATTCCCAGGCTATACCCACCTTCAGCCCGCACAACCAATCAGTTTCGCACATTATCTGCTTGCAAACTACGCTTCTCTGTCGCGGGATATAGATCGGCTAGCCGAGGCTTACAGGAGAGTTAATCGTTCCCCTATGGGAGCCGCGGCGTTGGCTGGAACAAGTTTCCCGTTGAATCGACGTTTGATCGCGTGCCTGCTTGGCTTTGATGGGCTTGTGGATGTTTCTTTGGACGCAGTTGGGGGCCGGGATTTCGCCTTAGAGATTCTGGGAAACTGCGCCCTCATAGCTTCGGATCTCTCCCGTATCGCAACAGATCTAATCTTCTACAGCTCAGCAGAAGTCGGGCTCGTAGTGATTCCTGACGAGTTCGCCTCAACGAGCAGTATCATGCCACAAAAGAAGAACGCTGACCCTCTCGAGCTAACCAGAGCAAAGTGCGCGAAAATCGCAGCCAATTTCAATTCAGGCCTCTCAATAATGCATGGTCTACCCTCAGGCTACAACCTTGACTACCAGGAAGTAACACCCCTTCTCTGGGAGTCGATTGACGAACTCAAAGCCTGCCTGCGAATCCTCACCGAAATTATACCTAGGATAGCCGTCGACAGTAAGTTGTCGAGTAGGCGATACCTGGAATTTAGTGCAGCAACGGAAATTGCCAACCTACTAGTAAGAAAAGAACACTTGCCCTTCAGGACCGCTCACCACCTGGTTGGCTCAGTAGCGCGATCAGCTCTCAGTCGAGGCATGACGTTCAAAGACATGAAGCGATCAGATTGGGAACGAGCCTTAGGAAGGCCAATCCGCCCTCACACGGTGAGTTCAATTGTCGAGGCGTTGGATCTCGGCCGGCATCTTCGCATGTATCGAACTAGCGGAAGCCCTAACCCACAAGAATCGAAGCGGCTTATCGCGCAAGAACTCCGAGCATGCGAGAGATCACGCACACGTAATGCACGATTACAGGCTAAGCTTCGAAGGAGTATGCAGGAGCTTCGGGCAGCCTCGAAGATTTAGCCTCTCATAGAAACTTCTTTTTCGTTAAAATGACTGCCACCGCCGCAACTATTACGACCCCTACTAAGACTTGCAACGCCTCCTGTTCACTTATCAGCGGAGGCTGGTCGTTAGTGATTGGTAATCCACTAATCGGGCTGAGCATTGTATCCACTGGCGCGTAGTTGTCTGTGAGTATCGGTGGGTTGTCCCCGATAGGTGTGAAGTAGTTGGCTAAGTAGTCATTCATACCCGGAATCTTCACAATTGTGCTTGTCGAGGCGAGTTCCTCAAAATCTGTGACACTCAAATGATGTGTTGAGAGGGTGGCGACGATTATCACGTTTTGTGGGTCCGTGTCTGACGCGCCTTGTACTGCGAACGTGTAGACGGTTGGGAAGATTTGGCTCATGGTTGTGGTTTCGGCGGTGAGTAACTGATCGTTACTTGTTGTTGTTCCCGAGATTAGGTTAGAGATCACGATACCGTTGGAGGTTAGGTGGGAGTCTATGAGTTTGAAGAATTCTAGGGTCATTAATTGGAATGGGACATAGCTCCTGGAATAGGCGTCGAGCACGATGAGATCGTATCTTTGCGTGGTGCTTTGAAGAAATACTCGACCGTCGTCGATGTATATGTGAAGCCTCGGGTTGCTAGCGTTCACAGCGAAATATTGTTCCGCGACCTGCACAACCTCCGGGTCTATCTCAGCGACGTCGACGGTCACGTTTGGATAATCTCTCAAGAAGGCCTTTGGGCCCGTGAAACCGCCTCCCCCGATGAAAAGGACGCGAGTTACGTTCGGGTTAAGCAGGAGCCCGATGTGGAAGTAGTCGGTGTAGGGAAAGACTGTTCGGTTGGGGTCTTGCAGATCCATAGCACTGTGCAGATTATCATCCATTATGAGATAGCGTATCGTAGACTGAGTTGAAGGATCATACGCGTCTGCTACAATTAGATGATGGTAAGGAGTGTCAGTCTCGTAGATTGTATCACCCAAAGCCAACGTGTAGGTGGCAACTGTCAACTGACGGTTAACCATGTAGGGCGCAGCGAACGGGAGAGTGATTAGGATGAGAAGAACAAGAAACTTGAACCGATAACTCAAACCAAGAAAGGCAACGATCAGCAACACAATCCCTAACAAAAAAATGATCTTGTTAACTCCAAAAAGCGGAATTAGGATGAAGACAGTCAGAAACGTCCCTACTATGCTCCCTACAGTCGAGAGGGCGTAAAGGTTGCCCGAGACTTTGCCTAATGTCTCAAAACCCTCAGCTACCAGTCGAATAGCATAAGGCGACACCATACCCAGAAGAACGCTTGGCGGCCCCAACAATAAGGTCGTAGCGAGTAGTGGCGCGTAACGTTCACCAAGATTCAACCTTATCGCAAGGTCGAAGAGAGGCGGGGCGATCGCAGGTAGCGACAGAACCATTACGCCCGAAAGGAAGATCACGATCGATAGTACGTTGAAGTTGGGCTTCACGTCCGCCAGTTTCCCGCCCAAATAGTAACCTGTGCTCAGCGCTGACAAAACCACACCAATCAAGCTGCCCCAAACGAAGATCGAACTCCCAAACACTGGAGCCAGTAGCCTACTGCCCAAGAGTTCAAGCGCCATCACCACGGCGCCCGAAACGAAGACCGAAATAAGGAGACGGAGTTGGCGTGGCATTGAAATTCCAGTCAAGAAATTGGATTGAGGCTTAACTAGGCTCAATCCAAGGTTGAGGGGCTTGCCGCAAATACGCTTTGATACCCAATGCGCTATTCGGAGCGTTTGAGGTAGCGGTCAGAATAAGTTGACTTGAGGGTTGGTAGTTGTCCAACCAGATGTACATATACATATTCGAGCCCTCCGGGACGGCAACTTGAGCCGAATACGTTGCGTATCCCTCCAAGGCCACTCCCATCCCGTAAGTTCCCTGAGGAACCCATACTTGGAAAGACCCATCGAGACTAGATGTTGTGTAGCCTCCCGGCTGAACATCAATAATGTTCGTGAGGGTGCTATTGTTTGGCTCAAGCGTAATCGTTGCCCAAGATAAGCGACGGGAAACGCCGAAGTAATCTGGCCCCATCACCATCCCGAAGATTCGGGACGCACGATCCATGACGGTGACTACGGAAACGTTCTGGGGTGCGGTAACAATTACGTGTAAGGGCTGTAACTGGTAGTATCCATCGACCCATATTCTAATTGTGTACGTGTGAGGCGACATGTTCCATGGGTATAGAATTAAGCCACCCGGGGTTTGGCTCGCTCCATCTGTCGTATCATAGAACCCTGACCAAATCAGCCGAGGGTCGCCGTAGTAAAGGTCGAACCCAGATAAAATAAAGTGGGCGGTGTAAGTTCGGGTTCTATCTGTATAATTTGTATAATTTGGTATATACGTAGCATTCGCTGCAACAAAGCGTCCTTGATCATCGAAAACCTCGATGCGCGTCGGCGTGGCAGTCAAATTGTTAATCGGTTGCGCAAACGGCAAAGTGGAGTCAATTAAGCTGAGAATATTTTCATCTCTGAAGAATATAGTTAGATCGATTACTGGGTTCAAAATCATGTAAATTGCCGCGTCAGAAATAGCCCCAAGCCTGACGCACACGTGGAGTAACTGCTGCTGAGTATAGCCGCGGGTTTCGATTATTACCGTATAGCAGCCATTAAGCAGTCCTCCGCCAGGCCCTCCCAAAAAGCCAAGCCCTGCGTAAGCAAACGTTGCGTTTATTGAGTCCAGCGGTTGTGTCGTATTTGCTTGGTAAACGTTTCCGTTTGAGTCTATAATCAACACCTTAATTGTCGATCCAGGGTACGCCCAATTCGGATTAAGATGTGGAATTTGATAATTGATCGAGCGGAGATCCAGTAGAATGCCTCCTGCGCGGTACATTGAAAGGCTGATTAGAAGCTCGTCTGTGCTGAGGCCGATAGTAGCTCTGACAATGTCTGTTTGATAGTATATGTCACGGATTCCAAGGTTCGCAAACCCAGCAAAAACCGGAGAGGACGTAAGACGAGCCACGATGTAATACGTCCCTGGCCGGAGGCCATAATTCTGTGAGAATAGCGAAAAAAGACCTGCCTGCCTAGTGTTGCTGAAACCTATCAAGTCAACAGTTGCACTCGTACTGCCTGGTGGTACGGACGTCACATTTTGTGCCCTGAGTATGCCCTCTTGATCGTAGGCTGAAACAGTCAGCGTACCGCCAACCTGGACAGGTTGACCGTTGTTGTCGAAGGCCGTTAGTGGTTCGTCTATCAGTATATTATTTGAATACCTGAAATGGACAGTCACTGTAATGCTTCCTGTTCGGATGAGAGGTAACACAGTTTCTGTGTCCGCGGTAGAATTATCCACATGCACTCGAACTTCTGCGATTTGAATGTAAGATGTTACGTAAGCTTCGAGTAGGTAGTCGCCCCATCCACCGCCTGAAGTGTAGTTAGCGTAGTCTTGTGGGATCCGTCCGTCGAAACCAAATTGGTTTTGAATCACAAAATCGAATGACGTTGCAGTGGGAACCGTAAAACTTGTCGTGCCGTACGGGGCTGATGTGGATGCTACAGGACTACCTGCCAGATTTAGAAGGTCGATGTTGATCGCTCGCAATACTGGTGCCGTAGGGCAAAAAGTAGTGCTATTAATCCCTGCAAGCGTTCCCCATGGAATCAAGTTTCCCTCCGGGTTCTTGGACAACACCGTTCCGGAAATGATTACGCTCTCTGTAAGATACAGGTCCACTCCCTCGAGCGATTGACTAGCAGCTACACTTACAGTCCACGGTCTGTATGCAGGCTCATAACCCGCAGCGTAAGCAGTTATGTTGTAAGTTCCGGGCGCCACCCCGAATAAGGTATATTGCCCACCAGCAGTCGAGTTGATAAAAGTTTGAGCGGAGACCGATCTGCCAAGATAATCATACCCCGTTGCCAACACTTGGGCTCCTGTCCCATTCGGCAGAGTTATTGGTTGTCCCGCTCTCGAAGCGTTCCGGTAGCCCGAGTCTCGCAGGACGCCGGAAATGTACGCGGGGTCCCGACTGGCTTTGACTACCAAAGTGGGGAAGTTTCCCGCTCCGATTGAATTACCGTTTATGAATGCTTTGAAGAAATACCTTCCCGCTGTCGTGGGAGACGTTACTTGAAAGAGTCTGATGTATTGTGTTTGATCCGTTAGGAATGTCTGCTTTTCAGGATTCACGTCGCTTGGATTATTGGTGACGATAACCGAAACGGAAACTTTCCACCAATTAGGCCCAATCTGATCAGAGGCTGATTGTTTTGACAATCGGATGATGTGTGAGTCGTAATTGTTTGTGAAACTGGTCCAAAGGCTGCTTGTTGTCAACCCGGAGAAGTCAGGGGGGATGTATATGTCGATTTCAACTGGGGTCGAGATCGGTGGTGAAGGAGGCGTAGTGTCTTGAAAGTTGGTCGTTGCCGAATCAGTTGGAGTACCCGTAGGAGGACTGCCGATCGCAGTAATCGTGTATCGGCCCGCTGCCACGCTACTCACTATGAAAGAGCCAGTTATCACACCTCCGCTAATATTGCAGCTCGAGCTAGCAATGATGCTCCCAAACAACGTGCACCTCGTATCGCTGGGGGAGAAACCTAAACCGGATACTGAAACGGATGTCGTCACAGCACCAGACGGCGGGTTCGGAATGGTGATAGTGATGCTTTGGGGTTTGACCGTGAATGAAGCCGTAGCTTCGCATGTATCAATCCCGGGAGATGAACCAACGTACGTTAGCGCACTGATAGTATACGTACCAATTGAAACTGGCACAGTGAAACTACCCGTTAAGATGCCGTTGGCAATCGTGCAGGTAGGAGTAGGACTAGGGAGCGGTTCACCGGCCAAAGAGCAAGAATTGTCATTCAGATTGAATCCTACGCCATACACGCTAACAGATGTCCCATCCGGGCCTGACGATGGATTGAGAACAAGTGACGGGTGAGAGACGGTGAATGAGGCTGAAGAGTAATCGTCCCCGGGGGCGCATGGTGGTGACCCGGTGCAGCCCGTTGCAGTAACAATGTATGATCCAGCCGGTACATTTCCGACATTAAACGAGCCGGTTAGAATGCCTCCTGAAATCGTACAGGGGGGAGTTGGGGGAGTTGGGGGCAACACCAACCCAGGTGTCCCTGACAAAGTACAACTCGTATCCTCCGGGGAAAATCCTGAGCCCCATACCTGAACTTCGGGATTTGGAAAGGCAGAAGGAGAAGAAGACCATACTTGAGCGGAGGTAGGGTTGAGCATGAGCGGGTTCAGGGTCACGTTGAAGAGAAGGTCTCCGGTGCCGTTTGTTAAGATGGCGCTGTCCGGGTAACTCAGCTTTACCGTGCCGAATGTTGGGAAGTCGTTCCCAAGTGGCAGGTCGAACTTGCCGGGTGATACGCCAATTGATGAGGTGTTGTTGGTGTTGGTGCCGCTTGAATATGCCGGGTTGGCGGCGACCTCTGCCAGAATCAAGGCCAATAAGATGATTGCTGCGACGATTTGTTTGATGCTTGGTCGCCCAGCAGAGGAGCCGGACATAAGAACATCCAGAGTGTAGCTTACTTTTCTTCTAACTTCTTCTCTTCGGCTTCATCTGCTTGATCAGCTTGATCTGCTTGATCAGTTTCATCTGTTTCAGTCGCTTCCTCTTCCTCAGACTTGCCGCCTTTGAATCGCACATAGGCCAGGGCGACCACAACGATTGCGAGAACGATGAGGAAACCAGTTATGAACGATGAGAGGAGGAAGGAGGTTTCTGAAGTCGCTCCTGCGGCGGCTCTAAATCCTGCGCCACCGGTAAATGTTCCGCCGCCAGTAAATGCTCCTCCACCAGTAAATGCGCCGCCACCAGTACGAGTGAAGGTTGTTGGGGGAGCCAGTGTATAGACGAGATAGGCGTATGCGGTGTTGAGCAAGCCGGATACTAGAGAAGCGGTTAAGAGCTTCTTCTTGGAGATCTTTCGAGTCTGAGATACAAGCAGAGAACCTAACGTCACCCCGGCCACTACCATGGGGATTATGATTGGTGTTATTGGCATCGCAATCTAACCATGCTACGCGGAGAGTCAAACGAATTTATATAAGGCTAACTACAGCCGGTAGTCGAGAACTGATCACCTTGAAATTGCAAGTTCTACACCCAAATAATAGAGACATTCGTTTTGCATTGGGAGATCTGGAGGCAGCGATACTCCAAGAACTATGGAAGTCACCCACAGCTCTCTCTGTTAGAGAATTTCATGAGAAGATCTCACGCAGCAGGTCAATCGCCGTCACAACCGTCGCTACGATCTTGGACAGGCTGTACCGGAAGGGTGTTCTTTCGCGAAAACTGGTGAAAGAGGGTGGCCCTCATTACCTATACTCCTCACGCCTCTCCAAGGACGCGTTCAGACACGTCGTCGTGAATAACGTCATGGGAACCCTACTTCGCGGTTTCAACGACGTGACGGTAGCATACCTTGCTGAGAGGATGGCGGAGAAACCAGAAGATCGCAGAATTATATCCAAGTACCTGAATAGGCTGAAGAGCGAGTGAGGCCAATGATACGGACGCTACACACACAAATGATACACGCACACATGATGCCCACACAAATGATACCCGCACACGTGATACACCCTCCTGGAGTCCTCATGTTGGCCGCATGGGTTCTGATAGGACCACTCGGCATCAACCATGAGGCATGGCTCCCAACGCTAATTCTCTCAACCCTTTCAATCACCGCGTTGGGCCTAGCTTTCATCGTAAAACGGTCGTACCGATTCCAGTCCATAGCATTTCTAGCAGTCCTAGGGATCATGTTCTTTGAGAGCTTGCAGTCAATCGCAAGTTGGTTGCACATCGAGCTGGTTGATCCCTCGTTCGTGGAAGGCGAGGAGGTTCGCCACTTGCTATCCTTCTTCTTCACACTAAACGTTGGCTTGGCCGCAGTAGGCACCGTCGCTGCTGTGTGCGTTGCGCTGTCTTTAGAACTCAGGAAGTCCCACCTTCCGCTAGCAAAGCTATTCCCAGAAATGAAATTCGAGACCGCACCACCCAAAGTAACGAAATCAGTGGAAAGGCTTTCAAGAACTATGGGGGTCGTTCCGCCAAAGGTAACCTTGATTGATTCGGGAGACCCAGCCGCGTTCATCACGCGTTCGAAGCGGCAATACGTGTTGGCAATTTCAGTGGGACTGCTAGAATCACTAAACGCCAAAGAGCTAGATGCTTGTCTTGCACACGAATTGTCGCATATGAAGAATAATGATTTTTCAGTGCGGTCATTCGCGACTGCCGCTAGAGTTGCGTTATTTGCACATCCGTTGAGCCATCTAATTGAGCCAGCCGTTTACAGGGCGAGAGAGTTCCTTGCGGATAGGACAGCTGCCGACCTCGTTGAGCGAGGCGCACTAATATCTGCTCTTTCAAAGCTTCGAGAATCCCAGAATTATGTCACGACGCACAGGTCGATTGGAACGGCTTGCTTGTTCGGTTCGGTTGGCACGAATCCCTTATTCAGCTTGTTCGCTAAACATCCAACACTCGAAAAGAGAATAAGAGCTCTTCAGGAGCAATAAGGCCTTGAACGGGTCTACAAGACGCCGAATCCTGTCCGTCATGGTTCTTTTGTTGCTGCCGTTGCTTACGCAACTGCCTAACGCCCACGCCCAAAGCGCTGCGCATCTGACGGTTTCTTTGACTGGACAAAGCTTGATTGCGGGTTTGAACAATACAATGACGGTCACTGTGACGAACAACTATACTGGATACATAGCAATCTACGATGTCGACATTCAGGTTTCCTTACCGGCCCCTCTAGTCCTGGTTGGTTCAGGGGGTCACTGGCATTATGACTCAATCCAGTATGGCCAAAGCGTTACTCTCACGTTCCCTGTGTACGTGCCATCCTCTTCAGCCGGTAGCTCGTATCAAGGCACTGTTACCGGAACTTACAAGCAGTTGGGAGATGTTTCCTACACGGAGGAGACGCATCTCTTGGCGGTTTCAGTGACGGGTTATATCAACTTGGTCGTGTACGGCATTGCTGTTACGCCAAGTGAGATTTCCCAGGGAGGAAATACTACGATTTCAGGGAACATACTGAACAACGGAAACCTCGCATCCTACGAGGCGAACGTCACGGTTGAATCTCCCGCGCTCGTTCCTGGCCCACAGAACAGCGTATTCGTGGGAGAAGTTGACCCGAACATTCCAAGGCCCTTCAGTGTTCTAATCGTCTTCAAGCCGAATGTCACCCCGGGGAACTACACGATCACAGTGAGCGTGTCCGCGAGCGACGAGAATAAACCAATGGGCGCAATAGTCGGCGCTGCCACTGGACAAGTTCAGGTGATAAAGCAATCTCAAACTGTGGTGAGGCCTCAGAGTCTCGGCGTAATTGGACTCATTTTGGCGTTCCTTCGTAGCCTCTTCAACACTTTCTTTGGTTCCACCACAGGCTAAGTGTTCCTACAGCTAATTGTCAGAGCCACCTCTGGATGGAAGCCAGTGTCTTAAGTCTGGAATTTGCGAAGATGTTGGCGGCCCTACTAATTTAGTAGCCCTCTCAATTAGCCGCTAATCTCGGCGACCCAGGACGGGTACTGCTTTCTTGTGTCTGTTTTTATTGATTCAGGATGGGGCGTAGGTTGTAATGGTGTTATTATTTGCGGTGACCCAGTCACGCCGCCGATTCCTGAATATCCGCTAAGCCTACTACTAGCAATCTTCATGCTAATCGCTTACGGACTAATCAAACGCAGGACTAGGAATCCGAAAAACATCTGACAGTTAGCTTTCCTTCCTACCAACGTCGTCCGTCGTTCGAAAAGTGTGAGTGCGCGTACCAGTAGACCCACACACGCGAAAAACTGGGATTACTGTTTGCAGTTCAGCCTACGGTCAAAATTGTTGAGAAACCAATGTCTTCCTGATCACGGTTACCACTCTTGGCACTTCAGACGAAGCATTACGTACGATCAGCTAAGAAAGAAACGCGTGGAGACTTGAATCGTCTAAGCTGAGAAGAGCTGCAACTGTGACGAATCTCCGTGTAGTAGAGGGACGGGTAGCGAGGAGACCCTGGGAATCGTTTCAAAGTATCCGACACGTTAAGAGAGCCGTGTGTAGGTTATTCTACTTCCAGTTCTGTCAAAACATTCGTCTTTCCGAAAGGGATGTAGACACCACGGACCTGATAAGGGCCTAGTTTGTTCGATAGAGGAATGCGTTAGGCGTTCATTCGTACTTTAGTGCAACCACCGGGTTGAGCTTTGAGGCTCTCCAAGCTGGGTAAAGCCCAGCGGCCGTGGCCAGGATGACTGGGAATGTGAGTGCGAAGATTATGAGTCCTGTAGAGAAAACCGGCACAATCGCTGCTCCGCCACCGCCTCCGGGTCCTCCGCGGCCAAAAGAGATGGTTGAACCGGCGAGTTCCCC
>Ga0181536_10005396_pt1 | contig 13132 bp, 9 predicted proteins | sample PEATcosm2014_Bin_41_FD_121105 | JGI IMG/M metagenome (GOLD analysis project Ga0181536, IMG submission 121105) | Peatland microbial communities from MTU Mesocosm Facility, Houghton, MI, USA - PEATcosm2014_Bin17_60_metaG | ecosystem: Environmental > Terrestrial > Soil > Wetlands > Peat | place...
CGAAATGATGGTCGGGCTTCTGGCGATCCTGAAGGCGGGCGGGGCTTACGTTCCGATGGATCCCAGCTACCCCGTGCAGCGCATCGCACTGATGATCGAAGACTCTGAAGCTCCGGTGATCTTGGCGACGGAGCGCACGGGCGGCGTGCTCTCGCCCCACAGATGCCGTGGTCAATGTATTCCTGCACCAGTTGGAACCCTTTTTGGGCAGCAAACTGCCGAAGGTCGAGCAGTTGGGTCTCGGGATGTTGGTCTACGGTGCTGACTCGAACATACACGGCGGCTTTCCTCATTTGGTCAAATGCTCCTTTGCACTCTTGAGTGGAACAGGGGATGTTCGGCGATTGGCGTGTACGGCATGCTGACTCTGGCTGCTCGATGCACAATCTCTTCTTCCCTGCCTCTGTATGCAGTATAATAGACAACGAAGCCCTTTGTCAATAGGACTGCATACATGACTTTTAAGACGGCCACAGATCGCCTCTTCTCCCGCGTAGACCACAAAGACCTAGCAAAGGCGCTAGGAGTCTCTGTTGCGTCAATTCGCCAAGCAAGGCTAAGACCGGATGCGCTTGCACACCGTTCCCCGCCGCCAGATTGGGAAAAGGCTCTGATACACCTCGCGGAGGAGCGAGTGTGGCACTTCCGAAAGTTGATTGAGGAAATGCGCGGTTCCTCACAAACTGGGCACTCCAGTCGGCGTGACTAGGGATGAGACCCAGCCTTCGCCAATTTGGCCGCGAATACCGCGAAACAGTTTAGCGTTGACGGTCGGACACGATTAGCGCGAACAAGACGGGGCGTAGCCGCAGGACGGCGGCGAGGAAGAAACGATGACGCCACATCTGGTTGCTATTGGAGCTTAGCGTACTCCGCTTTGGCTTGCTTCAAGATTGGGATGTCGGGGTCGGCGTCTTTCCAGAGCGTGAGGAAATCTTTGTAGGCGGCGAGTGCACGGACGCGGGCAGCATCGGCATCCGCTCCCTGCGAGCTTCTCGACTGCAAAGCGTTCGCCCGAGCCACGCCCAGATGTGCCAACGCTCCCGTCCAGCAGTTCCAGACGATGCCGCTGTGGTCGAGAATCTTCTGAAACTCGGCGGCAGCAGCACCGCCCTGCCCGGCTGCTAAGTATGCCTCACCCCGCACATACGTCGGATAGAGGCAGGAAATGTTGTTCAAGAACGGAATTTGTCCCAACTCGACCGCTGAAGCAGCTTGCAAAACATCCAGAGCGATAGCCGGATTCTTCCGGTCCAGCGCCAATTGCGCCCTAATAGCGGGCAGCCAGAGCGACTGCATCTGGGTGTCCAGTGGGAAACGCTTGTTCAGGTCTTGTGTCAAGGATTCGGCTCGTCTTGTGTCGTCCATCATCGCAAACGCAAGGGCTGCTTCGCTTTCCGTACCCTGACTCGTTGGAGCCAGCTTTAAGGCCTCTGCCGCTGACTGCCGTGCTTCTGTGGCATTGCCGTAAGCGGCTTGTTGCAGAGCAGTATTGGCCTGCCATATGCCGCCATTCTCCTTGCTGTCCGACCGGATGGCGGAGTCCACAGCCCGCTGGGTCAGTTCCCGCGCTTTGGCAACATGACCGCCGTAAGCCTCGGTGTCGGATGCGAGCGCCAGTCCGAAGTTCTCTTCGGGCTTGCCCGCAAACCACCGTTGCTGTTCCGCCATCGCAGCAGAGTCCGCCCCGAGGAAGGCAAGACCGTAGAGAACGTCGTGCAGTAGGTAATTATCCATTTTTCGCGCCTGCGCCTCGTGAATGATCTGCCGCGCTTCATCGAAGCGTTGCAAGGAGATCAGGCTGTTGCCAAGGTCTACGTAGGGGGCGACATTATCCGGGGCGAGGCGGAGGCTTTGGCGATTCGACTCCGTAGCCCTCTCATACTGTGCCTGCGCAGCGTACACGCCGCCCAAATCAACATGTGCCCGGTAGTCTCGTGGGTAGATCTCAATCTCATCCTGATACGTCTGTGCCGCTTTATCTAGTTCCCCAGTTACATTCGAATAGTAGGCAGCGGTGATCGTCAGCTTTTCCCGTTCGCTGGCGTGCTCCCGTAACTGGAAAGCTTTGGTGTAGTACTCGCTGGCGCGCCCTATTTCGCCGAGACTGGCGTAGTCGTTGCCCACTGCGTTGTAGCCGCTAGCAAAATTCGGATCAAGCTCGATGGCCCGTTGAAAGTAAGGCAGAGCTGCGGCCTCGCCTTTCTCGTCATCAGCCTTTTCTCCAAGGCTGTACACCTTCAGAGCTTCGAGGGAAGACGTCGTGGCCTGTTCGAGCGGAACGTCAAACTTCTGCACCGTAGCCAGCGATTCGCCCAGTTCGCCGCGCAGCTTGGACGCCGCCTCGCCTAGCGTGTCCAGCACCTTCTCCTTGGACGCCGCCGTCACCTGCTCCTGCCCTAGCGTGTCTCCGCTCTGGCAATTCACCGCCCTCAACCCCAACACATATTCGCTGCCCAGACTGCCAATCGATCCGGCAAGATATGCCTTGCTGCCTGCCCGCTGGCAAAGCTCGCGGGCTACCTCCGGCGTGAGTTTCGTGCTGGCGGGACGGGTCATCTGTTGCAAGGTCTTCGCGACTTGGCTGTCGGAGAGCACATTCAGGAAAGGCGATTGCCGCAGGGAAACGCTGAGCGCCGTCTTCAGCGTGTCGTCGAATACCGCATCGCCCGTGCTATTGGCAAAATCGGCGAGAACGATGGTGTCATTCTCGGTGAGGCGCTTGGTCTGATGCCTCGACCGATAGTAAAGCCCGCCCACCACGAGCAAGGCGACGGTCAGAACGGGACCCACAATTTTCCAGAGCTTCGCAACCCGAGCCGCAGGAACTTCTGACACTGCCACTGAGCCCGAGCTTGCTGTCGCAATGCGGTATCCGCTCTCGGAGTCCCGCTTCAGCCGTTGCAGATCGGTGCGCATCTCTGAGGCGTGCTGGTAGCGCAGGTTGCGGTCCTTCTCCAGAGCTTTGCGGATGATCTCGTTGAACTGAGGAGGTAGCTGCGGGTTCCAGTGACTGGGTAATTCCGCGCCTTCGTGGAGGATGGCCCCAAACGTCGCTCCTGTGGTTTCCCTGTCAAAGGGCAGGCGACCGCTTGCCATCTCGTAAAGCGTCACGCCGAAGGAAAACAGATCGGTGCGTGCGTCCAGAGGCTTGCCTGCGACCTGTTCGGGTGACATATAGCTAACTGTGCCCAGAGCGATGTTTCTGGCGGTGAGGTCTTTCTCCCCAATCGTGGGATCGTCCGAGCCCGAGTCGGATTCTCGCTTTGTACCCGGATCAGTCTTTTTCGCCAGCCCGAAGTCGAGAACTTTGACGCGTCCACGTTTGGTGATGAAGATGTTCGCGGGTTTTATATCCCGATGAATGATCCCCGCCGCATGAGCCGCATCGAGCGCGTCGGCGATCTCAATGGCAAGCGACAGGAGCAGATCGGTTTCAAGTGGACGCCCGCCGATGCAGTATTTCAGCATCACCCCATCCAGAAACTCCATGGCGATGAACGCCTGCCCGTCCTGCTCGCCAATGTCGTGGATGGTACAGATGTTTGGGTGGTTCAGCGCGGACGCGGCTTGGGCTTCGCGTTGAAAGCGGGCGAGTGCATTCGGGTCACGGGCAACGTCTTCGGGCAGGAATTTGAGGGCGACAAAACGATTCAGCCGTGTGTCCTCAGCCTTATAGACAACACCCATACCCCCGCCACCGAGCTTCTCGACGATGCGGTAGTGCGAGATGGTCTGGCCGATGAGTTGGGAGGATGTGGTCACTGGCGAGAATGTTAGGTCGGGACTTGGGAAGCGGTCAAATGCAACTTCTGGCCCGATCTCACAAATCAAACGAACTGCGGGTCTGATTCCCCACGATCTGACTGAAGCGCGGAAGATCGACGTGAAGAAATTTACCCGCGAGCACTATAGAGCTCTGCTCAGGATGCCGACACGATATGAGCAACCCTCAAATTCCTGCCCCAAGACGTAGCCCAAGATCACCAAGCTCTGGAGAGGATTTAGCGAAGACCTCCCACGCTGGCGTGTGAACCCCGTTTTTCCGCAAGGAGAGAACCGGACCGTCCTCTCGGCATCCTGGATTGACACGGGGCGAAGGCGATTGACCAGGCTTTTGCGCTGCGGCTCTTGGCCATCACCGCACCTCAAGATGTGACTTCTCTCACTGACAGGACGCGCTCAAAGGACCGATCTCCTCATCGTGGCGTATTATCCATCCGAAACTCACAAGCGAGGTTCGTACCACTACTAACCAGATTTTGTGCGTGAAAGGAGGATGCAATGCAAGTCAATCCAAAGAGACGCCAGAAATCCAGAACTTTCACGGGCAAACGATTTGGCCTGCTGGCGTTGATGGCCGTTTCCGCATTGCTTCTCTCGTCTGTGGCCGTTGCCCAAACCAGTGTTGCCCAAGGTAGCATTCAGGGCACCGTGACCGACCCGACCGGCGCCGTCGTAGCCGGAGCCAATATCACAATCGAAAACAGGGACACTGGCCAAGTCGTAACGACCACGACCTCGTCCTCCGGAACCTATAATTCGGGCGGTTTGATTCCGAGCGACTACGTTGTCCGCGTGGAAGCCAAAGGCTTCAAGACCTCGGAAGTCCCGGTCACAGTCCAGGTGACGGTGACTTCTTCGGGCAATGTCAGGCTGGAGTTTGGTCAGGGAAGCATCGTAGTTGAGGTGCAGGGCACGACAGTGGCCGTGAATGCCGAGCAAGCCACAGTGCAGGGCGTGCTGACGGCCGATCAAATTGACAAGCTGCCGATCGACGGTCGCAACTTCCTCGATCTCGCCCAACTCGAGCCTGGAGTGCAGATTCAGGACGGTGCGGTCTTCGATCCGACCAAAGCCGGATATTCTTCGATTTCGATCAACGGCGTTTACGGTCGTACGCCACGTATCGAACTGGACGGCCTTGACATCAGCGATGAGGCCGTCGGTACCACGACGCAGAACGTTGGCATGGGCTCGATTGAGGAATTCAACATCAGCCGTTCATCGCTCGACCTTTCGACCGAGTTGACTTCCGCGGGCGCCGTCAACGTCGCCACACGGTCTGGTACCAACGCCTTCCACGGCCAAGGCTTCTGTAACTTCCGCGACCGAAGGGCAGGCGTGGCTGACTTTCCGGGTGGCGTCGACTCCTACTACCAGAGAAACAACTTTGGTGGCCGTTTCGGTGGGCCGATCTGGAAAGACAAGCTCTTCTTTTTCATGGACGCCGAGCGCATGAAGCAAGCCGGACTGGAGTCGCTTGTCGTTGCCCCGCCCTTCAATGCCCTCACCGGCGCCTGGGGATCGCCATTCTTCGACACCGAAACCACCGGAAAACTCGATTGGCAAGCGACCAAGAATATCCACATTTTCTATCGCTTCACCTACAATTGGAACAGGTCGGCGGCTAACTTCGGCTTAGGCTACTCCATTTACGACAACACCGACAATACCCCTTCTGACGCGGTAGGCGTCGACTACACCAAGGGAAGTTGGTCGCACACCGTGCGGTTTGGCTACCTCAAGTTCCACAACCAGATCGTAGACGGCACGAAGGGGGGAAGTTTTTATAACCCGCTGCCCGAGGATGGTGTATGGTTCACCGACATTAATTTCTGGTTCGGCCCCAACCTGCTTGCGCCCCAAGGCACGTTCCAAAGCAACAAGCAGATCAAATACGACGCCAGCAAGGTTTGGAGATCGCATATCTTCCGCTTCGGCGCCAATTCCAACCGGATCGAAGGCGAGGGCTTTGGCGCCTCCTTTAGCATTGCGCCAGTCTTGTACTCTCTATCCTCCTGCCCCAACTGCCCCGTTGCGGGCAGCGCGAGCAACCCCCTGAACTACCCGTTGCTGGCCGCACAACTGGGGAACGGCCAGGGTTATTTCACGGAAAAGCCCGGGTTTGGCCTCCCTGCCGGCGGAACGGCCGACTGGCGCTTCCAGTGGTATGTAGGCGATTCCTGGAAGATCCAGCCGAACTTCACTCTGACGTACGGCCTGCGGTACAACCGCGATACTGGCCGCACGGATAGCGATCTCGCCCCTATTCCATGCTCCCAGCTCAGCGCTTCAATCGTAGCGACGGGGGAAGCTCCGTGCTCCGGCAGTTCTCAGCTTCTGGCTCAGTTTGGAAACACACCCGGACTCGGCAATAGTGTCCGACAGCCCGACACCAACTACGGGCCGCAGGTCGGCTTTGCCTGGGACCCATTTAAGAACGGGAAGACGGCCATCCGCGCGGGAGTAGGTATTTATTACGAGAACTCCATCTTCAACAACACCCTGTTTGACCGCCCAGCGAAACTGGCGACGGGTCTGTTCGCTGCACACCCAATTCTTTCCTGTCCCCCTGCCATCCCCACCCCAACTGTAGGTTCAGTCTCATTTGCTTTCACTCCAACGCAATCTGTGACCGCGGTCAACGGTGTGGATCTTGCGACTGGCGTGTGCAACCAGCCCCTGTTCGTTGCTGGGCCACTGGTCGCGGACCCTAGCAGGGCCGTCATTTTGATGAACAATCCTTAATCCGCCCTGATTCTCGATTTTGCGAGCAGTTGCTCAAGTGTAAGCGTCAGAGGAAGCACACGGTTGACGGGTGAGCCCGCAGCCGACCGTCAACACGGCGTGGTGGTCTAAGGGGACCCAGACCGTCGCTACTTCACCGGCAATTCTCATTTAACGCGGCGGCCTGACTAGCAACTCAGCACTCGACTGATGAAATGCTGGCGGAGACTCTACTGGAATTGGAGCGCTCCAGACTGGTGAGAGCGAATCCAGCACCAATGTCGCACCGGGTGGGAATGTCAAAACGCTGGTCATCTCGCGGCCACAGGCTAATTTACTTTTTGCGCGGCGGAACGCCCTTTGGCATGGGCGACTAACGCGGCAATGCGAGGATCGCCGTGAAGCGGATTCAGATCGGCGTCTTCTCCGATTCGTGAGGCAAAAAACGCGGGCAGCCCGTGGTCGTCCCAAATCATACTCCACTTCTGTTCGGAAAGAGGGGAGCAGGTCATCTCATCATCGTGGTCGGGCTTCTGGCGACGTGGGTTAGTGAGTGGATGCGTATTGCGGGATGCCGAACGTACAGCGCTGACGATATATCAACGAAGACGGGTTATCTTCTGTACAGCTTCAAAGATCGTTCGGGTGGATACTACGGCGGTGAGGATTTCCATTCGTGCTCGTTCGCCCAACTAAACTCGGGCGACTTTTGTTTTTTACAGAGCTTGCAAACCAGAACAAAACAAGATCGCAATGGCATTTCTCTTTCATCGGCTCGTTATTGTCGGTCGTGGCGTGACAGATTTGGACGAAGCCACTGTGACAAAGCATGCTGCGAAAGCACGGCCCGCATCGCAACCAATCTGAACCATGATCCGAGATCTCCGGGCCTTCTGAAAATCTGGTTGACGCTATCGAGATCAGATTCTTTCTCGCTGCGCCGCTCCTCGGAATGATAAGAGCGAACAAAACAGTCCCCACTCAAGCCAAAAGCACGCTTGAGTGGGGCGCCCCCCCGCGGGTATTGCTAGAAGAAAATGGTCGCGGGCGTGTTCACCGTGATGCGGGCTGCGGTGATGACGCCGACGATGTGGGCTTCCACACCGCCTGAAGTGTCGTATGCGTCCAGGGTAAACGTGCCCGAATAAGACTTGCAATCGCGACTCAGAAAAACGTTTTCACGGATATTCGTGGGGCCGGCCGGATTGCCGATCCCGCTCGGGGCGTTAGCCGCATCGTTGCCAAGGGCAAAGTGATTGAGCTTGTATCCCACTCGGCCCTCGTTCCTCCATATGCCCATGCAGAAGTTGCCATCCTGTGCGGGCCGGCCGGAGTTCATGATCTCGGTGCCGTCGGCGTGCCATACGACCACAGCGTTGTCGATGGTTGCTCCATCGGGCGGCCCGTCCGGGCCATTCCCCTTGGCGGTAAAGACCACGTGCCACATGCCCACAATCGGGTCAGAAGGCTCCTGATCGTGAATGAGCAGGAGCGATGCCGGGTTGGATACGGAATCCCAGGCTTGCGGTTGGAGCTTGAGCCCTTTCAGATGTCCACATTGCGCGTTGGCGTTGGCAGCGAGCACGGTGGCCAGAACAAACAATCCCAGGACGATCGTCCCGATCTTGCGCGTCACTTTCATAGAGATTCTCCTTGCCAGCCTGGCTGGCTGTGTTGAGGTTTACGGTAAGTGTCAAAGCTAAACACACGGTTGACAGATTCAATCCGCAGACAGTGTGTTCAGCCACTTCCAATGACTGAAAGAGAAAAGATTCGACCGGCACTCGAAGGGTAGGTGATTCGGGCCCCGGTCGTGTTCTGCCTTACGGCACGCGGGCAGTCCAGTGAATGCCGTTGGAGGAGCGTCACAGCCGTATCTGGATTCAGCGCTGTGCGACAACCTGCAGCGCGACCTGCTGTCCCGGAGCATGCTTCCTTGCCATTTCGATCTCGACGGGCGACTTGATGAGTTCTTGCCCGACGCTGTCCCCCGCTTTCCAGATCTGGGCCAAGAAGTATTGCCCGGCGTATCCGTTGAAGACCAACTTCACCGAGTTCGGGACCTTGCTGGATTCAATGGAATTGGTTGCGATACTGGTCAGGACCCGGCCCGCCTGGTTCCGCAGCAACATGGTGTGCGGAAGCAGCGGTTCGAGGCTGTATTCACCAGCCGAAAAGGTCTGCTTGGAGACGCTGAAGTTGAATGGGATCTTCACCTTGAGAACATCGCCCCCAATTTGGGCGTGCGCCATGCCGACCGCCAGCACTAGCAACATGCCCAGGATCGTCTTGTGCAGAGTGTAGCCTTGTCTTTTCATACGTCCTCCCTTTGAGCGAACGGCCGAGCCGGTCGCATGTTTGAAGTCAAACGCCGTGCACTCTGTAAAGCGGGAATTGCAGCGAGAAACTGCAAAGAAAAGTTTCAATTCTTAGGAATTAGCCGTGTGGAAAAGCACGACCACTTGTGATACGCTCCGCGCGGGGAGCTAACAATAGGAATCTAAGGGTCTTAATATGGAGGCGCCTCGATCCCATGAAGTTACCGGACTGCTCCGGGCGTGGAGCGCGGGAGACGAAGAAGCGCTACGAAAGCTGACCCCGCTGGTGTATCGGGAATTGCACCGGGCAGCGCGGCATTATATGGCCGGGGAACGGCCCAGTCACACCCTCCAGGCAACAGGTCTCATCAATGAAGTGTATCTGCGGCTGATTGATGTCGGACGGATGGATTGGCAAAATCGTGCCCATTTCTTCGCGGTTTGCGCCCAGTTGATGCGGAGGATTCTGACGGACTTCGCCCGCTCCCGCCGCTATCAGAAGCGTGGGGGCGGCGTTGCCCACATGCCGTTAGACGAGGCACTGGTGGTCGGTTCGCAGCCCGACCGCGAACTGGTCGAACTGGACGATGCGCTTAAGAGGTTAATGCTGGTCGACGAACGAAAGAGTCGAGTGGTGGAGTTGCGATTCTTTGGTGGCCTCGATGTCAAGGAAACTGCCGAGGTCCTGAAGGTATCTCCGGAGACGGTCATGCGGGACTGGAAACTGGCGAAGGTCTGGCTGGTGCGCGAACTCAGTGGAGGCGAGCGGCGTGGAGCCTGAACGCTGGGCCAGAGTGGAAGAGTTGTGGCACGCCTCGTTGCAAGTCGCGAGTGGCGAGCGCGCGGCGTTTCTGAAAGAAGCTTGCCGGGATGATGAAGAACTTCGCCGCGAAGTGGAATCCCTGCTGGCCCATGAGAAGTCTGCGGTGGACTTCATTGAGGCGCCGGCCTTTGAGGTAGTAGCCCGGCTCATGGCCCACGACAAGGTCGACCGGTCGGAAACCGACCGGTTGCTCATCGGCAAGACGATTGCGCATTTCCGGGTGCTGGAGAAGCTCGGCGCAGGCGGAATGGGCGAGGTCTATCGCGCCCGCGATGTCCGTCTGGACCGAATTGTCGCAATCAAAGTGCTCCCGCGGGGCGAACTCGCCAACGAGGAGGCGCAACGGCGCTTTCAGCGTGAGGCGCGTCTCATTTCCAAGTTGTCCCACCCCCACATCTGCACGATCTACGACGTAGGTAGCGAAGGCGGTCTCCAGTTCATTGTCATGGAGTACCTGGAGGGTGAGACTTTGGCATCACGTCTGGCGCGCGGCCCGTTGCCATTCGCCCAGATCCTGCAGCACGGCATTGAGATAGCCGACGCCCTAGAAAAGGCGCACCGCGCCGGAATCATTCATCGCGACCTGAAGCCGGGCAACATCATGCTGACGAAGGCGGGTGCCAAGTTACTTGACTTTGGGCTGGCGCGGATCGCGCGTCCCGAGCCTGCGGCGACAATGTCCGCGATAGCCGGCCAGCCAACTGTGGAGAGCGCGGTGACTGGCACCGGCAGCATTATAGGTACGCTCCAGTACATGGCACCCGAACAACTGGAGGGACGAGAAACCGATGCCCGTACGGACATCTTTGCGTTCGGGTCTGTGCTGTACGAGATGGCGACGGGACAGCGCGCCTTTCAGGGCAAGAGCCAGGCGAGCATGATCGCGGCAATCCTGTCGTCAGAGCCGACACCTTTGTTACAGTTGAGTCCGCTGTCGCCGCCAGCGCTCGATCGTCTGGTGCGAACCTGCCTGGCCAAGGATCCCGATCAACGTTTACAGAATGTGCACGACATTCGCGTGCAACTCGAATGGACTCGCGATGCGGCCTCCCAAGCCGGGTTGCCGCCAGTCACCGTCGGCCGGCGCATCACACGAGAGCGCGTCGCATGGGCGTCGGCAGCTGTTCTTCTTTGCGCCTTCGCGGTCACGTTGGGACTGCTCGTTCTTCAACCCCATTCGCAGCCGCAGGGCAGAGTGATGGTTGCGATCGACCCCCCGCAGGGATACAAAATGGGCAACCTGGAGAGTGGCGGCCCGATTGCCCTATCACCGGATGGTGCGCAAGTCGCTTACGCCGCACATGATTCCAAAGGAACGGTATCTCTGTGGGTGCGCTCCCTGGACTCGCTTTCGCCAAGGCGCCTGGAGGGGAGTGAAAGCAGCACGGAGATATACGGTTTCGTCTGGAGCCCCGATTCGAAAGGTGTGATTGCGAACCCGGGGGGCAAGCTTGTAAAGCTTTCGGCGGTCGGAGGCGCAAACGTCACGCTGTGCGACAGCTTCGACGGTTTGCCAAGCTCGGTAAACGATGAAGGTACGGTGCTCGCATGTAGTCCTTCTTGGTGGTCACGCCCTTCCCCGCTTCAAGATGAAAGACCGCCCGGTAAAATGAATTGACCTTCATGACCTTGTGGGCGGCGGTGAATGGAGTGTTCTCCGGACCCTCCTTGTCTTCGTTCCCATCCACGAGGTAATCGAAGAACTGCCTCAGCAGCGGTTTGGTAATCTCGTCCACGTCCCGAATGCCTCGCCCTTTCTTCTGTTGTGTCGCCCATCCTTGGAATTCCGTCAGCGCTAGGCGATGTGCGGAGACCGTCTTCTTGCAGCCACTCTTGGCTTCGAGGTACGAGGGGATTTCGTCAGCCAGCTTCTTGCGAGCAGCCGCCGCGACGGTCGGGTCAGCGATGTTGCGGTGCCGATTGTTCAGAAACCAACTCTTGTCATCCGCCTGTTTTATGGCATGGGAAAGTTGGGGCATTTGCTGTTCGTCGTTCGGGTTGGTGACGTCCTGCCACTTCTTGCTGCGCTTCTCATACCATGAAAGCTGGAACTTGCCGTGGCGGTCGTCTTTCAAGAAGAGCCTCGCGTCTCGCTTGCGCCCTTCGGGGATTTCTACCCTTACCCGCGTCCACTTGTTGTCGAGCTTTACTCGCTCATAGATTGTTACCTTGATCTCACCCACAGAAACCTCGATATTCAATACGGGATTTCCGGGCGAACCACAAATTCTGCGGGATCGAAAACGCCGCAATGTAGTTCAAATGTAGTTCAACGGGCGAGAGAGATTTCAGGAAGGCGTTACGAATCAGCAGGATGCAAAAGTGTTGGTAGCGCTACCGGGAATCGAACCCGGGTTTGAAGATTGAGAATCTTCCGTCCTAACCCCTAGACGATAGCGCCACGCGGGTGGATTGCGATGAAGTCCGATTATAGCAAAAGCTCGTTCTTATACGGCGCCGGTGAGTTTGAAGCGAACCACCGCTTCGCGGAGCGATTTCGCTCGCGAGAATTTCTCCGCAAAGCATTGTTAAGCCTTTAAGTTGCAGTACTAGCTCATGATTCTTAACGAACTTCCTTGACAATAGCAGGCCGGAGATGGGATACTCATATAGGCGAACAAAACGCGAATATTTAACCTCGCCCGAGCTGATTCTGCCCTCGTGTTCCCTGACAATGTGAGAAAGTATGTCTGCCTCTCCGGTTTTTTCATCGACGGCCATGAGCCGTCCTTTTATTTTTTCTCCGCGGTCTTCTCCGCGCTCGACCGCAGAGATTTTGGCCCGGGTTGACGCCATCCCAAAGCTGGCAGCGGTCGTTCCCGCTTCGCGCCTCGAGGTGCGTTCGTCGCCGGAAATGGTGTCGAGCGGCATTCCCCAACTGGACTTGCTGACCGGCGGCCTCGCTCGCGGTTGTCTCACGGAAATCTGCGGCACGCCCTCATCGGGAAGAACCAGCGTGTTGCTTTCCGCGCTGGCCCGCGCCACCGCGCGAGGAGAAGTTTGCGCACTGGTGGATGCAAGCGATGCCTTCGATCCGGCCTCGGCGGCGGCCGCGGGCATGGAGATGAGCCGTTTGCTGTGGGTGCGCTGCGGTGAAAAATATCCCTCGCGTAAACATCCTTCGGCTGCACTCAGAGCTAACTCTCGCGCTGGAGAATTATCGGGAGGCAAAAATCGGTGGCTAAATCCGGAAACCCAGCGCTGGGAAACGCAACTGGCACAAATGTTGAAAGTCACCGACCTGCTGCTGCAGAGCAACGGTTTCGGAATGATCGCTCTCGATCTCGGAGATGTTCCGGTGCAGAGCGCGCGGCGAATTCCGTTAGCATCGTGGTTCCGCTTCCGCCGCGCGATTGAACACACGCCAACGGCACTGCTGGTTCTGGAACAGCAGCCGATTGCAGGGAGCTGCTCGTCGATGCTGCTTAGAGTCTCTGGTGTCCGGTCTCCGGTCTCAGGGAAAAAGCTGTCAGCTGTCAGC
>Ga0181536_10005397_pt1 | contig 13132 bp, 11 predicted proteins | sample PEATcosm2014_Bin_41_FD_121105 | JGI IMG/M metagenome (GOLD analysis project Ga0181536, IMG submission 121105) | Peatland microbial communities from MTU Mesocosm Facility, Houghton, MI, USA - PEATcosm2014_Bin17_60_metaG | ecosystem: Environmental > Terrestrial > Soil > Wetlands > Peat | place...
GGATACATCCGACCAACGGGCGGTTACCGTTGCGCCAATCTGTAAAGTGAGTTGCGCTCCTTCCCACTGTTGCGGAACCGGCTGATCCGGCACGCCTGCTGTACGCAACGCCTCGGCCAAATCGGCGGCGCCGATGACCGTGACGAATGACATAGGGCCAAGTACCGACAGCCGGGGCGAGCCAGACAGAACGCTGGAATCGGGCAATCGCGGAATGAAGCCGGCACGGAGCGCAGCTTCCGGCGCGTTTGAGACTGCCTGTGGACCATCCGGTTTAGCCAGTTGCCGGGTATGGAGCGCCTTCACCGCGTCCGGGAGCCTGAACAGGGGTCCCAGCGGCCTCTGCACGATGGTGACCCAATACCAAAGTTGCTCGATGCGCTGCCAGCCGCTGTACCCGATCTGTTGGGCAAGCACCCAGGTCCGCGGGACGGCCGGGACGGCGATGCACGCAATCAGGCTGGCTATGGCGCCAACCAGAAAACAGCGTCTCAGACTGGAACGCCGGCGCAGGCGAGCGTCGGAGCGCGCCTCGAAGCGAGTCCGCGCGGCGCTCAGATTCGGTTCCCAGCCGGCAGGCGGGGTAAGCAGGTCCAGGCTGGCGGTTACCCACCGGCTCGATTCAGGAGATTCGGGGCGTTCCATAGCGATGCACGTACTCCTTTCGGAAAGCTTCTTCGGCCCGGGCCAGCAGAGTGCCTACCGAGCCTGCGTTGAGGTGGAGCGTCGCGGCGAGTTCGACGTAGCTGAACCCCTCCGCCCGCAGGAGAATCAAGGCGACCTGGTCCGGCTTCAAAGAACCGAGGATTTGCCGCACGCGCGTCCGCTCTTCGGCTTGCTCCAGCACCTGATGGGGCTCGCAGCAAATCCGAATACCGAACCGAGCGTTTCATAGCGAGCCCGCCGGCGGTCTTTTTTGAGTTGGTCGAGAGCCAGCCGCAACCCGGTGCGGCATAGCCAGCCTTCAAGATTCGTCTGCGCGGCGGCAGGCTTCGAATGAAGCCGCCAAAAGGCTTCGGAAGCGATCTCTTCGGCCCGTCCAGTATCGCCAGTGACCCGGTAGAGGAGTCGCGCCAGACGGCGGTAACCGGTGGTAAAGAGCGTGTCAAAGTCGCGACTGGGCTGTTCCGGCACCCTCATCGAGGCTGCAGGTCTCGCAGCTTGGTTACACGCTGGCTTAACGACGCTCACGGGGGGAATGTGACAAGTGGAAGAAATGGCGGGGACGACGGGGCTCGAACCCGCGACCTCCGACGTGACAGGCCGGCGTTCTAACCAACTGAACTACGTCCCCGCAATGTCAGGCGGATAATCCGATGCTAGCACGACGCCGGCGCTGTCGCAAAATCGCGCTAAGGTGTAGCATGACGAATCGCGGCGTGGTGTGCCTGATAGGCTCGGTGGCGGTCCTGGCGTGTTGCACGGCGCGCAAGCCGACCCCCGAGGAAGCCCGCAAGTTCATCGATGACGTGGAGCAGAAGTTGCTCGTCCTGGGCGTAGACTCGGGACGCGCGGACTGGGTCAAGTCCACCTACATCACCGACGACACCGAAACCCTCTCGGCCAAGCTAGACGAGCGGCAAATCGCGGCCACTGTGGAGTATGCCAAGCAGTCGACGCGGTTCGACGGCGTGCAGCTCGACCCGGTGACGGCGCGCAAAATCAAGCTGCTCAAACTCTCGCTGACCATCGCCACGCCCTCCGATCCCAAGGAGAGCGAAGAGCTGACGCGCATTGTCGCGGGCATGGAAGGGGCCTACGGGAAGGGCAAGTATTGCCCCAGCGGGCCGGAGAGTTGCAAGGACCTGGAGGACCTGAGCAAGATTCTCGCCGAGAGCCGTGATCCCAAACAGCTTCTGGAGGCATGGAACGGCTGGCACGCCATCGCGCGCCCCATGCGCAAGGATTTCGTGCGCTACGTGGAACTGGCGAACAAGGGCGCGCAGCAACTCGGGTTTAAGGATAACGGCGCCATGTGGCGGGCCAAGTACGACATGTCGCCGGACGCTTTTTCCTCCGAACTCGACCGGCTGTGGGATCAGGTGCGGCCGCTGTATGTGTCGCTGCATGCGTACGTCCGGGCCAGGCTGAGGGAAAAATATGGCGACGCGGTTCCCGCCAGCGGGCCGATCCCCGCCGACCTGCTGGGCAACATGTGGGCGCAGGAGTGGGAGAACATCTATCCGCTGGTGGCGCCGGCCAACGCCGACCCGGGCTACGATCTGACCGCGCTCCTCAAAAAGCGCAACACCGACTGGAAGCAGATGGTGAAGTACGGCGAGAACTTTTTCGTCTCGCTGGGATTCGATCCGCTGCCGCAGACCTTCTGGGAGCGTTCGCTGTTCCTCAAGCCCAGGGACCGCGAGGTGGTGTGCCATGCCAGCGCATGGGACATCGACATGGTCGACGATGTGCGGCTGAAGATGTGCATCCAGATTACGGGCGAGGACTTCCTGACCATCCACCACGAATTGGGCCATAACTTCTACCAGCGCGCCTACAGCCCGCAGCCGCCTTCATTCCGCGACAGCGCCAACGACGGTTTCCATGAGGCGGTGGGGGATACCATCGCGCTTTCCATCACGCCCGAGTATCTGGTGAAGCTGGGGCTGCTCGACAAGGCGCCGGATACCTCCAAAGACATCGGCCTGCTGCTGCACCGGGCGCTGGAGAAGATCGCATTTCTGCCCTTCGGGCTGGTGATCGACCAGTGGCGCTGGAAGGTGTTTTCGGGCGAGATTCCGCCCGAGAAGTATAACCAGACCTGGTGGCAGCTTCGGGAGAAGTACCAGGGAATCGCGCCGCCGGGCGGCCCAGCGGGCGCCCCGCGCGGCGAGGAGGATTTCGATCCGGGAGCGAAATATCACGTGGCCGCCAATGTGCCGTACATGCGGTACTTCCTGGCCGACATCCTGCAGTTTCAATTTCACCGCGCGCTGGCGCAGGCGGCCGGCTGCACCGGGCCGCTGAACCGTTGCTCCATTTTCGGCGACCAGGCGGCGGGGAGCCGGCTGAACGCCATGCTGGAAATGGGGCAGAGCCGCCCCTGGCAGGATGCGCTGGAGAAGATTGCGGGCACGCGCGAGATGGACGCGTCGGCGATTCGCGATTATTTCGCGCCCTTGCAGAAGTGGCTGGACGAGCAGAATCGGGGGAAGCCGGTGGGTTGGTAAGCCCGCGGACGCTTACAGGTAGAAGTCGTCCACGTCATAGCCGGGGTAGTCCCGTGTAACCTGCGTTTGCAGGTCCTGGCACAGGCGTTCCATGTCGTCGGTGATCTTCAGGAAGCTGAAGGCGGCGCGATTGTTCGGCCCGTAGACGCTCGCCACCACGTTACACAGTTCGCGCAACCGAGCATGGGCCGCCCGAATCTCACGGCTCAACTCCCGATGCTCCTCCAGTGTCAGAGGTTTGGAAGTCTCCGGACGCATTCCGATTCATCATAGCAGTCCCACACTCGAGGAGAGCTTCGGACGCCGGTGGCCGAATTGCTACAATCGCAGTGATGGCCAACCACATCTACGCCGTATTCGATACCACGGAAGGTACCTTCAAGATCGAGCTTTTCGCCCTCCAGGCGCCGCGCACGGTGGAGAACTTCGTCAGTCTGGCGGAAGGAGCCAAGACGGGGAAACCGTTCTATGACGGCACCATTTTTCATCGCGTGATTCCGGATTTCATGATCCAGGGCGGCGATCCGGAAGGCACGGGGCGCGGCGGCCCCGGGTACCGGTTTGCCGATGAGTTCCACCCCCAGCTCAAGCACTCGAAGCCGGGCATCCTCTCCATGGCCAACGCCGGGCCGAATACCAACGGGAGCCAGTTCTTTATCACCGTGGCCGCCACGCCGTTCCTGGACAACCGCCACAGTGTGTTCGGCGAAGTGACGGAAGGCTACGACGTGGTGAAGAAGATCTCGCAGGCGCCGCGCGACCGGCAGGACCGGCCGGTGAAGGAAGTTCGGGTGCATTCGGTGAAGATCGAAAGGGCTTAGCAAGCGGCCCCGCCGCTGACATGAAACTGGCGATTTTCGGAGGCACGTTCGACCCCATTCACGAGGCCCACCTGGCCGTCGCCAGGAGAGCGGCGGACCGTTTCCAGCTTGACCGCGTGCTCTTCGTCCCCGCCTCCCATCCGCCCCACAAGGCCGGAATCACGCACGCCCCTTACGACGACCGCGTGCGTATGGCCGAGCTGGCGTGCCAGGGCGAGCCGCGTTTCGAGGTTTCCCGCCTGGAAGAGGGCGTTCAGCGCAGCTACTCGATCGATACCATCGAGAAGGTGCAGGCCCGGATGGCGCCGGCGGACGATCTGTTCTTCATCATTGGCGCAGATGCGTTCGCCGAGATCCGGACGTGGCGCCGATGGGAGGATGTCGCGCGGAGGGTCCGCTTCATTGTGGTGAGCCGTCCCGGCCATCTCTATGAAGCGCCGCCGGGAGTCCGCTTGGAACGGCTCGATACCATCGAGCTGCCGGTCTCATCCTCGGAAATCCGCCGCGCCCTGGCGGCGGGCGAGCGCCCCGCTGCGGTTCCCGAGCCCGTTTTGGAGTACATCCGCGGGCACGGGCTGTACGGCGCGCGAGTGCCCGCCTGAATCGTGGCCGGCCGGTACATCCCCTGTGTCGGATTGCGCCGGGAGGCCGGGACGGACACCGTTCCGAGCGCTCGCCAAGCCCGGTCGCAATTCACCGTAACCTGCTATCATTCTTGTATCTGGAACCTAGACGTTCCATTGTTTTCTTGGGAGAGAAGCCGGATGGCATGCGCCGTGCAAGGTATTTTGTGTATTTGAGCGTTCCCCCCGTCCGGACTGCCGATCTGTGGAGGTGTACCTTGAAGAAACTCTATTCCATTCTCAGCCTGAATGTATTTCTGCTTGCCAGCAGCGCGTTGCACGCGCAGACGCTGAACATCAGCCCGAATCCGCTTAACATCACAGTGCTGGCGAACGCGGGCGCCACAGCGTACCTCACCTTGACGAGTACGGGCGCGCCCATTACCATATACTCGGTTACACCTACGGTCTCGTCGCTGCATGCGTCGCTTCCAGCTAGTCCCGTAACCACACCGCAAACCATTACCGTCACGGTCGATCCCCTGGCTGCCGGCGCCAATCCATATACTGGCTATCTGTCGGTTTCCAGCTCCGATTCGACTACTGTTCACAGCGTGCCGGTGAACGTCTCGTTCAGCGGAATTGGCGTTTATCCGTCAACTCTGGCGCTTCAATACACGGCAGGCAGCACCAGTTATCCAGCACCGGTGTCTTCGACGCTGACCGTTCCTTCGGGCGTCACGATCAGCGCCCCGGCCGCGACCAGCAGTGGAAGCTGGCTGCAGGCGGGCCTCACGGGGACACCGTCGAGTGCGGTTCAGGCTCAGATCAACACTTCGGTGGCGCAGACCCTTACGGCAGGCACTTATACGGGGTACATCACCATCACGCCCAGTACCGGCTCCCCGGCGACCGTGCAGGTGACGCTGGTGGTCAGCGCCGCGCCTCAATTGACGGTAACCCCTTCGTCACTCTCGTTCTATTACCAGACGAATGGAACCAATAACCAGACCTCGCAGCAAATCACGCTCACGGCCGGCGCCCAGAACTTCACGTATTCGTTCGCGTCGGGGTATCCGACATGGATCACCCTCGACTATCCGAACGGAACCGTCTCGGCGGGCCAAAGCCTGAACGTCACGGTGACCGTGGCTCCTCCTTCGTCCTGCACTTCCTCGTGCAGCGCCACTCTGGTCTTGAATACCAGCCCCGGCGCCGCCCAGAATATCTCGGTCACGGTGACGGTCTCCACGAACCCGCTGCTGAACCTTCCTAGGACCGCCATCACCTTCCCCACTTATCAGATGGGAACCGCGCCGCCGGCGGCCGTTTCCGTCACGCCCGGGAGCACCGGCGCGGCGCTGGCGTACACGGTGACCACGTCCGCGTCCTGGCTGACTGTCACGCCGACCTCCGGCACCACACCCACTCCAGTTTCGATCGGGGTGAATCCCGTCAACCTCCTTCCTGGAACTTACAACGGCACGGTGTCGTTCCTGGCCAGCGGCGTGACGCAGTCCATCTCCGTGGCTTTGACCGTGACCAACAATCCCGTGCTAGTGGCCAGCCCCGCCTCGCTCTGGTTTGCGTTTCAGAGCGGCCAGGCAATACCCGCCTCGCAAACCATCAACCTCACCAGCAGCAACGGGGCGCCGCTGAACTACAGCGCCACGAGTAATGCTTCGTGGCTAATAGCGACCAGCCAGACCAGCGGAACCACGGACAGCACCCTCACCGTGTTCGCCAACACCTCCGGTCTCTCCGCGGGCACATACAACGGGAAAATTGCTATAACCGCCGCGAATCAGCAAACCGGGGTGGCGCTGGCCGCGGTCGACATTCCGGTGACGCTCTACGTCAGTAGCAACGCGCTGCTATTGGTGACTCCGCCGCAGCCGGTGGTGTTTACCGCCCAGGCCTACAGCGGCCAGTCCGCGGCGCAACAGAATGTGACACTCGCCAGCACCAGCAGCGATGTACTAAGCCTGACGTGGGGCCTGCCGACCGCCGCACCGTGGCTGTTGACTTCCACGCCGCCCAACTCCACACCCGGCTCGTTCGGGCTGCAGGCGACCCCGGCGGCCAACCTGGCGCCCGGGGTCTACTCGGCCAACGTCACCGTGTCGGCGACCGGTCCCGCCGGCGCCGTCCTCGATAGCCCGGTGACCATTCCAGTGGTCTTACGGTTGACCTCCGGGACTCTCAACGCCCCTTCGCCCGCTTCCCTGTCGTTCTCGCAGAGCGTCGGCTCGATGGTGGCCTGCGGCGGGTGCAGCGTGCCCCAGTCGGTGGCCGTGACCAGCACCCCGCCTGGGCTGACCTTCATCCCGACGGCTTATGACCAGGGGTTTGGCTGGCTCTTGGTAACCTCCTCGACTAACACCACCAACGGCTCGTTCAACGTTTCCGTGGATGGCTCCAAGCTCAGTACCGGCACGTACACAGGCAAAGTCGTCGTGTTCAGCGAGTTCGCCGCCGGCAGCCCGGCCGTCATTCCCGTAACCTACACGGTGACTCCGGGAATCATCTCCGCGCCCACTACGACGCTCTCCTTCACGCAGGTGCGCGGTGGCGGCGCGCCGGCGACGCAGAATGTGGCTGTCTCCGGAACGCCCGTCGCCCTCAACTTCACTACCACCGTCAGTACCACCGACGGCAACGCGTGGCTCACCGCGACGCCGCAGACCGGAACCACTCCGGCGACGCTGCAAGTGGGGGTGAATGCGACTGTGGCGGGCGCCCTGGCGGCGGGCCCCTACAGCGGCACGGTCACCATCACGTCGGCGGGCGCCAGCGGGAGCCCCATCAGCATCCCGGTGTCGCTCACCGTGGTTGCGGCGCAGACGTTCACGGCCTCGCCCACAAGCCTCAGTTTCAGCTACACCGTCGGGCTGACCGTTCCGCAGGCGCAGAGCTTCCAACTCACATCGGGCGGGGCCGCTCCCTTCACGGTGACCACTCCCAGTAGCGCCAGTTGGCTCCAGGTTTCGCCCACCAGCGGGACCACGCCGGCTACTCTGTCGGTGTCCGTCAACACGCAGGGTCTCGCTGCTAACAATTACACCGCCACGATCACCATCAATTCGCCGTACTCTCCCGGGGCCGCAGCGGCGTCGGTGACCGTGAACCTCACCGTAACCGCGATTACGGTGATACCGGTGGCCGTCAGCAACGCTGCGAGCTATGCCGCGGGCGCGGTTTCTCCCGGAGAGTTGGTCTACATCTCGGGGACCAACCTCGGGCCTTCCACCCTCACATATGGCACACTCACCGAGGGCGGCGGGGCGCTGAGCACCAGCGCGGGCAATACCCAGGTCCTGTTTGACAGCGTTGCGGCGCCGGTCGTCTACGCTTCGAACTTGCAGACCGTCGTGGTGGTGCCGTACGAGGTCGCGGGCCGGACCACGACCAGCATCGTCGTGTCGTACCAGGGAGTGCAGTCCACTCCTTTGGTATACAACGTACAGGCAGCCGTGCCCGGAATTTTCACGCAGAACTACTCGGGCACCGGACCGGGCGCCATTATAAATCAGGATGGCGTAACTGGAAACGGGCCGGGCGCATTGGCCGCGAAAGGTTCGGTGGTGTCTGTTTACATGACGGGTGAGGGGCAGACGTCACCCGGGGGCGTGACCGGCGCCATCGCGCCGGTCAACGTCCAGGCGCCCTGGAAACAACCGAAGTTGAAGGCGACAGCCACAATCGCCGGTCTTTCGGCTCAGGTGCAGTACTACGGTTCGGCGCCAGGCGAGATCTCCGGGGTGATGCAGGTCAACGTGCAGATTCCGGCCACCGCTCCCTCGGGCGCGTTGCCGATCGTCATTACGTTGACCGACCCGGCCACGGGATTGAGCTACAGCACCCAGGGGCAAGTGACGGTGTCGGTGCAGTAAGCTATCAGCTATCAGCTTTCAGCTTTCAGCTTTCAGCCACACCGGCGCGGTCCGGGGCTGATAGCTGATCGCTGACCGCTGAAAGCTCTTTTGCTACCCCACTACCTCCAGGAACGCTTTCGCGGCATGGCTCAGCGCCCGGCGCGTCGGATACACCAGGCGGATCTTCCGCTCCACGTGCAGCTCTTTGACCTTCACCTCGTATAGCGTCTTCTGTTCGATCTCCTGTCCCACGCACATGCGAGGCACGAAAGCCACGCCCATGTTGTTCTGCACCATCTTGCGGATGGTTTCGATGGTGGGCATCTCGACGGGCATCTGCAGCGGCACTTTGTGGGCTTGAAACTCACGGAGCACCACTTCGCGATAGGGAGAGACCACGTTGTGAGCGATGAAGGTCTCCGCGCCGAGCTCGGTGATGGAAACCGTCTTGCGGTGCGCCAGCCGGTGCTTCGGCGAGACCACAAAAGCCAGGGCATCGGTGTAGATGACCTTGGATTTGAGGCGCTCGTCCGCGGGGTCGTAGCTGATCACGCCCAGTTCCAGGTTGCCATCCAGCAGCTCGTTGGGGATCTTGCTGGAGAGGCTGCGGCGAACTTGCACCTTCACTTTGGGGTGGAGTTCGCGGTACCGCTCGATGTGGCGCAGCAGGTAGAGGCTGGTGGATTCGTTGGCTCCGATGGTGAGCCGGCCGGCGGAGTTGTCGCGCAGTTCGGCGAGCGCGTTGTCGAGCTCCTGATGGAGGCTCTGAAAGCGGCGGGCGTAGTCCAGCACGGTGCGCCCGGCGTCGGTCAGGATGAGGTCTTTCCCGGTGCGGTCGATGAGCTTTTCTCCCAGCTCCTGTTCCAGACGCTGCAACCCCAGCGACACCGCGGGCTGCGTGCGCAACAGCTTCTCCGCCGCGCGCGAGAAGCTCTTTTCCGCGGCCACCGTAAGAAACACCTGAAGCGAATAAAGTTCCATGCCGGATTCATTATAACATCCATTAATGTAGACCACTAATATTATCAATTTGCTAAATCGAACATGGGACCGGCATAATGCTTGCATGAGCGACCGCGTAACGATTTTCGACACGACCCTGCGCGACGGGGAGCAGTCGCCCGGGTGCAGCATGACGGTTCCGGAGAAGCTGCGCATGGCACGAAAACTGGTGGACCTGGACGTCGACATCCTGGAAGCGGGATTTCCGATCGCTTCCGAGGGCGATTTCGAGGCCGTGGACGCCGTCAGCCGCGAGTTCCCGGAGGCCCGTGTGGCGGCGCTGGCGCGCTGCTGCACCCTGGACGTGGAGCGCGCCGCCAAGTCGCTGGCCCACGCCAAACAGCCGCGCATTCACACCTTCATCGCCACCAGCGAGATTCACCTCAAGTACAAGCTGAAGAAATCCGAGGAGCAGGCGCTGGAGGAAGCCGTGGCCGCCGTCGAGCTGGCGCGGCGATACGTGGACGACGTGGAGTTCTCGGCCGAGGACGGTGCGCGCACCGCGCCCGAGTACCTGGAAAAGATCTCCAAGGCCGTGGTGGCGGCCGGGGCGCGTACGGTCAACATTCCGGATACCGTGGGATACTCGGTGCCGCATGAATACGGCGCCCTGATCGGCCATGTGGCCCAGGCGCTGGGCGATACCGCCATCGTCAGCGTGCATTGTCACGACGACCTGGGGCTGGCGGTGGCCAATTCGATCGTGGCCGTGGAAGCCGGCGCACGCCAGGTGGAGTGCACCATCAACGGCATCGGCGAGCGCGCCGGGAACTGTTCGCTGGAAGAGGTCGTCATGATTCTGAAAATCCGCGGCGATTTCTACCACTGCCATACCGGAATTCAAACCGAGCATCTGTTCTCGGCGAGCGAGCTGCTGAGCTCCATCATCACGTTCGGCCCGCAGCCCAACAAGGCCATCGTGGGGCTGAACGCGTTCGCTCACGAGGCCGGCATCCACCAGGATGGCTACTTGAAAGAGAAGACCACCTACGAGATCATCGATCCGCGCTCGGTGGGCGTGCCGGAAGGCCGGCTGGTGCTGGGCAAACACAGCGGGCGGCACGCGCTCAACCAGCGCGCCAGGGACCTGGGCTACGAGCTCTCGAAACAGGAGCTGGACGACCTGTACCACCGCTTCATCGCGGTGGCGGACCACCGCAAGAAGGGCCTCATGGACAAGGAGATTGAAGCGCTGATCCTCGCCGGCGAGGCAGCCGAGCGGGTGGCGGCGGATTAAGCGCGAGGAAGAAGCCGCCGCGGTGGAAGCAGCCATAGAAGCGGTGCTTCAGAGCGGCAAGGTTACCGCGGATCTGCGGCCTTCGGGCGCACCCGCCACTACCGAACAGGTGGGGGAATCGGTGTGCGCCGCGATCGGTTGAGCGAGGGGCCTACCAGCCCCCGCTCAACCAAAATGAATTAAAGTGAAATATAGCCTGAACGTGCCACGGTCCGGCCTCTCATCCCCGGCCTCTGGCCCCGATTTCTTATGCCTCGTACCATCAGCGAAAAACTCTGGGACTCTCACGTCGTCCACCAACAGCCCGGCGCTCCGGGGCTGCTGTTTATCGATCTGCATCTGGTGCATGAAGTCACCTCGCCGCAGGCGTTTCAAGGCTTGCGCGAGCGCGGTCTGAAGGTCCGGCGTCCCGATCTCACCATCGCTACGGCCGATCACAGCATCCCCACTACCGATCGCTCGCTGCCTATCGCCGACGAGATCGCCGCCAAACAGCTCGCGCAACTCGAGACCAACTGCGCCGAATTCGGCATCCGCTGTCTCGGCGTTCGCAGCGACCGCCAGGGCGTGGTCCATGTGATCGGGCCGGAGCTGGGCTTGACGCAGCCAGGCATGACGGTGGTCTGCGGCGACAGCCATACCGCAACGCACGGCGCTTTTGGCGCGCTGGCTTTTGGAATCGGCACGAGTGAAGTGGAACATGTGCTGGCCACGCAATGCCTGCTGCAGCGCGAGTCGAAGACCTATCACGTGCGCGTGGATGGGCGGTTGAAGCCCGGTGTTTCGGCCAAGGACATCATCCTGGCGCTGATTGCGAAGATCGGCGTCGGCGGCGGCACGGGTAGCGTCCTGGAGTACACCGGCAGCGCCATCCACGCCCTGGACATGGAAGAGCGCATGACAGTGTGCAACATGTCTATCGAGGGAGGCGCGCGCGCGGGGCTGGTGGCGCCCGACGACACCACCTTCCAGTATCTCTGCGGGCGCCCGCACGCGCCAAAAGGAGCGGATTGGGACGCGGCCGTCGCGCGTTGGAAAGAACTCCCCACAGACGAGGGCGCCGCGTATGACCGCAGCGTAGCTCTCGATGCCGGCGCGCTCGAGCCCATGATCACCTACGGAACCAGCCCCGGCATGGGCGTGCCGATCACGGCGCCCATTCCCGATCCAGCACAGGTGACTGACGCGATGGCCCGGGATTCCATAACCAAGGCGCTGAAGTACATGGGTCTCGAAGGCGGAAAGCCGCTGCTGGGGCGGCCTATCGACGTGGTCTTTATCGGAAGCTGCACCAACGGGCGCATCTCCGACCTGCGCGCAGCCGCATCTGTGTTGAAAGGACGCAAGGTCAACCCCAGGGTGCGCGTCCTGGTGGTGCCTGGTTCCCAGGAGGTGAAGCGCCAGGCCATCGCCGAGGGGCTGCCGGAGATCTTTCGCTCCTCCGGTTGCGAATGGCGCGAGCCGGGCTGCTCCATGTGCATCGGCATGAACCCCGACCAGCTCACGCCCGGCCAATACAGTGTTTCCACCAGCAATCGCAATTTTGAAGCACGGCAGGGAAAGGGCGGGCGCACGTTCCTGGCCAGCCCGCTGACCGCCGCGGCCAGCGCCATCACCGGCGTGGTGACCGATGTGAGGACGATGCTATGAAGCCATTCTCCAATTTCGAAAGCCGGATGGCGCCGCTCGCCATCAACAACATCGATACCGACCAGATCATTCCGGCGCGTTTTCTGAAGACGACCACCAAGCAGGGCCTCGACCGGCAGCTTTTTTGCGATTGGCGCTATGACGCCCAGGGCAATCCCAAGCCCGACTTCATTCTGAACCAGCCGCGGGCTCAGGGCGCGCAGGTGCTGCTGGCGGGTGATAATTTCGGTTGCGGCAGCTCACGCGAGCATGCACCGTGGGCGCTGACACAGTTCGGCTTCCGCGCCGTGATCAGCACATCCTTTGCCGACATCTTTAAGCAGAACTCGCTGAAGAATGCGCTCCTGCCCATCGTGGTTCCGCCTGACGTCCATGCGGAGTTGTTTGCGGCGGCAAACGACCTGGAAGCCACCGTTAAGGTCGATCTCGCCAGCCAGACCCTCACCACGCCCGGCGGGCAGAAAGTGGAATTCCCCATCGATTCTTTTTCCAAGCACTGCCTGCTGGAAGGCGTCGACGAACTCGGCTACATTCTCCAGCACGAGGCGCAAATCGCCGCCTATGAGGCTCGCCGTGTGGGGTCCATCAACACGCTGGGCTAGCCCGTAGGGCAGACCATCGCTCTTTGTGGCCAATCTTGGGATCTTGACAGACGACAGGGCCCAGAGGGCGCCCCGATCGTCCGTCCTACTTGGAGGCGCGATATGAAGACTCACCCACTGGGATTTTCTCTCCGCCTTGAATTCCGTTCCTGTGTAGCTCGTGGGGAGCCAAACCTCGCAATTCGGGCTCGACCGGAACCGCGGATTAC
>Ga0181536_10005399_pt1 | contig 13128 bp, 11 predicted proteins | sample PEATcosm2014_Bin_41_FD_121105 | JGI IMG/M metagenome (GOLD analysis project Ga0181536, IMG submission 121105) | Peatland microbial communities from MTU Mesocosm Facility, Houghton, MI, USA - PEATcosm2014_Bin17_60_metaG | ecosystem: Environmental > Terrestrial > Soil > Wetlands > Peat | place...
CACCGACGCTCCGAGGGCGCTGGCCGCCTCGGCCTGGGTGACCACCGAGCAGGAGTTGAAGTTGGCGGTGGTGGTCGCCGCAGTGGTCGTCGTGGCCGCCGTCGCACTGGTGGTCGGTGCCGCCGTCGACGACGTGGACGAGGAGGACGACGTGGACGAGGGGGACGAGCTGCACGCCCCTAGGAAGACAGCGGCAGCAGCGGTCACCAACATCCCGCCCATGACCAGACGCACCTCCGGGCGCAGGATCATCAAACTCCTTGATCGGCTAGGAGGGTATCGCAGGCGAGCGCTCGGCGACCGCGACATCGGCCACGGGTTCGAGGACGATGAACAGATCGTGTTGGACCAGCGATGCCACCCCATACGGGACCCAGATCATCGGATGAGGTCGGGGGCGACAGACGAATTCGACCTCATCGGCGTACTTGATGGTGAACGTGCGAACGGGACTGGCCAACCATCGGTGACCGACCCGGACGGTGTGGGCGCCACAAGGGACCGGTATCTCGCAGGTGTGGCCGTTCGTCACCGAACCGGCGACCTCGCCGTCGAGGACGACGTCCCACTTTCGATGGCTATCCAAGATGCGCCCTTGACGAGACACTCGCAGTGTTCCGGGCATCGTCATCATTCCCTTGCCCTCGAGACCTCACCGGATGGAAGGCGGTGCGGGATGAGGCAGCGAATGTCCGTCCCGCACCGCCCACGACCATCTCCGGCGAGCCCTGGCGTCCGTGATGACGACGGCCGACACGGCAACGGTAGCGAGGACGGGGGCGACTTGCAGGGGTCCGGGGGAGGAAGAGGCGGAGAATCGAACGGTCTTCGCCCCGTTCTCTTGGTCCCCTATGGTCACCGGAGTCGGCTCGAGTACGGAGACCGCCGCCGCCCGTGACCGAAGGTTACTGTGCGTTACAAGTTCCTCGCTCGATGTGGCCGGATCCCGCGATCACCGTCATGGCCGATTGGGACGGGTGCGGCTCCAAGCCATCGGGGGCTGAGTACTCGGACTCGTCGAGTTGCGATACTGGACCCAGGTTCCACCGATCCGATGGCCCCGGCGACGGGTAGCAGATCCGACATGTGGCCACGAACCTCGGGTGCCGATCGAAGTCCGGCGAATCGTCGTCGCACTCGGTCCCGGTACAGGTCATCTGCCCACCGAGGTGAACGACGATCCGTCCGTAACAGGCTTCGGCTTCTGACTCCACAGTCTGAGGATCGGCGGAGACCAGACCGGCCTTGAGGGCCGAGAATCGCTCAGGCACGAAGCCGACTCGCACGGGGTCGTCGGCCGGAAAGACCGAGACAAGCCCACTGGTTCCTCGGAGTTCCCCGTTGCCACTGGCGCACGTGTCGTCCATCGAGCACCTCAGCGCACCGACTGTGAGTTCCCCCGAGAACCTCTCTCCGGGGTGATGGCATCGGCTCCGGTGCCATCACCCCGTATCGCCCTTTGTCCGGCCCAGGTGTCAGAGATTCATCACCGGGCAGGTGACCGTTCGGGTGATGCCTTCGATGAGTTGGATCTGGCTGACGACCATCCGCCCAAGGTCGTCCACCGAGTCGGTCTCGGTGCGGACGATCACGTCGTAGGGGCCGGTCACCTCGTCGGCGGAGGTGACCCCGTCGATGGCGCGGACCTGCTCGGCGATGCCCCTCTTGCCCACCTCCACCTGGATGAGCACGTACGCAGTGGTCGCCATATTCGTCTCCCTGCAGGGTCCCACAACTTGTGGCCTGGGCCATGGTAGTGATGCCGAGCCCAGCCGGTCGGTGACTGCGTCCGTTCATATGGACACCGAATCTTTTGCCGGACGAGCCCGAATCGTTGTCCGGCGGAGTGGCGGGACACTCCCTGGCCGGCGATCGTCAACTAGCCCGGACAACCCGGGGCCGTGCCGGTGTTGCCTTCGGCCTGGTAGAAGAGGCTGAATACGCCGCAGACGGTGGTACTTGCCACCAACCACTGCCCGTCGACCTCGACCGCGTAGCCGGTCGCGTTCCACAGCAGTGGCTGGCCATTGGGTCCGAGGATGCTGTAGTTGACCTGGGCGCACGGTGTGGCAATCCGGACCACCCGGCACGCGATGGTCGGCAGAAGCGTCACCGACTCCACGGTCGCTCCGGTGGCCGAACTGGCGAGTGACCAACTGAGAGCCGCGGCAAGGGCCGCTTGCAGTTTCGCACCGTCCTCGATGGCGGCTTCCTTGGCAGAAATCGACTGGTCGGTCAAGTTGAAGACCGTGTTGTACGACGTCGCTATGGCGGAGACAGATGGGGCGGCGATCGTTGTCGGCGTCACGGTCGTCGGGGCCGATCGTGTGGTCTGCGACGACATCGTGGAGAGACGGGAGAGGACAGCGCCACTGATGCCGAGTGCGATGACCACGGCGCCCGCGGCCCAAAACCACCACCGCCGATAGGGGGGGCGTTTGTCTGACCTGAGCGCGTCGCCTGGAGGTTTTCCGGGGGCCGTCGTCGCTGATCCCGATTCCGGCAGTCGAAGGGAGGCACCCGGAACCGGTGGAGGCATCGATCCGATAGCCACAGTGTGCCAGTTCCTGTCGGTTCCGGGCCATCGACCCGGTCCGTGAGGAGCGTCGCTCGTCCGGTCCGTCGTCCCGGCCCGAAGGTGCATCATGGAAGCGTGAACCGGCGAGCCGACGGTCGGAATCGTCTAGCCGTGTTGCTGACACTGCTCGTCATGATCTCCCTGACGGCTGCATGTGCGAAAACCGTCAGGGTCACCGCCCCCTCCCAGACTTCAACCACTGCTTGCTCGAACCTGACCGTTCTGAGCAGGTGGTCCGTCGCTCGCCTCGCTGCAGAGGTCATCGTTGCACCCGACCTCGACTTCGAGATGAGCACCGTGCAAGTCGCTCGCAAGGCCGGAGTGGGCGGCATCCTCTTCCTCGGCAATGCCGTCGCCCCGTCCGACCTCGCGACACAGCTTCAATTCGCCCTCGGCCAAACGGGCCCCGGGACGACGCCGCTCGTCATGGCCGACGAGGAAGGCGGCGGCGTGCAACGACTTGCCGGTCCCGTCCCGTCGTTGCCGTGGGCCCGAACCGTCGCAGCGACCATGAGCCCGGTCCAGGCCCAAGCCCTGGCCGCTGGCGTCGGCCACGAGATGCAACGACTCGGAGTAGACGTCGACCTGGCGCCGGTTCTGGACCTCGACGCCGGACCCGGTCCGAGCGCCACCGACGCCGACGGAGCCCGCTCGTTCAGTGCCGATCCTTCCGTCGCTGCCCGCTACGGAGTGGCCTTCATGCGCGGATTGCAGAATGCCGGTGTCGTTCCGGTCCTCAAGCACTTCCCCGGGCTCGGAGGCGCATCAGGCAATACCGACTACGGCCCTGCAGAAACCCCGGCCCTGGCCACGCTTGACTCCGCCGGGCTCGTGCCCTTTGCGGCCGCCGTCGCGGCCGGAGCGCCTGCGGTCATGGTCTCCAATGCCACCGTTCCCGGATTGACGGACCTCCCCGCCTCCTTGTCGCCCGAGGTGATCGAGGGGTTGCTGCGACAGCGGTTGGACTTTCAGGGGCTCGTGCTCACCGACAGTCTCTCAGCCGGAGCCATCACTCAAGCGGGCTACGACTTGGCCAGCGCCGCCGTTGCCGCCGTTGAGGCCGGGTCGGACATGGTTCTCTTTGGTTCAACGCTGACCACCGCCCAAACGCTCCTCCTGAGCCCCGAGAGCGTGGAAACGAGCATCAGCGAGATCGCCGGCGCCATCGTGAGCGCCACGAGATCGGGAGCACTGCCCGTCAGCCGGCTGGACAACGCTGTCGCCCACATCCTGGCTGCCGGCCACACCGACCTTTGTGCCCAATGATCGGTTGACCAAGAGTTGACCGCGCCATGACTTCGGGTTGATCTCTCGGGAGCAGCATCGGAATCGTCGGTGTTGCACTCGGGGGTCCGACGACGGTCGCAGCCCGGCGCAGGGGGACACATGGCGGAACGAGTGCAACGGCCACATCTGCCCCCGCTTGCAGGACCGAACGGCCCGGATGCCGGTGTTGATGACGCCGTCGCCCGGCACCTGCGAGCCTGCCGCGATTTCTCCGCCGTGGTGGACGCGGTCGGTAACCGGTGGTCCACTCCGTCGCCCTGCTCGGAGTGGGATGCCCGCGGCGTCGTCGAACACGTCATCGGCTTCCACGACGTGCTGCTGCTGCGTCCCCTCTGGCTGAAACCCCACCGACCCAAGAGCGATCCCGTGCTCAGGTGGGCGGTGACGGTCGACGCCGTGGCATCGGCACTGCAGGAAGCAGGCGGTCGCATTGTCCTCGCGGTCCCGGGTGCCTCCAATATGGACATCGCCCGGCTCCTGCCAATGCTCACCACCGACGTCCTGGTCCACGCCTGGGACCTGGCGGCCGCCGTGGGGGCACCGGCATCGCTCGACCCGGGCCTTGTTGCGGAGGCCTATGACGAGGCCGCAGGGCGGGACCTGGAGAGCCTCCGGTCTTCCGCGATGTTCGGCCCCCCGGTGCCGGTGCCCGACGAGGCCGACCCGGTGACGAAGCTCGTGGCCCTGCTCGGCCGGGATCCTGGATGGCGAGCGCCGTAAGCGGGCCCGATCATCCGGTCGGATTGGTCGGGTCTGCGGAAGGGAGAGCGCCGCAGGCAACACGTCGCCCGCGGCCCCAGGCCGGTGGCCGCAACATGGTCACCACGAGGTCATGCTGGTGGCGTGATCGAACGATGGAACACCTGCTGGCAGAGCGGTCCAGCCGGACCACGGCACCGCTGGACGAATCGCCGAGGCTGGGCGCATGGCCCGACCTGACCACCGTGGTCGTCGCCAGTGGATCGTGGGGGGCATCGTCGTTCTGGTCGTCCTGGCCATCGTGCTCGGACCCGTGCTCGCGAAAGATGCATCAAGGAACAGCGAACCACCGTCGCCGTCCACGACGACAACCGTTGCCTCGACCCGGTCCGCGGCGATCCATCAGTGGGCCGAGGGCAATATCGACTTCCTCTCGAGCATCTACGACGAGGTAAACACGTTTGCCACGGCGGCGAACAAGTGCGCTTCCGAGTCGAACACCGCCTGCGGTGATTCCATCGGTGGCGCATGTGCAAGCCTTCGGGCGACGGCTCAGTCCGCACAGCATGGCCCCGCGGTTCCGGGCTCCGCGGCTGAACGAGACTGGCAGTCTGCCCTCGCGGCGTACGTCCAGGGAGCTCAGGAGTGCATGGCGGGTACGAACCAGGGCGATTCGGCCCTCGTTGAACAGGCAATCAAGGAGCTGACCGCGGCACGGGCAGACTTCCTGAAGTTGCTCGAATTGGCGGGCTTGACCGGGTCCACATCGGGTTAGGTTCGCGTCGACCTCGTCGTTGCCGTCAGTCTCCCGCCAGGGCGTGCTCGATCATGTACTTCACGACCGGTCCAGAGATCTCGGCGCCCGTCGCCGAGAGCGACTGGTTGGGGATGACCACCGCCACGGCCACTTGGGGATGACTCGCCGGTGCGAAGGCGATCATCCAGTCGGTGGTGGCGGTGTTGCCCACGCCGACTTGTGCGGTGCCCGTCTTGGCCGCTACCTGGTCTTGCGGCGGGAAGCCGACTCCCGCCGCGGTGCCGTGCTGGACGACTTCCTCCATGAGCGTGGTCACCGCCGCCGCCGTGGCCGGGGAGGTGGCGGTGAGCCAGGGGGTGGGTGCATTCGTGACCACCACGTTGCCCTGGGAGTCGGTGACTCGCTGGACGACGTGCGGAGTCATGATGACGCCGTTGTTAGCGAAGCCCGATGCCACCAGTGCCATCTGGAGCGGGCTGGCGATGGTGCATTTCTGGCCGATGGACGAGAAGGCCAAGAAGATCTGCGCCCCCTGATAGCACGACGGCTGGAGAAAGGCCGACACCTCAAAGCTGCTGTGGGGCAGGTCGATGGGCGGTTGTTGGTTGAAACCGAAGGCATCGGCTTCAACCGTCATGCTGGCGGCACCCACCTCGGTGCCGAGCAGGGCGAAGCCGGTGTCGCACGACGGTGGCAGCATCTCGGCAATGTCGCCTCCACATCCCCCGCCGCCGTAATTGCACAACGGCGTGGTCTGTCCCCCGAGGGTGTGGGGCGGGATGCACGAATAATAGCGCTGGGACTTGCGCACCAGTGCGGGAGCGTGGTCGTAGGTCGCAGCGGTCGTGACCGTCTTGAACGTCGAGCCGGGCGGGAAGATCTCCTGGTAGGCAAGCGACACGGCAGGGGCAAAACCGTTGACCGGGTTCCGGGCATTGTCCGTCTGGTAGGCCAGTTCCTCGGTGGCGGCGTCGTTGACGGCGAGCGGGTTGGGGTCGAAGGTGGGGTTGGAGTACATGGCCTTGATGGCACCGGTCGCCGGGTCGAGGACCACGATGGCACCGGCTCGACCGCCGAGGGCAGTGGCGGCGTCCTGTTGCAACGTGGTCGTGAGGGTCAGCGTGACCGCGTCGGTGAGCGTCGTCGTGGTCAGCAGGTCGCCGAGGGTCTTGACCGGCTTGGTGTGCGAGATCAGGTCCTCGTCGTAGGAGGCCTCCACCCCGGTGACGCCGTAGATCGGGGACAGATACCCGACGATGTGGGCGAACAGCGGTCCGTCCGGGTACTGGCGCTGGTACTTGTACGATCCGCTCGTGGCGGGCACCGACTCGGCCAGGATGACGCCATTGGCGCTCTGGATCACGCCACGGGGTTGGTCATAGCGCTGGGCGATGACTTCCGGATTGCCGGGCGCCGTGGCGTACTGGTGGGCCTGGAGAACCTGGATATGGGTGAGTTGCAACAGCAGGACGGCGAAGCACAGAAGTAGTGCTGCCCCGAGCCACCGGATACGGCGCGCCACACCAACAGCCTTCCACGGGTTGGGGCAACAATCCGGTCACCCCGAGCCGCAGCGATGGGCGGGCCAGCGGGAGTGGGGGCTGGATGAGGCCACGTCCGCCAACGGTCGCCCGCGATCTCATCCTCCGGGCCGAATACGCTCGACCATCGAAATCCTCGACCCAGCAGCTGAGCGTGGCCCGGGGGAGCGGTGCCCCCAGAGGCCCCGGTGAGGGTTTCTGGAGGGATGATCGATGTGCCGCCGTGTCCAGTTGCTCGGGTCGCCCACCCGCCAAGGGGCACATCACCGCACGCGACCGCTCGGCGAAGCGATGACGTTCCCTGGGCATTGCCGTCCCGGTTGTCTAGGCTGGCGAGAAGAAGGAGAACGAACCATGACAGTCAGCCGTCGGGAGTTCCTCGGCAGCGCCGTCTCGGCCGCGTTCGCCTCAGGTGGCCTCTACCGCCTTATCGATCAGATCTCCCGGCCAGCCGAGCGACGATCCGAACCCACCCATGAGACCGTTGTGGCGGGCAAAGCAACCACGCTGCCCCTGGAGCAGCACCTGTTCCAGGGGCTCGCCACGGTGACAAACAACGGCACGCTCGTCACTGTCCCTCCACTGCATCACCTCGTCGTGACGGCGCTCCTCAACGTTCCCGCCACCACGTCTGCGCTGCAGAACGCCCAACAGGCTCTCGAAACCGCCATCGCCGAACTCGAAGATCAACGCTTGCTTGATTTCCGACCCGCGGGCCTGGGACTTGCCGTCGGATGGGGACTCCCGTACTTCAATCTCCTGCCACCGGCGCTCACGAGTAGCCAGCTGCCCATCGACATCAGCGCGAGCCAGGTGAACCATGAGACGACCCTCGCCATCTTGGATGCCGTCACCTTCGCGAGTGATCCTCCGGGAACGATCCTGGAGCGGAACGACCTCGTGTTTGTGTTCGCGAGCGACCACCTCGATCACATCACATCAGCGTTCGATGCGATCTTCAAGGGCACGCCGGCCGACCTGATGACCATCACGAGTATCCGTCAGGGATTCGTCGACGGTCACAACGTCGGCTCGAGTGCCCAGAGCCTCACCAAGCGGATGGCGGTCAGCGCAGGGATTCCGGGCGCCGAGTCGATTCCGGATTCGGCAGAGCTGTTTCTCGGCTTCACATCGACGCAGAAGGCCGCGCTCGGTCAGACGACAATTGCGAATCTCGAGGCACTCCCGGGCGTGACCGACCAGTGGCCGAACGGGTACTTTGTCCACGGCACGACCATGCACCTGTCGCATATCTATGAGGATCTGGTGGCCTGGTACAGCGTTCCGTATAGGCAACGGGCGGGGGCAGTCGCCTCGCCGAAGGCCGGGGTTACCGCGAAGCCGGGGACACAGACGATCCCCGAGGGCACCGCCGACGTCGAATCGCCGGCTCAGGTCCAGGCCGATCTCGCTGCTCACGGCTTCATCGGTCATTCGTCGTCGCTTCAGCCCGCCTCTCGACTGGCGGGCCCGGTCACGGACAACTACGGGAACCAACTGCCGACGGGAACGGCCATCCCGCAGAGAGCCGACTTCAACACCCTCGACAACCCGTTCTCCTTCAGCTCGAATCCGCAGGTCGACGCCATGAGCTCCAGCTCGGCGGCGGGCGTGCACTTCGTGATCTTCATGCCGACCAGCGACTCGTTCAACCGCCTGCGCCAGGCGATGGACGGCCAGTACGGCCCCGGTGACAATCTCGGTCCCGGCGCCGTGCACGGCCCGTTCAACGACGTCCTCCAGACCACGCACCGGCAGAGTTTCCTGGTCCCTCCTCGGGCACACCGGTCGTTCCCCCTCGCCGAACTGCTGACGTAGCTTCGATCGCGGCGGGACGGGTAGGCGGGACCTTCGGCTCTTGCTGCCCCGCCACGCCATGCGCAGCACCGCCACACCGGGGTGGCTCAGGACGCGGCGAGCCGAATCCTCGGCGCGAGCGATCGAAAGACGGCCACGTCGAGGGAGAAGACGCGACCTCCTGCCGCGTGTGCCGACCGGTGGTGAGACGGGACGGAAGCTGTCGCTTTGACCGGCTTGCCGTTCGGGCACCACGCATTGGTCGGCACACCAGTACACGGATTGGGCATTGACGGCAAGCTGGGTAGAGGATGTATGACGACGCTGGTCGCCTGCGGATAGTTAGCCGACGAGCAGTTCGATCCCGACAAGACCCCCGCGTCGCACTCGGCCTGGAAAAGCAGGGTCACATCGGTGTTGGGTCCCTCCAACGCCGGGTTGGACGTCGGCGTCAGAGAGCCACAAGTCGATGGCGTGAGAAGCGGAAGGCCGTCGCCGGAGTCCGCGTCGGTGGCCTGTCCGGTTCCTGTCGTGAAGGTCGAGTTCCACTCGGTGTTACCGGAGAAGCAATTCTCGGGCTCGTGCCCTCCCGTCAGAAGGTTGCCATAGTCGGCGTTGCTCTTGTTCCCAAAGGTCCCGTTACCCGAGAACTTGTTGTTCAACGAGACATCGCCCTCGGGGTCGTACAAGCAGCTCACACCGGGGATACCCACCGAGGTCACATCCCATCCTCCCGTCTTCGCGCAGGTCTTGCCGTCTGAGGAGAGGTTGGCGTCGGGGTATGGGACAAAGAGCATTCCCCAAGCAGCGTTGTCGAGGAACTCGTTGTCGGTGATCGTGTCGTAGCGCCCGCCCGAGATCGTCATTCCCGTCCCGGTCGGCCCGAGGCCGGCCGTACCCTCCACCGGGACATTCGGGTTGTTGTTGTCCTCCACCGTGTTACCCGTGAAGACCCAGCACGAATTGATGCTCGTGCCGGGGATCTTGACCGACGTCGTCGTCGCCTTGTTGCCCGGGCACTCGCCGTCCTGAGGCGGGGGAGGGTCACCGGTGAGGGCGGTGTTGGTGTCGAGCCCTTCCTTGTTGTCCTCAAAAGTCGACTTCTCGATGACGATCTGGCCCCCGGAGTTGGTCCCCGAGTACCCAAGGGCGTTGTCCTCGAAGGTGGCGTTCTCGACGGTGGCGTTGCACACCTGCTGACAGGCGCCGATATAGGCGCCTGAGTCGGCGAAGTTGTTGGCAAAGAGCTCGTTCCACGAGCCGCCGGCGGAGTTCGAGGAGAAGATCCCGTAGAGGGCACAGATGTCACAGAAGCTCGCATTGTTGGGATCGCTGTTGGCGAAGTAGGTGGAGGTCGCCGTGAGGTAGCTACCTTCGTAGTCCTTCAGCCCGACCTTCCCCGACCCGGCGCCGCCGTTCCACCAGATCTCGTTGCCCGCGTTCCCGGTCCCGGCGAGGAAGTTGCAGACGGTGAGGTTGTCGATGCTCACGTCGTTCGCCTTCCAGACGACGATCCCGTTGCGCCCCTCTCCGTTGAGGAAGTTCTGGTCGCTCTGCGCCGAGTTGCACGGAGTCCCAGATCCTGGCTTGGTACCGTCCACGATCACGGTGTTCCGGTCCATGCCGCGCAGGTGGACACCGGAGGTGGCGATGAGCACGCCTCCGTATTCGCCGTCGGCGACCCAGCTGGCCGGGACCTTCGTGTCGTCGGATTCGTGATAGTCACCGGGGGCGACCAGGATCCAGTCCCCGCTTTGGGCGGCGTCCACCGCCGCCTGTACGGTGGCGTACTGCCCGGCATGCTTGTTGAACGTCCCGACGAGGAGCACTTGAGGCGAAGTCGCGGCACTCCTCGACGCTCCCGCAGCGCCGGCCGCGTCGGATACCACGAGCAAGCCGCATACGAGTACGCCCGTCATGCCGAGAATTGCCCATAGCGAAAACCTTCTGGACCGCGCCCCCTGACGCATTCCCGACCCCCCTACGTATCGGGGAGGGCCCTGAGGCCGACCCCGCGGCGTCGCCGTGAGCGCGCCCAGCCGCCAAATTACCCGCTCAGCGGTGTTCCTGCACCTGCCGCGGCCTGGTTGGAGTGAACCGACAAGCATGACGAGCCGCTTCAACGGGGGCACTGTTGGAAATTGTAGAAGCCCTCGATGGAGTCGGAGAGGCCGCCGGGCCTGGTCACGGTTCTCGAAGACGCCGCGGTCGCGGTCGATGAACTCGGGTTTCAGGGCGGCGAAGAAGCTCTCGGCCGTGGCCTAATCGGCAGTCGCCCGCGTCTTCGTCGTGACGCCGTTCGCCCCGGAGCTAGCGGCGTCCGGCACGACGATCGGCACCGTCCTTCTTGATCACCGACACCCCATTGAAGGAAACCGGAGCTTTCTTCAGGTTGGCCCCCGCAGTGACTCCGTCACATCACCACGTGCTGGCTCGGCTCATAGCCACCCGTCAACTGCTCCGCCACGCGACGCTGAAGGAAGAGCCGTTGCCTCCGAGTGCCGAGGGCTGCGACATCACGCCGTGATTGTGTGCGATCATCGTGATTGCCTGATTGGCGAATGCGCCGATCCCGCCGGTGATCCCGTTCTTGGTGGCCGAGGCGTCGGAGAACGTGACGGTGCCGAAGTTCTCCAAGTAATTGTTGCACTCCGCCGGATTCTCTGCGACCCATTCGGCAGAGGACCGCACCGCCTTGAGTGGGGCGCTGGGCGTCTTGTGAAGCCGCCGCCCGGAAGTGGTGTCGGTCAGCGTGAGGACGAATTTCATCCCACCGACCCAGGCGACCTCCGCCGAAATCTGATCACCCGCGTCAACGGGCAAGGCCCAGACGGCATACTTCGGGTACATCTCGTACCACGCGTCATAACGCACCGTGGTCCCTTTGCAGATCCCCTCGGTGCCGGTCTGCTCGACCGTCTTGCTGGTGGTGGTCACGCCGTCGAGACCGATCCGGAAGGAGTCGTCGTTCTTCGGCGAGAGGGACGGTGAACACGAGATCGAGGGCTCGATCCAGCTTGCTCGGACGTCGGTGAACGAGCCGGACCGACCGACGTCGACATACCCCGCCCAATTAGAGGACGTGCTTCTCGTCGCGCCCGGGACGTCGGGAGTCGGTCCCACCCATTCGGCCGGAAGCTTCGACACGCCCTGCGTCGCACCGAGCGCCACTGAAAGGGGTGCTGCCACCACAAGAACAGCTACGAATGCCGCGGGGCCCTCTACCCAACACGCACCGACATTCGTACCGGTCACAGTGCCGGTCACAGTGCGTCGTGGTATCAGCACTTCGCATCCCGAAGCTTCCAATTACGCACGGAGGCCGACTTGCGGACTGCGTGGGGGATGCCTGCATTCCGTGAGGGCGGCCGCGCTCCGCGCCACCGACGTCCGAGTCGCATCGTCGTCTCATCAATTTGGAGGATGCGGGGTGCCGTCAACCTCGCAAGACTAGGAGCACGGCCACTCTCCGTGGACCACACGAGGCTGTTACACGAAACGCGCTCGAACGACCGTCGATTTTGGAGGCCATTTCCGTCATGACGAGTCGATTCAGGAGTGAGGCCGCCAGAGCGGCCGGTGCTCGTCGCCGGCCTGCTCACCGCCGCCTCAGGTTGCTTCTCACCGGCTCGATGCTGCTCGGGTCCGTCGGGCTCACGGCCGTTGTCGTCGGCGCTTTCGGGGCCGCTCCACCTGCCTCGGCGGCGGCGATGTGTCCGGCGGTCAATCTCGCCACCGGTTGCGGTTTCGTCATCGACATCACGAATAGTGGAGCCACCGTCACTGCGGAGGGTGGAGGCTCCCTGGACGTCGAAGGTGACGACCAGCTGATTGGCATTCAAAACGACTCGAGCCAACCGGTGAACGAGGTGTTGCTCTCCTCCTCGCTGGACGCCTTCGGTTTCGACGGCGACGGCATCTGCACCTATACGTTCAGCGGGGGGAACTACTGCTCGCTCCCGGGCCACGTGGCGACGAGCCCCGCCGATACCTATGGTCCGGACTACGAGGGACCCCAGAACACGTTCTCGAACATCGGTGCAGGCGCCAAGAGCGCTCTGGTCGATTTCACGACTCCGCTTGCGCCAGGGGGAGGATCCACATACTTCTCGCTTGAAGCATTCGACAGTGCTTCGACCGCCACGGTTGTCGCTGCCCCGACGGCGACCATCAGCGCGCCGGCCACCGGTGGCACCTACGACCAGGGTCAGGTCGTGGACACGACCTTCAGCTGTAGCGAGGGAGCCGGTGGTCCGGGGCTGTCCAGCTGCGACGACAACAACGGTAAGAACACCGTGTCGGGCGGGTCGGGCACGCTCAATACTTCCGCGGTCGGCGGCCCGTTCACCTACACCGTGACGGCCACCAGCTCCGACGCACTGAGTGGCTCGGCGATGATCAGCTACAGCGTCGTTCCCGCCCTCACCATCCTCACCACCTCGGTCCCCGCGGCCAGCGAGGGAGTCTCG
>Ga0181536_10005402_pt1 | contig 13125 bp, 12 predicted proteins | sample PEATcosm2014_Bin_41_FD_121105 | JGI IMG/M metagenome (GOLD analysis project Ga0181536, IMG submission 121105) | Peatland microbial communities from MTU Mesocosm Facility, Houghton, MI, USA - PEATcosm2014_Bin17_60_metaG | ecosystem: Environmental > Terrestrial > Soil > Wetlands > Peat | place...
CATCATCATGTTCCAGACGAGCTGCGGCAGCGCGAAGGGCACTTCGAGCTGCCAGAAGCTCTGCCAGGCCGAGAGATGATACATGCGCGCCGCCTCGCGCAAATCATGCGGCACCGAGATGAAGGACTGGTACAGGCTGAACGTCATGTTCCAGGCTTGCGAGGTGAAGATCGCGAAGATCGCGGCGCATTCGTAGCCCAGGAGCCGGCCGGGAAAGAGCGCGACGAAGCCGGTGACGGTGATCGACAGGAACCCCAGGATGGGCACCGACTGAAGAATGTCGAGGATGGGAATGAGGATCTTCTCGGCGCGCCGGCTCTTCGCGGCGGCGGCGGCGTAGACGAGGCTGAAGACGAGCGAGGCTGCGAGCGCCAGCACCATGCGCATCACCGTCCGGAGCCCGTACTCCGGCAGCATCCGCGGGTCGAGCGACATGGGCAGCGTTTCGCCGGGACGATAGGGTACGTTCATCTGCTGGCTCGCCCAGGCGATCAGCATGAACGAGCCCAAGACAAGCGGCAGCGCCACGCCGTCCCAGTAGTTGGGCTTGAGGCGCGTCGGCCAGGCGACGAACGGCACTCCCCAGCGTTGCTGCATGATCCGGCGGCGGCTCTCTTGTCGGCGGCGGCCGGTGTGTAGCGCAAAGAAGCGGCGCGCGCCAAAGCAAAAGACGCGGCGCAAGGCGCAGCAAATCCGTCACGCCGGATGCTCGGGTGAATGCGGGTGCGGCGGTACTGCGGCGCTAGCGCCAGAACGCGCGCGAGGCGATGCGCGCGCCCTCGGCCATCGCTGCGAGCTTGGCCCAGACCACGTCGGGATCGACCGCGGCCTGGCCGACCCAGGTGCCGTAGCCGCAGTCGCTGCCGGCGATCACGTTCTCGCGGCCGACGAGATTCGCATAGCGGGCGATGCGCTGGGCGACGAGCTCGGGATGCTCGATGAAGTTCGATTTCGATTCGAGCACGCCGGGAATGAGGATCTTGCCTTCAGGCGGCTTGATGCGCTCGAACAGCGTCCATTCATGGGCGTGGCGCGGGTTGGCGGCTTCGAAGGACAGGCCCGCGGGGCGCGCCGCGAAGACAATGTCGATGATGTCGGCCAAGGGTACATCGCATTGATGCGGTCCTTCGTAATTGCCCCAGCAGAGATGGAGCCGCATCCGCTCGGGCGGAATGTTGGCGACGGCGCGGTTCAGGGCCTCGACATGGAGCCGCGCCATCCGGCGGAACTCGTCGAGCCCGAGCTTGGCGAATTGGATGTGCCGGCCCATGGCGAGATCGGGGCAATCGAGCTGCAAGACGAAGCCGGCTCGCGTCACGGTCTCGTATTCCGGCCGCATCGCCTCGGCGATGGCCGCGAGATAGGCCTCATGGCTCGGGTAATGATCGTTACGGAAGAACAGCGAGACGAGGCCGGGCGAGGCCGCCGTGAGGAAGCCCTCCGCGACTGTGACGGCGGCAAGCGCCGCGCCGAGGTTCGCCGCGTCCGTCGCCGCCGCGGCGCGGTCGCGCACCGCGATCGGCCCGTTGCAGGCCGGCGTCTTGCGCCGCGCCCGGCCGGGATCGCCGAAGACCCGGCGCGCCAGTTCGGGGAAGTCGACGAGATCCTGATACTGCAGCGGCTGGCTCGTGCCGCCGAAGCCGTCGAGGCGGTCCTTGATGTAGGTCGCGTAGCTCGGCTTGCTCATCTCGCCGTCATTGACGACGTCGATGCCGGCCTCGGCCTGCTTCCTGACGATCTCGGCCACCGCGGCACGAACGCGCGCGGCGAGCGCTGCGGGCTCGACCGGCACGCCCTCCTCTTTGGCGAACATCATGCGTTTGAGGTCGTCCGGGCGCGGCAGACTGCCCGTATGGGTCGTGAGAAAACGCTCGGTGCTGCGCTGCATGGCGGCGGCCTCGGTCCGGCCGGGGTCGCCGACGCCGGCATCCGCCGCGCCGCCCCCCGGCATTGCCCCAATTAGCGCAAAAATACCGCCAAAAAAACGCGGACTTAACAGGCGGCCCTAAGACGCCTATATTGAGCCTCGTAAGCGCGCCCGGCCGGTATCGGGACGCCGGGTGCGCTGTCACGAAAGAGCCAGAGAGTTCAAACACATGCGGGCCAGTTTCGCCGGTGCCTTCGCCGTTGACAGGCAGCCGGCCCAGGACACCATGCCCGGCGACGAGGCCGGGGCGAGCGAGGCGCGGGGCGGCGAGGCTGCGGTCGTGGCCGGCGGTCTGCTGGCGCGCGGCAACCTCCCCGAGGATGTCGGCGGCGCCGGCGACGCGTTGCGCCACTACCTCCGCGAGATCGCAACAGCCGAGCTCCTGACACGGGAGCAAGAGGTGGCGCTGGCGCAGCGCATCGAGGGTGGCCGCGCCGCCATGCTATCGGCGCTCTGCCGCAGTTCCCTGCTGGTCGCAGAGATCAAGGATTGGCGCAGCCGGCTCGCCGCCGGGACGGTCCTGCTGCGTGACGTCGTCGATCTCGCGGCGACCCGGCAACGCCTCATGGGCGCCGCCTCGGCCGCCGTGGCCGATGCGGCGATCGACGAGGTCGATAGCGATAGCGGCTCCGGCTCCTCGCTCGCTCGGCTCGAGGAAGAGCTGATGCCGGCGGTTCAGGCGGCGTTCGCGCGCGCCCTGCGCGCGCCGGCGCGACTCGAGCAGGCGCTGTCGCGCATTGTGCTCGATCCCGCGGCGATCGACCGGATCGCGGCCCGCCTCAAGGAGCTGAACCGCGGCATTTGCGAAGCCGAAGGGAGGCTCGCGCGCCTGGTCGAGGCGGCGGGCGTCGCACGCAACGATTTCATCACCAGCTACATGGAGGCCGGCGGCGCTCAGGACTGGTTCGCCGCGCTCGGCCGCCGCCGCGCGGCAGCTTGGACCAAGCTGCGCCAGCGCCACGGCGGCAGCATCGCCGTGCTCGTCGCCGAGATCGAGCGGATCCTGCTGGAGACGCGGCAAAAGCGCGCGCCCTTCCGCGCCCTGATGGCCGAGCTGCAGCGCGGCAGCCGCGAGGCCGAGCGCGCCAAGGACGAGATGGTGCGCGCCAATCTGCGTTTGGTCACGTGGATCGCGCGGCGCCACGTCAATCGCGGCCTGCCGCTCACCGACCTCATCCAGGAAGGCAATATCGGCCTGATGCGCGCGGTCGAGAAGTTCGACTGGCGGCGCGGGTACAAGTTTTCGACTTATGCCACCTGGTGGATCCGCCAAGCCTGTTCGCGCGCGCTGGTCGACCAGGGTCGCCTCATTCGTATCCCCTCGCATATGACGGACGAGGCGCGGCGGGTGATGCGGGCCGAGCGTCAGCTCGCCAGCGAGTTCCGCCGCCCGCCGTCCGAGGCCGAGCTGGCCGAGCGCTTGGGCATGCCGGTGGCGAAGGTGCGCGCGGTGATCGAACTGGTGCGCGATCCCGTCAGCATGGACGCGCCCCTGGGCGAGGATGGCGAGACCACGATCGGCGACATGGTCGCCGACGACGGCGCGGTCCTGCCGCTCGACGCCGCCGCCGAGAGCGAGCTCAGGCGCGCCACCGAAGAGGCTTTGGCCCAGCTTTCGCCGCGCGAGGCCGATGTCCTGCGTCTGCGCTTCGGCGTCGGCACGGCGAGCGAGCACACGCTCGAGGAGGTCGGCCGCAAGTATCAGGTGACGCGCGAGCGCATCCGGCAGATCGAGGCCAAGGCGCTGAAGAAGCTCGGCCGGCGCGGCCATGGCCGGCGTCTGGCGAGCTTCATCGAGCGCTGAGCGGGCGGCCGTGTCCCTGCGCCGGTGCTCGGTGCGAGTCGAGCCGGCAGCGAAGCTAGATCCTACGCGTATTCACACCGGATTTATCGTGCATTTTTTGGTTCACCTCTGACGCGAATTGCTTCAGAACTAATGCGCGTGAATTGCCTCGTGGAGGAAGTCATGGTGACGAAGCGTGCCTCAATGATGATTATCGCCGCGGCTTGCGCCGCGTTGCTGACGGCGCCGACAATCGCCGCGGCACAACAACAGGGCGGCACGACGCCGATGAGTTCGGGCTCCAGCGTGCCCATGAAGGCGAAGGCGCCCGCCGCGCACAAGATGGCGCGCCATCCGGTGCACCGGGTTGCGATGCATCACGCCAAGCATAAATGGAGCTGCTACGACTACGCCTGGCAGTCGCAGGACATGAAGAATTGCCTGGCGAAGACCGGCAAGTCGTAAGTCCGGTTATTCCGCCTTTGCCTGGTTGATTACGGCGCGCGCCGCCGCCAAGACGGTGGCGGCGTCGGCGCTTGCCGCGATGCGGGGCCAGAGCACCGCGCCGAGATCGAGCCGGCGCTGCTGCTCCAGCACCGCGCGGTCAGCGTCGGAGGCGTCGCCGAGGCGGGCGTCGAGCCGAGCAGCCAGCACAGACGGCGCGGCCTCGAGCCACAGCCCGGTGAAGGGCATCTCCACCGCGCTCGCCGCCGCGGCAATGGCGGCGCGCTCGTCGGCGGCAAGGAAGGCGGCATCGGCGATGACCGAATAGCCCGCCGCTAGCGCCGCTGCGGCGTCGGCGTAGATCCGGTCATAGACCTGCCTCGTCACCGCCGGGCGGTAGGCCTTCTGGGGCAGAAGTGTCTCCGGCGGCACGCCCTGGAGCAGCTTGCGCAGCACATCGCTGCGCAGCACGCGCGCCCCTGGCGCCGGCAGGAAGTCGGCGGCGAGCGCTTGCGCCAAGGTGCTCTTGCCGGTGCCGCTCATGCCGCCCACGGCGACGAGGCGCGGCTTCTGCCGCCGCAGCAGATCCCGCGCCAAGCTCAGATAGCTTCGCGCCGACGTCAAAAGCGCCGCCGCCTGCTCGCCCGGCTGATTCGCGGCGGCGGTTGAGAGCACATGCGCGCGGATGGCGCTGCGCAGCGACAGGAAGAGCGGCATCGCCGCGAGCGCCGCCATATCCTCGCCGCTGCGGTCGAGATAGCGGTTGAAGACGAGATTCGCCAGCCGCGCCATGCCGCGGTGCGCCAAATCCATGAGCAGAAAGGCGAGATCGTAGAGCACGTCGATGATGGCGATGGCATCGCTGAATTCGATCGCATCGAAGAGCGTGGGCTTGCCCTCGAAGAGGCAGATGTTGCGGAGATGGAGATCGCCGTGGCAGCGCCTGACCTTGCCCGCCGCGCGGCGCCGATCGAGGAGCGCCGCAACCGCCGCGTGCTCGGCGCGCCAGGCCTCGGCGAGCGCTTCGACCGCTGCCTGATCGAGCGTCGCGCCCGCGGCGCGCAGGTTCCCGAGATTGTCCGCGATGACCGCGGCGATCCCGGCGCTGCCGCCCTCGCATTGCGACGGCTCGGCGGCGGCATGAAAGCCGGCGATCACATCGGCGAGATCGCGCATCAAGAGAGGCGAGAGCCGATTCTCCTCGGCCATACGGTCGAAGAGATTCGCCGCATCGAACCGGCGCATCTCCACCACCCAGTCGAGCGTCGCGCCGTCGCCGTCGAAGCCCAAGCTGCCATCGGCGCGGCGGCGGATGGCGCGCACCGCCAAATAAAGCGCCGGCGCAGTGCGGCGGTTGAGTGCCAGCTCGGCGCGGCAGGCGCGCTCGCGCCGCTCTACCGTCGCGTAATCGAGATAGGAATAACGCACCGCGCGTTTCAGCTTGTAGGCGCGCTCGCCGACCAGGAACACCGATGACGCATGCGTGTCGATGCGCTCGACGGTCGCGCCGGCCAGTCCGTAACTCTCGCCCGCCGCGAGGTACGCCAGAACTTCCCTCTGGTCGTCCAATCCGCGCCCCACCAAGTCAGGCTTGCCACAATAACATGCGAAACCGCTCGAGCCTGCGCGCGCGGCTCGAGCCCGCGACGGCCTATGAGATCGTCAACTTCTGCCAGGCCGAGCGGACCGGCTGGCCATCGATCGCCGCGCTCGATTGACGAGCGCACGCGCCTCAGCAAAAGGTCGCCGAGCACGCGCGAGGGCGTTCACATCCCAGCCTACGCAGATCCAGGCCGCTTCTTGGGCGGCATCGCGGTGAATGCGGAAGCCGAAGTGGCAGGCTTCTTCTTGTCGGCTTTCGGCTTTTTGTGTTCACGGTTGCTTCTCTTCTGACCCTTGGCCAATGGATTTCTCCCAGTTCGTTGAAAGCGATCGAAAGCGTGCTCGATGTCCGTCTTGAAGTTCGTCTATGACACACCTCTCGTGCGGAAATCGTCCGCTTGCGAGGTGTCCCAATCAACCGTGACGGGACCTGTTGTGCGCGGCCTCCAGGGTTAGCGACGTTGCACCTTTTTGCACTTGGAAGAAGCTAATCCTCGTCTGCTTGGTCAGTTCCTCGATCAAGCTCGGCAAGCTGTGCCCCGCGCTGACATGTTTTTTGGATGGACCGGCGGCTCGCATGGCGGCTACCTGATCTTCACCCGCGAAATAGCGCAGCAGTAATTCGTCGTCAGAGATACTCGGTCCCCCGTATTCTTGCCGCAGCTCGTTCAAAGAAGGCTGCGGTGGCTGCCAATGTGCAAGCTCCTTGGCTCGGGGCTGGCTCAAGATCCGATCCCGGACATTCGGATCGATCGCGGAGCTCTCCTCTTCGCCCCATAATCCGAGAGCGTATTGGATGATTTCATCGGCGACCAGCTTGTAACGCTCGCCCGAGACGACGTTCATCGTCGCCTGGACGCCCACGAACTGGGAATAGGGCGTAACCATGATGGGGTAGCCCAAATCCGCCCGCACTTGCCCAATCTCCGTCAAAACCGCTTCGATCCTGTCCTTTAGCCCGGACGTGGCAAGCTGGTGCCGTAAGTTCGAGATCATTCCTCCGGGCACTTGATGGATGTAGTGGTAGGCGTCGTAGTCCGCTGGAACGCCGATCGGCAGGCCCTCTCGCTTAGCGACGGACGTGAAATGCTTTTCAACCGATTTGAGCGGCTCCGGATCTACGATCGAGGCATAGCCGAGGGCTCGTGCATTCCTGATTATGCTGAAGAGGGAAGGGTTGGAGGATGCGTTCGCCAGCGGCGGAATGGCCGCATTGATGAACCTCATCCCCAGTTTGATGGCTTCCAGACAACACAAAGTACCGAGCCCCGTGATGCAGTGGGTATGAAACTCAACGGGGACGCCATTTGAATTCTCGAGGACCCGCGGGACCAGTGTCCGTACGCGTTCAGGCGTGAGCAAGGCTCCCGGATCCTTCAGGCAAATCCGGTAAGCACCGACCGCGGCCGCGGCCCGTGCCTTCTCGGCATAGTATTCATCGGTATGTCTGGGGGAAATTGTGAAAATCAGATTGATGATGGTGTCGATTCCCACATTACGGGCTTCGCGGACCCTGTCACGCCAGTCAGCGACGGTGTTGGAAGGATCGGATGTGCGAAACTGCCGAATCCCATGAGCCGCAATTCTCTCATACCAAAGATCCTCGATCGCCCGCGGCGTTATGTGAAAGGCGGCAATATACCGGCTCCGAATAAAGCGCAGCGGCGTTTTTCGGATGCGCTGTCGGACCAGATCGAGCCGCTCCCAGGGGTCCTCCCCCAATTCACGAACCATCTTCTTTTCCATACTATTGGCGAAGATCTCGATGGCTTCGAACCCCGCCTGGTCCAGCGTCTCGGCGACCGGCAATATCATGTCGGTCTTCATCCCGGTCGCCCATAGGCTCATCTGTCCGTCCCGGAGCGTTGTATCGATGAAGCGCAGCTCGTTCATGCCATCTTTTCCTTTAGATCGGGGAATGTCGCGCCGATGTAGCAAGACCATCCTGCTGAAAAGAGAAAGGATCAAGGCCCCCAATTCGCGCCGCTCGGCTGTCGATTCTTGAGTCTCGGACGGTCGTCGGCATACAATCCGCGAACTGGTATGGAAAAATACGGAAAAATTGACCCGGAACGTGAGTGAGCGGTAGCATACTAACCCTTTGACAATCAATAGGTCAGGGACGTTCGGGACCGTTCGCCGCGGTGCGGTTTTGCGGGTTTTCCAAGCTTACGACGGGGGCTCGATTCCCGTCACTCGCCCCAACCGCCGATCCGGCACGATCGAGGATTGCACGCCGCTCGAGCCATGCTGCGCCATTCCCGTGACATCAGCGAGCCCAGCTACAAGAAGGCGCTCATCCAGCTCCAGATCGAGCTCGTCAAACTGCAGCGTCGGATCATCGCCGACGGCGACCGCATCCTGGTGATCTTCGAGGGCCGCGATGCGGCCGGCAAGGACGGCACGATCAAGCACATCACCGAGCATTTGAGCCCGCGCGAGACGCGGGTGGTCGCACTCGGCCCGCCGAGCGACCGCGAGCAGCATTCCTGGTATTTCCAGCGCTACGTGCCGCATCTGCCGGTGGCGGCCGAGATGGTGCTGTTCAACCGCAGCTGGTACAACCGCGCCGGCGTCGCGCGAGTCATGGGCTTCTGCAGCGAGCATGAAGTCCGCGCCTTCTTCGACATGGTGCCGGCCTTCGAGGCGATGCTGGTGCGCGACGGCATCACCCTCATCAAATACTATCTCGACATCACCAAGCGCGAGCAGAAGCGCCGGCTCGCCGACCGCCGCAAGGATCCGCTGAAGCAGTGGAAGCTGTCGCCGATCGACGCCAAGGCGCTGAAGCACTGGCGCGATTACAGTGCCGCGCGCGACGAGATGCTGGCCCGCAGCCACGGGCAAGTCGCGCCCTGGTCGGTAGTGCAGGCCGACAACAAGCATCTGGCGCGGCTCAGCGTCATCCGCGACATCCTCGCGCGCGTGCCCTATCGCGGCCGCAGCAAGACGCTCGCGCCGCCCGATCCGGCGATCGTCTTCACTTATTCCGAAAGCGCGCGCGGCCGTCTCGCGCGGTGAGTGTCTCTATTCCGCCACCGCTCCAAGGCGGCGAGGCTCACGCGCTGGCGATGAACTGGCGCAAATTGCTCGCCTCCCATTCGACCTCTTCGAGCCGGATCTTGACGACGTCGCCGATGCTGACGATGCCGGCGAGCCTTCCATCGGCGATCACTGGCAGGTGGCGGATACGCTGCTCGGTCATCTGGCCCATGAGATCGGCGATGCTGTCCTCCGGCGTGCAGGTGAAGACCCGAGGGGTCATCAAGGCCGAAACCGGCAACTCGACCACATTCGCGCCGCGATCGGCCAGCGCATGGACGATGTCGCGCTCGGACAGAATGCCGGCGACGTGCTCGCCGTCGCCGCTCACCACCAGGGCGCCAATCCCCTTGCGCCGCAACAGAGCGACCGCCTCGCCGACGCTCGCTTCGGGCGCGATCGTGGCCACGTCGCGGCCCTTGTTCTTGAGAATCGTCTCGACATTCATAGGCGCCTCCTCGCACATGCGTGGACGGCCCTTGCCGGTGCGGCACGCGGGCCGCCCCCCTTTGCCGGAGTCCCAAGCGACTCCTGCGGCTTCGTAAATCCTACGCTCACCCGTCCGCCGGAACAAGCTTTCGCGCAGATCTCGTGGTGCAGCGCAACACGCAGTGGGACCAAGCCGCGCATTCGTGCTATGGATCGTCCAGCGACGAGGAGGCACGGCATGGTCGAGGTTACCCCGATCAATGATTTCCTAAGCATCGCCGGACAAATCACGCGCGAGGACATCGCCGCCCTCGCCAAGCAAGGTTACGGAACCGTTATCAACAACCGCCCCGACGGCGAGGAACCGGGACAACTCACCCGCGCCGAGGCCGAGGCCGAGGCGGCGAAGCACGGGATCGCATACCGCTACATCCCCGTGACCAGCGCCACGATCACGCGGCGCGACGCGGTCGCCTTTCAGAACGCCGTGCTGCGAGGACCGCAGCCGGTGCTAGCGCATTGCCGCAGCGGCACGCGCACCTACATGCTGTGGAATGCCGCGCGCGCCCTGTTCGACCGCGAGAGTCCGCTGAAGCTCGTCGCGGAGGCAGCGATCAAGGGCTATGATCTGCGCGCCTTGCCGGCGCTCGTGGAGAAGCTCGAGGCCGAGGGCGGCTGAGCCCTAGGCCTCGTCCCAATTCGGCGTATAGCCCGGCCAGTCGACGATGCGGTCATCGCCGCCGAGCGCCGCGAGTGCCGCGCGATCCTCCGGCGCGAGGACAAAATCGAAAATGGCGATGTTGGCCGCGAGATGCGCGCGGCTCGTGGCCTTGGGCACGGCCGCGACGCCGTCCTGCTCGACGAGCCAGCGCAGCGTCACCTGCGCCGGCGTCTTGCCGTATTTGCGCGCGATCGTGGCGATCTTGGGGTCGCGGAGGACGCGGCCGCGCGCCACCGGCGCATAGGCGGTCAGCATCATGCCATAGCGGCGCGTCGCCTCCAGCACCGGGCGCTGCGCGAGATAGGGGTGATACTCGACCTGGTTGGCGAGGAGGTCCGCACCATGCGTATCGACCGCTTCACGCAGCAGCTTCACCGAGAAATTGCTGACGCCGATATGCCGCGTCTTGCCTTCGGCGCGCAGCTCGGCGAAGGCGGCGAGCGTCGCGCCCAGCGGCACGGCAGGGTTTGGCCAATGCACCAGCAGAAGATCGACATGATCCATGCCGAGCCGGCGCAGGCTGTCCTCGGCGCAGCGCTTGGCGGCTTCCGGTACGAGCTTGCTCGGCGGGACCTTGGTGGTGATGAAGACGGCATCGCGGTCGATGCCGGAATCGCGCACCGCTTTCCCGATCTCGGCCTCGTTGCCGTAGAGATCGGCGGTGTCGATGTGGCGGTAGCCGAGTTCGAGCGCGGCCGTCACCGCGTCATAGCAGGCGCGCCCGGTGAGCTGCCACGTGCCGAGCCCGATGGCCGGTACCCGCGTGCCTTTGACGGTGACATATTCCATGTCTCATCCTTGGCATAGGATCGGCCGCCGCGCCGCCGCCCTTGACCCTGCCACAGCGATCCCGCGCGCGGCAAGATGCGGCATTTCGCAGTCCTCGAGGAGACCCCGTATGCCAACCCTAATCGCCCTGCTCTTTCTGGCCCTGAGCTTCGCCGCGCCCGCTTGGGCGCAGGCGCAGTCGACGCCTTCGGTCGAAATCGATCACCCTTGGGCGCGCGCTACGCTCGCCGGCACCAAGACGGGCGCTGCCTATATGACCTTCGTCAACAAGGGCGATGCCGACGATCATCTGGTGGGCGCCTCGACGCCGGTGGCAGAGAAGGCAGAACTTCACGAGATGGTCCTCGACAACGGCGTGATGAAGATGCGGCCGATCGCGTCGCTCGACCTCAAGCCCGGCAGCACCACCGTGCTCGCGCCCGGCAAATATCATGTGATGCTGATCGGGCTCAAGCACCCGCTCAAACCCGGCGACACCTTTCCGCTGACCTTGAAGCTCGCGAAGGGCGGCGAGCGTCAGGTCACGGTTGCCGTCGAAAGCGCGACCAAGACGGGCGGCGCCGTCGGCGGCATGGGCGACATGAAAATGGGGAAATGAGCGAGCCCAAAGCCGCTCAGAAATCGATGCAGCGTCCGTTGCGCTCCCAATCGCCGTAGCGCGTCGGGTCGGGCCCTTTGGGGCCGCCGATCTCGCGCTGTTCTTTCGCGGGCGGCGGCTTGTCCGCTTGCGGCGCGGGCGGCAGTGGCGGAACGGTTGGCTGCTTCTTCTCCGACATGGTCGGAGTATGGCGAGCGGCGGGGGAATTTCCAAGCCTCGCCAAGCCTTGACGGATGCGCCGGCGAACGCCAGCTAACGAATCATGAACAATGCCTTGCGGACGGGCATCCCGGTCGTCGTCCTTCCCGCGCTCTTGCCACTTGCCTCGCCGCAACCCAATGCGCTTGCCACGGGCCGCGATCCGAGCCACGCTGCTGGCGCCGTCACTTCTGGACTGATCGAGACTTTGAGCGCGGACGAGATGACCGGCGTTCTCGCCCCTGAGATGTCGCACATTGTCAACCGCGATACGCGGGCCATGACGATCGCGGCGCGGGCGCGGGCCGCGCCCGATCCCAGGGCCGAGCGCCGCCACGGCCCTTGGGGCAAGGGGCCGTGGGGTTAAATCGTGGCGCGGCGGAACGACGGCTCTAGAACGACGTTTGCTCCGGACATCGCTGAAAACGGTTGGGATCGGGCCTTGTCAGAACCTTCGGCGACGACCTCGGTGCCGGCGACGGCACGGAGTGTCGCAATCGATCTGATCGCTGCCGTCTTGCGGCGCAACCGGCAGTTCGACGATGCCATCGAAGACAACAGCGAGATGGCGACGCTGCAGGCGCGCGACCGCGCCTTCGCGCGCCTCTTGGTGGCGACTGTGATGCGGCGGCTCGGCGAGATCGACGCGCTCATTGCGCATTGCCTCAATACGCCGCTGGCACCGCGCGCCGCCATGGTCCACGACATGCTGCGAGTCGGCATCGCGCAGCTGCTTTTCCTGCGGACACCGCCGCATGCGGCGGTTGCGACCACCGTCGATCTCGCGGGCGCGCGCGGGTTCCTCTCGCATAAGGGCCTCGTCAACGCCGTGCTGCGCCGTTTGTGCCAGGAAGGGCCGGCGCTCGTCGCCGCGCAGGACGCGGCGCGGCTTGACACGCCGGACTGGCTGTGGCGCTCGTGGAGCGAGGCCTATGGCGAGGCGACCGCGCGAGCCATTGCGCTGGCGCATTTGAAGGAGGCGCCGCTCGACATCACCGTGCGCGGCGACCCCGAAATCTGGCGCGAGCGGCTCGATGCCATCGTGCTGCCGACGGGTACGCTGCGGCGCAATGCCGGCGGCGCGATCATGAGCCTTCCCGGCTACGAGGAAGGCGCGTGGTGGGTGCAGGACGCGGGCGCCGCCATCCCTGCGCGGCTCTTCGGCGACATCGCGGGCGAGCGCGTCGTCGATCTCTGTGCCGCCCCCGGCGGCAAGACGGCGCAACTCGCTTCCGCCGGGGCCCTGGTCACTGCCATCGACCGCTCGCCCAGGCGCGTGGAGCGGCTCAATGCCAATCTGGCGCGGCTGTCGCTTTCGGTCGAAAGCCTGGTCGCCGATGCCGTGCAATGGCGCCCGCCGCAGCCCGTGCGCTGCGTGCTGCTGGACGCGCCCTGTACGGCCACCGGTGCCATCCGCCGCCATCCCGACGTGCCGCGACTGAAGACGCCCGAGGACGTGGCGCGGCTTGCCGCGGTCCAGGAGCGGCTGCTGGCGTCCGCGGCCGAAATGGTGGCGCCGGGCGGCATGCTGATCTACTGCACCTGCTCGCTCGAGCCGCAGGAAGGAGCGATGCAGACGCAAAAGCTCCTGG
>Ga0181536_10005404_pt1 | contig 13124 bp, 10 predicted proteins | sample PEATcosm2014_Bin_41_FD_121105 | JGI IMG/M metagenome (GOLD analysis project Ga0181536, IMG submission 121105) | Peatland microbial communities from MTU Mesocosm Facility, Houghton, MI, USA - PEATcosm2014_Bin17_60_metaG | ecosystem: Environmental > Terrestrial > Soil > Wetlands > Peat | place...
CGGTCGCTTATTTCCCGCTCCAGCACCGCCCGCCCGAAACCGTGTTCATCAGCACCATTGCGATGGGCATCGTCTTGCAGAATCTCGCCAACATTCTTTTCGGACCGGAGCCCAAAGCAGCCCCTGCGCTCGTCGGAACCAGCGAGTTGGCCTTCGGTCCCGTGACGGTCAGCCGCCAAGCACTCGCCATCCTGTTTACCGCAGCGCTGCTTATCCTGGCACTTTACGGCCTCTTCACGCGCACTCAATTCGGTCGCCGGCTGCGCGCCACCGCGCAGGACCGCGAAATGGCCTCGGCGATCGGCATACCGGTGACCGCCATGATCGCGGGCACCTTCGCCCTCGCGACCGCGCTCGCGGGCGCCGCGGGCCTGCTGCTGTCGAACACATTTTTCGTGACGCCCACCGAGGGCAACAACTACATCATCAAGGCCTATATCGCGACCACGGTGGGTGGGTGGGGCAGCATCCCGGGCGCAGTCGCTGGCGCTTGCCTGATCGCGCTGTTCGAAGTCATCTATCCCGCGCTCCCCGTGATCTTTCAGCATCTGGGCGGCCGCGAGGTCTCGAGCATTCTCTTTTCCCAAACGACCTCGACCATACTGCTCGATATCGTCATTCTCGTCATCCTGTTCGTCCGGCCTCAAGGCCTGTTCGGCGAAGCCGTTCGTATCCGGGCATGACCTCGAGGGCCTCGCGCGACGTCAACCTCCTGCTCGGGGTTTGCGGTGTCCTTTGCGCGATCTACGTGCTCGCCTTCGGAACGCCATATGTCCTGCGCGTGCTGTCCATAGCGGGCATCTACGCGCTGCTCGCGATCGGCTATCACTTCATCTTCGGCCAAGCTGGGGCGCTGGCTCTGTCCCAGGGAACTTTCATGGGCGTTGGCGCCTATGCCTCCGGCATCCTCAGCGTCCGCTACGGCGTGCCCTTCGATGTCGGATTGCCGATCAGCGTCGGTCTGCCCGTGCTGCTTGCCGCTATCATCGCCATTCCCGTTCTGCGTCTGCAGACCCATTACTTTGCCCTTGCCACCCTCATCATCAGCCAGATTGTGCTGCTCATTGCTATCGAGTGGGTCTCGTTCACGGGCGGGGCCAATGGCATCGGCGGCGTACCCGGCATTGTTCTGCTGGGCCAGCCCATCCAGCCCGGCTGGCCGGCATTCATCGTCGTCTGGGCCTTTGTCGTTCTGGGCAGCCTTGTGGCCGCGCGGCTTACGCGCGGGCTCATCGGGTCGGCCTTCGCCGTCATGCGCATCAACAGCACGGCCGCCGCCACAATCGGCATCGATACCGCGTGGCTTCGCTTCGGAGCCTTCCTGTTCAGCGCCTTCTTCGGCGGCGTTGCGGGTGCCCTCTACGTGCACACAATCCGGGTCATTTCGCCTGAGGTCCTTGGCTTCCCCGTGATGGTGACCTGCCTCACCATTGCCATGCTGGGTGGGCGGTATCACATCGCCGGCGCGATCCTGGGCGCGGTCCTGATTATCGAGCTGCCCGAGTGGTTCCGCTTCATGCGGGATTACTATCTGGTCGGCTATGGGATCGCTCTTCTGATCGTCGTGATCGCCGCACCCTACGGCATCGTTGGATTGCTCGAGCGCGTGGCCGGACGGCTGCGGCCGCAGGCGCGCGCGACCCCGCCCGCACCAGTGCCGTTGTCGTCCGTTCGCCTGCACGCCCGTGCGGACATGTCCGAATACGCGCCGCTGTTGCATTTGGCCGGTATCGAGAAGCGGTTCGGCGGCGTGCTCGCTCTCAGCAATGTCTCGCTCTCGATCCGGTCCGGAGAGATCCTTGGTCTGATCGGCCCAAACGGATCGGGCAAGACCACGCTCCTCAACGTCGTGACCGGCCTCTACCAGCCCGAGGCCGGACGCGTGGTCTTCGGCGGCATCGATATTACCCGCAGCCGTCCTCACCAGATCGCCAGGCTTGGGATCGCGCGGACTTTCCAGACCGTTGCGTTGGTAGACGAGATGACCGCACTCGACAATGTAGCGGTCGCGCGAGGGAGTCATCGCCTCGGTTTTTGGCAAACGCTTGTTGCACCGCGCTCAGATCCTGCGCTCCACGCCGCGCGCGCCGAAGCCATGGCGCTGCTCGGTCTCATGGGGGCCGAGGCGGTCGCCATGATACCCTGCGGGGCGCTTGCCTATGGCTGGCGGCGCCGCGTCGAGATTGCCCGCGCGCTCGCGCTCGAGCCGCGCCTTCTGCTGCTCGACGAGCCGGCGGCCGGCCTCAACGAGACCGAGCAGGCCGATCTTGCCCACCGTCTGCGTCGGGTTGCGTCCGAGGGCAGCACACTGCTGGTGATCGAGCACAACATGCTGTTCCTTGCTCCTTTGGCCGATCGGTTCGTCTGCCTTGACTATGGCGAGCTGATCGCGGAGGGCACGCCCGCCGAAGTTCAAGCGAACCACAAGGTGATCGAGGCCTATCTTGGCCGTGCCGCGGAGGCGGTAACATGACCAGAGAGGCCGCAACCGGCCCGCTGCTCGCGGTCGAAAATCTGGTCGTGGGCTACGGCGACGTCGTGGCCGTCAATGGCGTTAGCCTGTCGGTCGATTCGGGCGAAGCGGTCGCATTGCTCGGCGCCAATGGCGCCGGCAAATCGACGCTGATGAAGGCAATCATCGGGCTGCTCAAACCGAAGCGCGGTCGGATCTGGTTCGAGGGTCAGGCGATCGAGACCCTGCGGCCGGAACGGCGGGCGCGCCTTCGCATCGGCTATTGCCCGGAGGGTCGGCGTCCCTTTCCGGGCCTGACGGTAAGGGAAAACTTGTCGGTCGCGTGCTGGGACGACGCGGCGACGCGCGCCAAGCGCCTCAGCGAAATCTTCGCGATGTTCCCGCCGCTCGACGGCCGTCAAGACAGCCCCGCGTGGCAGCTTTCCGGCGGCCAACAGCAGATGCTGGCCATCGGCCGGACGCTCATGAATCGGCCGCGCCTTCTTCTCCTCGACGAGCCGTCGCTCGGTCTCTCACCGCGCCTCACCGACGAGGTGGTGGGCCGCATCCCGGAGATCGTGGCGATGGGCACGGCAGTGCTGCTCGCCGAGCAGAACGCGGCCAAGGCCCTGCAGGTCTGCAGGACCGCGTGGGTCCTGAAACTCGGCGCCGTGGCACGCTACGGCCCGGCATCCGAACTCGCCGCGAGCGAAGAGATCAAGCGCGCATTTCTGGGCGGTTGAGCCGATGGGCCGGCCCCGGCCGACTACTCTGCGGCGGCCGAAACGTTCTCGATCTCGGGAATGACGGGGATCGGCACGTTGTAGGGCTTGAGATCGCGACGTATCTGGCCGAGCGCCCTCCTGATAATGTCTACCTCGTGGTCAGGATGAGTCGCGCCGAGGCCGTGTTCCGCGGCAAGCGCCCGTGCCTGCGCCGAGCGGCGCCGCTCGTCGGGCGGCAAGCTGACCACGGCGTAAACGCCGTTGAGCAAGCTGCCGCGCAGCTTTTTCGCAAACATTTCGCCGAGCAAGCGCTTGTCCTCGGCCGAGATCTCAACGAAGAAACGGCGCATCAGGATGCGGCCGAACTGGATGTGCCGCGCCTCGTCGCGCAGGATGAGCCGGCAAGCCTCCTTGATCGCCGGCAGCCGCGCGTTCTCGTAGCGCGCCTGCAAAAGCTCGCCGGAGAGCTGCTCGAACAACGTGTTCACGGCGAGGCCGGCATAAAGCGACATGGCGCGCTCCAGCTTCTCGTCGTGGAACTTAGGAATCACCATCTTGAAATAATCGGCGCGCGGCTCCGGCTGATATCCACCGAGCGCGTCGGCGATCCGGAACGACGCCTCATGATGGCGCAGCTCTTCCATGATGAAGTTGGCGATGTGCTGCTTTATCTCGAACGGCTGATGCTGGAAGATCGCGTCGCGCAGCCGCTCCGCGCCGTAAGGGACTGCGCCATGCTCCATCCAAGCGCGCAGGCTCCACCATTCGGCGCCGGCGGCCCGCACCTCGGGCGCAAGATCAGCCGTACGGATGCTCTCCCAGTCGAGGTCCTTATGGGGATCCCAGGCCAACGCCCGCGCCTGCTCGCAAAGCTGCCAAATTTCGGCGTATTGCAGTTCGGCCCGAGCCGGATAGGGATTTGGGTTCTGGATAACCTCTTCGAGCATCGACGGTTCCATCGTCATCCCCACCGCGACAGGACTTTCCTTAGGCTTGGGTTGAGGCGAATGTAATGCCACTCATTCGGGGCGGCAAGGACCGCGCCCGCGCTCTGAGCGGCCCCGTCACTCTTCCGGCATGCGCCTTCAGGTCGTCTCGTCGCCGAGGAGAGCGTTCGCCTCGCCGAGCGCGGGCGCCTGCGCGTCGCCCGGCGGGGCGCGGAACTCCGGCGCGACCGGCACTGGGATGGCCGCGATGCGGCCCGTCGCGCTGGAGAGGCTCCAGTCGAACAGGCCGCGCGCCGCGAAATGCGAATCGCGCATCGCCTCTTCGAGGGTCGCGGCGACGGCGCAGCACACATCCTTGCCGGCGAAGCGGCGCTGCCATTCGGCGGCGGGCGCGGCGCGGATGAGGGACGCGACCGCGTCCCGGGTCGCGCTTGGGGCGCGCGCGTCCTCGCACAAGGGCGGCCCCAGCCCAATCGCGGCGCAGAAATTGGCCCAGAACCGGTCCTCGAGCGGCGCCGCCGCGACGAAGCGATCATCGGCGGTGCGGTAGATCTGGTAGCGCGGCGAGCCGCCGGTGGTGTGGCCGTCGCCCGGTCGCGGCCATTCGCCGGCGACCTGCCCATTGCCGATCTCCCCGTACATTAAGGCGAAAAGATTGTCCGCCATCGACACGTCGAGCCGGCAGCCTTCGCCGGTCGCGGCGCGGCGCTGCAGCGCCAGCAGGATGTTGATCACCGCCGGATAGGCGCCGCCGCCAATATCGGCGATGAGGGCCGGCGGCAGCACCGGCGCGCCGTCCGCTCCGGCCGACAGAAGCAGCATGCCGGTCTCGGCGAGATAGTTGAGATCGTGGCCGGCATCCTGCGCCCGCGCCCCGCTGCTGCCATGGCCAGTGATGGCGCAATAGACCAGCCGCGGATTGATCGCCTTGAGCTGCGCATAGCCGAGGCCGAGGCGCTCCATGACGCCGGGGCGGAACTGCTCGACCACGACGTCGGCGCGGCGCAGCAGCGCATCGAGGCGCCCGGCCGCGCCCGGCGCCTTGAGATCGATCGCGATGCTGCGCTTGCCGCGGTTGAGGAGCGCGAAATTGACGCTGCCGTCGCCGAACTTGGGCGTGTAGCGGCGCATCTCGTCGCCGCTGCCGGGCCGCTCGATCTTGATGATCTCGGCGCCCGCCTCGGCGAGGAGCAGGGTCGCAAGCGGCCCGGGCAGGAGGGTGCTGAAATCCAGCACCATGATCCCTTCGAGCGGTCGCATGGCCTAAGCCGATATTCCCCGGATGACGATGGTCTCCGCGGCATGGTGTACCACTTCGCCCTTGCGGGCAAGCCGGTTGGATCGAAAGCTCGGCGAGCGCATGACGCTGAAGGCGATCAGCGTTGGAGGACAAGGCGGTCCCTGGTACAAATTCCCCGCATCGCCACGTCACACCAGGGACCCGGGAGATGGCACAGGAGTTTGCTCGCATGGCGCCGGCCTTCGATGCCGAGTTCCGCAACCGCCTGCGCGAGCTGCTGGTGTGGCGGCGCGATGTCCGCAGATTCAAGCGCTTGCCGCTGCCTGAGGGCATGATTGCTCGGCTCGTCGAGATAGCGACGCTCGCCCCCTCAGTCGGGCTCAGTCAGCCATGGCGCTTCGTCACCGTCGACGATCCGAGCAGGAGAGACTCGATCCGCAGAAACTTCGAGCACTGCAATGTCGAAGCATTGGCGGCTCAGGACGCCGATCGCGCCGCTCTTTACGCCCGCCTCAAGCTTGCTGGCCTCGATGACGCTCCCTGCCACCTCGCCGTGTTCGCCGACCCGGCGACGGAGCAGGGGCATGGCCTCGGACGACGCACCATGCCTGAAACCATCGCGTATTCGGCAGTCGTCGCCATCCACACGATTTGGCTTGTCGCGCGGGCCGACGGCATCGGCATGGGCTGGGTTTCGATTCTTGATCCGGCCGAAGTTTCCGCCGCGCTCGATGTGCCTGCGCACTGGAAATTCATCGGTTATTTCTGCATCGGCTATCCGCAGGACGAGGACGATGTTCCGGCCTTGGAGAGAGCGAACTGGGAGCGCCGAAGCGCTGCTTCATCATCGCTTCTTCGGCGCTGATCTCACGGTCGCGCGGTTTCGACATGACCGCGGCATGCCCGACACGATCGTCACCGCCTCGTCGACGACGATTCCGGCGTGCAGACGGCGGCGCGGATGTCGCGTCCGAAGGCCCTCGGTTGGGCGCAAATCCGGCGGTTGAATCTCTTTTGAAATCTTGAGGGGCGCGGGGCGCTATTGCGCGTCGAATAACAGTTGCCTACGCCCAGAACGCTGGACATGTTTGCTCGATCCGTCTGCGGTCCCACGGGCTGTCCGGCTGTTGATCTGTGTCAATGCAGCGGGGTCGGTCCTCGGTTTAGTTCACCGAAAATGCCGGAGCAAGCGCCATCGTGGAGCATCACGCCGAGGTACTAACAGGCGGCGTATGGCGCCAGCGGATCCCGGGCTGGCGTGATGTCGCAGCAACGTTGCTCGTGCTGGGCGTCATGGTCCTCATCGGCGTCGGCGCGCACCAAATGGTGGCGCCGTTCGTTGCCGCGCAGCAGCCGGCGATCTCCCTCTCACCGGCGGCGCTGCCGCTCTACACCCTCCGCACGATGATGCGGATGCTGGCGGCACTCGTCGCCTCCCTGATCTTCACCTTCACCTACGCCACGCTGGCCGCCAAGAGCCGCCGGGCCGAAACGGTCCTGATACCGGTCCTGGATGTCCTCCAGTCCGTCCCGATCCTCGGCTATCTCTCCTTCACGGTCGTATTCTTCGTCTCGCTATTTCCCGGCAATGAGCTGGGTCCCGAGCTTGCGGCCATCTTTGCCGTCTTTACGAGCCAAGCCTGGAATATGGCGTTCAGCTTCTACCAGTCACTCAGAACCATTCCGAGCGATCTCGACGAGGCGAGCCGCAGCTTCCGCGCCTCGGCTTGGCAGCGCTTCTGGCGGCTCGAAGTGCCGTTCGCCATGCCTGGGCTTATCTGGAACATGATGATGTCGATGTCGGGCGGATGGTTTTTCGTCGTCGCCTCCGAGGCAATTTCCGTCGGTGACGTCCAGATCACGCTTCCCGGAGTTGGGTCCTACGTCGCCCGCGCCATCCAAGAGCGCGATCTTGGGGCGGTCGGCTGGGCAATCCTCGCGATGACGATTGCGATCATCCTTTACGATCAGCTGCTGTTCCGGCCGATGGTGACCTGGGCCGAGAAATTCCGATACGAGCAAACGGCAGCCGGAATCGTCCCAAGGAGCTGGGTGCTCGAGCTCTTTCGCCGGTCTAGGCTGATGACGCGCTTCAACGAGCGGATCGGCATGGGACTGCATCGGGCCGTGCGCACCCCGCTCGTTCTTCCCCGCACTATTCGGGAGGCAACACCTTGGTCGCTGCCCCCCCGAATCGTCGATGTCGTCTGGTATAGCCTGATCGTCGCCGCCATCGCTTATGTCGTCTGGGCGCTTCTGCGGTATGCCGGATCGGTGCTCTCCTTGGCGGATCTGAGAATCGCCGCGAGCAACGGCGCTCTCACGCTGCTGCGCGTTGCCGTTCTGATTGTGATCGCGTCAATGATCTGGGTTCCGATCGGCGTCTTCGTCGGGCTGCGGCCGAATTTGACGGCGATCGTCCAACCGATCGCCCAGTTTCTGGCGGCGTTTCCGGCGAACCTGCTCTTCCCCGTCGTCGTCTTTCTGATCGTGCGGTTCGATCTTGCGCCCAAGATCTGGCTGAGCCCGCTGATGATCCTCGGCACGCAGTGGTACATCCTTTTCAACGTCATTGCCGGCGCCAGCGCGTTTCCCAGCGACCTCAGGGAGGCTGCGGCGACCTTTCGAGTCCGGCCCTGGCGCTGGTGGCGGGAGGTCATGCTGCCCGGAATCTTCCCCTATTACGTGACAGGTGCGATCACCGCCTCCGGAGGAGCCTGGAATGCGAGCATCGTTTCGGAGGTTGTCAGCTGGGGACCGACCAAGCTGAACGGGTCGGGGCTGGGCGCCTATATCGCGCAGATGACCGAGGCGGGCGACTACCCGCGGATCGCGCTTGGCGTCGCCACCATGTCGGCGCTCGTCATTGTCGCGAACCGGCTCCTGTGGCGGCCGCTCTATCGTTTTGGCGAACGCCGGACACGGCTCGATTGAGGGACAGCATGGCGACGCAAAACGCGACGGTGATCATCGAGCTTCACAAGGTCTGCAAAGCATTTGCCAAGCCTTCCGCCGAACCGCTGCCCGTGCTCAAAGACATCGATATCTCCGTCACCAAAGGTGAAATCCTCGGCCTTCTCGGCCGCTCCGGGTCCGGAAAATCGACCCTGCTGCGCATCGCCGGCGGCCTCATCAAGCCAACCTCGGGCGAAGTGCTCTATCGTGGGGCGCCGCTTGCCGGTCCCGCCGAAGGCATCGCCATGGTGTTTCAAACCTTCGCCTTGTATCCCTGGCTCACCGTCCTCGACAATGTCGAGCTCGGCCTCGACGCATTGGGACTTTCACTGGACGAGGCACGCCGCCGGGCGATGGCGTCGATCGATCTCATCGGCCTTGACGGTTTTCAGTCCGCCTACCCGCGCGAGCTTTCAGGCGGAATGCGCCAACGGGTGGGCTTTGCCAGGGCGATCGTCAGCGAGCCTACTTTGCTTCTCATGGATGAGCCGTTTTCGGCGCTCGACGTCCTGACGGCCGAAACCTTGCGGACCGACTTCCTCGATCTCTGGACCGAGCAAAAGCTCCCCACCAAGGCCGTGCTCATGGTAACCCACAACATCGAGGAAGCGGTCCTGATGTGCGACAGGATCCTGGTTCTCTCCTCGAATCCGGCACGCATCGCGGCGGAGATCCCGGTCCCGCTCCGACAGCCGCGCGATCGGCTGGATGCGGAGTTTCACGGCATCGTCGATGAAATCTATTCGACGCTCACCGCTCGCTCGCTCGAGTCCATAGGCGTGCACGGCCAAGTTCACGGTGGGCTGGCGCAGCCTCTGCCGCGCGCTTCCGTCAACCAAATCAGCGGGCTCATCGAGAAGCTGTCGGCTGCGCCCTATGCCGGGAATGCCGAGCTGGCCCAGATCGCCGGTGCGCTGGCCTTGGAAGTCGACGATCTCTTCCCGACCGCCGAGGCCTTGCACATTCTGGAGTTTGCGGTGCTCAAAGACGGCGCGCTCAAGCTGTCCGCGGCGGGTCGCGTGTTTGCACAGGGCAATACGGACGAGCGCAAGCGGCTATTTAGGGAGCATTTGCTCCGGTTCGTGCCGCTTGCCGCTCACATCCATCGAATCCTGGAAGAGCGCGAAGCTCACCGGGCACCCCGCATGAGGTTCGAGGCCGAGCTCGAGGATCATTTGACCCGGCGCGAGGCGGAACGGACGCTGCGTGTGGTGACCGGCTGGGGGCGCTACGCTGAACTGTTCGGTTACGACGACAAGTCCCGACGGTTCACGGTCGTCGAAGCTGCCGAATAAGTGATTAGCGTCCGGGCACGTGCGGCTTGCCGGCAGTCTTGGATGATCGGAGCAGAGAGAACTTCCCAGGCGGCCGCGCCGTCCTATCAGGTCAGATAAGAGTGCACGATCTCGACCAGCTCTTCCGCAGCCTGGGCGCGAGGGTCGTCTCGCGGCAGCGATGGGTCGACCATGTGCTCCAAGATGTGATCTTCGACCACTTCGGCGATAAATCCGTCCAAAGCGCCTCGACAAGCGGTCGCCTGTTGCAGGATGGCGGCGCAGTTTGCGTCTTCTTGAACCCTGCGTTCAACCGCGTCGAGCTGGCCTCGGATGCGTCTCAATCGAATGAGCAGCTTCCGTTTCTCTTTGTCTTGCGTGGTGTGCGTCATCGGCGGTTCATCCTATAGGGGAGTATATGAGCGGCCCGCGCCGAATGTCCAACCGATCCGCTGCTGCCGGCGGCATATTCGGCTGCCTCGCGAACAGCCCGGCCGAGCAAGAAGGACTCGGTGGAGCGTGTCTCACGCGCTCGGCTTCTTCTTTTCGGCGCTTCCGGGTTTCCTCTTGACCTATCCTCCAGGGGAGTATATATCGCCGTTATGCGCCGGAAGTCGAACCCGTTCGTCCCGGCGTGTCGTGAAACCAGTCGTAAGGGATCTGATGAACCCGCGATCTAGCGACGCCCCGTCCGAGGACCATAGTTGCGGCGCAACCTTGACCCCGGCCGGGCTCATTGCCCGGGAGATCCGAGAGATCCCGGAGATGCGCTCGAATTAAGCGCCCTCCTGCTCTCGCGCCTTCCGGGTCGGTGCAACCGATCTGAGTAGAAGGAGGCGCGGAGATGACCGCCGCAATCCTCGCTGTTCGCCTGGCCGCCCCGCCGGGCATCGTATCGCGCAACGGCGCCACGACCAATCTCGTGCACCTGTTCGGGCTCGACCGCCTGCCTGTTGGCCGGCGGCAGCTCGTCTGCCATTGGCACCGTGACGCCGATGGCCGGCTCGCCTGCATCTGGGAGCCGGACATAGCCCTCATCCCGCATCGCTGATCCGAACGAACCCGCAAGACCGTTCGCGAACGGGAGAAAACTATGTCTGCCAGCGAACGCTCCACGACACAGCTCCGCAGTGCCGTCCTCGACGACGCCCATATCGGCGATATTCGCGGTGCGTTTGGCACCATCCGGCATGGCGATGTCGCACCGCGCGACGGGTGGTGGGCGCGTCTCAGGACGCTGCTCGCCATCCTCGGGCCGGGCCTCATCGTCATGGTCGGCGACAACGACGCCGGCGCGTTCGGCACCTACACCCAGGCCGGCCAGGACTACGGGACGACGCTGCTGTGGACGCTGCTCCTGCTCGTACCGGTGCTCTACGTCAATCAGGAGATGGTCTTGCGCTTGGGCGCCGTGACTGGCGTCGGCCACGCCCGGCTTATCCTGGAGCGTTTTGGACGATTTTGGGGCGCATTCAGCATCATCGACCTGTTCCTTCTCAACGCTCTCACCATCGTCACCGAGTTCATCGGTATCAGCCTAGCGCTCGCCTATCTCGGCCTGCCGAGGGAGCTTGGGGTCATCGCCTCGGCGGCGATCATCATCGCCGCCGCGGGAACCGGCAATTTCCGCCGATTTGAGCGCTTCTCGCTGCTGCTCGTCTTCGGCAGCTTGCTGCTTGTGCCGGTGCTGCTTTTGGTGCATCCGCCGGTGGCCCAGATCGCGCGTGATTTCGTCATTCCAAAGCTTCCGGAGGGTGGCAAGCTCAGCGATGTCATGCTGCTGGTCATCGCCATCGTCGGTACCACGGTCGCGCCTTGGCAGCTCTTCTTCCAGCAGAGCTACGTCATCGACAAGCGCATCACGCCGCGCTTCATGCGCTACGAGCGCGCCGATCTCTGGATCGGCATCGTGTTCGTAATCATCGGCGCGGTTGCGATGATGGCATTCACTGCCGCGACTTTCGCGGGACAGGAAGAGTTCGGCAATTTCCAGGACGCCGGCGCAGTTGCCGCTGGGCTGGGAAAGTATGTTGGGCACATGGCCGGGGTATTCTTCGCGATCGCGCTCATCGATGCCTGTGTCATCGGTGCGATGGCGGTGTCCTTGTCGACCGCTTATGCAATTGGTGACGTGCTGTCGCTGCGGCACTCCTTGCATCGGAACCCGAAGGACGCCAAGGCGTTCTATGCGGTCTATGGCGGCCTCGTCGTGCTGGCGGCAGCTCTCGTCCTCATCCCGGGGACCCCACTTGGCCTCCTGACCAACGCGGTGCAGACGCTTGCTGGCGTTCTGCTCCCGAGCGCCACCGTGTTCCTCTTGCTCCTCTGCAACGATAGGGCTGTGCTCGGGCCTTGGGTCAATGGGCGGTGGCTCAATTTGTTCACCGGAGCGGTGATCGCGGTGCTGGTCATGATGTCGATCATCCTAACCGCGTCTGTTCTTTATCCTGACATGAGCGAGACCACGATCCTGGCTATCCTCGGTGGCGGAACCGTGCTTACCGCAGCCGTTGCAGTGGCCTTCCCCGTCGTCCGGCGCGACAGACGGATGGTGCCGTCCGAACGCATCGGACAGACGATTTGGCGGATGCCGCCCCTGGACCAACTGCCACCGGCACACATGACGCCGCTGACGCGAATCTGGATGGTCGTTCTGCGCGGCTATCTCGTTGTGGCCGGCGGGCTCGTGCTTGTTCGCATTGTGCAGCTCGCGACTTCGACCCAGGGATGATGGAGGGCGTCGCGATCGGCGATGAGCCGCTTGGTCGAGCTTTTTGACTTAGACCTGCCACAGCGTCTCGGCAAGAATGACGCCAGCGGGTCTTCACATATTCCACTACGTACGGCGGCCTAAACACGATCTGCCGGGGGCATTTCCGATGAAGAAGAATACTTTGCTTGCTCATTGCCCGGATTCATGGCTGAGCCGCCTCGCGCTCGTGATCGCATTTTCGATCTCTGGTCCTTGGCTGCCGGCTGTCGCGCAGGTTGACACGAATAATGCGCCACCGACGGCGCCAAACTCGACGTTGGGAGAGGGCGCCGCGACACCCGAAGGCAGCTTGCCGGAGTGGTTCAGCATCCATGCGCAATTTACGAACGTCACCCAGTATCATCCGCCTTTCACTTCTGCCTTTCGCGGAACAAATAGCCTCGATCCGGGTCATCGCGGCAAGGAGACCATTGACGCCACGCTGTTCGCAGGCATCCGCGTGTGGGACGGCTTGGAGTTCTACGCGAACCCCGAGGTCGATCAGGGCTTTGGTCTCAGCAATACGCTTGGCGTCGCCGGATTCCCGAGCGGAGAAGCCTACAAGGTCGGCGCGGCCGATCCGTACATCCGGCTTCCCCGTGCCTTCTTTCGCTACAGCTTAGACCTTGGCGGCGCGAAGGAGACAATTGAGCCGGGCGCGAACCAGCTTGGCGGCATGCGCTATGCCGACAACCTAACCTTCACAGTCGGAAAATTCAGCGCCGTCGATATTTTCGACACCAACGCCTATGCCCATGACCCGCGATCGGATTTTATGA
>Ga0181536_10005406_pt1 | contig 13123 bp, 13 predicted proteins | sample PEATcosm2014_Bin_41_FD_121105 | JGI IMG/M metagenome (GOLD analysis project Ga0181536, IMG submission 121105) | Peatland microbial communities from MTU Mesocosm Facility, Houghton, MI, USA - PEATcosm2014_Bin17_60_metaG | ecosystem: Environmental > Terrestrial > Soil > Wetlands > Peat | place...
CGCATTCTGACCCTTACCTAACCAAAGGTGATGTAAGGGTCAGACTACCAAAACCGCATCGGCAACCGCATCAACATGCCCTCCCGGCCACCTTTCAGCAGAGAGAATGCGCCGGATCCAAGTATCAGGGAACTGATTCCGCCTCCTGCTCCGCTGCTGATCTTTCTGGACCACCCCTTCCGCCCCAAGATTATTATTCGGTCTCGGCCGAGGCCAATACGGGGCTCGCCGAGGCCACCGGGATGAACGGCGGGGCGTCTGCGTCGTTCACCGCGGACTTTGTATTGACGGTCACAGGGGGATCCGGAGACGGCTTTTTCGACCCCGAACTGGGTGCGCAAGCCACCAGTGGCTTCGGCGCGAGTTCGGCCCGAGCGCTCGTGGTGGATCTGTTAGGCAACGGATGTATCGCGACTTCGTCTAGCTGGATGTGCGGCCCGATACCGTTGCTGCCGTTCGTCTTCGGCGTTCCGGACATACTTACTCTTACCTTGAACGCGTACGCTCTCGACGGCTGGGCGTGGGCGGGCTATGGACCGTTTGAGTTCTTCGACAGCAACGGCCAACCTTTGAGCGGCGTCTCTTACACGTTTGTTCCCGTGGGCCCTGTGCCCGAGCCCGGCACGTTGCTGCTCACGGCCGCAGTGTGCGTTGTCCTCAGAGTCTTCGACCGGCGCCGCAGGAAGCGCTAGCTTAGTGCAGGGTGGGCCAATCCACGCCGGGGCGGTCCCATCAAGCGAGTCGACCACCGAGGACGCTCAACACGTCCCTCGTGGATTTGGCACGCTGGCCGTGCACCTCCCGGCGCTCGCGCCGACTATATCGAGCCGTCGAGATCCGATCAACATGCCGATCCCGGATATGGGGTAAATGGGCACAGTGCATCAAATTACGGCAAGGCATATTGGAAGTGTCCAATCCACCAGGTTGATATCTCGTTAATTATTCGTAAACGGACGTAGCATAAACTCCAGTCTGGACAGGCGTCGATTGCGATTCAGGCCCGATACTGTTGGCATTGGCGGCCCGTTGCTGTTCCGATACCCGAAGATTCTGGAACACGCGGGCGGCGCGGGTTTTGGACTGATTTTTCAGTTTCCCTGGGCCTGGGCGGCGCCGCAGTTTTTGGAACGGGCGAAAGGAGATGTGTGAAAATATAACGATGCGGACGACAATCTTTCCTACGGACTACGACAATCCGACGGACCCAAGCCTCTGCTTTGTTGTGATGCCGTTTACTCGCAAACTAAAGAACGTCTACGACATGATTCACTCCGTTGTCACCGACTACGCTGGATTCAACTGCATTCGCGCAGACGATATCGCTGGCTCCAACGCAATTACAGATGACATCTGGAAGAGCATCCGTACGGCGAGGTTTTTAATTGCTGAGATCACAGCTCAGAATGCCAACGTTTACTATGAGCTTGGCGTAGGGCACGCCTTGAGCAAGCCTGTAATCTTGCTTCTGGGTGAGAGTAAACGCTCACCACCATTTGACATCAGCCATATTCGCTATCTTCGGTACTCGTCGGATTATAAGATTCTGCGCAAGGAGCTCATTAAGTATATAAAGGCTTCGATAACGTCTATCCCGCCGCATTGGAACAAAGAATTAGTGTCTGGACGGCCAGAGGTCCGGATTACTAACCTAGAGGCCCCATCGAAAGAGGTGGTCGGACGTCCGATTCGTATTACTCTCACAGCTAAGAACTTTGGAGCATTTGCGAAAGAGGGCTATTTAGCAGTATCCTTTCCGGGCGGTGTCTCTGAAGTTACGATTATTGACTCTGACATTCCAACTAAACGTGGTAAACAGGGCGATGCTTGGAAAGGTCGCCAGGTGATTCTTAGTTATCCAATTGCAGAGGCCTATATTTATACCCCCGATAAGCCAACGGGCTGGCCTACTATGATCGCACACCGGCTTACAGTTGAGGTAACTGCGGCCCGCCACGGCCTGTTGCAGTACTATGTCTCATGTAGCTCCAAAGTGGATAATGGACCCTTCATTTACGATCCACAACGCACTGCTGCGTTGTTAGATCAACGTGATGAGCCAGTATACTGTGGTGTAGTCGACGTGCAGCCCTGAATGTGTGTCATGCCCATTAGCCACGTTCCCGTGCCCGGTCGACAAATCGAGGCTAAGAGCCAAGCGCGCCGGAACCAGTCACGACCAACACGGCAACAGCGCCGCCGATCTTCACCCCTGCCCGCTGCACTGCGGAAGGAAATCACCCGCCTTGCCCGTGAGCTAAGCCGGGAGCATGGCCAACGGTTCAAGGCCGATCCCGACCTTCGCGACCGCGTTGCCCGGTTTCTTCGGTCCCTGCTAACCCCGGTCACAGGCCTGGAAAAACAGAGCCGCCCTTTGCATTCCTCACCAACCGAGGCACTTACTGCTCCCACTGTCTCTTGGACACCCGGCTTTCCCACCACCAGTGGACTATATTGGAATCGGGCGTGGGCGTGTCTGGGGCGCAAAGCAGAATGGGGGGCACCGCTCTCAGAGCCGGTGCCTGCATCCTTGAGCAATTGGGGCAAACTCCGTGCAGCAAATGTTACGCGATGCAGCACAAAATCGAGAAATCCGTACCCTGTAACAGGCGCTCAAGTTATCGCCGCGCCGAACCGCCCCCGGCCACCGGCACGAGCCCGCTTCACTCGGATGTTACGCGATGCAACACGAAATCAAGAAATCCGTGCGCTGTAACAGGCGCTTATCCTGTTGCCAAACCCCGGCAAAACCCACTACAAAGCGAACCCAAATCCCGGTCCCCTGGGGAACGCAGCGCATGCACAACAACGCCCAATCTTGCCCAATCCTGCACAAGCGCAACTCGCGCAATCCCGCATCAATACCTTTTAACATCAATGGTTTGGGCTTTGATTGCCCAAAAGCGGCCGCTACCGGCGACTCCTGCTCGACCGCCGACATCACCGTGCGCACGCAGGATGGCGTGCACTCCGCCACCGCCACTGGCAACGGCCCTTTCCATGCGCTCCACCTGTGCCTGCGCAAGTGCCTCGCGTCGGTCTATCCGCAAATGGCCGACGTGCGCCTGACCGACTACAAGGTGCGCGTGCTGGAGCCGCGCAAGGGCACCGCCGCCAAGGTGCGCGTGCTTATCGAGTGGTCGGATCACCGCAAGAGCTGGTCCACCGTCGGCGTTTCCGACAACGTGATCGTCGCAAGCTGGAACGCGCTGGTAGACGCCATCCGGCTCGAATTGATGCGTCTCACCGAGCAGGACGATTCCATCGAGAAAGCCGTCGAAGACTATTGCTGGGGCGTGTAGATGCGCCGGGACGCCAGTCCTGCGCGGGTCTTCCAGGACCCGCTCTTCGCTCGTTCGTACAGGCGATATCCCCCCACAACCACCGGCGGGTCGGCCGGGACATAGTCCCGCTGGCTCCAGGCGTCGATCATCCGGAAGCGGTGGTCGCGGTCCGTTGCATGCGGGAATACGCGCAGGAATTCGGCGCGCGACAGCGTAAGATAAAGAAGCCATCGCGGTGGTGAGTTCTCCAGGGCGTCAAGCGCTGCGGTTTCTTCGCTGTGCGTCATCATACCGGGATTAAGATACGAGTAGCGCGTCGGATTTCTGCCCTGCGTGAGAAAATAGAGCACGGGCTGGTAGGGATGCGCGTAGAGCCCGTCGCCGGGACGTACGGCTTTGAGTAATGCGTCAACCGCCTCCGCATCGGCAGGCGAGGCCCGCAACATCCCCACGGGCGTTGCCACGTCAACCTGGTGCCGCAAACCACGGGCCGCTTCCGTCAGAAAAATTCCAGCCCCCACCGCCACCACCGCGAAAACACCCGTGCTCAGCCAGCGCGGGCTATAGCGGGCGATCCACACGGCCGTGAGAGTCGCCGGCAGGACCGCTACTAACGCCAGGTGCGCCACATCCGGCCGTGGATAAGTCGATGCGACGTACATTGCCATGCAGGCGAGCAGATAGGGAATGGTATGGTTCGCCGCCCGGAGCCGCTCACCCCGGCGAAACAACATCCACAAGCTCCACGCCGCCAGTGCCAGCACCGGCAGGATGGCAGGCAAAGCAAAGCAGAATACGGTCAGCGAAAGGACTGCAAGATCCCTACCGGTCGCGCCTCCGATCATCGTGCCCCAGCCGCCGTTCACCGAGCCGTAAGTCATGATGTTCACGCCCGAATAGTTATGTTGCAGCCAGGTCATCTGGCGCCAGAACGGTACGAGCGATCCGTTTGCCGCCAGAGCCGCCGCGGTGGCCGTTAACACGATGCATACACCGCCGCTGTAAGGGATTAGAAAGCGGCGCAGCGCCGGCTCCACCACCAGCCAGATCAGGGCCACGGGCGCGATCAACGCGATGGATGGCGTACACACGGCCGCACCGGCAATCAGAATGCCGGCCGCAAGCCAGCACCATCCCCGGCGCCGCCGCTGTCCCTCCAGGCACAGGGCAATCGACGCCAGCGAGAGAGCGGCGCTATCCATGCGGTGTTGTGCCAGCAGCAACTCAGGCCGGGTTGCCTGTAGGGTGAAGAACAGGGCTGTTACGGCGAGGGCTGCCTTCTTTCCAGCCAGGCGCGCAGTCAGCCAGAACAGCACCGCGCACTGCATGGCGAAGTCGCAAATGACCACCACGCGGCCCGCCCGCAGGCTCAGGCCAAAGAGGCTGAATGCCGCCTCCTGCAACCAGTAGCCGCCCGGACTCATGTAGCCGAAAAAGTCGCGATAGAGCGTCTCGCCGTGAAGCATGCGCGTGGCGGCATCCAGCACAATGCCTTCGTCCAGGCTGAAGACCAGGCGGTTGCCATGCACCCAAAACAATCCGAACGACACCACCGCAAAAATCAGGGCGGCGATCCCCCCGGTCGTGTTGAACCGCTCCATCGCGCGTATCGGCACGCGATCAGGCCCCCTCGGCGGCCCACACGCCCAATACCGACTTGCCGGCCTTGTGGCGCAGGAGCGGATCGAGCCAGCGCGAGCCGGGGACGAGGAAGCGATCCCAGGTCAGGATCTGGCGCTCGGTGGGGAGCGCGCTGCGCAACAGCAAACGGTTGCCTAGCAACGCCAGCGCGCCGAACGAATCCAGGTACACCAGCTTGCGTTCGCGCAGGCCCGCGGGTGCGATGGCGCGCAGCGTGCCCGTGGTGTAGCGGCGAAAGTGGCCAATGGCGCAATCGAAAGGGGTGTACAGAAACGCGTGCGCCGGCGCGAGCACGATGATACTGCCGCCCGGCGCCAGGAGCGCACCGGCGCGCGCTAGTTCGCCTCGGTCGTCCTGGATATGCTCGATCACGTCGATGTAAAGGATCGCATCGAACTTGCGCCGCGGATCGAGATCGCCGATGGTTCCGACGACCAACTCATGCCGGCGTGTCGGCAGCACCACCTGCGACGCCAGTGTGGGGTCCGGTTCCAGGCAAAGCCAGCGCCGGCAGGGCACATCCTCGAAAACCTTGGTGTTGGCGCCGATGCCGGCGCCGACTTCGAGCACCTCGCCATGCACAAATGGCAGGATGTGCCCTCGCCAGTAGCTCTTCCAGCGCTCCGCCTTCTCAAACAGCGTCAGCTCGCCGCCGGCGCAGGCCAACTGGCTCATGTTCCCCCCAAAGTCGTTTTTGTTCGAGGATGTAATATTCGCTGTCGCGCAGGGGAATGAAGCTGGTATTGCTCCGCGCGCCGATCACCGCCAGAACCAGCACCACCGCGAGCATCGTCGCTTGCAAGCTGACAGCCGCCAGCGATCCAGCCGTAATCGTGGCCCACGCCGGCAGGCCGTGCGGCAGGGCGAATCTCGTGCACAGCACTCCTGCCAACAGGAACAGCGAAAAAAGCAAAAAGGCGGCGGCGCCCACCAGCAGCCGCACACTCACCACATCGGCGAAAACCGAAATGGCGCTCAAGCCATGCACCACCAGAGCCAAAAAGTTCATCCGCGACTTGCCGTCCAGGCGCCGGCCGCGTTCGAGGGGCACCATACGGAGCGGCAATTTGCTGCGAAACGCCGCGGCCGCATAGTGGTTCCACAAGTCCGACGAGACCATCAAGCGGTCGACGGACGAGCGCGGGACGGCGCTGAAGTTCCCTACCCGCACCGGTATTCCGGTCAGCACCCGATGCACCCCGCGGTACAGATGATAGAAGAAGCGGAAAACTGGCGTCTCCAGGCGCTTGGCGCGCGCGGCGAAGATCATCTCCCGGCCGCCGCTCCGCGCCAGGCTCGCAAGCAGCACCGGAATATCGCGCGGCCGGTCCTCGCCGTCGCCATCCATGACTACGATCGCGTCGGTCGGCAGAAACTGATGCACGTAGTACAAGCCGATGGCGATGGCGCGCTGGTGCCCGAGGTTGGCGCGCAGGCGCAGCACCTGTACCTCGGAGATGGACTCCAACGGCGCCTGGACAATGTCATCCGTTGCCGGGGTGCTCGATCCGTCGTCGATCAGAACGACGTGGATTTCGCGGGCGGCTCCGGATAGTTCGGCATCCAGGAGAGGCAGCAGGCGCGCGGCACAGGCCCAATCGTTGAAAATGGGCACGAGTATGGTGAGGCTTCCGAGCGGGCTGTCGGCATTCGGAGTCGCACCGTTCCGGTGGAGGAGCTGTGGCACTTGCTTGCCCTTGCAAACCAAAAATACCACGTGCCCTATTTGGCAGCCGCGAGCACCGAGAGTGCGTTAACCAAAGACAGTAGCAGAGCGATGTAACGTGAGGCGAATCTACTAGGATGCAGTGTCCGGACACTACTCAAGCTTTTTCGGGCGTGCGCCACAAGACCGTTAATTAAATCTGCAAACTGAACGACTCGCCCAGATACACGCGCTTTACCTCCGGATCGCGCGCCAGCGCCTCCGGACTGCCCGCGCGGAAAATCCGCCCGTTGTCGATGATGTACGCGCGGTCGGTCACCGTCAGCGTCTCGCGCACGTTGTGGTCGGTCACCTGGAGGGCGGCCAATCTTGGCCGCAGCCGCCTTTCAGGCGGCTTGCAGCGTTGCCAGTTACCCCTTCGCAACAGGCAGACTGACCCACTACCAGAATGCCGATGCCGTCCCGCTTCAGATCGAAGGTGATGCGCTGCAGCTCCAGCACCTGAATGGGATCGATGCCGGAAAACGGCTCGTCCAGCAGCAGGAACTTGGGTTCGATCACCAGCGAGCGCGCGATCTCCACGCGCCGCCGCTCGCCGCCCGACAGCATGTAGCCCCGGCTGCTGCAGCTTTGCCTGCGCAGGTATGCATGCAAAGAGTTTCATAAACTGCAAAACCGAGTCAGATGTTAATCGCTGACGCCTTGAGGTACAATCTGTCCCGAGACGCCGCCATTGTCGAATTGGAATCTCGACGAGGCCATGATGAGCTTCGAGAATGGGAGGTTAAAGAAATGAGAAGTTCGTTCCGTATGCTTTTGCCGTTGTTAACCGTGATGACTTTCGTTGGTCTGCGGGCGCCACTTTGCATGGTCGCTCAGACACGCCAGGATGTGGCGCCCCTAAAGAACTGGCCCGCGCCGCTGTACTGGCAGCCCACCGCGGAGGAATGATCGCTTGCGGCGAAACCGGAGACTTCCGGCAATGCTGCCGACGCGACCCCGCTCGCCCAAACGCCCGTAAATTCGCTGGTCTTCGTCGGCATGACGCCCTGCCGTTTGGTCGATACGCGCACCGCCGCTGGATTTCCTGCACCCTTCGGCCCTCCCAGTTTGCTGGCCAATGCTACCCGTAGTTTTCCGCTCCAGGCCAGCACGCTGTGCAGCATCCCCTCCATCGCCCAGGCGTATTCCCTGAACGTTACGGTGATCCCACCTGGATATCTGGGGTTCCTGACGATCTGGCCGTTCATCTTGCCGAACGGAGCGCCACGGCCCACGGCTTCCACCCTGAACGATTATCTCGGAACGGTGGTGGCCAACGCGGCGGTTGTGCCTGCCGGCAACGATACCTCCGGGTCCGTGGATGTGTTTGTCAACGACCCAACTGATCTGGTCATCGATGTTAACGGCTACTATGCACCACAGAGCGGGATCACGCTGACGCAGGGTAGCGCGGCTGCGCCGTCGCTGAGCTTCGCGGGTGATGCGGGCACCGGCATTTATTCTTCGGGAACGGGCACTGTAAACATCGCAACGGGGGGAACCAATAGCCTCGTGGTTCAGCCGAATGGGAACGTGGAGGTTACCGGTAACGCCCAAGTGGATGGCGGGAGCATATTGGCGAGCGGCAGCGTGCCAGTAATTCAGTTCCCCGCCAACGGGTCTAACAACTTCAGCGCGGGTTTGGGTGCCCTGCCGCCCACTACGATCGGGGGCGGAAACACGGCTGTTGGAGACACTGCGCTGCAATCCAACGCGGCCGGAGACTTCAACACGGCCAGCGGGGCTGGCGCGCTGGGCGCTAACACCACCGGGGACGCAAACACGGCCAGCGGGTATAATGCGCTGGTTTCCAACACCTCGGGGTTCGGCAACACGGTCAGCGGGTATAGAGCGATGCTTTCCAACACAACGGGGCAACAGAACACGGCCAGCGGTTTCCAGGCGCTACCCGGCAACACCACCGGGAGCTACAACACCGCCATCGGGCCCAACGCGATGTTCGTCAATACCACCGGAAGCAACAACACGGCCATCGGCAACGGCGCGCTGAGTACCAGCACCACCGGGAGCTACAACATCGCCATAGGGAGTTCGTCCGGGTACCAGATCACCAACAGCAATAACATCGATATCGGCAACGAGGGTACCGCCAGCGACAGCGGCACCATCCGCATCGGCTGCACGAGCACGACTGGCTGCGTATATGGTATTCCCCCCCAAACCTCCGCTTTCATCGCGGGCATCTACGGCGTCACTACCAGCGCCAGCAACGCCGTGCCCGTCCTGATAGACTCCAACGGGAACCTCGGCACCATTTCCTCCTCCCGCCGCTACAAGGAAGACATCCAAGACATGGGCGACACCAGCAGCGGACTGCTGCGTCTGCGGCCAGTCACCTTCCGCTACAAGAAGCCCTTCAGCGACGGCTCGAAGCCGATCCAATACGGGCTGGTCGCCGAGGAAGTGGCCGAAGTGTATCCGGATCTGGTTGCGCACTCAGCCGACGGCCAGATCGAGACGGTAAAGTACCAAGTGCTGGACTCCATGCTGCTCAACGAACTGCAAAAGCAGAACGCCACGATTGCCGCACAGAAGGAGCAGATCCGCTCCCTCGAAGAGAGGCTGGCAAGAGTCGAAGCGGCGCTAAGCGGAACCACCGTTACCACATCATCCCGCTAAGTTCATCTCGGCAAGGTAGCCTGGAACCTCTTGCCGCCGTTCCGAAAACCTTGCCTCCGCCTCAGACCCCTACCTGCGTTGGCCGGAGGCAAGATAGAACGGCCACCATCGGGAGCACGGTGCAGACTTTGAAGTATTGGCACGGCGGCAATTATCGCCGCTGGCGAGGAAAGGGCGATTGGCCGATTTACGGTCACAGGCTTGGAAATTAGAGCCGCACCTCCGCATTCCTCACCAACCAAGGCACTTACTGGCCTGCCGCCTCTTGGACGCCCGGTTTTCCCAGCACCCGTGGACTATACTGGAATTCGTGCGCGCATGTCCGGGGCGCGAAGCAGAATGCGCGACGCCGCTCCCAAAGCCGGCGTCTGCCTCTGACCAACGGGGCCAACCCCGTGCAACAAATGTTACGCGATGCAACACAAAATCGAGAAATCCATGCCCTGTAACAGGCACCCATCCTGTCGCCAGCCCGGCAGCACCCATTACGAACCGAACCCAAATCTCGGCCCCCCAAGGCGCGGCGCATGCACAAAGACGCCCAATCCTGCACAGGCGCAACCCGCCCAATGCCTCATCAATACCCCTTAGAATCAATTAGTTGGGTTTTGATTGTCCAAAAGACCGGCCCCGAGCCACGAAAGGCTATATCTGCAGACTGAACGACTCGCCCAGATACACGCGCTTCACCTCCGGATCGCGCGCCAGCGCCTCCGGACTGCCCGCGCGGAAAATCCGCCCGTTATCGATGATGTATGCGCGGTCGGTCACCGTCAGCGTCTCGCGCACGTTGTGGTCGGTGACCAGAATGCCGATACCGTCCCGCTTCAGATCGAAGATGATGCGCTGCAGCTCCAGCACCTGAATGGGATCGATGCCGGAGAACGGCTCGTCCAGCAGCAGGAACTTGGGTTCGATCACCAGCGAGCGCGCGATCTCCACGCGCCGCCGCTCGCCGCCCGACAGCATGTAGCCATGGCTGCGCCGCACTTTCTCCAGGCCAAGCTGCTCGATCAGACGGTCCAGTCTCTCGTGGCGGTCGCGGTTCCGCAAGGGCAGCGTCTCCAGGATAGCCATCAGGTTCTCCTCCACGGTCAGCTTGCGGAACACGCTGGCCTCCTGCGGCAGGTAGCTGATGCCGCGGCCCGCGCGCTTGTACATCGGCAGCGGCGTAATGTCCGCGTCGTCCACCAGGATGTATCCGGAATCGGGGCTGATCAGCCCCACGATCATATAGAATGACGTAGTCTTCCCAGCCCCGTTGGGACCCAGCAGGCCGACCACTTCCCCCTGATCGACGCTGACGGTCACGTCATCCACCACTTTGCGTCCGCGATACGATTTCGAAATTTCCCTGGTTTCCAGTTTGCTCATTGAGGGTGCTTCTTGCGGATATGGCTGACGGCGGGCTTGCCGTCCGAACCCTTCACGAGCAACCGGTCGTCGTTGGAATAGTAGGTCAGCTCCGTGCCTCGAGTGTTCCCGCGGAGGCTGTCGTTCATGGTAGGGTCGCCGCCGCGCAGGATGATCTTCTCTTCATCAGTGTAATACTCGGCGTGCTCGCTGGTGCCGGTCCTGGTGCGGATCGGCCCGGCCTGCACGATCTGCACGGCACCGTCGGCCACGGCTTTCTGCAAGCGATTGTCGGCGCCCTCCTCGGCCAGCCACGACCGCAGATCGGCCGCCTTCATCTGCAAACCGGCGCGGTTGAGCAGGACGCCGCCGGAATAATGCGCCAGGCGGTCCTCGTCGGTATAGACCAGGTGCGGCGCTTTCACCATCGTGAAGACCGCGGGCGCGGGAGCGGACGCCTTGGCCGCATCTGGCGCCGGCGCCGTCTCGTCCGGCTTGCTCTCCTCGCGCGACTGCGTGACGACATGGCCCTCGGCGATAATCGAGCGCTTCTCGCGGTCGATCTCGACGTGGTCCGCCTGGATGCGGTTGACGCCCTGCCACAGCACCGCATCGCCGTCGTATTTGACCAGCTTGTTGTGATTCGCCGAATTCATGCTGCGCGCCACCGCTTGCAGCGGCTCGTCGCCCGAGAGCATGGCGGAGTCGCTCTTCTTCTTCTGCTGGTCCGGCAAACGGCTGGTATTGACGTGGCCCTCGGCGGTGAAGTTGCCGCTCTTCTCGTCGAGCACGATGCGGTCGGCGATGGTGTTCCCGGTCGAGTCCCACATGCGCGCGTGCTTGTCTAACGTAATCCGGTTTTCCACCTGTTCCAGAATGCCGCGTTCCGCGCGCGCCTTGCGCTCGCCCGATTCATAGGAGAAATCGCCCCACTGTTCCATGCGCGTCAACTGGCTGGTTTTCGGATCGAACGCCGCCGAAACATTCTTGCTCACGGTAGTCGTGATGGGATGTTTCTTGGCCAGTTCTTCGGGCGTCGGGTCGGTCACCGTCCGGCAATTGACGGCGGTGAAGGATTGAATGCGGTTCTGCGCCCCAAAGCCGATCCACATGCGCTCGCCGATGAACTTGCGATGGTGCTGGCCGGCGAGGTTGGGCAGGAACTCCAGTTCGCTGGGTGCGTGCGTTTCCAGGCCCGCGATCTCGCGCCCGCCGGGCTGCATCTTCATCTGGATGATCTCGCTGCGCAGGATGCGCGTCTCGGCGGGATCGTGGCCCGGAGTGGCTAGCGGCTTCGACTCCAGGAACCCGTGACCGCTGACCAGCGCCAGGGTGAGCGCGCTCTCGCCATTGTAGTCTGCGAATTGCAGGTCCACCCGGTCGCCCGTGGCTGTAATCTGCGAGCCTTCCGAATCGGAAACCAGGCGCGCGTTCCCCTCGCCGGTGATCTTCTCCACCTGGCCCGTATCGCCGTAATCGACCGTCAGATGGTCGGCGCCATATTGCAGCTTGCGGCTCGGGTAAGCATCGGTGCCGTGCGCCTTCTGCGCGTCCACATGGTGTATGGAGCCATCCTGCAGCGCGATGACCGTTTCACCCCCCTCTACGATGGTATTCTCGCGGGTCAGCCGGGCCCATGGAAGCAACCAGATGCCCTGCAGGTTCTCGCGATAGATCACCTGGCCGGCTTCGATCTTCATGGGCTTGGCATGCGGCCCCGGAGGGTTCCAATGCAGTTCCGCCTGGCTGTTCAGGAACAACTCGCGCGTGCTGGGATCGTAGGATGCGCCCACGGCTTTGCCATCCCCGTTTTCGAACTTGAAAGTCGCCGCGCGATCGGTCACCGCCTTCCCAGTGCCGCTGTCGAACGTCACCCCCGAGGAGTGGATCGAGACCAGGGTGTGCTTGGACTGCCCTTCATTCGGCACGGCCAGCGTGATATCCACCGCGCCGTCGGAATAGAGCCGCTTCTGCGATTGATTGTAATCGGCGTGCGCGCTGTGCACGAGATTGTAAGTGTCTGTGTGCACGGACGGCAGGCGCAATTCGACCTGCTCCAGTTCCACGTGATTGGAATCTTTCGCCTGTTGCGCGTTCTTAGCCGTAATGCGGCAGATGGTGCGGCTTGGTTCCGGCGGCTCGGAGGTTTCGATCCAGCTCCAGTCCTCCGCCGCGGAGCTTAGCTCCGGTGCCATAGCCGCGGGTTTGGCCGGAGCCTCGTCGCGCAATTCCCTTTTCTGGAGCCGGTAAGTCGCTGCAACGCCTCCCAGCAACAAGATAATGGCCACCAGGATGAGCCAGCGCGTGCCTCGCATGGATACTTCTATTGTACCGCCATCCCCGACCAGTCCCTGACGGTCGTGGCTCGGTAACTACTGAGCCGCGACCGTAAGGGAGTGCCCCATGGCCCTGCGGGCCACCAAAGATGATGAAGACGCGCCTTCGTGGGGCGGGCGCCCTCGCCCGCGGACCGGCGCCCTCGCCGGTCCAACGGCCG
>Ga0181536_10005408_pt1 | contig 13122 bp, 8 predicted proteins | sample PEATcosm2014_Bin_41_FD_121105 | JGI IMG/M metagenome (GOLD analysis project Ga0181536, IMG submission 121105) | Peatland microbial communities from MTU Mesocosm Facility, Houghton, MI, USA - PEATcosm2014_Bin17_60_metaG | ecosystem: Environmental > Terrestrial > Soil > Wetlands > Peat | place...
CAGGCTTGAAGGAGGCCGCGGCGGCCGGCAACGAAGTCAGATCCGCTTGTACAAACCGCCTGGCAGCGTTCCGCACGGCTCCATAGTTCAGGTGCGACTGGAGAGCGTAAATGAACTCAACGTAGCTGATCGAATCCGGCGTCTTCGCGACCAATTCGGCGACGCCTTCGTTTCCGTCAGCAGCAACACCCACCGGCCAGCGCACCTCGGTTGATGCTCCAACCGACGACTGCCATTCCGCACTGACCTTCGCCAAGTAATCGGTCCAGACGTAGGTCGTTCCGCTGCCGTCCCCGCGGTGGACGACCACGATGTCGCGCGCCGGAAGCCCTGCACCTCGGTTGGCTGATTTCAGCAAAGGGTCATTCCAGCGCTTGATCTTGCCCAAATAGATGCCCGCGAGAATCTCGGGAGTGAAGCGAAGATCGCGAACCTCGCCTTCCAAGTGGTAAATGGGCACCACGCCGCCGACGACCGTGGGGATGTGGCGGACTCTGCGCGGAAACGTGGCAAGCTGCTGATCGGAAAGTGGTGCATCTGAAGCGGCAAAATCAACTTCTCCTTTACGGAAGGCCTCGATGCCCGCGCCCGAGCCCAGGGGGCGGTAGGTGATCGCTGCGGAATGGAATTTCTCTGCGAAGGAGGCGATCCATTTCTGGTACAGCGGATACGGAAACGTAGCTCCCGCCCCAGTGAGCGTGTCGGCCGCGCGCAACAGGAAGGTGGCGAGAAGGAGGCAGATACAAAATCGGAATTTCATGGTTTCGATGGCTTTCGCTGTGCTTCGATTGCTTCCGTCAGCTTGCGGACAATCTGACCAGCCAGATTACGATTGATATCCTCGGAACCAAACCGGCGCGGTGTTACGAGGTAAGACCAGATGGTGTCGTGCTCGCGGTTCTTGAGTTCCACGGAGAGGAATCCGCCGTAGACGGGCCGGGCGTCGCTATTGAGATAGCGAACGCGCGGATTGGTCCCAAGGTAGCCTTTGATGTACGTCTCGCCCGAACCCGCGAGGATGAGCTGCGCGGACGAAGCATCGCCTGTGAGAGTCAGGCTACGATTTTTCTGGAGTGTGTTCACCAAGGCGCCCCGTAACTCGGAACCGCCCGGCTTATTGCCGAACGGCTCAACGAACAGACGGACCGGTTCTCCGCCGGATAAGGCGCGGACTGTTAGTAACGTAACTGTAACAATCCACTTAGGTAATCCTCGTCGCACCATCGGTCTGCATATTGTACGCGAGGCCCACAGACGGTAGGCGGAACCTTCACGAAGCTAATTGCCCCCTCTCGCTACTGCGGCTAGGAAAACCGCGTTACCAGTTCTAGAGGCAAAGTCTGCGCGACCGCCGTGTCTGGCCAGCTAAGTTCTTGTTTCACGACATCGAAGAACGCACTACGTGAGACATCTTGACCCTGTAGACGGCTGGCGAGGATGTCGGCGCCGGTTAGGCCATGGCTGAGCGTGAGAATGCCGTCAGCGGGTACCAAATCGTAATTGCCCCACCGGCTCCTGTAGAGCCCCCGCCGGTTCCAACGCACTGCGGAGTGCAACGCCTCCACAACCCCGTACATCGGAAACAAGCTGCCATAGAGCTTCGCGAGATCGCAACAGACACTTGCGAAATCGGTGATGTTAGCGCCATGCCAGGCACTGCGCAGCGGTGCTGGAATCAGACCAAACAGATTTGAAATGCCCAGCCGCGTGGGCCCTTTGAAGCGCGCAAAGCTGAGGAACGGCGCACGGCGCAGGGCCAGCAACGCCTCAGGCACAAAGTCAGCCAGTTCCGGATGACGCAGATCACCGGCACTCACGCGCGAACACGCACCATCCCAATATGCTTCGGTGATGTTTACGTACGCAGCGCGATGCCGCGCCATCACCTCGGCGAGCCCGGTGCGCCGCAGATACTCGGCCTCCTGCTGTTTGATCCACGCCCGATGCTGCTGCGCTTCTAAATCCCAGTCAAATTCGGCGCCGCCCAGATTTCGGCTACTTGTATGGCCTTCGAGAATCACGGCGCGCCCGGGCAGCGCACCCAGCAGCAGGTCAAGCGCAGCCGCGTCCGTGTAAGTGCCGGTGGCATACCCGTGCCAGGTGACCTTCACCAGATATGTGTCCGATGCTGGCAACGTGCGCTCTAGCACCGTCGCCAACGCAGCACGGTTTCGCGTCTGTGCAATCAGCCCCGCGCTCGGCAGAGCGCCATCCGCGGGCTCCCAGCGTTCGCCGGACCAGACCTGCGGCTTGCATTCACCGCGATCCGACTTTCGCGACGGAATCCGAGTCGCCTCCCGCGACCGTCTCTCATGCCACAGCCGGACCATGCGCTGGCTGATCCATGCATTGAGTAGCGCGTGATCGCCCGGCTGTGCGGCGAGTTGCCATCCCGCGGCCTCCGGATGCGCCTGTTGGAAATTCTCGAGGATGGTTCGCGCATAACCGGTATGCTCGGTTTGCCACTGGCTCTGTGGCACGAGCACCCAGTGCAATGGCTCGCGCGCGCAACGCTCGAGTGCCGCGCTCAGAAACGTCTGCGCATGGCGCAGAAACGCAACGTCGGCGCGGCGCAAGCTCAACTGCTCCCACAGAAGCCGCATCAGCCGGTAAGATTGCGCCCGGCTGCCGCTATCGCCGTGACCACTGGCCACCAACAGCAGGCCCACGCTCTGCGGCGGAATTTCCAGCCCAGCGAGGGTTCGCACAATCGCCTCCGCGAAGCACTCCACTAGCAGCGGATGGCAGGGATCAACATCGTCGTGGAACAGCGCAACGCTGGCGCGCCGCCGGAATTCCGCCAGCGTCTGGCCCATCGCCTCTCGCTGCCACACGCTCCAGTCGAGCGATGCTGGCATCACGAAGATCTCGGAGGCGCCCTCTGTGGCCTCGCTGTCCAACATCGCACCCAGCCTGCACTCGCCCGTATCTTCCCCGGGATGCATGGCGAGCGATGCTAATCGCACGCGCGGCGTGAAGCCCAGGATGCGTGCAGCAGGCTCCGCCAGCGCTTCCGCCTGTGCCAGCGCACGGTTCCAGTCCGGTTGATGGGGCAGAAGTTCGCTTGCGAGTATGAATGCGGGCGCGGTCACGCGGCTTTCAAGCGGCCGCCCACGCGGCCGTGCTTCACCATGGTGGCCAGCACGTCCACCATGGCGCGGACAGCCAACAGCGCGGTGATATCGGAAATGTCATAGGGCGGAGCAACCTCCACCGCTTCCATCGCCACTACGCCTTCCTTCGCCACGCCGTGCAAAATGGCCAGCGCCTCGCGCGGCAGAAAACCGCCCGGCTCCGGCCAGCCCGTTCCCGGCACGAACCCCGCGTCGACCGAATCAATATCGAAGGAAAGGTACACCGCGCTCGCGCCCTTCCACGCCACTTCCAGCGCGATCTCGATCGTTTTCTCGATCCCGATACGCTCGATGTCGTGAATCGTCAGAACGGTGGACCCGCGCTTTCGCCCTTGCGTCACTCCCGGCCGCGGCACCTGCCAGCCGCCAATCCCCACCTGCACCAGGTTGGTCGGCGGGCAATTGGGGATGTTCGTCGCGTGGAACCACGGACAGGTGTGCATGATCTCGTCCATGTCCTTTTCTTGCGTGTCGATATGCCTATCGAGATGGATGATGCCCACCTTCCCCTCCACGCACTGTGCCACGCCGCGCACGCACGGATAGCCGATCGAGTGATCGCCACCCATAATCATGGGCAGCGTACCCTGCGACAGAATATGCGCCACGCCCTTCGAGATCTGGTCGTGGCTTTTCGTGATGTTCGCCGGGCAGAAAATGTCGCCCACGTCGCACATCTTGAGCGACTCCCGCAGGTCCACGCCCAGCTCGAAATTGTAGGTCGTGTACAGCGACGAGATCCGCCGGATGCCCTGCGGCCCGAAGCGCGTCCCCGCGCGATACGTCGTCGCGATATCGAACGGCACGCCCACGAACGCGACGTCGTACTCCCCAACTTTGCGCACGTCCTCTAAATACGGCGTCTTCAGAAATGTGTTGATGCCACTCCAGTGCGGCAACTCACCGCGCTGAAAGCAGCTAATCTCACTCTTGTCCTGAATCGAGTCGACGCACTCCAGACCAAACTCCTTGCCGCGCCGAACCTCTTCTTTCCATTGCGTCGAGGGCAACGCCGCCTCTTCTTCGAGCGCCTGCATGCCTTGCAATTCCTTGAAGTCGGGCAGAGCGCGCGTGTGCTCGCGATGATTCGGAGCGTGCCGGTGATAGAAAGCCATGTGGATTCGGTCCCCCATTTTAGCGGAGCCGGCCCGCGGAAAACGGCGAATTCACGCGTCTGGCCACAAAAATGTTTTATGCGTGCCATCGGAAAAGTTTATGTCCGCACCGTGATTTTTCGAGTCACCGGTGGGCTATACTACTGTCAACCTTCGGCCCACGCTGCCCGATCGTGCTTCAATGGCACCGGCCCGGATCGCCGGATTGTAATTCAGCGATTCTATGCGGCTATTACGAATCACAGCCAAGGTGCATTGGTCGATCTTCCTGCTCAGCTTCATCTGTGCGTTGCCATGTGCCGCCGCTGCTGACAAGCCCACCTTTACCGTTGGCTGGTCCGTCTACGTCGGGTGGAATCCGTACTACTACATGAACAAGTCCGGCATCATGAAAAAGTGGGCGGATAAGTACGGCATCGCCATCAAAGTCCAGCGGTTCGACTACGCTCCTTCGCTCGACGCCTTCGTCGCCAAGAATATCGAAGCCTGCGCCATGACCAACATGGAGGCGCTCGACATGCCTGCCGCCGCGGGAATCGATACCACCGCCATCATTGTGGGCGATTATTCCAACGGCAATGACGCCGTGCTCACGCGCAATGGCGTCAAACTCAAGGATCTTCCCGGTAAGAAACTGCTGCTCGTCGAGAAAACCGTATCGCAATATCTGTTCGAGCGCGGCATGGCCCTCAATGGCCTCGAATCACAGATCAAGCAAGTCCGTCTCGTGAACACTTCGGATTCCGATATCGCCGCGGCCTTTCTGAGCGACACCTCGCACGAAGCCGTCGTCACCTGGAAGCCTTTGGTATCGCAGATCTCGAAACAACCCGGGATCACCAACATCTTCAACTCGTCGCAAATCCCTGGTGAAATTCTTGATCTCACGGTGGTCCGCACCGACGTCCTCAACCGCCCCGACGGCTCCGGGCAGAAATTCGCCAAAGCACTGGCTGGCGCCTGGTATGAAACCATGGCGCTCATGTCCGGGAAAGGTCCCGCTACCGACAAGGTGCTCACCGCCATCGCCGAAGGATCTCAGGATACGCTCGACTCGTACAAGGAGCAGCTCAGCACCACGCACCTGCTCTACACACCGCAGGCCGCGCTTCAACTTTCTACGTCGTCCGAAATGAAACAGAAGATGACGCTCGTGAAGCAGTTCTGTTTCAGCCACGCACTGCTCGGAGAGAATACGAAATCCATCGACGACGTGGCCGTCCGCTATCCAGACGGCTCCGTGCAAGGCAAACCCGATCGCGTCCGCCTTCGCTTTGAAACGGCCTACATGCAGATGGCCAGCCAGGGAAGGCTCTGAACGCCATGAGCCTCCTCAGCATCAACGTGAAACCCGGCCGCACGGCCTGCTGGACACTCTCCTGGCTTCTGTTCGCCACGGGAATTGTGCTGTATTTTTACACCGCGCAGAAACGTCACAAGGAAAATCCCGACGACCGCGTCGTCCCCACGCTCGCGCAGCTTGCCGCCGGCATCTACCAGGCCGCCATGAGTCCCGATGGCGATGAAGCGCCTTCCGCCGACGTGCAAAGTCAATCGGCGTTCGCGCGCTTCCGCACAAGCATGCTCTGGACCGACACCGTCGCCAGTGCCCGCCGCTTCTTCTACGGTCTCGCGCTATTGTTTCCGGCCGTGCTCCTGGGCCTGCACATGGGCATCTTTCCTTACTTCGGCGTCTTCTTTCTCCGGTTCATTCTGTTCTTCGACAAGATCATCGCGCTCTCGGTCCTGCCCATCCTCTTTATCGCATTTGGCATCGATGAGCTTTCCAAAGTGATGTTGATCGTCATCGGTGTCACGCCCACCATCATCCTCGATACCTTCAACCTCACCAAAAGTGTCCCACCCGAACAATTGGTCAAGGGCTTCACCCTGGGCGCGAGTGACTTTGATGTAGCCTACCGCGTGGTTCTGAAACAGATCTGGCCACGCGTGTTGAACAGCATCCGCCTCAACCTAAAGCCGCTGATGCTCTTCTTATTCGCCGGCGAAATGATCGCTTCCACTGATGGTCTCGCCTACCGCATCGCTCTCCTGCGCCGCCACATGGGCATGAACATTATCATTCCCTACGTTCTTTGGGTCGCCTTCCTGCTCTTCCTGGTCGACCTGGCCATGAGACTTCTGAACAAGAAACTACATCCATGGTTCCGGGAAGCATGACTGCGAGCGCGCCAGCGCTCCTCGATCCGCCGCCGCGCGCAGACCCGCTGATCCGTCTCGATAACATCCATGTCAGCTATGCGCTCAAAGACGGCACAGAGAAAAAGATCCTGGACGGAATCGATCTCGATATCCGCCCCGGCGAATTCATTTCCGTCGTCGGCCAGACCGGTTGTGGCAAGTCCACCCTACTGCGCCTGGTGCTCGGCTCGGAAACGCCCACCGAGGGCCGCGTGCTTGTCGAGGACCGCGAGATCCACCGCCCCGACCGTGATCGCGGCTACGTCCCGCAGAAGTATTCGCTCTTTCCTGATAAGACGGTGTGCGACAACATCACCTTCGGTCTCGAAGTCGAGGAGTTCTCGCTCGTCACGCACTTCACGCCGCGCTTTTACATGCGCCGCCGCCAGTTCCGCACCGAAGCGTTTCGCCAGCTCGCCAAAATGGGCCTCCACGAATCCGACTCGACCAAGTACCCCGATCAGCTCTCCGGCGGCATGCAGCAACGCGTGGCCATCGCCCAGGCACTCGTCATGAAGCCCAAAATCCTCTTGATGGACGAAGCCTTCAGCGCACTCGACCCCAGCACGCGCGCCGGCATGCAAAAGCTTATCCGCCAGGTCTGGAAGGAGACCGCAACCACCGTTCTCTTCGTCACCCACAACATCGCCGAAGCCCTGCACCTTGCCACGCGCGTGGTTGTCCTCGCTAAGAATCCCGATGCCGACGGCTCCCGCATCGCCCTTGATCTCCCCGTCCCCGGCCACGAGTTTGCCGATGATTACGCACCCCTCGCCGCGCGCATCGAGCAAGCCACTGGCCACATGCGCTCCGACGCGTCCTGAATCTCTTGCAGTAGAATGCAAGTGCATCTATGCCTAAGGACAAACCCTCCGGTGTACTCCGTGTCAAGCCCCACACCAAAGTCCGCCTCCACGATTGGGATACCACCTGGGCCGGCACAAAAGAACTGCGCAACCTGAAAGGTGACCAGCTTGAGAAGGAAACCCATGAGATCCTCCAGCGTAATCTGCAGCAACTTGCCGACGCCCAAGATCTCCTCTGGGCCTCCGACAAGTACGCGCTTCTGATCGTCCTCCAGGGCATGGACGCTGCAGGCAAAGACGGCCTGATCAAGCACGTCATGAGCGGCGTCAATCCCCAGGGCTGCCAGGTCTTCAGTTTCAAACAGCCCTCCGATGAGGAACTCCAGCACGACTTCCTCTGGCGGCAAACCAAGTGTCTTCCCGCGCGCGGCCGCATCGGCATTTTCAACCGCTCGTACTATGAGGATGTCCTCGTCGTCCGTGTCCATCCCGAATGGCTCGAAAAGCAGCATCTCACGCCTGGCCGCTCCCTATGGCGCGAGCGTTATGACGACATCAACTCCTTCGAACACCATCTCACCCGAAACCACACCGTCATCCTCAAGTTCTTTCTCCACGTCTCCAAGAAGGAGCAAAAGCGCCGCCTGCTCGAGCGTCTCGAGAATCCTGACAAGCACTGGAAATTTTCCGCCTCAGATCTCGCCGAACGAGGCTACTGGGATGACTACGTGGAAGCTTACGAAGAAGCTTTGAGCGCCACCAGCACCAAATACGCTCCCTGGTACGTCATCCCCGCCGACCACAAGTGGGTCGCTCGCGCGCTCGTGTCCGAAATCCTGACCGCCACCATCCAGGACCTACACCTCAAGTTCCCCCAGCCCACACCAGAGCAGCTCGCCGCCATCCGAAAAGCGAAGAGGTTGCTGGGTCAGTAGCGGTTTCTCAATCCATACACCAAAAGCTGGAATTCAACATATATACTGAATGAATTCGGGAGGGCATATGCGTCATCTATGGCTCGCCGCAATCCTTCTTGCTGCCTCCTCGGTTTCACACGCTGAATCCGGCAGCTTCCTTTTACTCCGCAAACCTGCAGTGAGCCGCACGCAGATCGTCTTCTCTTACGCCGGAGACCTGTGGAGCGTGCCCCGCGAAGGCGGTGAGGCGAAGCATCTTACCGACGGCCCCGGCGTCGAGACAGATCCTGTTTTCTCGCCCGATGGGTCGCAAATTGCCTTCACCGGAGAGTACGACGGCAACGTCGACGTCTTTGTGCTGCCGGCAACAGGCGGCATTCCGAAGCGCCTCACCTATCATCCCGGTCCCGACGTGGCCGTCGGCTGGACTCCCGACGGCAAGCGCGTGCTGTTCAATTCGAATCGAGATAGCGCCACTGACGGCGGCAAGCTGTTCACGGTTCCGGTGGAGGGCGGATTTCCAGACGAAGTTCCTCTTCCCATCGCGGAAGACGGTTCCTATTCGCCCGACGGCTCTCACCTCGCCTATGTTCCGCTCTTCCAGTGGCAGGAAGCTTGGAAGCGCTACCGCGGCGGGCAGACCAAGAAGATCTGGGTCGCCGACCTTTCCGATTCGAGTGTGGTTCCCGTTCCGCGCGAAAACTCGAACGACTTCAACCCCATGTGGGTTGCCGACAAGATCTATTTCCTCTCCGATCGCAATGGCCCGGTTTCGCTCTATTGCTACGACACGCGCACAAAACTCGTGAAGCAGCTCATCGAAAATCATGGCCTCGATTTCAAGTCCGCCTCCGCCGGTCCGGGCGCGATCGTTTACGAGCAGTTCGGCGCGCTTTATCTCTATGACCTTAAGTCTGGCAAGACCAAGCTCGTCGACGTTCAGTTGGCTGGCGACATCACCGAGTTGCGGTCGCATTTCGTCAATGTCGCCAAGCGGCTGCACGATGCCGATATTTCGCCGAACGGTGCGCGCGCCGTGTTTGCCGCACGGGGCGAGATCATTACTGTTCCCGCCGAAAAGGGTGATCCGCGAAATCTCACCAATACTGTTGCCGTCAATGAGCGCTACCCTGCGTGGTCTCCCGACGGCAAAACCATCGCTTATTTCTCGGATGAATCCGGAGAGTACGCGCTTCACGTGCGCGACCAGAACGGCCTTGGTGAGGTGAAGAAGTTCTCTCTTGGCGATCGGCCCGCCTTCTACTCTTCGCCCGCCTGGTCGCCCGACAGCAAAAAGGTCGCGTATCTCGATAATCACCTCGGAGTTTGGTTCATCGACCTGGAAACGAAGAAGCCGTTGCTGGTCGACAAGGACTACTACATGTCCGGCGGAGACGTGGCGCCGGTGTGGTCCCCGGACAGCAAGTGGCTTGCGTACTCGAAATCTTTGAAGAGCCATATGCGGGCCATCCATCTTTACTCGCTCGCAGATGCCAAAAGCACCCAGGTGACGGATGGCATGAGCGAAGCCAAGACTCCCGTCTTCGACAAGGACGGCAAGTATTTGTACTTCACCGCCAGCACCGATTCCGGCGCTGCGATGCAGCCCGACATTCACAGCTTCAGCCATCCGCTGACGTATAGCGTCTACGTCATGGTGCTGTCGAAAGACCAGGCTTCTCCCATCGCGCCCGAAAGCGACGACGAAAAGGCGCCCGACGAAAAGAAAAAGGACGACACCAAGAAGGACGATACCAAGAAGGACGGCGACAAGGGCGAAGCCGCCAACGATGACAAAAACAAGGAAAAGTCGAAGTCGCCCGAAAAGGTCGACGTGAAGATCGACTTCGAAAATATCGGCCAGCGCATCTTGTCTTTGCCCATGCCGGCCCTCCGCTACTTCGCATTGCAGATCGGCAAGGCAGGCGTCCTCTACGCCTTCGAAGCGCCAGCACCCACTCCGAGCTTTGATGGCGACTTCACTTTCACGGTCCACCGCTTCGACCTCAGCAAGCGCAAGTCCGACATCGCCGTCGCCGGCGTGAAAAATTTCCAGATTTCCTTTAGCGGGGAGAAGATGCTGTACCAGCAGGGAGACCGTTGGTTCATTACCGCGCCCAAGCCGATGGCGGACGGTCCCGGTGCTCCTCCTCCGCCCAGCGGCGGAACCGACGGTGCTCTCAAAACCGAAAACATCGAAGTGCGCGTCGACCCGCGCGCCGAGTGGAACCAGATGTACCACGAGGTCTGGCGCATTGAGCGTGACTTCTTCTACGACCCGAACTACCACGGCCTCAATCTGAAAGCTGCCGCCGACCGCTACGCGCCCTACGTCGCCAACATCTCTTCACGTCGCGATCTGAACTATCTCTTCACCGAAATGCTGGGCGAGATGACCGTCGGTCACATGTTCATCGGCGGCGGTGATTCCCCGGACGTGAAGAAGGTGCAAACCGGATTGCTCGGTGCCGATTACAAAATCGAAAACGGGCGCTACCGCTTCGCGCACATTTACAACGGCGAGAATTGGAATCCCGAAATGAAGGCGCCGCTCACGCAGCCCGGTGTCAATGTGGTAGCGGGCGAATACCTGCTCACGGTGAACGGACGGGAGCTGCGCGCGTCAGATGAGATCTACAGTTTCTTCGAAACCACGGTAGGGAAATCGGTGGTTCTCAAAGTCGGCGCTGATCCATCCGGAGCAAAAGCGCGAGAAGTGACCGTGGTGCCGGTCGCGGATGAATTCAATTTACGCCACCTGGAATGGATCGAGAACAATCGCCGCAAGGTAGACCAACTCACCAAGGGCCGTGTGGCGTATGTCCACATGCCCGACACTTTTTTCGGCGGCTACACTGCTTTCAACCGGTACTTCTTCGCGCAAGTGGACAAGGAGGCGCTGATCATCGACGAGCGCTTCAATCATGGTGGTGAACTCGCTACCGACATCATCGAGTACCTGAAACGGCAAATCATGAGCTTGGCCACTTTCCGCGACGGCGCCGACATCGTGCAACCGCAGGGAGCCATCTTCGGGCCGAAGGTGATGATTACCAATGAATTCGCCGGCTCCGGCGGCGACGCCATGCCGTGGTATTTCCGTCGCGCCGGGGTAGGCAAACTCATCGGCAAACGCACCTGGGGCGGATTGGTTGGGCTCACCGGCTATCCCGACTTGATGGACGGCGGAGTGGTCATGGCGCCGAGCGCCGCCATCTGGAATCCCAATGGACAGTTCGATGTCGAGAACCACGGCATTCAGCCGGATGTCGAAGTCGAGTTAGATCCCAAGGCTATGCGCCAGGGCCACGATCCGCAGTTAGAAAAGGCCGTGCAGGTGGTGATGGCAGAGCTGCCGGAAACTCCGCAGCCCCCGCCCAAACACCAGCCCTTTCCGAATTACCACCCGAAGTAGCGGGATCAGCCCCCAGCCCACACCAGAGCAGCTCGCCGCCATCCGAAAAGCGAAGAGGTTGCTGGCGTGACAATGTGCAAAAATCTGTCCGCATTCAGGACAGAACCGTCCGGAAACGGACGCTGGATGCCCGGTTTGCCCAAGTGTTTCCATTAGCTGGGTTGGAACCTCAATTGCTTGACTCCAATGGCCATGGGCCTGATCCAGGACATCCGCTACGCCATTCGTACGCTCCTCAACGCGCCCGGCTTCACACTCGGCGCCACTCTGACGCTAGCTCTTGCCATTGGCGCTAACACCGCGATCTTCAGCGCGATCGACGCCCTCCTGCTCCATCCCTATCCGTTCCCCGAACCAAGCCGCATCGTCGTGGTCAGCGCCGTCCATGCTCGCGGCGACAACAGCGGCGCCGGCTACCGCGACTTTCTCGATTGGCGCGAGCAAAACACTGTCTTCGATGAGATGGCCATCCTCCCCTGGATCGGCGCCTACACGCTCACAGGCGAAGGCGAGCCGCAACGCATCAACGGCGGCCAGCCCACCGCGGGTTTCTTCCGCGTGCTCGGTATCCAGCCGGTGCTGGGCCGGTTTTTCACCCCCGAAGAAGACAAACCGGGAGGTCCGCGCGTCGCCGTGATCAGTTACCAGTCCTGGCAGCACCGCTTCGGTGCGCGCCCCGATATCCTCGGGCAGTCGATGACCCTCGATGGCGCGCCCTACACGATCATCGGCGTTATGCCCATGAGGTTCGCGTACCCTGGCCTGAAGACCTCCGAGTTCTGGGCGCCGCTGGGGGAAGACCCAGGAAAAGGCCGCTTTCAGCACCAGTATTCGGTGATCGCGCGACTCAAACCCGGCATTTCGATCACCCGCGCGCAGGCGGAAATGAGCGCCATCGCGCACCGGCTCGAGCAGCAGTATCCGGAGACAAACAAAGACTGGCACGTTGAGGTTTCGCCGCTGGAGGGTTCGCTCGCAGCTCAGATCAAGACTCCTGTGGCCATTCTGTTCTCTGCCGTGACGTTCGTTCTGCTGCTGGCCTGCGCCAACGTGGCGGGCCTCATGCTGGTGCGCGCTTCTGGAAGAGCGCGGGAAATCGCCATTCGAATCTCGCTAGGTGCTACCCGGAGCCGCGTCGCGCGCCAGATGTTGACCGAAAGCGTCCTGCTCGCGGTCGGTGCTGGTGCCCTTGGCATTCTTATCGCCGCATGGCTAATGGACGTATTTCGCACGGCCGCGCCTGAGGACTTCGCTCTCGACGCCACCATGCACCTCGACCTGACTGTGCTCGCATTCACGTTGGCCGTCTCCATTCTGACGGGTGTCGCCTTCGGACTGGCTACCGCTCTATACGCATCCAAAACCGATCTGAATGCCACGCTCAAGAGCGGCGGCTCGGCCACCGGAACACGATCGCGCAACCGGTTTCTCTCCGGGCTCGTCGCCGGCGAGATCGCTCTCTCCCTGGTCCTGCTCGCGGGCGCCGGCCTGCTGGTCAAGGATTTTCTGGTCGTCATGCAGATGAAAACCGGC
>Ga0181536_10005410_pt1 | contig 13122 bp, 6 predicted proteins | sample PEATcosm2014_Bin_41_FD_121105 | JGI IMG/M metagenome (GOLD analysis project Ga0181536, IMG submission 121105) | Peatland microbial communities from MTU Mesocosm Facility, Houghton, MI, USA - PEATcosm2014_Bin17_60_metaG | ecosystem: Environmental > Terrestrial > Soil > Wetlands > Peat | place...
ACAGCGTCGCGCTGGTTAAACAGCGTGCGGAAGCTCCAGGCGACGTGGGCTGCCGCACTGAGGAGCTGCGGATCGTCCCAAGCGAGATCAGGGGCGATGCGATGCAGAGCGCGCAGCGCGCAGACAGCCGGACTGCCCAACGCGACATCGACGAGCAATTCACAGAGATCGTCTGCGATTGCGCCGAACCTGCTTTCCGAGGCCGTTCTGCTCAGTTCGGCAACGTGCTCGCGAAATGCGTCTTCGTTCGCCAGAGCGGACAGGCCGGTCGAGGAGATGAGCCACGCGCCGGCCCGCGAGCCTAGTAGTCTGTCGATCGCCGCAGGCGCGGCCCACTCGGGACCTTGCTCGTCAGCCGACCCTCCGCCAGATAGCCGGAGCGCGTTGAACGCTGGACGGAGACGTTCGGCGACTGCAGCGCGCATCGCCTCAAGCGATAGGTGCTCCAGCCGATCCGCGAAGATCGCGAGTGGATCAGCGATTTCCGCCAGCTTGGGTGAAGGATAGATCAACAACAAGGCGCGGAGGCCTGCGAGCCTGCCCTGGTCCTGCCGGAACTGCAAAGGCCTCAGACGATGTTGCTCGAAATACCTCCGTCCAGACTCGCCGACGCCCATCCGTCGCTCGGCTTCGTAGGAGAGCAAGGCCGCAATCGCATCTGGCACTAAGGACCAGGATGAGAAAATTAGCGCCTTGGTCAGCGGAGGACCACCTCGGACCGGCCCATAATAAGGCATGGCGGCGGGAATCCAGAGGTTCTGTTCCAGGTTCTCGCCAAACATGTCCTCGATCAGGGAGCGCATTCGCCCGTTGGCGGGATCGAGCATTTGGTAAGAATCCAGCGCGTCGCGATCAAGCGTAGCGGGTTTGATCGCCTGGAGAGCGTCGCGAAGCGCAGTCGAAGGCGCCCCCGTTTGCTCCTCCAGCAAACGCTTAAGGCAATAATGCCGCATGAAATTGATTAAATATGGCGCTGACTTCCAGTATTCGATGATCTCGGGCGCGTCCAGCGCCCGGGCGATTTGGGAAACGGCGGCGACTTCTTGGAGGTCGGATGGCGCGACGGAGACGGCCATCGCCGGCTCGCTCATCATGGAATCACGAGCAGCTGTGCTGCCGGCTCGCTCGGTACGCACCATAACTCGGCGCAATTTCTGCTCAATCGTCTTGCGGGCCGTGACAGCTGCTTCATGGGTGGCGGGAAGGCCATGCAGGAAACCTCGGAAAGCGCGCATCTCGCTCGCCAGGGTGGCGGCGATCGCAGGCCCCCTGTCTCGGCCGAAAAGGAAGGTAAGCGTCTCCAGGAAATCCTGATAGTGCTCGCCCTCGTCGGGCTCATCGCCGACTAGCGTCAACATCCGGTACGGCGTGGCCGAGAGCAGCAAGGTGCGGGCACCTTGCCCGTTGTTGTCGGAATAGTCGAAGAGTTCGCGGGCGAGGATCGCCGCATCGCTCTGGCCATGCAACAAGTCGCGGAAGCGTTGGAACTCGTCCATGATGATGAGGTCAGGTTTCAGCGCGTCGACGCAGGCGTGTGATAACTTGGCCCGGAGCCGGCTAACGAGGCTGTTGCGTGGCTGGGTCATCTCGGGCGGATATTGGTCGCGGCGGCGCCAAAACATCTCGCACGCCGCTTCGAGCTCTTGGGAGAGGCTCTTGTCCCCCACCACGTCCCGACGGAAGCGCTCCACAATGCGATTGTCGACGCCTTCGATATCCAAGAAGTCGATGGTCCGGTTCCAGCCGTCAACGCCGGCCGACACCTGAAGAAGATTGCGCAGGCCGCGGGGGCGCGCCACGAGATCCTCTAGAAGGCGCAGCAGGAAGGCGCGCTCCTCCCTGACTCCGGTCGCCGATCGCAGGTCGAAGGTGGTGCCAGGCGTGAGGCTGATGAAATTGACTTTGTTAGCATTGAGGCCTTGCGCGCCGCGCACTTGGAGGGGGATCAGGGTCATACGCGTCGGCAGCGTTAGTTCCCGCCGGCCGAGGACATTGAGCCGATTTATGTTCTGCGCCGCGATGGCCTGGTTCGAGCAAATGTAGAGGATGTCGATCCGCTCGCTCGTGTCCCAAAGATGTTCGATCATACGGGCGACAACGCCGCGCGCCACCATGGTCTTGCCCAGGCCGACCTCATCGGCAACCAGGAATTGCCGCACAGGATCATCAGCGCCGTAGAAGCGGTCGAACACGTAATTTACGGTGTTGCGCTGGAATGCCTTAAGCGGCGCCAGCGCCGGCGCAGCACGGAAGTGTTCAGTCGGCATGGGTGCATTCCCGGGTCTTGAGCGCGATCCGGAAGGTCTCCCAAAGAGCCCGGAACTCAGCGGGAATTGGGTCGGGTCCCCCCGCCTCGGCGACTTCCAGGTGGGTGATCAGCCGTTCGATGGCCTCAAGTTGGCGCCCCCCACGGCAGAAGGCGCGCACCATCTCCTCGAAAAGCGGTGCGTCATCTGACGAAGCACGCCATGCGCCTTTTCCGCGTCCGGCCTGTGCGGCGAGTGCGGCGGCGAACGGATCCCCGAGTTCAGAGAGCAGCAAGCGCAAATAGCGGAAAAAGGCCTCCTTACTGTCTATCACCCAGCGCAGGATAGCGGCGTGCCGTTCGGGCGGCAAACCGTCTATTAGGAGACCGGTGCTGAACAGCACCGAGACCTCGCCGCCGATATCCGTCAAGCGACAGGCAAGAAAGCGGGTTAGATCGACGAGCGGCATTTCGCCGAGATCAACTGGCTGGCCAAGGCGCAATGGCTCCAGGGCGTCCCGCATGTGGCCCTCACCACGGGTGATCGGCCAGACGTGCAGCCCGCCGACATCGACGAGGGGCAGCAGCGTGGGCGGCGTAAGCCAGACTCGCCAAAGTGGGTAGCCTGCTTCCCCTGGCTCCGCCCGCTCGCAACGGAGTTTCAAACCGCTTCGACAGAGGAGGCGTCGCGCTGCGTCAAGACGCGCCTCTGCGGCTCTCCTGTCCTGATCAATAGGGTCGAGCTCATTGACCGCAAAGGGTCGTGTCAATCGACCGAATCCGTTGGGGCCCAAAATCTCATCGACGCTGCCGACTCGCGAACGCTTGCCGGTCAGGGAGGCGAACAGTTCGACGTTGTTCCCCGACAGAAGCGCTGGGCGCGTGGCGTTGCCCGATCCGACCGTGATCGTTGTGTCCCAACCCATCTCGGCAATGAAGACCTTAGCATGCAGGCCCTGGAGCGCGTCGACAGGCGCCTCCCGGCCATCCTCGACGATCACCTCTTCTCCATCTTCGGTAATTGCCGCCTCGTCCAGCACCGCCACGCGAGCGAAACAGTCGAGGGTCTCGCTTGAGACGGCGGCAAGCTGATCGGAACGGCCGATGATGACGGCCTTCTCCGCGCTGGGAAGCATCGCAAGCATCGACAAGGCTGCCTCGTCGCAGAACGGCGAGATCACACCCAGCCGGGCGCAAGGCGTTGGCCGCCAAGGCATGCCACCGAGGCCATTGACCGCGAATACAACGCTCTCGAAGGGCTCAGGCAAATCCCAGTCGGCGCAGCGCACGTCCTCACCGACTTCGTTGGCGAGCGTGCGGGCATGATCGGGCAGGCCCGCGGTTGCTAGGTCAGGTAAACGACGGATGAGGTCGACCAACGGCCGATTCGCCGCCCGGGGCCGTCTGGTAACAATACCATCGAGGGTCAGGGCGATATCCCAGGAGCAATCGCGCGTCAGGTTGCGTGATAGAATAAGCAAGCGTAGTCGGATCGGCTCGCCGAGACGCATAGGCGTGAAGCGCAAGGCCCACATCTTGGGATGGAAGGCGCCGTCACGCGGCGCGGCCACCTCGACAATGATCTGCTCGAATAGAGAGCAGAGCCGAGACGTCGGACGAGTCTGTGCTTGGATATGGCCGGCGTCCATGAAGACGACGAGCCGGCCCGCGATCCGCTCTGCGCCCTCGAGGAGCGCCAGAGGGTTATTGAGGATATCGTCCCGGTTCTCAGCGGCAAACAAGGCCAAGCTGACCGGCGCGGCCAGCGCCGTTTCGAAGTCAAGCGAGAAGGTCGTGGCCACGGCCGCATCGAAAGCATAGCCAGGCGGCGGCTGCAGGCTCGCGCCATAGAGAACGCGCTGCTGGGAATCTAGGCTATTCGGCATGGGCGAGATCTCTGAGGTGCGACTTGGCCTGCCGCCAACGGAACGAGAGGCGGTCAACGCCTGAGGCACCGCTCCAGCGATCCCGCACCGCATGGTTTGCGAAGCGCGACTGGCTGGTCTTTAAGACCCGTTCGCGACCCTCCACGAGTTGGCGGGCTGCCGGCGATATCTCGATCATCGTGGCTCCATCTACCACGAGATCGAGCCACTGGGTTACGAAGCGCTTCGCGGCGGGCCGGATGCTGTGTGCGGGATGCTCCACGGCTTTCCAGAAGTCGTCGAGCGACCAGGCGTGCACGGCGGCGAGGTCGACGTCTTCTGCCCATGCGCTCAATCGCTCCTGATAATCGGCGATCCAATCGTCCTGCGCGCGCAACTCGCTGAGCGCGAGATTATAGACCAACGCTGCGCCGTGCATCACCTGTGAGAAGATCTCGCTATGGCGGACGAGGCGGCGGGCGTCCGCCGAGAACTCGGCGAGGTAGGGATGCTCCCAGATATAGTCGCAGTCGGCATCGATGCCATCGCGCGCCAACAAGGTCAGTAGCGCCGTCGGTTGGGAGGCAATCAGGCGATCAATGATGAATTCCGCCTCGTCCACTGTCAGGTGAAAGACCGCGCGCTCAAGCAGGTCCTTGGGTGCGGGCGGCAGGGTCGGGCTCCACATGGGCGGAGTTTGCGGGCCCGACGCAGCGTCTTCGTCATCTCGCACCGTCCGCACACGTCGCTGGCCGCCAAGCACGGTAAAATAGCTGTCAATGGATCCCGGGAAGAGGCGTATGCCCCATGCGCCGAGTCCGGCCCAATAGACCGAACTCGGCAGACGCTGCAGCCGTGAGCCGGCGTCGCGACCGATGACACCGTTGGTCTCTCCGCCAGCCTTAAGGGCCTCGGCTAGCCGAGTCTCCATAGTGCGCGCGTCAGACATGATCTGTCTGGTCGCTGCGTCGCGACTTTCCAGCATGCGAAAGATCCATGGAATGAAGAGCACATAGCGAAGCCGTGTCTGGATGGTGCTTGTGCCGGGAAAGAGATGATCCGCGATGGAATCGCGGATGGCGCCCAAGCCGAGCTCGTCGCGGGTTTCGCGCTCCTGGAAGAGCGCCATGATCCGCTGCGCGCGCTGACGCTCGGCTTCGTCGAAATCGATCCACGCTAGAGATGACATTAGTGGCCCAGTTGTTAGCAAAAGGACGCCGCAGCCGAGAGTGGTAGAAAAGGTCCCCGACACATTGCGCTGAATTACAGCGCGTCCGCGCTTAATCGCCGGAAGCGCGGACGAACGTCAAAGCCTAAAGAACGACCGCGGCCAGTGCAAGGAAGCTCATAGCTCCGCGGTCACATTCTGATTTTGCCAGACCTCTTTAAATCGCCGCCCCATGAGACCTGTCGTCTCGTCGAAGTGCTTCGAGACGCTGGCCGCTCCGACGAACTTACTTCTCATTTTCGGCAGCAGCTGTTCTCATAACGATCTCCACTCGTCGTTGAATCAAAACCCGATCCGTCGCCGGTTTCCATCCGGCTTCGCGCTCACCTCTTCCTCGAGCCATTTACCGAGGCGAAGAGGGTCGCGCTCACTGAATACCTCGGCCTTGCGCGCAACCACGGCGAAGTCACCGGGCGTTAACCCCTTGGATGCAAGGACGAAATTGGGACACTCAAGCGTAAAGGCGCGGCGGAAAGCCGCTGCGATCTGTTCGCTCGTCATCGGCAGGAAGCGCACCTTGAACAAGAACCGGCGAGCCGTCGCCTGATCCATCAGGTCTGGCGCATTGGTCGTGCAAGCGAAAGGATAAGGGTGGCGCTCCATCCAAGTCAGCATTTCGTTGACTTGTGTGATCTCCCACGAATGGCGCGCCGCGCCACGATCGCGCAGCAGGGAGTCTGCCTCGTCGAGGATGAGAAAGGCGCGCATATCGGCGGCCTCCTCGAACGCCTGCGCGATCGCCTTTTCCGACTCACCCAGGTAACTTGAGATTAGGTCGGAATAACGCTTGTCCAAGGCCTCCATATCCAATTTCTCGGCAAGATACCGCGCATATGCCGATTTGCCCGTTCCCGGTGGACCGGAAAGGCAGAAAGACAGCGCCTTCGTCGGCGCCGTCATGGCGCGATCCGCCAGATCCATGAGGTTGACGTCGGCCGAACTCAACGCGGGATCGAAAGCAAGCGGCGCCGGAGCCGCCATGATCTCCCGAACGCCCATGGCCTGAAGTCCGCATTCGAGGATTTGCTGCGCCTCCCTTCCCGATCCGTCGATACGCGCCGCGGAGCGGATCGCGTTTTCTATCAGCGCCGGCGCCGCTGGAAGACGCGCCAGCTTCGCGGCCTCGCTGGCCGCGAATCGAAACTCGGCGCGTTCGGCGATGCGTTCGATCATTTTTTTTCGCACGGACAGACTGGGCTTGGGGAATCGCATGACGAGATTCATGCGGCGCACCACCGCCGGATCAAGAAGACTGATGTCGTTGACGATCCAGATCGTCGGCGCTGTGATGCGCTCGACCAGCCGGTTCATGAAGACTTTGCTGCCCTGGCGAGTCGCGGCGCTGTCCTCGTCCACGCCCTCGAACAGATCGTCGGCTTCATCCACCGCAACGATCATCTTGCCCGTCGCCCCGAGCGCATTGGCGATCATCAACGCGGCGATCCGTTCTTGACGGTTCGGCTCTGTGTTGTCGCCATTGTCCTCGCCGACGAAATGAGCGGAAAGCCCGAGACGCGCCGCGAGCGTCTTGACGAATTCGCTCTTGCCCGTTCCTGGCGGCCCGTAGATCAAAATATTCGCGGCCTTCGCGGCGTTGTCTCCCCCATGGGCCAGAATGCGCGCGGCAAGATCGCGCAGCTCGCCAAGATGCGCGAAATCGTCCCAGCTCAGCGAAGCGGACGCAGGCGCGCCGAGAAGAAGTGCGTGAATCTGCGGCGCGGCGAGCTGTTTCTTCGAAAGGATTTTATCGACGAGGTCAGAAAGGTGGCAGTCGTCGTTGTCGTCTTTTCCGATCAAGCCGAACCGGACGAGAAGCCCGTTGTCTGACAAGTCCCTTTGTTCAACGCGCGCATCGAAAAAGGGACGTAATTCATGGTAATCGAACCGGTCCGACTGGTATCTCTGTCGGTTGACTGCCGCAGCCAGATCGCGAACCTGCGGAACGCGAGCGATCCGCGCGAAAAGGCCGAGGAGGAATCGCTGCGATGGATTCAGGCCGCACGCGTCGCTGAGCCAATCAACGCGCTTTTGCAATGGAGAAAGGGGCGGCATGGGTTCGCCAGCCGACTCTATCACCGCTGCTGGCCACTCTTTCCACTCCGCTTTAAGCTTCGCCGCGGCGCTGTTGTAACTGTCGCTACGCCAAGTTTCGGCCTTGCATTTTACACTAGACAGCCCGAGTGAACGGCGATGGGCGCCGATCCAGGCATGAAAATGCTTGTCGGGACGATCTGCGCGGGCATGGAATTTCGATTTCAGGGCGTTGGCGAGGTAGCGCCGTGTGATCCAGCGTTCGTAAGGGTGCATGATGGTATCCTCTTGACAGCCGGGAATAATGCCGGCTTGCTACGTCAGAAACGGACGTTCAGGGGCGATGAGAAGCGAAAAACCGGCTGAGCTTCTGAAACTGGCGCGAGCGCTGGCGGCATCGGCCGAAGGCATGACGCTCGACGAGATGGCCGAATTCTCGGGGGTTGGGCGTCGCACAGCTGAGCGCCGTCGCGACGCGGTAGAGGACGTGTTCGGCCCTCTCGATCGGATCGACGATGGACGACATGTCCGGTTTCGCATGAATGGACGCGGGCTTGGAAGTTTCGCCGTCGCGCCGACATCGGAAGAACTTGCGGAACTGGAAAACGCCGCACGGGCTTGCGCGGCTGCACGCGACAATAATCGCGCCGATATCCTGCAGTCTCTTGATCAGAAGATCCGCGCAAGCCTTCGGGAAGCGGAGCGCTTGCGCCTCGACACCGACATCGACGCGCGATTGCGCGCGGAGGCGTTCGCGCGCCAGGTCGGCCCACGCCCGTATGCGGACGCAAAAATCCTCACCGCGCTTCGGGAAGCTCTGCTCGCCGGAGCGATGGTGAAGTTTCGTTACGGCGGGGAGCGCGACGATGTGCTGCGGTTGCGCAAGGTGATTCCCTACGGCCTTCTTTTCGCCCCGCGCTATTACCTTGTCGCCAGCGTCAAGAGCAAACCCGAGCCCGCTCTTTTCCGGTTGGATCGCATCCACAACCTCGAAGTCACCAACGAGCCTGGCGCGCCGCCTGACAGCTTTAGTCTGGAGGCATATGCATCGCGCTCATTTGGGGTTTTTCAGGAAGAACCGAAGGACGTCGTCTTGCGCTTTGATCCTTCCGCCGCCTCTGATGCGCGCGCTTATCTCTTTCATCCGACCCAAACCATGACCGATGAGGCAGATGGTTCGCTCACGGTGCGGTTTCGGGCGGCAGGGCTGTTGCAAATCGCCCAGCATCTCATGACCTGGGGAGCTACGGTCACCATTCTCACGCCGGACGATCTGAAAGCCATCATGTGGCGGGAGATCGAGGCGCTTTATGTGCTTCATCGTCCTGTAAAAAAGAAAAGCCGAGCGAAACGCAAGGAGGCGTAATGAGCAAAACAGAGGAGGGCGCGGTGCCACGCCTCGGGATCTTCCCGGCGGCGCAGGCGAAAGATGTCGCCGCGAGGCTAATCGCAATGGGTTGTCCTGTGGAGCAGGCAGAGCCCTACGGTGATTTCCTGACCTACGGGCCGGGTCACTACGACACCTGGACGAAGTCGCGTCGCGACCGCGCCATCGACGCCAACCATCGCGCCATCGTATGCTCCAGCGAATATGAGGATTGGCCGCGCGGGCGCATCGTATTCGACCGGTCGAAGCATCGCTTCATCCTCTATGCCGATCGCAAGCTCATGGTGGCGGAGACGATCATCCGCATACTTGAGCATTTCGGGCTGCCGGTGGACCGCACGTCGGTCGAAGGCGATTTCCACCATCAGAGCAAGGAGACACCAACGGTGACCTCGCTCAATTGCAGCCGAGTGTCCGAGCTCACGCACGCCGCTCAGCCTCGAACAACTGAATAGGAAAAAATGATGTCGGCTTTTTACGCGCGCCTGCGCGGTTGATCGCCGGACCGCTGCGCTGGGTCAGCTCAAGGGTCTTGAGTGTCTCATTTCAAAGTTCGCATCGAAGCCTGCCCGACCATCACGTCATTGGCGTCGGCCCAATCCTGGGGAGGACGCTCCCATCCGAAAACGCTCCGACCGCCATAGGAATGGGAGAACCGTCGCTCTTGTGCGATCAACTCCTCGATAGGAGGATTCGAGGTCTGGCGCTCAACATATCGAGACTGCTCCTCGAGCCGCTTCAGCGCGGTCTCGCGCGACAATCTGGATGACGAGCCGCTTCCATCCTGATTGACGCGCTACAGCGCGGCCCGAACAGATCAACTGCTTGCCCAAAGCGCCCAACTGGTTGGTGTGGATATGAAGCGGCTGGAATGTCTCGACTATACCCCTATCCGGCGGATATCCGCTGCCGTCCAATTGACGTCTCGCGGAGCGATCCTAATTCAGGATCATGAACGCCTATTTCAGGCGTTTCGTACCCCAAACAAAGATCGGCTGCCATGTCCAAGTATAGACGGAGCGAAACAGTGGCTCTCCTCCTTGCCCTTATGCTTCATAGGTCAGGCAAAGCGAGAGGCCGAGTCAGCGAAAAAACACTGAAACTCGTGGCTCGCCGCACAAATTTGCGTGGGGCTTTTGAAAAAGAAGTCAAAGACTGGCTCGATTATTACGCCGTGTGGCTTTTGCCCCTTGATAGAGGCGGATGGGCATTAGTGGCAAAATCAGCACTAGAGGGCGCACCGCCGATAACGGCGATGAATTTCATCAAGGCAGAATTGAAGGCGCTTAATGACAACACGCTCGATGAGGCAGCAGTGATTGACGAGCTTGGTTTTCAATCCGTTGAAACAGAAGAATAGGTTTCCGCCTGGATAGTTTAATCCGTCCCAGCTTGCCGCTTAATAAAGCGCCTTCCGCTGCAGTTTAATCGGTGGACGATACGAAAACCTTTTTTCATGCGGGCTATCAAGCAGCATTTGTTGCTCAAAATACAAACCGATTAGTAGGCATGGTAATCAATAAATTCGCGTGGTACGGAGTCAAGGGGATGAATGGGTTGATCGAAGATCGTAAATCGGCACTCGAAGCGGTGAAGGAACTCGGAACTAAGCTTGAATTCGCCGCCGAAGCACTGCGATCCGACCGGCAGGTTGTGCTGGCTGCGGTGAGCGAGTCCGGCGCGGCCCTGAAATTCGCGGCCGAAGGACTGCGATCCGACCGGGAGATCGTACTCGCTGCGGTGAGCGAGTCTGGATCAGCCCTGGAATTCGCCGCCGAAGCACTTCAATCTGATCGCGAGATCGTGTTGGCTGCGCTGAGCCAGGATGCCAGCGCCCTGGAATTTGCCAATAAGGCGCTCCGATCCGACCGAGAGTTCATACTGGCTGCGGTGAGCGAGTCTGGATCAGCCCTGGAATATGCCGCCGAAAAGTTGAAATCTGACCGAAAGTTCATGCTCGCTGCGGTAAGCCAGTGTGGGTGGGCACTGCGATACGCCAGTAAGGTGCTCAAAGCAGACCGGGAGATCGTAATGGCTGCGGTGAGCGAGTCTGGATCGGCCCTCGAATTCGCCGCCAAAGCATTAAAATCCGATCAGGAGATCGTTCTAGCTGCGGTAAGCCAGTGTGGGTGGGCACTGCAATACGCCAGCAAGACGCTCCAGTCCGACCGGGAGATCGTAATGGCTGCAGTGAGCGAGTCTGGATCAGCCCTGAAATTCGCCGCCGAAGAGTTGAAATCTGACAGAGAGTTCATGCTCGCTGCGGCGAGCCAGTATGGCGGGGCCTTAGAATTCGCCAGCAAGGCGCTCAAAGCGGACCGCGAGGTCGTGCTGGATGCGGTGAGAGAGTCTGGATCAGCCCTGAAATTCGCGGCCAGAGCACCAAAATCCGATCGAGAGATCGTTCTAGCTGCGGTAGGCGAGTCTGGATGGGCGCTGCAATACGCCAGTAAGACGCTCAAAGCAGATTGGGAGATCGTAATGGCTGCGGTGAGCCAGGATGGCGCGGCCCTGGAATTCGCCAGCAAAGAACTGCAATCTGATCGGGAGATCGTGTTCGCTGCGGTGAGCCAAAATGGATTGGCACTTCAACACGTCGCCGAAAAGTTGAAGTTCGATCGAGAAATCGTGCTGGCTGCGGTAAACAAGTGTGGATGGGCGCTGGGATACGCCGCCAACCGACTGCGGTCCGACCGGGAGGTCGTACTGGCTGCAGTGAGCGAGTCTGGCGGGGCCCTGGAATACGCCAGCAAGGCGCTCAAAGCGGATCGGGAGGTCGTACTGGCTGCGGTGAGCCATGATGGCGCAGACCCGGAATTCGCCGATGAAAATGAATCGGCTTTGCAATACGCCAGTAAGGCGCTCCGATCCGACCGAGAGTTCATGCTGGATGCGGTGAGCGAGTCTGGCGGGGCCTTGGAATTCGCAAGCAGAGCGCTCCGATCCGACCGAGAGTTCATGCTAGATGCGGTGAGCCAGCATGGATGGACATTGCAATATGCCAGTAAGGCGCTCAAAGCGGACCGGGAGACCGTGCTGGCTGCGGTCAGCCAATATGGCAGGGCCCTAGAATACGCCGCCGAAGCGCTCCAATCCGACCCGGAGATCGTGCTGGCTGCGGTGAACCAGGATGCCAGCGCCCTGGAATTCGCCAGTAAGACGCTCAAAGCAGACCGCGAGTTCATGCTGGATGCGGTGAGAGAGTCTGGATCAGCCCTGCAGTACGCCGACGAAGCACTGCGATCCGATCGCGAAATCGTGTTGGCTGCGGTGAACCAGGATGGTGCGGCCCTGGAACATGCCGCCAAAGCGCTTCGATCCGACCGCGAGTTCGTGCTGGATGCGGTGAGAGAGTCTGGATCAGCCCTGCAGTACGCCGACGAAGCACTGCTGTCTGATCGCGAAATCGTGTTGGCTGCGGTGAACCAGGATGGTGCGGCCCTGGAATATGCCGCCAAAGCGCTCCGATCCGACCGAGAGGTCGTGCTGGCTGCGGTGCGCCAGTATGGCAGGGCCTTGAAGTTCGCGAGTAAGGGGCTCCGATCCGATCGAGAGTTCCTGCTAGAAGCGGTGAGAGAGTGTGGATGGGCACTGCAATTCGCCAGCAAGGCGCTCAAAGCAGACCCGGAGGTCGTGCTGGCTGCGGTGAGCCAGAATGGCGCCGCCCTGGAATACGCCCCCGAAGAATTGCGATCCGATCGGGAATTCATGCTGGCTGCGGTGAACCAGGGTGCCAGGGCCCTGGAATTCGCCAGTGAGGCGCTCCGATCCGATCGAGAGTTCATACTGGCTGCGGTGAGCGAGTCTGGATCGGCCCTCGAATTCGCCCCAGAAGCACTGCGATCCGATCGCGAAATCGTGCTGGCTGCGGTGAACCAGGATGGCGCGGCCCTGGAATTCGCCGCCAAAGAGCTCAAAGCAGACCGGGAGGTCGTCCTGGCTGCGGTGAACCATGATGATGCGGCCCTGGGATTGGCCAGCAAAGTGCTCCGGTCCGACCGAGAGTTCATGCTGACTGCGGTGAGCAAGTCTGGCGGGGCCCTGGAATACGCCACCAAAGGACTCCGATCCGATCGGGAGATCGTGCTGGCTGCGGTGAGACAGTATGGCAGGGCCCTGAAATACGCCGCCAAAGCACTGCGATCCGATCGCGAAATCGTGCTGGCTGCGGTGAACAAGACTGGCTGGGCGCTAAAATACGCCAATAAAGCGCTCAAAGCAGATCGCGAGCTCGTATTGGCTGCGTTGAGCCAGTACGGCACCTCCCTGGAATACGCTGCCGAAGCACTGCGATCCGATCGCCAAATCGTGCTGGCTGCGGTGGGCAAGTGGTTATGGGTGCTAAAATACGCCAATAAAGCGCTCA